>Ga0265316_10003032_pt1 | contig 17160 bp, 15 predicted proteins | sample 4522metaG_FD_202092 | JGI IMG/M metagenome (GOLD analysis project Ga0265316, IMG submission 202092) | Rhizosphere microbial communities from Carex aquatilis grown in University of Washington, Seatle, WA, United States - 4-5-22 metaG | ecosystem: Host-associated > Plants > Roots > Rhizosphere >...
TTTATGGTCAAGGTAGTTTCAAATTTCTCTTTTGGCAAACTATTTAATTGAGAATATGCCGGAAGAATGAGAAACAAAATAATCGTTCCGGAAAATAACCTCTTCAAATGGAATTTAGCTTTCATATAATGGTTTTTCTTTTTTATAATTAGAACATGTTTAAATATTTTTATCTTTTTTCAGTTTAACTTAACTTTATATTATTCCTAAATTTATTATTTCATCATACAAAAAACAAATTCCTGGTTCATTTATTTATTAATTAAATTCTGGTGATTATTCAATTTCCTATGATTTTAAATTCAGTTCTTCTATTTTGAGCCCTTCCCTCTTCGGTGTTATTATCAGAAATGGGTTGTGTTTTTCCATAACCTTTTGATAAGAGACGGTCTATTGGTATTCCTTTTGAAATAAGATATCCAACAACTGTTTTTGCACGGTTTTCACTCAATTTCTGGTTAAAATATTCGCTGCCAATATTATCAGTATGACCGCTGATTTCAATTTTTAACGTTGGGTTATTAACAATAAAGTATGCTAATTTGTTAAGTTCAATAGTAGATTCTATTTTTAATTCATAAGAATTCGTTTCAAAGAAAATATTTTTTAAAATAGTTTTATTACCTGTTTTAATTGGCTGAAGCGGAATATCCATGATATATGGTTTCGATTTGTCGTTAACACCAGACAATGTAAAATTTTCGGAATAAAATAAAAAACCTGTTTTTGAAACATTTAATGCGTAATCTTTATCGGCAGGGATACAAACAAGAAATTCACCCGTATACTTGCTGGCAACAGCCTGATTTACTAATTGTGAAGATTTTAAATCAATTAATTCAAATTTTGCATCAAGAGGCGTTCTGTTTTCAGCATTAAATACTTTGCCTTTTAAATAAGAAACCAATAATGGCCTCGCTTCAGGGTATAAATCGAATTCGAAAATATCTCTTCCTTTTTCAGGTATCCGGTTTGATGAAAAATATGCATGATCGCCCCTGGCGTTAACAACAATTCCCACTTCATCGGCAAAAGTATTTATCGGATACCCGAGATTGACCGGTTTGGACCAGCCCGTAATTCCTAAACGACGGCTGAAATATAAGTCATGTCCTCCCATTCCCGGCCAACCATTAGATGAAAAATATAATGTTTGGTTATCGGGATGAATGAAAGGTGATTGTTCATCTTCAGGTGTATTAATGCTATCTCCCAGATTTACAGGATTTGTCCATTTACCATTTTCATCAAGAACAGATACCCAAATATCATAATTTCCTTTACCTCCGGGGCGATTGCTTGAAAAGTACAATGATTTGCCATCGGAAGAAAGGGATGGCTGTTTTTCCGAATAACCTGAATTAACGGGTTCACCTAAATTAACCGGAACCGACCATCCATTACCCAGTTTTTCTGAAATATAAATATCACATTTTCCCAAGCCGTCAGATCTGTTACATGCAGTGAAAAACATTGTTTTTCCATCGCTGGTCAGAAATTGAGCTCCTTCGTTATCCATAGTGTTTAAAGGCGGTCCAAAGGAGATGGATTTTTGCCACGAATTGTCTTTATACATACTATAAAATAAGTCTTCCTGGCGATTTTTGTAAACATTCGGACTATTTTCGTTTTTTGGAATAAGTCTTGTAAATGCCATCATTTCTTCATCTGCCGATAAGCTGGGCCAGTACTCATCATATTTTGTATTTATATTATCACCCAAATTGACAGGTATAAATGGTACAGGATGCTGAATTGTTATTAAGGCAAAATTACTATCGGTAATTATTTTATTAATTATTTTTCTTTGAGATGAAGTAACCTGATTCTTTTCTAAAAAAATATTGGCATTAGAAAGAGCATCTTCATATTTGCCGGTTTTATATAGCGCCTGGGAAAGGAAAAAATAAGTTACCGGATATTTATCGGCCCCCGATCTCAGGGCATTTCGGCAACATTCAACCACCTTTTCCCTGTTATCGCTTACATCGTAAGCATCGGCCATTAGCAACCAGGCTTCTGTAAAATTATTATCTTCCTTAACAGATTGCCCAAGAATTTCTATTGCTTTAACATAGTCGTATATATGCATCTTTTGATTGGCCTCTTCGTAAAGTTTAATTGCTTTTTTAGACCTTGTTGAATAATCCTGGGCTTTTAAATAATATGGATTGAATAATAGGGCGGTAATAAATAAAAAATATCGAAAAGTTCCTAAACACATAATTTAGCAAATAACTCTTTTTTGAAGATAAAAGTAACGAATGAATCTGATAATTATTCCAAATAATTTAAAAACGTATATGATCATGCCAATAAGTAATCAATAAAATTTAATAAATTATCTATTATCCATTCTAAAATTCTTAAACAAAATTGCTACTTTGCGGGCTAATTTATTTTTTATTCATAAAAAAATGCGTATCAGGAAAGAATATTTTGAAAAACACGGTAAAGAAAAATCGGTTTATCTCTTTACATTGATCAATGAAAAAGGAACAGAAATAAAAATAACCAATTACGGAGGGATCGTTACTTCTATAAAAACAGCAGATAAAAATAAAAGAATTGACGATATCGTCCTTGGCTTCGACAATCTTGAACAATATGAAAATGAACATCCATTTTTCGGGGTCATTTGCGGCCGTTATGCCAATCGTATTTCTAATGCCGGTTTTTCATTAAATGGGAAAACATACAATTTGGCGGCTAATGATGGTAAAAATACTCTTCATGGTGGAATAAAAGGTTTTGATAAAGTAATATGGCAGGCAGGATCTTTTGAAAATGAAAATGAGGCAGGGGTTAAGCTTAATTATTTGAGCCCGCATTTAGAAGAAGGATTTCCCGGCAATCTGAATGTGGAAGTAAACTATGTTCTTAATAATTTAAATGAATTTACAATTCTGTATTCTGCCAAAACTGATGAACCCACCGTTGTAAATCTCACCAGCCATTGTTATTTCAACTTAAATGGATGCAAAAAGGAAATTTATGACCATTTTATAAAAATCAATGCCGATAATATTACTGAAGCAGACAATACACGGATACCAACAGGAAAAATTATACCTGTTGCCGATACTGCACTTGATTTTAGAAAAGAATTTCAAATTGGTAAAAAGATTGACAAAATTCATGGAGGATATGATCATAATTATGTTCTAAATAAAATTAAAACGGGCGAACTTGCGTTTGCCGTCAAACTTTACGATCCCGAATCTGGAAGGACACTGGAAGTTTATACTACTGAACCGGGGATACAATTTTATTCAGGTAATTATCTTAATGAAAATCTCAACGGAAAGACAGGAATAAAATATAAAAAGCACTTTGGCTTATGCCTGGAAGCACAACATTTTCCTGATTCACCAAATAACCCTGAATTTCCTTCAACCTTATTAAATCCTGATAAAACTTATTTCCAGAAAACCATATATAAATTTGGAGTGGAGAAATAAATATTTATTTTCATATAATTATTGCTTTAGGTAAGCCAGTAAACCCGGTTCAGGTTGTTTAACCTTAAGGCTTTAAGAATTATAGAAAATTCAATCAATTGGCATATTTATTTTTATTAATCCACAAAAAGTAAAATAACCTAAAAGGTATGCGGTAAGTTCCAATTCCCTGAGTTATGGACAATCTCGAATGTTTCTTCCTTCAGTCTTTTATGCTACAGTCTTTCTGCCTGAATATTTACAGGAAATTAATTTTAAACAAAAACATCATATTTTAAATACAATTCCCCCGATATTATCATGTGTAGCACCAGTTACAGACGAAAGGCAATTGTTCTCTTCCCTGATTCTTAAAACACCAAGAAAGGCAAACATAAAAGCCTCTTTATAATCAATAAGCAGTTTGTCTGGAATAATAATTTTATGGTTGGTATGCTGTTTTAACCTTTCTACCAGAAATTTATTATAAGCCCCGCCACCGGTAATAAGAATTTTTTTTGAAATTGCTCCTGTAAAAGAACGGGAAAGTTGAAATGCAATGTGTTCATATATGGTGCGAAGCTTATCATTTGTATTGCAGGGAAATTTTTCCAGAACAGGTAAAAATTGGTTTTCAACCCATTCCCTTCCAAGCGATTTAGGAGGTTGCTGATTATAATAAGGTATCCGGTTTAAAGCCCTGTATAATTTTTCCTGCAATTGTCCTTTTGAAGCCTCAATACCGTCTTTGTCAAATTCAAGGCCTAATTCTTTGCTTATATTATTTATTATAAAATTCATTGGACAAATGTCATAGGCTACACGTTTTTTGTACCAGTTGAAGGAAACATTTGCAAAACCTCCGAGGTTTAAACAATAATCATAATCATTGAAAAGCAATAAATCCCCGATGGGAGTTAGTGGAGCACCCTGGCCTTTTAAAGCTACATCAAGCAATCTGAAATTTGAAATTGTAGGTATACATGTCGTGGCAGCAATTGTAGCCCCATTCCCAATCTGGAGAGTTACACCATCTGCCGGATTATGGAAAACTGTATGCCCATGGGAGGATATAAAATCGATTTTATTTCTTTGTGTTTTAATAAAATTTTTTATTTGTAACCCAATATATTTTCCAAATTCCTGATCCAATTTGGTTAGTTCATAACCCGATAAATGGAAAGCATCCCATAATCGGTTTTTCCATTCCTGGGAATAGGGAATAGTATAAGCATTGCATATTTTACTCCTCCAGGTATCATCTGTTTTTTCAAATTCGCAGAGGGCCAGATCAAGACCATCTGAGGATGTTCCCGACATAACACCTATTACCCTGTATTTTTTCATTTAATTTTAAACAATTTTGAATCCCGACTTTAGCTTATTCTTGAGAATTTGTTCTAAAAAAGATAAAATATTTATTTAAAATTGACATCATGAAGATATTAAAATATTAGTCTTTTTGGTTAAAGTTACAAGTTATTTTGAGCCTTTATATTTAAATTTCATCACGGATTGCCAAATGGCTTTCAAATAAATATCTTTCAACGTTTCAGTATTTGGTTTTTTTACTATAGACTCATCAACGAAATTCATTCCTGCGAGGAATTCAGGTGAAATTTTTATTGGATTTGATGCTGATGCAATTCCATCTTCAGTTTGAACAGGGTAATAACCACCTTTTTTAAAAAATTCAATTGTAACAGAAATTTGAGGTTTAAATACGTCTTCAGAAATTTTTTTTCCAGTATTATCTAAATTATTATTTTGAATTGAAGCTTTTATTTTTAAAAAATATTTGGTGTCTGACAACTTAAGGGCTCTCTGAATACTGATATTTGGATATCCGTAAATATTATATTTGGCATTATCTGAAAGATTGTTGACTGGAAGAATAAAAATATTTAATGAATCTGAGAGCATTTGGGAGGCAATTGTATAAAGTGTGTTAATAAGCATAGACTCAATTTTGTCCTGTTTTTTTTCCGGTTTGAAATGAATGAGGTTTTCCAATGGACTAAGTTCAATTTTGACTTTATCATCAATTTCCAAATTGTAGGAAAATAATGTAAATTGGTTTTTTGCATATTTCTGACAAAATGAATTACAAGATATTAAAAGGCTTACAGTAAAAATTAAAATTTTAAACTTCATTTAATTTATTAATGCTTTAACAGGTCAACTTTTTTGAAATGATCAATAAATGTAAAAAAAATAACAGAGCCAATAAAATTTTATAAAAAATTTCTACATTATTTATAAAAATACAACTTATATAATTTATAGTTTCCTTTTTTGTCTGTTACTTTTAATAAAAGTAAATGTTTTTTAATTTTAAAATTGAACCTTTCGGGATCGAATGTATAGGTAAGTAAATCATATTTGGCATCATACTCAAAAAGGACCCATTTTTTATCGATAGTTCCCCGATATGTATCTATTCCGGACAAATTATCTTTAATTTTAATTGATATAAAATCTTCATCCGACATATTTTTACCCGGCCAAATATTAACAGGTGTTATTTTAGGAGGAATGGTATCGGCCATTATGCAAAAACCCCCAAATGTTTTTGTGTTTGCCGTTACATTACCATTTTTAAATGATCCTCCAATACTCAAAGTTTTTCCATGTTTATCGATCGAACATATTAACAACTTACTTTTTAAGGAATCGTCAATAATTTTTGAAGGAATGGAAATAGTAAAAATTTTTTTTACCGGTTTGTTATTGTTTCCAATTCTTACTGCAAATGATGAAATTGATGGTGTAAAATGAAAGGTATCAGTTGTAATATACATGTCATCATAAAGTGAATTAACAGGGATATCGATTTTTATAAATTTATTTTCAATAATATTTCTTTTGTTCCATTTTAATAATATTGAATTTACAGTATCCGGAAAATAATCATTTTTGATTTGATGTGATTCCAACTGTCCATAAAATTCAAAGGTTGACGTATTGCCACTTTTATCCTCAGCGATAAAACGGAAATAGTGCTTTTTATTATCGGAAAGAAAAATGGTCCCATTATTTACAAAAGTTTTATATGCCTGCAGTTCCTGGTTTGGCCATAGAAATTGCCTGTAAACATTAATATTTTCAAGTGATTTAAGTTCATAATCAATACTCGAATTTACAAAACCCACTTCTTCAAAAGACATCCTGTCGAATACCGTTTCGAACAAAAGAACTGAATCTTTGAAAAGCTTTAAAGAATAAAATGAAAGTTTTCTAAAAGTGTCGGTTATGAAATCAAAAGCCTCAATTCCAAATCCAAAATTTTGAGGCAGGGGAATAACCTCTTTTTTCAGGAAATAGTTACCATTTTTCCCTTTGATGTTATAACTCTTTTTGGGATAATTTTCCTCGGGGATATATCCTAAAATTGGATATATCCAAAGTTTTGTAAATACAGGTTTAAGAGTATCTTTAATTTGAAATTCATGTTGGAAACTATTTAAGGTATTCTGGGTTTTTGAATCGCGTATTTCAAAATGCAAATGTGGGCCACTTGATAGCCCTGCATTTCCTGAAAGACCAATAAAGGTACCTTGCTTTATTTTAAATTGCTCCGGTTTAAATTCCATGTCTATGAAAAAGGATTGTCTCAGATACTGTTCATTTCTTACAAATTTTGCAAGGGAATCATACATTGCTTTTAAGTGGCCATATACTGAAGTCGTGCCGTTCGGATGATTGATATATATTGCCCTTCCATATCCACCAGGTTCAATTTTTATTCTCGATACATAACCATCCGCTACAGCAAAAACAGGCAATCCTTCTTTATCGTCAGTTCGCAGATCAAGTCCGAAATGAAAACTATTATTGCGGATGTCACCATAATTTGCTGAAATTAATAACGGAATGTCCAAAGGAGATTTAAAGTTAATCTGAACAGAATCCTGGGCAGAACCTGATTTTAGTTGAAAGAATAATAACAAAATGCAAATTATAGATTTAATTTGTAAAAAGTGCACATTGAATTTCCATAAATATAATTTTTGAATATCAAAACCATACGATTTCCAATATTTAGAAACCTTAATATCTTTATAAAAATTCAAAATATAAATTAAATTAAAATCAGGTACCATTTTATCAAATCTGTCATAAAAACGCAGTAAAGCTAATTTTAGGAATTTGATTTTCAAAAATAAGCCGGATTATTTTTAATTATATAAACCCTGTACTATATTTGTGAATAGTTTATTTGCTAACAATGACTATTGATAAGGAGGAATTAATTAAAAACTTGCAAGCCAATATCCAGCAATTAAAAAATGCATTTAAAAAGGAAAAAGAGGCTTGTTTAACGCTATTGAATGAAAAAACCGAATTATCAAAAAAGCTTAATGAAAAAGAAACAGAATGCGGATCATTGGAAACAAAGCTTAATACTTTGAAATTGGCAAAATCATTGACCGGAAATAAAGGCGATATGGTGGATGCAAAATTAAAAGTATCAAATCTTGTGCGGGAAATTGACAAATGTATTGCTCTTTTAAATAGGTAGAATCTGATGGAAGAAGATAAGTTATCTATAAAAGTTAATTTGATTGACAGATACTATCCATTAAAGATCGAAAGAAAAGATGAAGAAAGAATCAGGAAAGCTGCTAAGTTGATAAATGAGAGGGTACTGCAATACAAGCAAAGGTATGCAGATAAAGACACTCAGGATTTTCTTGCAATGGCTGCGCTTCAATTTGTGATAAAAAACCTTGAAATTGAAGAACAAACAGACTTTCAACCTTTTTTGGTTCAACTTGGTGAAATAAACAGCGAATTAGCAGAGTATCTTCGTAAAGAGTAAGAGTTCTTTAAATAAATAATATAGCCCGCAATGATTCTTCTGATGGCGTGAAACTCAACATTAATGCCATTTGAGTATCGCTCAGATTTTGTAGGACAGGCCATAATCTGCCTCTGGCAGGTTTCGCTCCGGCGAACATTGGAAGTTTGAATTAACCTGGCAGCTCTAACGTACTTTTTGGGGTTTCCTACCCTCCTAGAAGAATTCAATGCGGGTTTTTTTTATTCACTTTTAAATAATTGTTATTATGATAATTTCATTATTTATTGTTTTATCCTCCTTTTTAATTACAGGTATAGTAATTGCCATATCCTGTTTTTTAGGTGGAATTGCCCTGGGCTATCTTCTTTTTCTTATTATTCTGAGAAAGAGAAGAGAAATGACTATTACAGAAGCTGAAGCTGAAGCAGAGGTAATAAAAAAGGATAAGATTTTACAGGCAAAAGAAAGGTTCCTTCAACTGAAAACTGAACATGAAAAAACCATAAATGAAAGGAATAATAAAGTTCTTCTTGGAGAAAACAGGATTAAACAGAAGGAACAGGTTGTAAACCAGAGACTGGAAGAAAACCAGCGGCAAAAGAAAGAGATGGATACCATTAAAGAAAACCTTTCCGGTCAGCTCGAATTAATTGAACGCAAGAAAGAAGAATTAGACAAAGTGCGAAAGCAGCAAATTGAACAACTTGAAACCATTTCCGGTCTTTCTGCCAATGATGCAAAAAACCAGCTCGTCGATTCTTTGAAAGAGGAGGCCAAATCTCAGGCCATTTCTTATATCAACGAGATAATGGAGGAGGCTAAGATGACTTCCACAAAAGAAGCAAAAAGAATAATTGTCAATACCATTCAGCGTGTATCTACAGAAGCAGCGATTGAAAATTCCGTAACTGTTTTTCATATTGAAAATGACGAGATGAAAGGCAGGATAATTGGACGTGAAGGAAGAAATATCAGGGCTTTGGAAGCCGCTACAGGAGTTGAAATCATTGTTGACGATACGCCTGAAGCAATTATACTTTCTGCCTTTGATCCGGTTAGGAGAGAGGTCGCCCGATTGGCACTTCATCAATTGGTTACCGATGGACGAATCCATCCGGCACGTATTGAGGAAATAGTTATAAAGACTCAAAAGCAGGTTGAGGAAGAAATTATAGAAGTCGGTAAACGCACGGTTATTGACTTAGGTATTCATGGCCTGCATCCTGAGCTCATCCGGATCATAGGGAAAATGAAATACCGTTCCTCTTACGGTCAGAATCTATTGCAACATTCACGCGAAGTTGCCAATCTTTGTGCTATCATGGCTTCCGAACTCGGATTAAATGCCAAAATGGCCAAGCGGGCCGGATTGTTGCATGATATTGGTAAAGTGCCTGACGACGAACCGGAATTGCCACATGCTATTTTAGGAATGAAACTTGCAGAAAAATATAAAGAAAAACCAGAAATAGCCAATGCCATTGGGTCTCATCACGATGAAGTTGAAATGACTACACTTCTTGCTCCGATAGTTCAGGTTTGTGATGCTATATCAGGTGCAAGACCGGGTGCGCGCCGTGAAGTCGTTGAAGCATATATTAAACGGCTTAAAGATCTAGAAGCGCTTGCATTATCGTATCCAGGAGTTACCAAAACATATGCTATCCAAGCCGGAAGGGAACTTCGTGTGATAGTGGGCAGCGAAAAAGTTACTGATAAGGATGCTGAAAATTTATCGTTCGATATTGCAAAGAAAATTCAGGACGAAATGACTTACCCCGGTCAGGTTAAAATAACTGTGATCCGTGAAACAAGGGCAGTAAGCTTTGCAAAATAATTTTATAAAAAATTATGATTCAGAGAATACAATCGGCTTATCTTTTTGTTGTATTGATCTTGATTATCCTTATGTTTTTCTTTCCTTTTGTAAGTTTTATCGATCAATCAGGAAAATTTTACCACTTAGCTTATAAAGGAATATTATTATATTCAAAATCAGGTTGGATATTGTTTCAAACTAATTATTTAGTTGCTGTTTTATTGGTCGTAATATTTTTTGTAACCTTAATTTGTATTTTTTTATATTCAAACCGGTTCGTACAATTAAGAATATGCTTGTATTTAATAATTGGATTAATTCTGTTATTGTTATGCATTTTTATTGAATATGAAGTAACAATCGCTAAAAATCATTTTCTTCATTCGAATTTTTCGTTTGCTTCCCTTTTACCAATAATTTCATTAATTATTGTTTATCTGGCATATAAAGCCATAAAAAAAGATGATAATTTGGTAAAATCTGTTGACAGGCTTAGGTGACTCTAGAAAAAATAAAATGAATTAAACTGAAACTGAAGAGAAATTCTAAAAAGGAAACTATTCTTAAAACTTATATAATCTTGATATGTTCCTGATCCATTAATTTTTCACAATAATGGCATTTTAAGGTAACTTCTTTTTTTGAAACCACATAAAACTTTGTCTTCACGGGCTCATTATTGGTAATGCAAGTCGGATTTACGCATTTTGCGATACCTACAATAACTTCAGGCACTTCAACAAGTTTTTTTTCGACCACTTCATAATCCTTGATAATATTAAGTTTGGCTTCAGGTGCAACAAGTGCAATCTTATTAATTTCATTTTCATGGAAGAAAACATCGGTTATTTTAATTATTGCCTTCGATCCCAAACGCTTGCTTTCAAGGTTTGTACCAAAAGTGATTGGTGTTTCAATTTTATCGAGGTTTAAGATTGAAATAACTTTAAAAAGACTTTTGGCCGGGATATGGTCAATAACGGTACCATCTTTTATAGCATTTACCTTAAGTTGCTTTTTATCTTTCATAATGAATTTGTTTCGGTAAATTTATTTTAAACCTAAAATTGAACAGATGATTGCCTGCCTGACAAAAATCCCGTTAAGAGCCTGCGTGAAATAATAGGCTTTTTCATTATCGTCAACGTCCACACTGATTTCATTAACACGAGGTAACGGATGCAAAACTCTCATATTTGGTTTGGTATTTTTTAACATATAATTTTGCAAGACATAGGCATTTTTTGTTTTCTCATATTCAATCAAATCAGAAAATCGTTCTTTCTGTACCCTTGTCATATAAATGATATCGGCGCTTTCAATAATATCGGTAAAATCGCGATATTCATGATAGTTTAATCCTTTTTTTTCAAGATGCAATTTATATTCATCCGGCATTTTAAGTTCAGGAGGGGAGATAAAGTAAAAGGTTGCATTGAACTGGCTCATGGCCATAAGAAGAGAATGTACAGTGCGTCCATATTTCAAATCGCCAACAATAAAAATGTTAAGATCCTCAAGATTACCCTGTGTTTTTTGTATCGAATACAAGTCAAGTAACGTTTGAGTTGGATGCTGATTGGAACCATCACCGGCATTGATAATCGGAACATCGGCAACTTCGCTTGCATATTTTGCTGCCCCTTCCAAAGGATGGCGCATTACTATTAAATCGCAGTATTTACTTACTATTTTAATGGTGTCCTTAAGTGTTTCGCCTTTTGATACACTTGATGAATTTGAATCGGAAAATCCTATCACTTTTCCTCCAAGTCGGCTTATTGCACTTTCAAAGCTTAAACGTGTTCTGGTGGATGGTTCAAAAAAAAGTGTGGCAACAATTTTATTTTTTAATATATCCTGTATGGGCCTTTTTTCAAATTCGGCAGCTCTCTCAAGAATATGAAGATATTCTTCTTTAGTGAAATCGCCTATAGATACCAGACTTTTATGTATCATGAATAATATTTTAAGGATTGGTTAAAATTATAAAATATTTTGCAGGTTCGTTCATTGTTAATTCACTTAAATTGTATTCATAATTTCAATTTTTACTGAATCTATCTTCTCTAATTTGGTTTTTATCTTTTCAATTCTGGAATTCCTTATAGGAATAGCCATTGAACAATTCTGATTAAACTGATGATTCAAAGGACTGATTTTTTCTTTTTTAAGCAAATGCATAATTTGATTCATCACCTTATAGTCGAATGATATTTTAAAAAAACTATTTAAAGTTTCTTCAATAATTGTTGCATTTCTTAATGCATCTCCGGCAGCTTGCCGATATGCCTTTGAGAGTCCACTTTTGCCCAATAAACTTCCACCAAAATATCGCACAACTAATATTACTATATTGGTTAAACCAAAAGAAATAATTTGACCAAAAATAGGTTTTCCGCCAGTACCTGATGGTTCCCTGTCATCAGACATACGGGATTTTTCCCTGTTTAAACCAAGTGCATAAGCATAACAGTAATGACTTGCATCAAAATATTTCTTTTTCAGAAATTGTATGTGATCTTTTATTTTTTCTTCAGAATTAACGGGAAATGCGAAAGCCATGAATTTACTGCCCTTTTCTTTATACTGCCCTTCCGATGGTTTCTCAATAGTTTTATAGAAATCTGTTATTTCCTTCATCGAAGATTTGTTTTGAAAAATCAACAAAAAAAAGGTTCATTGAAAATGAACCTTTAAATTTTTAATTTCCTTTCTATTTCTTCTATCTGGTGCCTGAATGTTTTATCCGTTTCAATTAAATTATTTACTGTTTTACAAGCATGAAGAACGGTGGCATGGTCTTTTCCCCCGATTTGGGAACCAATTGTAGCTAATGAACATTTTGTGAGATTTTTTGAAAAAAACATGGCTATTTGCCTTGCTTGCACAGTTTCTCTTTTTCGGGTATTATTGTGTAACTGATCGGAACTCAGATTAAAAAAATTGCATACCACTTTCTGAATATAATCGATTGAAATTTCTTTTTTTGTATTTTTAATTAGTTTATCAATAATTTCTCTGGCAAGATCAAGGGTAATTTCCCTTTTATTAAGGGTCGATTGCGCTAAAAGTGAAATCAGGGCTCCTTCAAGTTCACGAATATTACTGGTAATATTTGTAGCAATATAATCAATAACATCGTCGCGCATTTCAATTCCATCGTTATATATCTTTTTTCTAAGAATAGCGACCCGCGTTTCAAAATCAGGTGGTTGTAAATCGGCAGACAATCCCCATTTGAAACGGGATAATAATCGTTGCTCCATACCCTGCAATTCGACAGGTGGTTTATCTGAGCTGAGGATTAGTTGTTTACCAGATTGATGCAAATGATTAAAAATATGAAAGAAGATATCCTGTGTTTTTTCTTTGCCGCTGAATTCGTGTACATCGTCAATAATTAAAACATCAATCATCTGATAAAAATGAAGAAAGTCGTTTTTGTTATTATTCCTGATAGAATCGACAAACTGGGTTTGAAACTTATTTGCATTTACATAAAGCACGGTTTTTTCCGGGAATTTTTCTTTGGTTTCCAAACCAATGGCTTGAACCAGGTGTGTTTTACCAAGTCCTGATTCGCCATAAATAAGCAAAGGATTAAAGGCAGTACCTCCCGGATGATTGGCTACGGCAAAACCGGCAGAACGGGCTAACCTGTTGCATTCTCCTTCTATAAAATTAGCAAAAGAATTAACAGGATTTAGTCTTGGATCGATGTTCAATTTCTTGATACCCGGAATAATAAAAGGATTCATAAAAGTTCCTTCTTCCTGGTTCAATGGCAGGTTGACTGGTTTGTTTTTCACCTCCGCAGTTGACTTGGCAGGCAGCTTTACAGTGTATGGTTTTTGAGTAACTGTGTCGTTGTCCAGAACAATGTGGTACTCTAACTTTGCATCCTGTCCCAATTCACGCCTTATCGTTTTTTTAAGAATATCGATGTATTGTTCTTCAAGATATTCGTAAAAAAACGGGCTTGGTACCTGGATAGTCAGAATGTTGTTTTCAAGCCGGACTGGCAGAATTGGTTCAAACCACGTTTTAAAACTGTTGACCGGCACATTATCCCTGATAACTTTTAAGCAATTATTCCATACAACCTGATGCATTGGAATATCCATTTTAATCATTTGATTTATAATATTCTTTTATTTTAAATTTCTATTTACAATTTTTATAAAAAAAAATTATAAAAAAAAATTAAAATATGTTTGAAAAATTCAAAAATCTTCTATTGAATTTATTTTCAGTTTTTTAAATTTTGACGAATGAATAAAATATTTAAAAAGCTAATAATCATATAATTGCATGTTATTTTTACAATCAATTGGCAAAGAGTAATTTGATTGTTTAAATTTCTAATTAGAGATTTTATGAAAATAAAAATTCTAATTTATTAAAATTTGAAACAAAAAAAATCAGAGGTAAAAAAATAATTTAGAAATGGAATGAAATCTTTATTTTTTCTTATGAGAACCGAATAAAGATACATTTATATATCGATTAGGATTTGCTTTAATATCGTTAATTAACGAATCCATATCTGCAACACTCTTCATAAAACTAAAATATAAAGAATCATTGATTAAAATCTTACCCAGAGTACCCTGACCGGCCTGCAAATTGGTCAATATTTTTTGCGTTTCATCAAGTGTCTGGTTGAGTTTACTAATACTGTTGCCAATTTGAAGATGGGAAAGTGAATCTGCAAGAATATCAAGGTTTTTGACTATTTTATTTATTCTTTTATTGTTGTCCTTAAAATTCTGGGTAATCGATTCTATATTATCGAAAGAAGCGGTAAGATAATCAGAGTTTAAAGCCAAAGCATTTGAAGTAACTTTTAAATTATTAAAAATCGTTCGTAAATTCGAAATTGTCTGGGCATTAAAGATTTTTAAAATTGAATTTGAAAGTGAATCCGAGGAACTTAAAAGGTGATAGAGCTGAATTTTATAAGGCTCTAATTGTTTAGCCACAGATATCTCCATATCGGATATCAATGTATCACCGGCTTTTAAATAATGTTTGCTATTTGAAAAAATCAACTCTACAGCTTTATTGCTCAGGAGATCTATACTATAAATCCGGGCTTTTGATCCTTCCGGAATCAAAATGTCACTTTCAATTGCAAGAATAACTTTTAATTTGGTAAGTGTTTTGTCGGAAAAATCTATTTCACTAACATGTCCGACTTTATATCCCTTAATAAATACACCATTAGCTTCAACCAATCCGTTAATATCATCGTAAATTACATAATATCTTCTTGTGTTGCTAAAAAAATTTTTCCCTTTGAGAAAATTAACTCCCCATATTACAGAACCTATAGCAATTATCATTATTAACCCTATTTTTAGTTCTTTTCTCATACTACATTAATCATGGTTAAACCTATTTTTTGTATTATATATGTATTATTTCGAATGACTTATAAAATAAAAAATAAATTTAGTTATTTATCTTTTTAACTACACTGCTTAGTGGGATTATTTTACCATTTTTCACAGCAATTATAAATGACTTCGGATAATATACCCTGACTTTTTTATTAAAATCGACTATTTCGGTATATTCTCTTTTCCCACCAATTAAATACTTGTAATTGTTATTTGAGAAAAATTCTTCAACATTAGGTTCACCTTCGATTTTAGAGCATTTATTAAAAGTTGTTGAATTAACAGGAATGGGTTTAACGGATGATAATATTTGAATTTTAAAAATTATAGAATCGTTTTCTATATTTGATGAATTTGTATCATAAACTTTGTTTTCATTTTTTGAATTATTTACAATAAACCCTTTTTGAAATTCACTTTTACTTTCTATTCGTTTTTTGTATTCAGTAAATGCGTTATAAATTGACTGTGCAATTTTCATTTGGCCTTCATCTGAACTGAGAAATTTCTCTTCTTCAGGATTTGTAATATAACCCGTTTCGATCAATATACTCGGCATTGTTGTCTTCCAGAGCACCAAAAATCCGGCTTGTTTGACTCCCCGACTATATCTTAAAGCATTTTTCTCAAATTTATCCTGAATAATATCTGCGAATTCAAGGCTTTGTTCAAGGTAGGTATTTTGCATGAGGGTAAAAATGATAAATGATTCTGAGGAATTAGGATCGTAACCTTCGTAATGAGTAGAATAATCCTTTTCAAAAGTAATTACAGCATTTTCTTTCTTTGCAACTTCGAGATTTTTTTCATTGGTATGAAGTCCCATTGCATAGGTTTCGGTACCATAAATATTATGGTTTCTGTTTGCATTTGCATGAATGGAAATAAATAAATCGGCATTGTTACGGGTAGCAATTTCAGCTCTTTCATGAAGCGGTATAAACTTGTCGTCATTCCTGGTAAAAATAATTTTAACATCCTGAAGATTTTCGTTAATCAGTTTACCTAATTTTAAACCAATGCCCAGAACCACATCTTTCTCCTTTGTTCTAATCCCAAGGGCTCCAGGATCCTCTCCACCATGACCAGGATCAATTACTACTACTTTTAGTTTTCCGGCATCATCGCCAGCAAATACTTCAATTTTTAGAAAAATAAGCAGGATGATTGGCAATACGAAGTGAGGAATTACGTTACGTCTATTATGTTTTGATTTAAATCCTTTGTAAATTTTGTTCATCAACCTATTTAATTTTTTAATTAGCTTTGGTGGTTTTTTATTTAACGTGTGCAAAATTAGTACAAACTTGTATATATCTTATCTGAAAAGATTATTAGTTATAGCTTGTATTTTTGTAATCCAGGCCTTACATTTCAATTTAATCGGAAAAGAAAATTACAAAAGTATTGGTTTAACCGATACAGTTAATCTACATTCAAGCGATTCTATAAAAATTGATACATCAAAGTTTGTTCAACCTGATACAATAACTTCTGATTCACTGAAATTTAAAAAGAAGAAAAAAAAACCGGCTATTGATGAACCGGTGAAATATACTGCAAAAGATTCATTATTCTACGATTTAGATAACAAAAAAGTATTCCTTTATGGCGACGCTGAAGTAAATTATAAGAATATTAATTTAAAAGCCGCCTATATTGAATTTAATATGGCCGATGAAACTGTTTTTG
>Ga0265316_10003034_pt1 | contig 17151 bp, 16 predicted proteins | sample 4522metaG_FD_202092 | JGI IMG/M metagenome (GOLD analysis project Ga0265316, IMG submission 202092) | Rhizosphere microbial communities from Carex aquatilis grown in University of Washington, Seatle, WA, United States - 4-5-22 metaG | ecosystem: Host-associated > Plants > Roots > Rhizosphere >...
ACGCCGTCGCCGATCTGAACAACCGTGCCTACGTCGTAAACGTCAATCTCTTTTTCGAAACCTGATAATTGTTTCCGAAGTATCGCCGATACTTCATCTGGTTTTACTTCTGCCATTTCTGATTATTATTTATTTTAATTTATAATCTTTTTTAAGCGTCTGAATAAACGCTTTTTTATCGTCGCATTTGTAAACTTTATTGATGTAATCGTAAGCATCATCAACTTTTCCGAGGTTATAATAATCTTCGGTGATTGCCGCGAGCAAAGCCTGCACAGGGCCTGATTCAGCGCTGTATATATCCTGGCCCGGCTGGGGACAATTGTATCCTTTTGTCAAATAATCGTCATTCAACTGTTTTTTATAATCAGCCAGGTCTTTTTCTATGAGCTTTGGGAATTTCTTTGTAACATCAATAAACTTTCCGTTTTTATATTGGTAGATCAAAATAGGAAACTGCGAACCTGCAAAGCTTGTAAAAGCGTAAGCAAACCGCACGTCAAATCCGGACAGTTCCATCACGCCGTCGCCGTCAATATCTTTGATCTCGTAACCTGAGTCCCCCCAGAAAAGAGTATCTTTTACTGTATATTTGTCATTCTTTATTATTCCTGCTGTAAGTAATGTGCAGCAATGTGCCCCGCCTGTATAGTATTCAATTAGTAATACTTTTTCTCCGTTGCTTTCAAGTTTTATATCCTTAATTGATTGTACTGTTCCGGCAGTTATAGTATCGTACAGAATATTCTTACCGTTCTTGCTTATTGATAAATTTGAGCAATAATTTGTTGTATCATAAATTCCCTTAATTGTATAACCGTCGTAATTATAAACTATCGTGCTGTCGTTTTGCGCAAGCGCCGATATTGTTAACGTCAATAAAAATAATATGCAAACTATTGTTTTCAATTTGACTGAAAGCTCCCCGCTTTAAATTGTTCGTATAATAATTCAAGTTGCCGCTTGATGCTTGCGTCAATTATTGTGTCGTTTATCTGAGCAATAAAACCGCCCTTAATGTCAGCATCTACGCTGAACGAGGCTTCAATTTTCTTTCCTGAATACTGTTCCAGTTTTTCGGCCAGAGCTTTTCTTTCATCGCCGGTCATTTCGATCGCAGTCTTTATCTTAGCCGAAATTATGCCTCTCTTCTCGTTAAGCAGGTCCACGAAATCTTCGCAGATATCAAACAGAAAATTCTCGCGGCTTTTGCGGCAAAGTATTTGCAGGAACAGCAGGCTGATATCCGATACTTTCCCGTCGAACAAAGCCTTGATTGTGGTTTCTTTCTTTCGTTCATTTATCAGCGGCGTAGAAAGAAATAATCTCAGGTCGCTGGAAGCGGCTATAGACCTTCCGATACATGCGAAGTCATCTTTGAGCGTATCCAGAGCGTTCTTCTCCAGTCCGATATCATACAAAGCCAGCGTATACCTTCTTGCTACTTTTCTGTTTATCATTTCCGGTTATGCTTTCTAGTTTTTCGGGATCTGGTTAATGAAATCGTCGATAATTTTTTTCTGTTTGTTCTGGTCAAGATTCTCATCTATAATCTTTCCTGCAGCCTGAACCGCGAGATTCGCAATCTCATCTTTCAGTTCATTTAGCGCCGAGACTTTTTCTCTTTCAATTTCAGCTTTTGCCTGCTGGATAACTTTCTGGGCGTCTTCGTTGGCCTTACCCATGAGGTCGGTTCTTAGTTTATCCGCCAGCTGCTTACTTTCATTCAGAATCTTTCTTGATTCTTCATCAGCTTTCGCCAGGAGTTTTTTATTCTCTTCCAGAATTTTTTCTGCTTCCTGTTTAAGGTATTCGGCTTTTTCAACCGAGTCCTTTATACCCTGTTCCCTGTCATGCAGCGACTTAAGCAGCGGGCCCCATGCATACTTTTTCAGGATAACAACCAGGATTATGAATATCAGGATAGTCCATATCATAAGCCCCGGTTCAACCGAGAGTAAAGTATCTTTCTTGCCGCCCGGTTCGTTACTGACAAACAGCAGTATATTATAGAAATATGCTAAAAATATGTGCATAATAAACCTTTTGTTTAAGAAAAAGTGCTTTAATACTATTTTGAATTTCTAAAGATGCATGTTTCAGTACAAGCAAATCCCTAAAAAATTCTTAAATAGCCGCGGAGTAAATAGTTAACTAAAAACTATTTTCCCTGTAAAATGAAACAGATAACCAAAGCGAACAAAGCGACACCTTCTACCAAAGCAGCCGCGATGATCATGGTTGTTCTGATATCTCCGGTTGCTTCAGGCTGCCTGCCGATAGCTTCGAGAGCTGAACCAGCTAATTTTCCGATTCCGATACCCGCTCCGATTACCGCCAATCCTGCGCCTATTCCTGCTGCTAATGCTGCTAGACTCATTTTTTAATTTGTCCTTTCTTAATTATTGAATTTTATTGTTTTTAATATTTTCTAATTTCTAATATTTGATATTCTCATCTTTGTTGTTGGTGATAACACCAACTACGGCGATAAATTATGCCACCCCTACGAGGCTAAATAGCAAGATGTTTTTTTCTACAAATATTTCACCCCTACGGGGTTTTCTAACAAATCAAATCTACGATTTTAAACCGATATCTAACAATGTTTTTAAATCTCAAATCGAAAATCACAATTCTCAAATCCAATCAGTGTTCCTGATGTATTGCCATGCCTATGAACAACGCCGATAATATTGTGAAAATATATGCCTGCAAAAGTCCTACTAATATCTCAAGCAAATAGATAAACAAAGAAAATGCGATTGATACCGGCACCATTACATATCCTAAGGTAAATATTAAACTAATGAATGCGAGAATAACAATATGTCCCGCTGTCATGTTTGCAAACAAACGAATACACAACGCAAACGGCTTTGTGAGAAGCGAAATAAATTCTATAATTACCATTACAGGCAATACGTAAATGGGCACTCCCGGCGGAATTAACCCTTTGAAATATCCTACGACACCGTTATTTTTAATTCCGTGGACCTGGGTCATTACAAAAGTTATAATTGCTAGCGAAGCCGTAATGCTGACGCTTCCCGTTGGCGTGTGTAAATAGGGGATCAGTCCAAGATAATTTGAAAGTAACACAAAGAAAAACACCGTGAAGAAAAATGGCAGGAATTTCACGCCTGATTCTCCCATCGCCGGGATAACTATATCATCTCTCACAAACACCATAATTACTTCAATGGCATTACCGATGCCTTTAGGAACAAGATTCTTTTTGTTTTTGGAAGCGGCGTATATCAATACTATGATAAGCAGCGTTGCCGCAAGTATCATCATAAGTACATTGGTTGTGATTGATAAGTCGAGTGTAAAGCTTCCGATCTGTATTGCGGGAAGTTTTATCAGCGGATGATCTGAAACATGCTCAATGATCCAGTTGTCGCCTTCTTTTGGCGCCTCAGTAGTCAAATTTCGTAATGTATCCGGCTGGAGGAGGACTGTCAGAAAATTCATTTAGAGATAGTATACTGTTTATTCCTTCGGGAATATAATTCTCCCAAGGATTATTTTTAAATTTCGATGATGAATTCCCACGAATGTGGGAATCTTATATCAAATGTTAAGAAATATTATGCGTTGAAAAATTCCTGAAAAATAACTTTCGTTTCAAAGAACTTTCAAAGCATTTTAACTTTTAAAAAACCGATCAAAGATTCCCGCTGGAGTTTACCCCGAGCCTGACGCGGGGCGGGAATTCATGGAATTTTGTCTGGTGTGAAAATAGAGTATTTCAAGCGAAACAAAAATTATGTAAAACAAAAACGCAGAACCCACCAGTGAAACTTCATCAAGCCCTGCAATTTTCAAAAGAACAAGAAGCAGAATAGCCATAAACAGAATCCGTATCCCCATCCCGCCGAATATCACTATCATAAAGCTCTTAACAGATTTGTTCAGAGCTATTTCATTTAATCTGTAACCAACAAACGCGTTGATAAGGGAAACTAGAAAACCGCAAATAAAAGAAATTATTTGTAACCGGTTTAAGTAAACTTTAGCTGGGTAAGCCGCTATCAATAACACTGCCAGGCTTGATATGAGAACATTTCTAACAAAGGAATGTTCACTTTTTGTCTTCAATCTTACCTGATTTGCCAAATTTTATTACGTTCAAAGCCTTGAGCAATCCTAAAAAACCAAAAACAGAGCCAACAAGCACTCCTGCTATCATTAATATGTTACCTGTTCCAAGCCATGTATCTAAGCCGTAACCGATCAGCGTGCAAACCACAATAGCTATACCGTATTGAAAAGCATATTCGGCGTAAGACCAGCCGGAACGGTAAGATTCTGCAACCTGTTTTAACTCAGACGGCTGTTTCTCATCATTTTTTGACGATTTTTCCGCCATTTTTGCAGAATTTCTTTAGTTTACAATCAGCGAAAATAACGATTAATTAAAACAAAATCAATTTAAAGATTTAGAGGGGAGTATTTGTCATTCCCGCCCCGCGTCAGGCGTGGGGTAAACTCCAGCTGGAATCTTGGTTTTTAAAAACCCTTTTTAACCCAACTTTACATAATATTTATGGCAGATATGTGAGATACAGTCAGATGAATCGTGAGATGGCTATATTTTTTGCTTTTCCTTCGCAGATTTGAGCTTTTTCCCCGGTTTTTCTGTCTCATTTCTCACCTACTAAAATGAAACGCATTATGAATGGATGATAAGAATGAGGAATTGATAATATGAGAAAGAACAGAATTTCTTCAATCCCATAATAATACGTATGTTTTGGAGTAGCAAGGCAAAAATGAACGGATAGATTAGATTATCAGATTCATCAGATTCATCAGATTTGGTCCGTGTCAGGCCTGCAAACCAGCCACTGCGTGCAATCAATACCAATTTATTGATTTTGTACCTTCGTCTTCGCTCAGGTTGAGAGAGTTAAAACCGCAGCCATTCTTTTGGATTTAGCGGAGTTCCGTTGAGCCATAATTCGAAATGAAGCCCCTGGCCGTCGGGCGTTTCGCCTGACTTCCCAATGATCTGGCTGAGCTTTACTTTGTCGCCGACGGTTACATTAATATCACTTAGCGAAGCATAAACCGAACGGTAGCCGTTATCATGATTAATAATAATTACTTTCCCGAAGAACGGGGCCTCGCCGGTCAGGCTAACAGTCCCGGCGGCAACTGCGTAAACTTTAGAGCCTTTTGCAATTGAAAGATCGATTCCATTATTGAACGATTTTGTCGCCGTGGCATTATTCATGTACTCGCCAAAATCATTTTGAATAAAACCAAAATCCAGAGGCAGATTCATGCCGCCTTTTATCTTATCAAAATCATCGCTTGAATAACTAAGCCTGTTATTTTTTGCACCTTTGTAGTTTTGCCTGTTATCAGTGAATGCATCGATAAAATCCCTGATCCTGTTTATCTGATCTTCTTTTCTGACTATTGACGCTTCGTTCACATCTTTTGAATTATCAAGCTGTGATTTTTTTATTCTGAGCGCTTTTAGCTGCTCATCAATCGCGGCTTTTTCGTTTCGTTTTGACTCAATGTAAAATCTCTGCGAACTTACTGAGAGCTTAAGCATGTTTTTCTTTTCCTCAAGCATAATTTTCTTAGCCTTAAGGTCCTTCAGTTCTTTTTTTCTGCTCAAGGCAAATCTCTGCAAATACTCGTTGCGCCTCATGAACTCGTTCGGAGTTTTTGAGCTTAGTAAAAGCTCGAGCTCGTAATTTTTCCCGTGTTTGTAAAGATTGATTATCCTGCTCCTGAAGCTGTTTTGTATTTTGTCTACTTCATCTTCCATGAATAATACCATATTCGTTTCAACGGCAATTTCCTCAGGGGAAAGGAAGTTTTGGTTCTGGTAATCTTTTAGAAAATCGTTCAGGGCTTTAACTTTATTTTCAAGGCTGTCAATTCCAACATTAATGTTTTCCTGTTCGGTCGCAAAAGAGCTGATAGTCTTGCGGCTTTCATCAATCTCCTTCTGGAACACGTCAATTTGTCTGTTCTTATCGCCTGTAACTTCGTCAAATGTGGCTTTGATGAATAAAATGCTTAAGCTCAATAAGAACACCGTGAGCCAAAGGGGCTTATTCCTGTTTAAAGTATTTTTGATTCTTGTGAACAAATATTGTTATTTATCGACCCCCTCCTACCTCCCCCTCTTAGGGGGAGACGGTCATTGAAGGACTCTAATAGAATTGCATTCCCATTTTTATCCACGAGCTAAAGCTCGTGGCAATTACTAATTTTTTTATATATTCTTGTTACTAACTGAAGTTTCATTCCCGCGAAGGCGGGAATCCATTTCATATGCCGCTCCTAACGGAGCTAAAAGATTAGTTTTTATAAATCTCTACAAATATGCCGCTCCTGGCGGAGCTTATAGAAATGAAGCATTCTTCTAAATTTGTTTCATTACTAATTTCAGTTATTAACTGTTTTTTACTAAATTGTTTTTATTCTTTTTATGTTTTCTCGATCCGCAATCAACAATCCCCAATTCGCAATTTGTATCATTCCCACTTAATTATTTTTGCGGATTTTGGAATCTTCATTGTGATAGATATCTCAGGATTATTAATATCCTTGCTGTCGTAATCAAGATAAACCGCCTGCTGTTTCTCAGGATTCTTTATGACAATTTTATTCGGAAAATTTATTTCTTTCCCGTTTGATTGCTCGGCACTGTAGTTTGAATAACCCACTTCAATCTTCGATTTATTATCTTTATCCAGCATATTGTATTTCTGAATTGTAAACTTGGCGGGCTCGATGAAGTATTTTTCAATTCCCATGGCGTCATTTATCTGAAGCACATACATGCTGTTTTCGCATTGAGCGTCTGTGCTATCCAGCGATTCATCTTTGAAATGGAAACTTCCTGTAAAGCTGTTGATCAGCTCATCAAAAGTAACTTTAATTCTTAAAATTGCCCCTATGTTAAGCTCGGAGCTTGGCCCGGTAATAACTTTGTTTTCCTGCACATTATAATAAATAAAATCCTGCCGTGTAATAAGCGCCGTCGCTATAGAAATGCCGAAAGGGCCCCCGATCTTTACATATACGCTGTCAGGTTTTTTTATTTTTATTTCAATATCCCCTGTGCCGGAGTTATCAGGCGAGTCAAACGAAATTATCCCCGATGCTTCAAGCGACTGGATCAATGTTGAGTTGGAATTAACCCGCTCCTTTATAGATTTTATAGGGATCTTCTGCAGGTTCTCATCCTGCTGCGATGATGTGCATGCATAAATCAACGGAAGCGATAACACAAAGATATATGTAAAATATTTAATCAAATACTATTATATGTTTTCTAGTTTTTTTCGGTTTCTTTTTTAAATGCCCGGATAATGTTATCAGTAAATGCCGGGGTCCCGCCTGTCATTCTTTCAGGATGCCACTGCAGGCAAAGCATGAATGGCTTTGAAGCTGCGTCATCCCACTCGATAGATTCAATTATCCCATCAGGCGCTTTGGATGAGACTCTTAATCCTTCGCCAAGCCTGTCAACAGACTGGTGATGCGAGCTGTTTATCTTTCCTGATGTACTGCCCACTAAATTATAAAGCAGCGTATCTTTAAAAACCGTAACATCGTGTAGCCTGTCCTCGTCTTTGGCAATTTTTGTGTGGTCCGTTCCGCGAATTGTTTCTATGTCGCTTATCAGGCTGCCGTTCAGCCTGCAGTTTATCAGCTGCATTCCGCGGCAGATGCCGAGTATCGGAATTCCGTTTTCAAAAGCATGATCCAGTAAACGGAATTCAAAACCGTCCCGTTCAGGTATATAGTCTTCTCTGTTCAGGCCGTCTTCCCAATCCGCATAAAATTCGGGGAACACATCCACTCCGCCCGTTAAGACAAGCGATGAACATTCCTTAACTTTGTCAAAATTGTTCTCTTCCCAATCAAGGACCTCGAATTCAACTCCGCCTTTTTTCAACCAGTCAAGATACTTATCAAATTTACGTTCGCATTTGGAAACAGCGGTTTTTCTCTTCATGGTAATTTTAAAAGCTCGTCTATTCTGTCATACAGAAACTGAGCATTGTTTGAAATTTGCATTTTTATTTTGGCATAATAAAGAGGATAATTATACAGCAAGTCTTTGTACAGGTTGTCTGTGGTCGATTTAAGCACAAGTTCGGAATTCTTAATCCTTACAAAGTCTTTCTGGGTTGTAATAATTGGCTGTAAATGATGTTTCTTGCTTTCGTTCATTATTCTCTGAATTTCTTCCTGGTTGAAGCTATGATGGTCAGGAAACGTTAAAAATCCGCTTATTTTCACATTTTCTTTATCCAGCAGCGCCTTAAATGAATCAGGGTCAGCTATTCCGCAGAAGGCTACAGCCGAAAGATTTTCGTTTTTGAGGATTTCTCCTTTGATATTAACAAAATTTTCAAGTTCGTATTTGCAGGTGACGCGCGGTTTATTCTTCGTTTTAACAATAAACAGATCGTCGTTAAATTTGTCGTTAACAATAACGATATCGGCTCTGTAAATGGCGGAATGCGGTTCCCTGTAATTGCCGGCGGGAATCAAAAAATTGTTTTTTGTTTCGCTCAACAGGACAATATCAAGCTGTCTCGCAAGCTTCCTGTGCTGAAATCCGTCGTCGATTATTATAACGTCAGGTTTAAATTTACTGTCGGCAAACTTCGCCGCTGACGATTTTTTGTCGCATATTACAAGCAAACCTTTTCCGGTATGATCATTGTTAAAGTTCTCGAGCAGCAGCAAACCTTCGTCGCCAAAATTTTCAGAGTTCAGCTGGTTTGCTTCGTTCTTAAAGTCAAACTCGACCACTTTCATATCGTCGGATTCGCGTTTAAAACCTTTTTGAACTATTACCGGGAATTTTCCGGCGGAGATTATATACTTTGCCAATAATTCAACAAACGGAGTTTTTCCGGTTCCGCCCGCGGATATATTGCCGACTGAAATTACTTTTGAATTAAGCTCAACCGGTTTAATTATCCTCCAATTGTACATTTTATTTCTAATGAATACAATGATTCTGAATAAGAAGCTTAGCGGAAGTAGGAATATTCTCATCAGTTTAACGCTAAATTTTTAATAGTTTCCGCCGCATTCAGCGAGGCGTCTTTGTCTCCTAAGATATCCCACACACGTCTCAGTTTTGATTTAAGTTCGTTCCTGTAGCCGGCATCTGTAAGCAGTTTCTTCGATTCAAGCGCCAAATTTGCGGCTTTGAAATCATTTTGAATGAATTCTTTTATAATATTCTCTTTTGCTATGATATTTACTATTCCAATATTGTTAATATTCACAATTGGTTTCATCAAAAGGTAATTTATGGGGGCCGTGCGTAAAAATATAAAATGCGGCGTTCCTATCAGCGCGCATTCCAAAGTTGATGTCCCGGCTTTTGACATAACAAGGTCAGAATTGAGGATCAGTTCATATGTTCCGCCGCTTACCAGATTGCAGCCTTCCATTTTAATTAAGTATTTATCAAATGCGCGGCGTTCAACGCTGGGCGCCTTGCTTATATTCACTTCAATATCAAACTCGCGTTTCAGTTCTTTAACCGTTTTCAAAAGTACCGGCAGGTGATTCTTAATTTCATTAAACCTGCTTCCCGGTAATATAGTAATAACTTTTCTTTTTCCATCAGAGTGTAAGTTTTTTTTGTTTTCATCCAGGAATTTCCTAATCCTTTTAACCAGCGGGTGGCCCACATACTCAGCAGCGACTCCGAATTTTTCATAAAACTCCACTTCAAAGGGGAACACAACCAGCATTTTATCGATATACTTCCTGATCTTGTGAACACGGCTTTCGCGCCATGCCCATATCTGAGGCGAAATATAATATATGATTTTTCCGGAATAGAATCTTCTTAATTCTTCCGCAAATTTCAGGTTAAACCCCGGGTAATCTATTAATATGACTGCATCAGGCTGATTTTCCTTTACAAACTTAAGGCAATCATTTAAAACATTTCTGAAAAAACCGTATTTTTTTGCTACATCAATGATACCAACAGCGGCAAGAGAATTGATGTCATATAATAATTTTACTCCCTGCGCCTTCATCTGGTCGCCGCCAAGGCCCGTTATATCAAGCTTAACGCCGCTGCACGCCAGGCGCAGCTCTTTAATAAGCTCGCCCCCATGCATTTCGCCTGATTGCTCCCCGGCGGATATGAATATGGTTTTTTTGATTAATGGGGCGGCGGATGCACCTTCCATAATTTATTGGTTCATAATTTATTGGTGTGTCAGGATGTAAATTAAGATAACCATCAGGGCAATAGAGCTCATAGCCTGCAGCGTTCTCTTTTCGGACTTATAACCGGCCTTCAGATCAAATTTTACTTTTGATTGTTTTGACATGTCGTAGGGCGCCCCGGGTAAAAAACGTTTTATTGAATTGCAGTAATCATCGTATTTCTCTTTAAACAACTCTCTTAACTTAGGCTCTTCCTCGTCTTTGATTATAAAATGATATTGAATATAAAAATATATCAGCCCGACTATTTGAAGCCAGGGCGAAAGAGAATTTGCCATAACGCTTATTCCGAAGTAGATCATAATATTCCCGAAATAAAGCGGGTTTCTCACGTAAGAAAAAGGACCTTGAGTAACAAGATTTGAAGCGCCGACTTTTCTTGTCCTGGTTTCGCCTCCGGCATATGATACGCCCCAAAGCCTTATGATCTCACCAAGCAAAGCAAGTATTAATCCTGCTATCAGCGTTAAAGTGGTCGGTCTTCCGTAAAGGAACATCGGAACAAGGAAGGGGAGCGGAGTATATGAGCGATATTTAAAAAAGAATTGTCCTAATTTCATTTATAGTGAGAAGTTTCTTAAATTATCTGAAAAATTCTTATGTGATTCTATTTACTTCTTATCCTCGAAGGTAAACATCTTTCCTGTTTACCCGGGCGTTTTGTCTCGGCTTTATAATTTTCTTTTCAAGGATCTTCTGAAGCTTATTTTTCACATCGCCGAAATCATCGTAATCAAAATATGTAATGTTATTTTTCCAGCAATATGAAGCCAGGGACTTCTTTGCAAAAACAATATCGGCGTAATTAGCCGCGCATACATCCGAAAACCCGTCGCCTATCAATACTGCAATCTCATCATCGCCGGTCATGTTCATCAGCAAGTTCCTTTTACAGCATCCGCATCTTGTGCATTCAGAATCGGAGTAGGGAAATTCAAGCCCGATCTTATTATCTTCAGTTAAAACAAACTTGTTGGCATAATAGGGGATACTTAGATCATGTTTTGCCAGTATCCTTCTAATATAGTAATCCATTCCTTCGCTTAGAATTGTAACTGGTATTTCCTCTTTACTGCAAAAATCAACGAATTCCTTAAATTTGCCGTCCAATTCAATACTATCAATAATCTCATCAAATTTATTCATGTCAAAATCCTGAACCAGCGAACATTCTTTCAGAAAACATTCCCGCGCCCCGATTTCCATGTTCTCAAATCGGGTAATCACATTGTTCCAGCTTTCTTTATCTTTGATGAAATACTCACCCATTTTGATCCATGCATCCAGCCGGGTGATAGTGCCGTCAAAATCACAAAATATCTTTAAATTGCGCCTCAAAACAAGCCAAAATAGACTTATTTAATAGCTTATTCAAGGTAAGGAAACATCTTGTCAGTTCAGCGGAAATAGTTTCCCATTTGCGCGGAATTCAATCCATTATATAAAAAAAAGAACAAGGAATAATGAGGCATTCCTTGTTCAGCTGTGGTTAAATAGACTAATTATCTAACCGGAGGTAAAAAACTTATTTTATGTTCCCTGGATCAGAGTTTTATGTAGTAGTTATAACTCATTAATACCAATATAACGCAATTAGCCAACAGTAAAGTTCCGCTTATAATTTTGATGGTTTTTGTCTTTAAATTTAACATTTTGATCTCCTTATCCTTTTATTATTAAGACGCCGCCTGGCAGAAAAAGGTTGCATTTGGTTTTCGGGCAAAATATTCAGCGTTTAGACTGCCGATAATGCTGAAATATAATTGATACTGAAAAATAATAGCGCTGCGAAAAAATAAAAAAGGGACTTAAACAGTCCCTTTTAACAATAACAACTATTCTAATTTTTTACTTTGCGTCTAAAAGCTCAACATCAAACGTAAGAGTGGAGTTTTCGGGTATTACTCCCGGGATGCCTTTATCGCCGTAGCCCAGCTGCGGCGGAATTATTAGTTTTCTTTTTCCGCCGATTTTCATAGTTGAAAATCCTTCATCCCATCCCTTGATAACCTGTCCGGCGCCGAGTTTAAATTGAATTGGTTTGCCCCTGTCTCTTGAGCTGTCAAATTTTTTCCCGTCCGGAAGCGTCCCGTCATAATGAACGGTTAGTATCTGTCCCTGTGTTGGGGCGGCGCCATCTCCGATCTTTTCATCAACGTACTTCAAGCCTGAGGCCGTAGTTACTTCTTCTCCCACCTTTTCACCTGCTTTCTTTGTGCACCCTTCCAATAACATTATTGAAATAAGTAATATTGCGTTTAATAAGATAATTTTTTTAATCATTTTTTTGATTTTATTTTAGAAATCCAGTTTTGCCTGTAAAATGTATTCTGTAAGAAGATCGATACAAAGATCAACATCCTTCAAGCTCAGCGTTTCAACCGAAGAATGTAAGTAACGTGTTGGCACAGAAACCACCGAGATAGGAACTCCCGCCCTTGTTTGCGAAATTGGGTCGGCATCCGTATATGTATGGCCGTAATCTACGTCAATTTGATGAGGGATCTTTTTCTTCTTTGCGGTTTCAATCAAGCCGTCGGAAATTTTATTGTTGGAACGCACTCCTCGGGTAATTACCGGTCCTTTCCAGAGCCTTGTGTCTCCGAATTTCTCTTTGGGTATTTCAGGCTGGTCGGTCGCAGGTATAACATCAATGGCTATTGCGGCAGTAGGTTTAAGCTGGTAAGCGGCATTTCCCGCGCCCCAAACGCCGGTCTCTTCCTGTATGGATGAGACGCCATATACTGTTTTATTGAGTTTTTTGTTTTTGCTGAGTTTCCTGATCACTTCAGCGACAATATATATTCCCACCCTGTTATCCCAGCATCTGGCTGTTGCCGCGCCGTTGGCAAGCTCGCAGTAATTTTCTCCGAAAATTATCGGGTCGCCGACGGACACATATTTTTCAGCGTCTTTTTTATTTTTCGCACCGATATCTATCCATACCGTATGAAGTTCAGCTCTCTTATCTCTTTCCTGGTTTGTGAGCAGATGCAAAGATGTTCTGCCCATCCCGCCGTTTACGATTCCTTTTTTGGTGAGAATTCTCGCGCGCTGTGAGGCAAGAATATTCGGGTCAACTCCGCCTATAGGTTTAACGAAGATAAACCCGTCGTCATTGATGTAATTGACGATTAAACCGATCTCATCTGCGTGGCCAACGATCAAAATAGATTTTTGCTTGCCCGGATTTAATGTAGCGGTGAGATTACCGTGAATATCAGCGGCTATGTTATCGCAAAATGTTGATACTTCGCTGCGCCAAATTTTTTGAACCGGCTCTTCATAGCCGGAAGGAGCGGGCGTATCGATCAGGGATATTAGAAATTGTTTCTGAGATTCATTCATATAACTAGTCTTTTTAATTAATTGAAATTAAAGAGTCAGACCAGCATGGCGATTCCGCCATTGCCGCCGGAGGGCGAGACTGAAATTAACTTGCCATTTTTTGGTCATTAAACTTTACGTTTACAATGGTCGAAATTCCCTGCTCAGCCATTGTAACGCCATACATTGAATCGGCAGCTTCCATAGTACGCTTATTGTGCGTAACAATAATAAACTGCGTTTCTTTTGAAAACTTTCTTATAATTTTGACAAACCTGTCTATATTGGCGTCGTCAAGCGGGGCGTCAACCTCGTCTAATATGCAGAATGGCGAAGGCTTCACCTGGTATATCGCAAATAATAGCGCAATTGCCGTTAAAGTTTTCTCGCCTCCTGAAAGCAGGTCTATTAATTGCGGGCGCTTGCCTCTTGGCTTGGCAATTATATCGATCTTTGCGTCAAGCGGGTCAGGATTATCGGGGTCAGTAACCATCCTCAGATCCGCTTCGTCGCCTTCCAGGAATAACTCGGCAAATATTGACCTGAAATTGTTCCTTATCAGTTCGAAGGTCTCTGCAAACTTGAGCTGCGCGGTTTTATTTATTTCTTCTATTAAATTCATCAGGTCCTCTTCGGCTCTCACAAGGTCGCTTCTTTCTTCAATCATCCTTTCGAGTTCCTGTTTCTCCTGTTCGTATATCCCCAACTCCATTTGACCTGTCCCGCCAAGCTGTCTTAAGCGGTTGCGCATACGGTCAATTTCAGATTTAGAATGTATGAAATCAAAAATACCGGCGTCTTCATAATTCGTGTAAACAATCTCAAGGCTGTATTCTTCAGCAATACGGTCTTTATGCTCTTTTATTTCTATCCTGTCTTTGGTCAGCTGCATTTCATTCTGATGAATGAAGCTTATAATACTGTCTCTGCCTTCTCTGAGCGTCCTCTGGTCGTGCTCAACTTTGTCGACAAGTTTCTTCTTTACTTCATATTCAGTAGTTACCAGCGTCAGGTCTGTTTCGATCGAGGATTTATCAAACTCGATTTCGGCAAGCTTTGAGCGCAAACCCGATTGTTTTCCCTCTTCACCCGTAAATTCAAGTTCATCTCTTAGCTTTGTTATTTCCTGCTGGTAGCCATGCGTCTCGCTAACGCGCGATTCAATGGTCTTCAGCCTCATCAACACATTTTCATCGGTCCTTATAAGGTCATTTTCGCAGTTGGTCAGTTCGGCCTTAACTTTCGCTGATTCAATGCTGAAAGTATTATATTCTTCACGTTTGCTTGTCAGGTTATCTGCAAGGTTCTCAAGCTCAGTAGTAAAATGCTCAAGCTCTTTCTCGCGCTGGTAGCGTTCGTTCTCAGCTTTTTCAACTTCTGAAATAAGCGTATCCAGTGAAACTTTTAATTCATTTGTCGAATCGTTAACAGTTTCATTCTCCCTGTTATTTGCTTCGATAAGAGAGTTTACCTGAGATTTCCTGTAATTTATCTGCGAAATATTATTTTCAAGCGACTGAACGCCCGAGCGCAGTTTCGTAATTTCATCCTGTAATGAATCAACGTCAATATCGCGATGTCGTTTTTGTAAGTCTTCAAGGCGGAATTTTTCCTGCTCTATTGTAATTTCAAACGCTTTGAGCTGCGATTTAAGGTCGGTTATGAATTTCTCCCTGCCTATCTTCAGCGATTCAGCGTTGGTTTTGCCGCCCGCCCTTATGAAACTGTCAGTAACGATATCGCCATCAAGAGTAATGAACTTGATGAAATTATCGCGTGAAAGCCTTTTGGCGATCTCAAAATTCTCTACTATAATATATTCGTCAAGCAGGTATTTGTATAACATCCAGTACTCATCAGGGCACTTGATAAACTTATCTGCCCATCCGTAAACCCCCGGCTGGCCGAGTATTTCAGGAAATTCATCCTGGAAAATATTGAATGTGGTCTGATAAAGCGTGTCTTTAATAATGAATGTAACTTTACCTTTTTGCTCGTTTGCCAGAACGCTTATGTGCTTTTCAGCATCCTGCAGGGAATTTACAATGAGGTAATTGGATATTTCGCCGAGCGCGGTTTCAATGGCTATCTTAAACTTATCTTCTACTTCAAGTTTATCAATGATGACCTTTACCGAATCCTCGCCTTTTTCTTTTACAAGGTAGCGGATGCCTTCGGAGTAATCATCATAGTTCTCAACAAAACTCTTCTGCATCTCAATTTTTTGCTGCAGTTTTTCAGCCTCGAGCGTCCTATATATTATTTCTTTTTCAAGCGAGTTAATTTCTTCCGCAAGCGAGTCTTTTACCTTCTTCTGGGCTGTATACCTATGCTCCAGAGTCTCTAATTGCTGAGATAATTCAGTCAGCTCAATATCGGCTTTCTTGATCTCACGGTCAAATTCCGAAATTTTATTAATATTCAGAATATTTTCGTCTGCAAGTTTGCTGCAGCGTTCAAGCTGGTCCTCAAGCCGTTTTTTGGTAAGCTCATACTCGTTTCTTTTTTCAAGAAGGTTCTTTGAGATAACTGAATGCTTATGAGCAAGATCCTTAAGCTCTTCTTTGCTTCTTTTGACCTTATTTTCAGTTTCATCTACTGTTCTCTTCTGAGTTTGCTGCGTCTCTTCAAGGATCGTTGCAGTATTCTTTAGAACTTGGATTCTTTCAGTAATTTCAAGCTTTGAACTCTTTAGTTTTTCGATCTGCTCTTCAAGCTCAATTTTCTCTTTTGAAAATCTTTCTATGTTTTCCTGCAGATGGCTGATCCTTTGCTCTGCCATAGAAATCGACGACTGTATAGAGCTGATCTGCAGATTTATCCTGTTAAACCTGTCCCTGGTTTCGTTCAGCCTGCTTTCTGTTACAGAAAGCTCCTGTTTATATTTATCAATAATAGCTTCGTTCTCGTTCAGCTTTGCCTGCAGGCTTTCGCGCTCGTCTTCTTTCTGCTTTAAGTTCGCCTCGGTCTGCTTGGTATCGTCAATTAACTTGGAATATTTACGCTGGTGGTAATCAATTTCCAGTATCTTAAGCCTTTCGCTTATCTCTTTGGCTTCCTGCTGCTTCTGCGCAATCCTTTCGTAAGCATTTACAGTTCTCTGGCGGTTGCGGATCTCAATGCCGGCTTCGGTCAGGTTCTCTTTGGCTACTTCAAGTTTGTACAGCGCTTCGCGCCTTCTTTCTTTGTACTTAGTAATGCCTGCGGCTTCTTCAAAGAGCTTTCTTCTATCCTGCGTGCGGTGAGAAAGTATCTCGTTCACCATTTTAAGCTCGATAACTGAATATGCATCCGAGCCCATGCCTGTATCCATAAACAGGGAGGTAATATCTTTCAGGCGGCATACGGTCCCGTTAAGAAGATATGCGCTTGTTCCGTCGCGGAAACAGCGTCTCGTAATTTTTATTTCTGAATATTCTGAAGGAAGGATTCCTTTGGTGTTTTCTATTGTAAGCGAGACCTCTGCATACCCAAGAGCTTTGCGGTCGTTGGTGCCGTTGAAAATAACGTTCTCCATGGTTGAGCTTCTGAGAACGCTGGCTTTTTGCTCGCCGATAACCCACCTGACCGCAT
>Ga0265316_10003035_pt1 | contig 17149 bp, 13 predicted proteins | sample 4522metaG_FD_202092 | JGI IMG/M metagenome (GOLD analysis project Ga0265316, IMG submission 202092) | Rhizosphere microbial communities from Carex aquatilis grown in University of Washington, Seatle, WA, United States - 4-5-22 metaG | ecosystem: Host-associated > Plants > Roots > Rhizosphere >...
TGGTGGGCCGTCGCCTGATGGCGTGGCTATCCCAGGCGCCGATGGTGCTCGAGGGCGCCGACTACAATTTCTACCGCCGCTTCATGAAGTCGCTGAACCGCCAGGTGCGCTATCTGCGCCGCGTCGAATACGACGGCGCCCCGGGCCTGCCGCGGCTGCATGTGATGATCGCGCTCGCCGCCATCGCGCTGTCGATGTCCGATGAGGCGCGCTTCCTGAAGCAGGCGCAGCGCCGCCTCGATCTCGAGCTCGTCGCCCAGGTGCTGCCCGATGGCGGCCACATCAGTCGCAACCCCGGCGCCATCCTCGACATCCTCATCGATCTCCTGCCGCTGCGTCAGTCGTTCATCTCCAAGGGCCTGCAGCCGTCGCGCATTCTCGTCTCGGCCATCGACCGCATGATGCCGATGCTGCGCTTCTTCCGGCAGGGCGACGGCAGTTTCGCGCACTTCAACGGCATCGGCGACACCGCCACCGACCAGCTCGCCACCGTGCTTGCCTATGACGACGTGCGCGCGGCGACCCCGTCGAACGCGCCCCATTCCGGCTATCAGCGCATCGAGGCCAGCGGCACCGTCGTGCTCGTCGATGCCGGCGGGCCGCCGCCGCCCGAGATGAGCATCGCTGCCCATGCCGGCTGCCTGTCGTTCGAGATGAGCGTCGGCCGCCAGCGGCTGATCGTGAATTGCGGCGTGCCCAAGCCCTCCGCCGAGGCGCTTCGTCGTCTCGCCCGCACCACCGCCGCCCACTCCACCGCCGCCATCAACGACACCTCGTCGTGTCGCATCCTGACGCGCGGCTTCGTCGGCGAGATGTTCGGCGAGGCTGTCGTCAGCGGTCCGTCGCGCATCGACGTCGCCCGCCGCAACGTCCACGGCGCCACCGTCCTTCAGTTCCGCCATAACGGCTACGTCGATCGCTATCGCATCGTCCACGAGCGCCAGCTCAGCCTTGCCGACGCCGGCGACCGCCTGGAAGGCATCGATACCTTCGTCAGCCCCTCAGGCAGCGCCCCCAACAAGGGCGGCAAGGACTCCTTCGCCATCCGCTTCCATCTCCATCCCAACGTGCGTGCCACTGTGCTGCACGAGCGCCGCGCCGTCGTCATGGAACTCCCCGACGGCGAGACCTGGGAGTTCGAGACCGACGGCCCGGAGATCGTGCTCGAGGAGTCGATCCTGCTCTCCGACAATCGCGGCAATCGCGCCACCGAGCAGGTCGTGATCTACGGCCGTGTCCAGCAGACGCAGAGCGTCGGCTGGACGCTCCATCGCACCGCGCTCGCCGGCCGCCGCCAGCGCATCGCTTCCGTCCCCGAAAACGAAATGGCCCGCTGACCCGATGGCGATCCGTCCTTCCTCCGCTCCCCTTCCCGATCGCCTGCCCATCCGTCGCGCCCTGCTCTCCGTCTTCGACAAGACCGGCATCGTCGAGCTCGCGAAGGCGCTTGCCGCGGCGAACGTCGAGATCGTCTCCACCGGCGGCACCCGCGCCGCGCTGACCGCGGCCGGTATCGCCTCCCGCGACGTCTCCGACGTCACCGGCTTTCCCGAGATCATGGATGGCCGCGTGAAGACACTCCACCCGCTGGTCCACGGTGGCCTGCTCGGAGTGCGCGACGACCCGGCCCACGCCGCGGCGATGAGCGAGCACGATATCCCCGCGATCGATCTCCTCGTCTGCAATCTCTACCCCTTCGAGCGGACAGCCCTGTCCGGGGCGGACGAGCGCACCATCGTCGAGAACATCGACATCGGCGGTCCGGCCATGATTCGCGCCGCCGCCAAGAACCATGGCTACGTCGCCGTGGTGGTCGATCCTGCCGACTATCCGGAGCTGTCCGCCGCGCTGTCCGCAGGCACGAATCTCGAGTTCCGCCGCAAGCTCGCCGCGCGCGCCTTCGCCCGCACCGCCGCGTACGATTCCGCCGTTTCCGGCTGGTTCGGCACCGCCGTCGGCGAGCCCCTCGGCCCCTGGAAAAGCTTCGCCGGCCGCCGCTCCCCCCTCTCCCTCCGCTATGGCGAAAACCCGCACCAATCCGCCGCTTTGTACCTCACCGGCGAGCCGCGGCCGGGCGCTGCTACTGCCCTCCAAATCCAGGGCAAGGAGCTCTCCTACAACAACATCAACGACACCGACGCCGCCTACGAACTGGTCGCCGAATTCGATCCGAACGACAGCGCCGCAGTCGCCATCATCAAGCACGCCAACCCCTGCGGCGTCGCCGTTTCCTCAACCTTGGCAGAGGCTTACCGCCTGGCCGTCCGCACCGACAGCACCTCCGCCTTCGGCGGTATCGTCGCCTTGAACCGTCCGCTGGATGAGGACGCCGCCACCGAAATCGCCAAGATTTTCACGGAGGTGGTGATCGCGCCCGGTGCTACCGACGCGGCCAAGGCGGCGCTCGCCGCCAAGAAGAATCTGCGGCTGCTCATCGCCGATGGACTGCCCGATCCGCGCGCCAAGACTCTGACGGTGCGCTCGGTTGCCGGCGGCCTGCTGGTCCAGGATCGCGACGCCGGCGAGATCGTGGCCGCCGACCTAAAGGTCGTGACCAGGCGTGCCCCGACTGAGCGGGAACTCCGCGACCTCCTGTTTGCCTGGAAGGTCGCCAAGCACGTCAAATCGAACGCCATCGTCTTTGCCAGGGACGGCGCCACCGCAGGCATCGGCGCCGGCCAGATGTCGCGCGTGGATTCCGCCATTGTAGCCTCCCGCAAGGCAGAGGATGCGGCGCGCGAGGCCAAGCTGCCGCAATCGCTCGCGCAAGGCTCGGTGTGCGCGTCTGACGCCTTCTTTCCGTTTCCCGATGCGCTGCTGGTCGCGGCCGATGCCGGCATCACCGCCGCCATCCATCCGGGTGGCTCGATGCGCGACGCCGATGTGATCGCCGCTGCTGACGAGCGCGGCCTGGCCATGGTCCTGACCGGGATGCGCCACTTCCGCCACTAGGCGGGCTGGCGCACTGCTAACAGCTTCTCGAGTTCAGCCGCCATGCGCGCAAATACGCCTGCCCAGTCGCCGGGACTCTCTTGCCGCCACAAACGCATGTTCGGATACCAGGGCGTATCCTCGCGGCCCCGCATCCAGCGCCAATCCGGATAGTGCGACAGCGCCAGCCACACCGGCCGTCCGAGCGCTCCGGCAAGATGCGTCGGACCGGTGTCCGACATCACCAGCAGATCGAGGTTCATCATCGCTGCGGCGACCTCGCGAAAACCGTCCGGGTTGTCGACGATGGCCTCGCCCAATTCCTCGACGTGCATCTCCTCTGGCTTCGAACGCAACTGCGCCGCACCGCCGGCCGACTGGAGGCTGATCAACCGAACGCCCGGAACGCGGCCGAGCGGAGCGTATTCGGCGAGCCTGATGGATCGCTCGCGATCGCGTTTGTACTTGGTGTTGCCCTGCCAGACGATGCCGACGCGAAATCCATTCGACCCGATGCGGTCGCGCCATTGCGCCTGCCGCTCAGGATCAGCGACCAGATAGGGCACTGCATTCGGCACGTTGCGCAGCGTCGTGCCGAACACCGCAGGCAGGCTCATCAACGAGATGCGATAGTCCACGTGCGGCAGCGGCAATGTGCGATCGACTACCTCGACGGCAGTGAAGTTGGCCTGGAAGAGGCGCCGGAGAGTCTCCGGGACGGCCAGTATGACGCGGGCACCCTCACGTCTTATGAGCCGAACGTAGCGGACGAACTGAATCGAATCGCCAAGCCCCTGCTCCGCATGCGCGACAAGAACCTTGCCGGTCAGATCCTCGCCGCGCCAGATCGGCGCGTCGACGGGAGAATCGTGCTGCCGGTCGGGCCGGCGAAGGCGCCATTCGTGTTCGGCCCACGCGTCCTCCCAGTCCCCCATCGAAATTCGAAGGTACGAGCGATTGACATGCACATCGGCATTGTCCGGGTCCAGCTTGGCCGCCGCATCGAGATCGGACAGCGCCGGCGCGCCTTCATTGAAGCGTGCCAGCCCACGGGCATGAAGAAATGGCGCCCCGCTCGCGCCGTTCTTCTCGGCGATCGCGAGTTCGGCGAAGCTGTCGTCAAATCGTCCGAGTTCGGCGAGCGCGGTTGCCGACATCACGCGGGCCTCGGGATCGCCAGGATCAAGGCCGAGCGCGGCTTGGGCCGCCGCCAGCGCATCCTCCGGGCGTTGCGCTGCCATCAATGCCGAAGCGCGGATCGCGTGATCGGCAGCCGCCGCATCGCCATCGGCAATCAGGCTATCCACAAGGGCAAGCGCCTCATCGGCTCGTTCCGCTCGGAGCAGAAGTCGGGCCTTGATCCGCCGGGCTTCGCCATCATGGGCGTCGATGCCCAAGGCCGCATCGACGGCGGCAAAACCGGCGTCGTATTGCCTGAGTTCGCACAGCGCGGTGCCGCGCCCAACCAAGGCCGCCACATACTGCGGCTTCAACGTCAGGGCTGCGTTGAACGCATCGAGCGCCTCGCGCGCTCGATGAAGGACGAGCAACGCGGTTCCGCGATTGACGTGCGCTTCCGCGAACGCCGGCTTCGATTTCAGCGCGCGGTCGAACGCGGCAACTGCCTCTTCGGTCCGCTTCAGCGCCTTCAGCACGTTGCCGCGGTTGAAGTGGGCAGCGGCATAGTCCGCGCGTATACGGAGCGCCTTGTCTTCTTCCGTCAGCGCTTCCTCGAGACGACCGAGCGACTGCAGCGCTACACCGCGATTGGCGTGGGGCTCGGCGGCCTGCGGCGCCTGCCGGATGGCGGCATCGAACGCCTTCAACGCGTCGCGGTACCGTCCGCGCTGAAGCAGGATGTCGCCGGCGAGATTCTGCCCGGTGGCGCTGCGCTCTGCCTCGCGGTCGGAACGAACCACCGCCAGCGCCTCGTCGAACCGCCCTTCGCCATGGAGCCGCACAGCCTCGGCCAGCTTGGCCTTGAGCGCGGCGTGACGGTCAGGCGGTTGCAGGCCAGGCGGCAGCATGTCGTGGTGGCTCGGGCAGGTGGACTGGGCGCGACGTTAGAGCAGCACGAGATCGTCGGGCAACTCGTTCCTGTCGCCGGCACGCCGTGGGAAATGCTGCGCCAGCACGGCGCCGGCATCGCCGACGGCAGCAACCAGGCCGTCCGCCAGGCGCCCGGCGCGGATGGCGGAGGTGAGCCGCTCCATGGCGTTCTGCCAGATCATCGCATCAACCTTCGCTGCGATTCCCTCGTCCGCGATGATCTCCGCACGCCGCTCGGCCAGCGCCACGAAAATCAGCACGCCGGTGCGCGCCTCGGTCGTATGAAGGCCGTGGGCGAGGAACTGCTCCGCCGCCCGCGCTTTTGCCGCTTCCGCCTTCATCGATGCCGGCACGACCAAGCGCCGTACCACCGCCTGCGAAAGCACCAACGCTGCGACCGCGAATACCAGGATCTGCACCAGCCAGATCAGCGAGGCCGACCACGGCGTAAGGTAGATGAGAGGCAACGGCGTGATCAGCGCCAGACAGGTTGCCCAGAACAGCGGCACGAAGCGATAGTCGTCGCATTCCTCCGCCACCACCGTGAAAATTTCTCCGGATGTGTTCGCTTCCGCCAGCGCCACCGCCTGGCGCACGCGCAGCCGCTCCTCCTCGCTGACCTTGGCCACGGTTGCCACTACCACCCTCCCGAGGAGCCACCGCCCCCGAAGGAACCGCCGCCGCCGGAAAAGCCGCCGCCGCCCCGCCATGAACTGCCGCCGCCCCAAGAACGCTGGCTGGCGATCATTGAGCCAAGTATTGCTCCAGCAATCCCCGAGCGCCGGCGGCCGGATGAGATCGCTCGCAGGAATATGATGAAAACGAGAGCGAGCAGGAAGAACGCAAGGCCGCCGGAGATGCCGTTGTCGGCGGGCCGCTTGGCGGCCTGCTGAACCAGCTCCGGCGCGTCGCCCGACAGAACCTGGATGGCGTCATCAACGCCGCGTTCGATGCCGCCGGCAAAATCGTTGGCGCGGAACCGCGGCAGGATCGCGTTCTGGATGATGACCTGGGTGAGGGCGTCGGTCATGGTTCCCTCGAGCCCATAGCCGACTTCGAAGCCGACCTTGTGCTCGTTCGGCGCGACCAGCAGGATGAGACCGTTGTTCTTGTCCTTCTGGCCGATGCCCCACGCGCGGCCAAGCTGCACGCCATAGTCCTGGATGTCGTAGCCTTGCAGCGACTTCACCGTCGTCACGACGAATTGGTCGGTAGTCTTCGCCTCGAGGTCGGCAAGCTTGGCGTCGAGCTTACTTGCTTCGTCGGCAGGGAGGATGCCTGCCTCATCGACCACCCTGCCGGTTAAGGCCGGAAACATCGGTGCGGCGAAAGCCGGAACCGCGAACGCCAGGAGAAGCGCTGCGGCCGTGGCCCGGATTAATCCCCGCTGGGTCAATTGAAGTTGACCTGCGGCGCCTGCATGTTCTGCTCGTCGATGGTGAAGGTCGCCATCGGCTTCTTGCCCGAATACAGGGTCATCGCCCACAGGCGCCCGGGGAATGTCGCGAGTTCGGTGTTGTAGACCCGCACGGCCTCGATGTAGTCGCGCCGCGCTACGGCAATGCGATTTTCCGTTCCCTCGAGCTGCGACTGCAGCGCCAGGAAGTTCTGGTTGAGGTCCGGGTAATTCTCGGTGATCGAGATCAGCCGCGACAGCGCCGAGCCGACCTCGCCCTGTGCCGCTTGGAATTTCTGGAAAGCATCGGGGTTGGTGAGGATGTCCGGGGGGATCTGGAACTGCGTCGCCTTGGCGCGCGCATCCGTCACTTCGGTCAGCACCTTCTCCTCCTGCGTCGCGTAGCCTTTCACGGTCGCGACAAGATTCGGGATGAGGTCGGCGCGCCGCTGATACTGGTTTAGCACCTCGCTCCACGCCGCCTTTGCCTGCTCCTCATAGGTCGGGATGGTGTTGATGCCGCAGGCCGAGAGGAACATCGCCGAGAAGACGACGACGAGCGCAGCAAGCGGACGGCGGACAGCAATGGCAGCCATGGACATTCCCCAGCATGAACGGTCGCGCGAAACGTAGGCATTTGAGGTGACGGTACAAGAAAAGATCAGAACGGCGACCGGTGCACTGACCAGCATCAAGGATCGCGTCCTTGACTCTTTTCCTGTTCTCCGGAATCAATAGAACGAAACAGGAACAGATTCCCATTTTGAGTCTTAAAAAGCCATGCGCACCAGCGCTTTCATGGCCGGGGAAGATATTGCCTCTTTGGCTGCGCCCCTGTCGGGATTGCGCGAGCGGCTTTCGATTCTGGCGACGACTCCCGGCTTGAGAAACGCCGGCAATGAGCTGCCATCCGGCGGATTACTGCCCTTCGCCATTCCTCGCCTGGACACCCTGCTGGGAGGCGGCCTGAAGCGCGCCGCTCTGCACGAATTGCGCGCCGCCGAGAGTCGCGATGCCGCCGCCATGACCGGCTTCGCCACCGCCCTTCTCATGCGGCTGTCGGCTGATACCCGCCGCCCCGTGCTGTGGATCGTCGAACAGACCGCCACCATCGAAAGCGGCTTCCTCTATGGGGGAGGGCTCCGCCATTTCGGCATCGATCCGGCACGCCTCATCGTGGTGCGTGTGACGCGCGCCATCGACGCCCTGTGGGTGTTCGAGGAGGGGCTGCGTTCCGCTGGCCTTGCCGCCGTCGTCGCCGAAATTCACGGCAACCCGCGTCAACTCGATCTTACCGCCAGCCGCCGCCTTGCGTTGCGCTCTGCCGAACACGCCGTCACCGGCCTGCTGCTTCGTCAATCGTCGCGACCGATCCCGGGTGCCGCCAGCACCCGCTGGCTGGTCACGCCGCTGCCTGCCGCACCCGACGCCATCGACCCCGAGGGCATTGGCGCACCTGTCTGGCGGCTAACCCTGGAGCGCAACCGTCAGGGAGCCACCGGCACTATCGACGTGGAGTGGGACCATGACCACCGCTGTTTCCTCGCCGCCGACACGGCGCATCCTCGCCCTCTGGCTTCCCCATCTCGCGACCGACCGCCTCCACCGCCAGATGCTGGGAAGGTCGTGGCGCTCGCCCGCCTCCCGCGCGAAGACCTCCCCCGCGAGCAGCGCCGTCTCCGGCTCCAGGCCCGGGGGTGAGGGTGAGGAGCGGTTTGCGACAGCGAATGAAACAAGCCAGTGGCTTGTTTCAAGCGACGAAAGCCTGAGCGTAAGCGACGGCGGGAATACGTCGTCACAGGTCGCATCGACCTCGCCGCTCGCCGTCATAGCGAAGGTCAAGAATGCGCTACGCCTCGTTGCTGTCGACGAGCATGCCGAGAAACTTGGCCTCGCCGGCGGCATGAGCCTCGCCGATGCCCGCGCCATGATCCCGGCGCTCGCGGTCGCCGATGACGATCCTGATGCCGACGCCACATTGCTGCACGCGATCGCCGACTGGGCCGAGCGCTATACGCCCCTGGTCGGGCTGGACGACCACGGCCTGCTCCTCGACATCACCGGCTGTGCCCACCTTTTTGGCGGCGAGGAAGCATTGCTCGCCGACCTCCACACGCGTCTGCTGGCGCAGGGCTTCCTTGTCCACGCCGGCGTTGCCGGCACGCCCGGCGCCGCATGGGCGGCTGCGCGTTATGCCGGGGGCACGATCGTACCGCCGGGGAATAATGCCGTGGTTCTGGCGCCGCTCCCCCTCGCCGCGCTTCGTCTCGATCCCGACATCGTCTCGGCCATGCAGCGCGTCGGCCTGAAACGCATCGGCCAGGTTATCGATGCACCGCGTGCGCCTCTCGCCTCCCGCTTTGGCTCCGACCTGATCCGCCGGCTGGATCAGGCGCTGGGCGCGGACGAGGAGGCGATCGACCCGCGCCGTTCGCCGCCGTCTTTCATCGCCGAGCGCCGCTTCGCCGAACCGATTGCCCGCGAAGAAGACATCGCCGCGACTCTGTCCTCGCTTGCCGCCACCTTGTCGGCAAGCCTCGAGCGCCATGGCGAAGGCGCACGGCGGCTGGAATATGCACTCTTCCGGGTCGATGGAGCCGTCATGCGGATTGTCGTCGGCACCACCCGTCCGATCCGCGCGCCGAAGCTCATTCTTGCCCTCTTCCGTGAAAAATTCGCCGCTCTCGGCGACGAGATCGACGCCGGCTTTGGTTTCGACATGGCGCGCCTGTCAGTCACCGTATCGGCTGCCGTCGATGCGGCGCAGGGCGACCTCTCCGGCGAGATAAACGCAACCGACAGCATCGATGCTCTCATCGACCGCATCGGCGCACGTCTCGGCGAAGAGAGCGTCGCCGCGATCGTCTCCCGCGCGACGCACATTCCCGAACGCGCCGAAGGGCTCGCTACCGCCGCCGCTGCAACTGGCCGCAGCACTGCGCCGATGCAGCCCGCCGACACACCGCGGCCGCTGCGCCTCTTCGCCCATCCCGAACCGGTCGTCGCCACCGCCGAGGTTCCTGATGGACCGCCTGTACAGTTCCGCTGGCGGCGCGCCATCTACCATGTCGCCCGCGCCGAAGGCCCGGAGCGCATCGCTGCGGAATGGTGGAATACCACCGGCCCGACCCGCGATTATTTTCGTGTCGAGGATGAGGCCGGCCGCCGCTTCTGGCTTTATCGCGACGGCCTGTTCAGCGAAACCGGCACGCCACAATGGTACGTCCACGGCGTCTTCGCATGAGCAAGGTCGTCCCGTTTGCAACGGCACTGACGACTGCCGGCCGGGAGAAGCGTGCGACGGAGAGCAGGGATCCGCCGCCGTTCGCCGAGATGGCCGTCACCACGAATTATTCTTTCCTGCGCGGCGCCTCTCACCCCGAGGAACTGGTGCTGCAGGCCGTCGCGCTGGGTCTCGCCGCCATTGCCGTCACCGATCGCAACACCGTTGCCGGCGTCGTGCGGGGCTGGACCCAGCACAATTTGCTGAAGGAACAGAACCCCGATCTGAAGCTGAAGTATGTCGCCGGCTGCCGCCTCGCCTTTCGAGACGGCACGCCGGATGTGCTGGCCTGGCCGACCAACCGCGCCGCCTGGGGCCGCCTCTGCCGCCTGCTTACCGCCGGCAATCGGCGCGCGCCGAAGGGCGAGTGCCATCTCGACCGCGCCGATCTGCTGGAATGGGGAAGCGACATCATTCTCGGCGTCATGCCAGGTGCTGCATTCGACGAAGCCACCCTCGCCACCACGCTCCGCGAACTCACGACAGCCTTCCCCGCAAACGTCCGCCTGATGGCGAATTGCATCCATGCCGGCAACGACCGCCGCCACCTGATCCGCCTTGCCCGCCTCGCCCGGGTTGCTGGCGCGCCGCTGATGGCGACCAACGACGTCCACTATCACCACCCCGACCGCCGCCCGCTGCAGGACGTCGTCACCTGCGTACGCGAAAAGAAAACGCTTGCCTCCGCCGGCTTCCGCCTGGCCGCCAATGCCGAGCGCCATCTGAAGCCACCCCAGGAAATAGCCCGGCTTTTCGCCGACTATCCCAAGGCAATCGCCGAGACGGTGCGCGTCATGGAACGCATCGAGTTCGACCTCGCCGAGCTCCGCTACTACTATCCGGAAGAATCGACGGGGGGGTTTGGGTCACCCGACGAGGCGCTCGCCCATTACGCTTTTGAAGGCGCCAAATTCCGTTATCCGGACGGCATCCCGGACAAGGTCCGGACTAAGCTTACGGAGGAACTCGCCGTCATCGCCGGCCGCCAATACGCGCCTTACTTCCTCACCGTCCACGACATCGTCCGCTTCGCTCGCGACGAGCAGCGCCAGATCCTCTGCCAGGGCCGCGGCTCGGCAGCGAATTCCGTCGTCTGCTACTGCCTTGGCATCACCGAGGTCGATCCCGCCCACTCCAATCTGCTGTTCGAGCGCTTCATCTCGCCGAGCCGCAACGAGCCGCCCGACATCGACGTCGATTTCGAGCATGAGCGGCGCGAGGAGGTGATGCAGTACATCTACAACAAATATTCGCGCGAGCGTGCCGGCATTGCCGCGACCGTCATCACCTACCGCACGCGCTCCGCGATCCGCGATGTCGGCAAGGTGTTCGGCCTCTCCGAGGATACCGTTGGCGCCCTCGCCTCCACCACATGGGGCTGGTCGAGCGACGGCGTGCGCGACGAGGACGTGACGCGCGCCGGGCTCAACCCCGCCGAACGCACGCTGCACCAGGTCCTCACCCTCTGCCGTGAGCTGATCGGCTTTCCCCGTCACCTGTCCCAGCACGTCGGCGGCTTCGTCATGACCAACGACCGCCTCGACGAAACCGTGCCGGTAATGAACGCCGCGATGGAAGACCGCACCCACATCGAATGGGACAAGGATGATCTCGATGCCCTCGGCATGATGAAGGTGGATGTGCTGGCGCTCGGCATGCTGTCCTGCATCCGCCGCGCGTTTGCATTCATCGCGGAGAAGTACGGCGAGCGGCTGACGCTGGCCACCATCCCGAAGGAGGATCCGGCCGTTTATCGCATGCTCGGCCGCGCCGACTCGGTTGGCGTCTTCCAGGTCGAAAGCCGTGCGCAGATGTCGATGCTGCCACGCCTCAAGCCGGAGAAGTTCTACGACCTCGTCATCGAGGTCGCGATCGTGCGCCCAGGGCCGATCCAGGGCGGCATGGTGCACCCCTACCTGCGCCGGCGCGAAGGCAGCGAAAAGGTCGATTACCCATCGCCGTCACCCAAACACGGCGATAAGGACGAACTCGAGAAGATCCTGAAACGCACCCTTGGCGTGCCGCTCTTCCAGGAGCAGGCGATGCAGATCGCCATGGATGCCGCAAAGTTCAGCGCCGCCGAAGCCGACGGTCTGCGTCGCGCCATGGCCACCTTCCGCCGTAACGGTACCATCGGCAACTACCGCGAGCTGATGATCGGCCGCATGACGGAACGCGGCTACACGCCGGAGTTCGCCGAGCGCTGCTTCAAGCAGATCGAAGGCTTCGGCGACTACGGCTTCCCCGAAAGCCATGCCGCAAGCTTCGCTCTCCTGGTTTATGCCTCGGCGTGGATCAAGACGCATTACCCCGATGTCTTCTGCGCCGCGCTGTTGAACGCCCAGCCGATGGGTTTTTATGCCCCGGCGCAGATCGTGCGCGACGCCGAGCGCCATGGCATCACTGTATTGCCGTCCGACGTGAACCATTCCGACTGGGATTGCACACTGGAATCGCTGGCCCCGGATCGGCCACCGGGCAGGCCGCATCCCCTCCACACCTCCATGGCGTCCGACATCCGGACTGGCTGCGCCGTGCGTCTGGGCCTCCGCCAGATCAAGGGCATGCGCGAGGACGATGTCGAAATGATCGTGGAGAGGCGCCGCGGCGGCTACGATTCGCTTCGCGACCTGTGGCTGCGCACGAACCTGCCGCGGGCTGCGCTCGAACGCCTGGCCGATGGCGATGCCTTCCGCTCCGTGGGGCTCGACCGCCGCGATGCGCTGTGGGCGGCGCGCGGAGAGGATTCGGCGCGAATGCGGGACCGACTCCCGCTGTTCGATCTGCCCGCCTACGCCGACATCCGCAAGGAACCGGACTTTGCCTTGCCGCCGATGCTGATTGGCGAGCACATCGTTCATGACTACCGCTATCTCAGCCTGTCGCTGAAGGGGCATCCCGTCTCGTTCCTGCGCGCCGATCTTGCCCGTCGTCACATCGTTCCTGCATTTGCCTTGCGCGACCTGCCCAACGACGCCCGCGTCTCAGTCTCCGGCCTGGTGATTACGCGCCAGCGCCCCGGCACAGCCAAGGGTGTCATCTTCATGACCCTGGAAGACGAAACCGATATCGCCAATATCATCGTCTGGCCAAAGGCTTACGAGACATACCGGCCCGTGGTGCTGGGCTCGCGCCTGGTCGCCATCACCGGCAAGGTGCAAAGCGCCAAGGGCGTCATCCATGTGGTCGCCGACCGCATCGAGGATCTGTCGCCGATGCTGGCAACGCTTTCCGCTGATGCTTCCGACCTGTCGGCGCTCGCCCGTGCCGACGAAGTCGCACGGACACCCGGCGAAGACAGCCGCGTCCGCAATCTGACCCGCCATCCCCGGAACGTCCGATTCTTCGAGCCGGACAATGCAGAAGCCGCCCACGCCGTCATGCCGAAAGGCCGCAATTTCCACTGAATCGCGGCCGACCGTGGCCGACGGCCCGCGACACTGATAGTGTTGTGCGGCAGGCTTGGACCAAGCGGAGGATACGCGAATGGGTTGGTGGATACTGATCGCCGTCATCGTCGTGATCGCGATCTTCCTGATCGTCGTCTATAACCGGCTGGTCAGCCTTCGCCAGATCGTCAGCCAGGCTTGGTCCGACATCTCCGTGCAGCTCAAGCAGCGGCACGACCTCGTGCCGAACCTCGTCGAGACGGTGAAGGGCTACGCCGCTCATGAACGCGGCACGCTGGAGGCGGTGACCCAAGCCCGCAACGCCGCGGTCAGCGCCGCCAATCCACAGCAGCAGGTAGCTGCCGAGAACATGCTGACCGGTGCGCTGCGCCAGCTCTTCGCCCTTTCCGAGAGCTATCCCGACCTGAAGGCCAACCAGAACTTCCTTCGCCTGCAGAGCGACCTGTCGGATCTCGAAAACAAGATCGCCGCCTCGCGCCGCTTCTACAACAACGCGGTGCAGGAGTTTAACGCCTCGATCCAGCAGTTCCCCGCTGTACTGGTCGCCGGCCCTCTCGGTTTCCACTCCAGCCAGTTCTTCGACGTCGACGAAAGCGAGCGCGCTGCTGTCAACGCCGCACCGCAGGTGAAGTTCTAGGGCGAGGAAGAATCGCGGCACCAGCCGTAGCGAGGCGAAGCCATGCTCGGCAGCTATGGCCTGCGGACGTACATCTGGAACAACCGGCTGAAGTCGCTGATCCTGCTTGTCGGCTTCCCGTTCCTGCTGTTCCTGATCTGCTTCGGCTTCGCCATCGTGTTCTCGGCCATGAACGACCCGACGGTCGGTCAGGGCCTTGCCGATGCATGGGCGATGACACCGGGCTTCATCCCCTTCGCCATCGTCGCCTCGCTGGTCTGGTTCGTCATCGCCTGGTTCGCCAATACCGGCATCGTCGCGCTGGCGACCGGCGCCAAGCCGGCGAACCGCAGCGAGGAGACGCGTCTCTGGAATATCCTCGAGACGCTGTGCATCAGCCGCGGCATCACCATGCCGAACCTGCGCATCGTCGAGACGCCGGCGCGCAACGCCTTCGCCAGCGGCGTGCGCAAGGGCCAGTACACCATCACCGTGACGCGGGGGCTTATCGACACGCTGAACGACAAGGAGCTGGAGGCCGTTCTCGCGCACGAGCTTACCCACATCGAGAACCGCGACGCGCAGCTGCTGGTGATTGCCGCGGTCTTCGTCGGCATCATCTCGCTGGTCGGCGACCTGCTCATCCGCGTGCCGCGCGCCCTCTTCTGGGGCACCCGCGGCACCTACGTGGGCGGTGGCGGTGGTGGTTCGTTCGGCGGCGGCTCGCGTTCGTCCTCGCGCTCCAGCAACAGCAAGGGTGGCGGCGCAGGCGCGGTCATCATCCTTATCCTGATCGCAGTCGCGATCTTCCTGATCGCCCGCCTTCTCGCCATCGCGCTCGATCTTGCCATGTCGCGCAAGCGCGAGTTCCTGGCCGATGCCGGCGCCGTCGAGCTGACGAAGGATCCCGACGCGATGATCAGCGCGTTGCGCAAGATCGCCGGGCACTCCGAAATGAACGCGCCGCAGCAGATCCAGGAGATGTTCCTCGACCACCCGCCGCCGCGCGGCTTCGGCGGCTGGTTCGCCACCCATCCCTCGATCGACGCACGCATCGACGCGCTGGTGAAGTTTGGCGGTGGGCGCGACCCCGGCCCGATCGCCGACCAACCCGCCCCGGCGGCCGCGCCGGTCGCTGCAGCTCCGGCAGCGCCTGCCGCCGGTTCGCCCCATCCGTGGGGCGAGGCGCCCCCCGCTGCCGGCCCGTGGGGCGGCTCAACCCATTAGCCTAGTTGCCGCTCCGCGGTTTGCGGCTAGATTGACCAAGGGAGTCGCCGCCAACAGCGGAAGCGGCGCGGGAGGACATCGTTGCTCATCGGCAAGCGCGGACCGGCGAAGACCGGTATTGCCACCGCGGACGCGGCCGGCGTGAGCGTGCGCGGCCATGATCTGGTCGGCGACATCATGGGTCGCCTCTCCTTCAGCTCCTATTTCTACCTGCTGGTGACCGGGCGCGAGCCGACCGAGGCGCAGCGTTATTTTCTCGATCTGCTCCTCGTCACCATCGCCGAGCACGGCCTCACTCCCTCGGCAGTCGCCAGCCGCATGACGATTGCCGCCGCGCCCGATTCCGTCCAGGGCGCTGTGGCTGCGGGGCTGCTCGGCGCCGGGCCCGTCATCCTCGGCAGCGCCGAGCCAAGTGCCGCCGTCATTGTCGACGTGCGCCGCCGGATGGCAGACGGCGAGGCGCGGAACGTGGCGGCGAGCGCCGTCGCCTTCGAGATCCACGCCCGCGGCGAACGCATGCCGGGCTTCGGCCATCCCCTGCACAAGCCCGTCGATCCGCGCGCGGAACGCATCCTGGCACTGGCGGCCGAACGCAAGGTGGCCGGCGAAGCCGTGGCGATCGCCCGCGGGCTGACGCCGATCGTGGCCGCCGTCTGGGGACGCCCCCTGCCGATGAACGTCTCGATGGCGATCGCCGCCGTGTTGATCGACCTCGACTTCCCGCCGTCGATGGTCAAGGCAGTACCGATCCTGGCGCGTACCGCCGGGCTTCTCGCCCACATCGCGGAAGAGCAGGAGCGGCCGATCGGCTTCCTCATGGCTGCCGCCGCCGAGGAGGCGATCGAATACGACGGCGACGAGGCCACATGAACCCCGCCGCGATAGTGGACCCGGAAGTCGAGGCGCGTCCGTGGGGCGAGCAGCAGCGCGCCGACGACCCCGCCTATCGACGGCAGGCCGCCAGACTCCTTGCCGACTCGCATTTCTACAAGGCCAAGCTCGGCGCCGCCGGGATACACACGCCAGCGGACGTCAGTGGCCTCGACGCCATCGCGCAGCTCCCGTTCACCGAAAAAGACGAACTCCGCGCCAGCCGTACGCCGGACGAGCCGATCGGGACGCACCTCATCCCGCCGCTTTCCGAAATCAGCCGCATCTTCTCGACCAGCGGCACCACCGGCACGCCGAGCTACGTTCCGCTGACCCGTGACGACCTCGCCGACTGGATTGCCGTCTCGCGCCGTAGCTACGGCGCATCGGGGGTGACGGCCGGCAACCGGCTCGTCTCGACCTACGGCGCCGGGCCCTTTGTCGCCGGCGTGCCCCTCGACACGTTCAACGCGTTGGGTGTCACCCACATTCCCGTGGGCAGCGGCAACACCGACCGGCTGGTCGCCGCCGTCCAGTTGCTGAAGGCGGATACGATCGCGCTGACGCCTTCCTATGCGCTGCACGTCGCCGAATGGTGCGTGGCGCGGGGCATAGACCTCGCCGCCTGCAGCGTGCAGCGTCTGCTGGTCGCCGGCGAGCCCGGCGGCGGCGAGCCTGCCACGCGCAAACGCCTCGAGGAGGCGTGGGGCGCGGACGTCACCGAGGCGATGGGCATCGGCGATATCTGCGTCTCGCTATGGGGCGAATGCCGGGAGAAGCAGGGCATGCACTTTTCCGGCCGCGGCTTCGTCCACTTCGAGCTCATCGATCCGCAAACCGGAACGCCGGTCGAGATGAAGGAAGGCGCCACCGGCGAGCTGGTCTACACGCACCTTCGCCATCGCGCGGCGCCGCTGCTGCGCTTCCGCAGCCGCGACCATGTCGTGGTGTGGACGTCGCCCTGCCCCTGCGGCCGCACCTCACCGCGCGTCCGCTGCATCGGCCGCACCGACGACATGCTGATCGTGCGCGCCGTCAACGTCTTCCCGACGGCGATCCGGGCGCTGGTCAACGAGTTCAGCCCGGCAGTGAGCGGCGTCATCGCGGTGCGCCCCCGCGCCAAGGGCTTCCGGCAGGATCCGCCGCTTCCGGTGATCGTCGAGGTCGGCGAGGATCAGCCGTTCGATCCGGCGCTGGCCGAGCATATCCGCACCCGCCTGCGCGACGCGCTGTCGGTCACGACCGAGATCACGCTGGTCGCCCACGGCAGCCTGCCGCGCACCAGCTACAAGTCGCACCTGGTGGACTGGTCGCAGGCGGTCTAGCGAGCCCGCTTGCCGCCCCCTCAGGCGACGTTTACGAACGGC
>Ga0265316_10003036_pt1 | contig 17144 bp, 12 predicted proteins | sample 4522metaG_FD_202092 | JGI IMG/M metagenome (GOLD analysis project Ga0265316, IMG submission 202092) | Rhizosphere microbial communities from Carex aquatilis grown in University of Washington, Seatle, WA, United States - 4-5-22 metaG | ecosystem: Host-associated > Plants > Roots > Rhizosphere >...
CCGTATGGGATTCGCTACGGGTCGAATTTCCAGCCGTTCACGAACAAGCGGGAGGTCCAGGATCGTAAGGATCAGGACCTCACCCAAGAGCCGGAAATGATCAAGGCGTTCCGGGATACCTGGGAATTGGGCCTTCATTCATATCTGACCTACTTGCGTGATCGGTTGGCGCTGGCCAAGGATCTCCTGCACGAATCGGGCAGCGTCTTCGTCCAAATCTCGGATGAAAACGTCCACCACATTCGCGAGATGCTTGACGAGATATTCGGGTGCACGAACTTCGTCTCCATTATTGCCGTGGCCAAAACCAGCGGTGCTAGTAGTGACCTGCTGCCGGGTGTGTGCGACTACATCGTTTGGTACGCCAAAGACGTTCCGCAGATCAAATATCGAGCGCCTTACCAAAACAAGAATGCTGGCGGGGCGGGAGCAGACCAATATTCGTCAATTGAGTATCCTGATGGCCGGCGTGAACGCACTGACGATCCGTTAGCCTCGCTCGAAGGATCTCAGACGGGGAGCCGCCTCTTTCGATTGTCACCAATGACCAGCCAGCGGCCCCCTGGGGAGTTTCCTGTTTCAGTATTCGGTCTGGTCCTGAAACCAGCAAACCAATATTGGAAAACAGGTGAGCGCGGGATGGCCCTGTTGACACGAGCCAGACGACTTGCAGTCGTAGGCAACACTCTGTGCTACGTCCGATACCTTGAAGACTTCCCGGTCTTTCCAATTACGAACCTTTGGACCGACACGGTCACTTCAGGGTTCGGCGACAAGAAGGTCTATGTCGTTCAGACGAACATGAGCATCGTTGAGCGCTGCCTCCTCATGACGACCGATCCCGGCGATCTGGTTCTCGATCCCACCTGCGGCTCGGGCACCACGGCTTTCGTGGCCGAGAAATGGGGCCGCCGTTGGACCACCTGCGATACCTCGCGCGTGGCAGTGACTCTCGCCAAGCAGCGGTTGATGACCGCCAGCTACGACTACTTTGAATTGAGGTATCCGCACGAAGGGCTGAAGGGCGGCTTCATCTACAAGACCGTGCCGCACGTAACCCTGAAGTCCATTGCCAACAATCCCGAGATCGACGAGATCCACAAAGCGCGCCATCCCGAGGTCGTGGCCGCGCTCGACAACCTCAATCAAGCCCTGCGCAAGACCCCGCCCGCGCCGTTCGCAGTGACCGAAGGCGGTCGCAAGGGCAAGGACATCGACTTCAAGGCCGCCGCGAACAAGACCATGGATCTTCCCTCGGGCGAAAAGGCGCCGGTGGGCGCGCTTCTCGAATGGGAAGTGCCGTTCGACTTCCCGGAGGACTGGCCGGCTTCCGCACGCCTGTCTTTCGATGCCTTTCACGAAGCCCGGCAGACCATGCAGCGACAGATGGACGCCTCCATCGCGGCGCACGCGGATCAAGAGGTGCTCTACGACCAGCCCGCCGTAGCGCGGGACAAGCTGCGCATCACGGGGCCGTTCTCGGTCGAGGCGGTGCCGTTCCCATCGGTGCTGTCGCTGGATGAAACTCGGCAGCCCGAGGAAGCGGACGTGGCCATTGCCCGATCGGGCGAGTCCTCGCGCCAGCACCAGTGGCGGGACGAGCTGCTCAAGACCGGCATTCGCGGCAAGAACGGCCAGATGCTCAAGTTTGCGTCGCTGGAAACCCTGCCCGACACGCGCTATCTGCATGCCACCGGGAATTTGGCCGACACCAACGAGCGCGTGGTGGTCAGCTTCGGACCCGAGCACGGGGCGCTGGAGCAGCGCCAGGTCGAGATGGCCATGCGCGAGGCGGGCGAGCTGTTCCCGCGGCCCAAGATGATCGTCTTCACCGCCTTCGTCTTCGATCCCGAGGCGGCCAAGGACATCGACCAGACCAAGGGCATCGTGGCCTTGAAGGCGCAGATGAACACGGATCTTTTGACCGAGGACCTGAAGAAGGCGCGGTCGAGCAACCAGAGTTTCTGGCTGATGGGCCAGCCCGATGTCGAGGTGCGCGAGCGCAAGGACGGCCTTTACGAGGTCGAGGTGCATGGCTTCGACTACTTCGACACGGCCAAGGGCGATCTGGTGTCGGGCGGCAAGAGCAAGATCGCGCTGTGGCTGCTGGACACGGACTACGACGAGCGCTCGCTGTTCCCGCGCCAGGTGTTCTTCCCCATGGCGGGCGCCAAGGATGGCTGGTTCAAGTTGCGCAAGGACATCCGCGCCGAGCTGGATGAGTCGCGTTTGGGCGAATTCCACGGCACGGTGTCGCTGCCTTTTGCGGCGGGCGAGAACCGCAAGGTGGCGGTCAAGGTGGTGGACGACCGGGGTATTGAATCCCTGAAGATCCTGAAGCTCGGTTGACCATGGCGAATTCCCTCATCCTGAATTCACCCTACGATGCGCCCACCCTGCACTGGCGCGAGGAGCGCGGCACGCTTTCCTTGGCGCATGGCCGGCGGCCGGCAGGGTATGAAATCTTCGACACGCGCCAGAACACGCGCCGGACCGAGCCGCTGGACTTGGTGAACCGGATCCGCGAACGGGTGGACGCCTGGCGGCTGGCGGAGTTTCCGGGCGTAACGTCGGTGACGCGCGGGCTGCTCGACCATTGGCGGGATCGCAGCACGCGCGACTTCCCCTTCTACTTTTGCCAGCACGAGGCCATCGAGACGCTGATCTGGTGGGTCGAGGCGCCGGCGGATTTCAAGCAAGGGATCCATGTGCCGGGCGATGGCGGGGCCTGGCAGCGGCTGTGCTCGAAGATGGCCACGGGCACGGGCAAGACCCTGGTCATGGGCATGATCGTGGCCTGGCAGACGCTGAATGCGGTCACCTATCCCAAGGAGCGGGGGCGGTTCTCGAAGGACATCTTTGTGGTGGCGCCCGGACTGACCGTGAAAGAGCGCTTGCAGGTGCTCTATCCGGGCAATCCCGGGAACGTGTACGACGAGTTCAATCTGTGCCCGTCCGAGGCCACGCGCCAGAAGCTGAACCGGGTGGAGCTGCTGGTCGAGAACTGGCACACGCTGATGCCGCTCAAGGAAGCGGATCGCAGCGTGGTCAAGAAGGGCGCCGAGAGCGACCACGCCTTCGTGCGCCGGGTGCTGGACAAGCTGGCTGCGGCCAAGGATCTGGTGGTCATCAACGACGAGGCCCACCACGCCTACCGCGTGCCAGCCGATGTGAAAGTCAGCAAGAAGCAGGCGGAAGAACAGGGTCTGGATCTGGAAGAAGCCACGCGCTGGATCGAGGGGCTGGATCGCATCCACAAGGAGATGCGCATCACCCGTTGCTTCGACATGTCGGCCACGCCCTTCGCGCCCACCGGGCGGACCAACACCGAGGAAGGCTTGTTCGACTGGATCGTCTCGGACTTCGGCCTGAACGATGCCATCGAGGCCGGGCTGGTCAAGACGCCGCGGGTGGTGGTGCGCGATGGAATCATTCCCGACACCAAGACCCTGCGGCCAAAGCTGTATCACCTGTACCGCGATCCCGAGGTGTCCGAGGACATCAATCGGCGCGGGGCCGAACCGCACGAGCCCTTGCCTGGACTGGTTCAGCAGGCCTACACCCTGTTGGGCGCGGACTGGCGCGAGACGGCCAAGCAATGGCGCGAGGCTGGCCATGAATCGCCGCCGGTGATCCTGACGGTGTGCAACCGCACCGAGACCGCCGCGCGCATCGAGCACTACTTTGTGAAGGGCAACGCCCACTGGCCCGAGTTGCAGGCGCCGGACCAGACCCTGCGAGTGGATTCCAAGGTGCTGGAAAAGGCCGAGCAGGGCGAGACGGCGACGGCCGACAAGGACTACGAGAAGCGGCTGCAGGGAATCGTGGATGCCGTCCGCATCCCCGAGGATCGCAAGCAAGATCTACGGGCGATGAAGAAGGAGGAACTTCTTCGCGCCATCGTGGACAACGTGGGCAAGCGCGGTCGCGCGGGTCAGGATCTCCAGAACGTCATCTCGGTGGCCATGCTGTCCGAGGGCTGGGACGCGAAGAACGTCACCCACATCCTCGGCCTGCGCGCCTTCACCAGCCAGCTTCTATGCGAGCAGGTCATCGGGCGCGGTCTGCGCCGGGTGGGCTACGACACCGAGCAGGTCGTGGGACCCGATGGCGTGGAGCGGGAGCTGTTCCGGCCCGAGTTCGTCAACGTGTTCGGCGTGCCGCTGTCGATCTTCCAGGACGTGGGCGAAGGTGGCGATGCGCCTCCGCCGCCAAGGCCGAGCACGCAGATCGAATCGTTGGTTTCGCGCAATCCGATGGAGATCCGCTGGCCAAACGTGGTGCGGATCGAGACGGTGGTGCGACCGACGTTGGTCATCGACTGGACCCAGGTCGAACCGCTGGAACTGGATCCAGCGCGCATTCCCATCGCCGCCGAGTTGGCGCCAGCGCTGGGAGGCGCGACGGACCTGGCCAAGGCGGAGAAGATCGATCTGGAGAAAATCCCAGAGTCTTTCCGGCCGCAGCGATTGATCTTCATGATGGCCCAGAAGGCGTTCGAGTCCTTGGGCAGCCGATTCAAGGGCCGGCGCGAGCTGCTGGTGTTCCAGATGATTCGCCTGTCCGAGGAATTCTTCGGCTCGGACAAGCTGGTGATCTCCAGCCTGTTCCACCGGGATCCCTTGCGTCGGCGCATGCTGATCGCCCTGAGCATCGACCGCATCGTGCAGCACCTGTTGCGCTTCGTGACCGAGCAGAACCTGGAGCACGTGGAGCCGGTGTTCGATGAGGAGAACCCCATCGGGAGCACGCGCAACATGCGGACCTGGTACACGACCAAGTTGTGCCCCCCAACGGTGCGCTCGCAGATCAGCAACATGGTGGCGGACAGCGCCTGGGAGCAATTCGCGGCCAACCTTCTCGAATCGAGCCCGCTGGTGGAGGCCTACGCCAAGAACGATCACCTGGGCTTCCAGGTCCACTACCTATGGAACGGCGCCAAACGCCGGTACATCCCCGATTTCCTGATTCGCCTGACCAACGGCAAGACCCTGGTACTGGAGATCAAGGGCGAGGACAGCGAGCAGAACCGCGCCAAGCTGGCCGCCATGCGTACCTGGGTCGACGCCGTCAACGGCAAGGGCGGCTTCGGGCGGTGGTGCTGCGACGTGGTCTACGAGATGGCGAAGATGCAGGACGTGCTGACGGTGCACGGGGCGTGGGCAGCGGCGGAGGGGCAGCCTGATTTGATTTCACCCTCCGAGCTCCCGCAGACTGCGGCGGTTTCTGAGTAGCAAAGCGCAGCTTGCCGCGCGCGCCAGCGGTCACGCCACGCGGGAGAACGACAGCTGTGCTAGCCTATCTGCCACTGTGGTCACTGCCGACGGACTCGCTGCTGCGGCTTCTTTGCCGGAGGGGCGATTTCCCCTTTCGGCACTGTGGCTGTTCGGCTCGCAGGCCCGGGGCGAGGCGCGAGCCGATTCGGACGTCGATCTGGCGGCTCTGTTTTCCAGGCCCGTGCCAGCCGAGGCGGTGCTGGCGGCTCGCCTCGACCTGTCCACCCTGGTCGGACGGGAAGTAGACTTGGTTGACCTGCGTCGGGCCTCACCCATTCTGGGGCATCAGGTTCTACGCGACGGACGCCTGTTGTTGGATCTGGATCCAGCGGACCGGCATGTGTTCGCCATGCTGCTGCCCTCGCGCTACGTGGACCTGAAGATTTCCCGTGCGGCGGCGGAGCGGGCCCTGGTCGAGTGGTTAATGACCGACGCTGATGGGGTGCTGGACCACCTGGGCCTCAAGTAGCGGTCACTCGCGCCAGCAGCCGCGCCACGCCCTCGGCGAAGACCGGCTCCTGCACGATGAGGCTGAGCACCAGGGTGGCGCCCATGGTCAGGTCGAAAAAGTAGCCCGGTTGCACCAAAACGCCGTCTTGTTCCAGCAGTGTGCCAGCCCAGGCCTCGTCGCTCATGATTTCCGGCACGCGCAAGATGGCGCACCAGCCGGCCTCCGCGGGCAGCAGCGTGCAGGGCGAGTGCGCACCCAGGGCTTTGACCAAGACCTGCCGGTTGCGCTGCACGCGCTCAAGAATCTGGCGACGGACCGACGCACCAGCCTGCAACAATCCAGGCAAGGCCATTTGTACCGGCGTTCCTACTGACAAGTACGTATCGGCGATCAACTCGAGGCGCGCCAGTGCATCACGGACCAAGGCGAGCGGCCCCGTGGCCGCTATCCAGCCCAGCTTGAGGTGGGGTAAGCCGCAGGACTTGGACAGCCCGCCCAGCGAGAACACCAGCGCTGGCGAGGGCCGGCCTGCCACAGCGGTGACCGCGTCGGCAGACGGCCCAAGCGGGAAGTCGGCAAATACCTCGTCGACAATCAGCGCGTGGCCGTGCTCGGCCGCCAGCCCGGCCAGACGATCGAAATCCTCGCGAGACACAAAAGAGCCGGTGGGATTGTTGGGACTGACCAGGATGATGGCGGCAACATCGGTGAAATCCAGACTGTCAAAATCAATGTGCCAAAGTCCGTCGAAGCGCAGCCGGTAGGGCCGCGGAATCAGGCTCTCGAGACGGGCCAGGTACTCGAACAGGGGATAGCTCGGCTCAGGGCAAAGCACGGTCTGGCCTGGATCGCCGAGCAACTTGAACAGCAAAGCGTACGATTCGCTGGAGCTGGCGGTAAGAGCCACCTGATTGACATCCAGCCCCACGCCGCGACGGGCGTAGTCCGCCACCACGGCCGCACGTGCGCTGGGCACGCCCAACGGTGATGGTTGATAGGGATTCGTGGCAGCGTCGGCAAAGGCGCGCGCGATCTCCTCATCGGGATAGTGCAGACCCACTTGCGTGGGATTGCTGACAGTCAGGTCCAGAAGCGGCCGACCCGAAGCGCGGGCCGCAGCCTCGGCGCGGGCCAAATCGTTCTCGGCCGTGGTCCAGGCAAGCCGTCGGGAAAACAGGCGCTCCATGCGCGCGATCCTTACAGCCGGCCCACGTCTTCTGCGCGCAGCCAGCCTTCGAGTCCATTGGCCAGCCGCACGCGCACCCAGTCCTGATCGCGATCCAGCAAGCGCACGCGCAGGCCGGCGTGCACTTCGAAGCTGGTGTGATAGCTGGTGTCGGCGCCTTCCTTCACGGCGACCATATCGGGCAGCACGACGGCAAAGGGAATGCGGTCCAGGTTCATGCGGCCGAGCAGCAGTACGCCCGCCAGCAGCGCGCCGGTGCCCAGGATGGCGGCGCCTGCGGTGAGCGCCGCGCGTGAGTCGTCAGCCGCGCGTCGGCGCAGGAACAAAAGGACAAAGCAGCCGAGGTACAGACCCACGAAGATCCAAGTCTCAGTCGATGCGGTGAAGAAGGTGACCACGCGAATCCACAGAGGTTCGCGCTCCGCGCTTTCCATCTTGTCGAGCACGCGGCGCTCGGCCAGTTTGCGCGCCTGGGCCAGGTTGAAACGCGCATCCTCGTCGTCCGCATCGATTTCCAGTGCGCGCTCGAACGACCAGATGGCGCGTCCCAGGCTGCCCTGGCGGAAGTGGGCCACGCCCAGGTTGTAGTACAGGTCGCGCGACGCCACGTTTTGCCGGTCCAACTGTTCGTAGGCGGCAATGGCGCCGGCCAAGTCGCCGTGCAGATAGGCATCGTTGCCGCGCTTCCACGCCTCGTCGAGCAGGTCGGCGCGCGCGCCCCGCGCGGATAGCAGGAGCCCGAGCGCCAGCAGCCCAATCCCTGTGCGCCGGATCACGACCGAGCCTCCCGCGCTGCCACAGGCCGCAAGGCCGCCTTTTCGATCTGCAAGATGATCTCGCCGGCTCGATCTCGAGCGGTGCGCACTTCCTCGGGCGACAGGCTGCCCGGGGAAAAGCGGGCGCGGTCGCAATCCTCCAGCGCGGCCAGCGTGGCATCCACCAGCTTGGGCGCCACGCCCGCTTGCGCGAGAGCGAAGCGCAGCTCGTCCCACGACAGGCCCGCGATCTGGGTTCCCAGCTTGCCGGTGAGAAACTCGCGCAGCACGCGCTCGATCTCGCTGAAGGCCTGTGCCAGCCGGCCTTCCCTGAGGTGGGCTTCGGCGGTACGCAGACGCCGGCGCGCCAGCCGGCGCAGCTTGCGTCGTCGCGTGCCCTCGGTTTCCTGGCTCAGCCGCTCGCGCGCGAATCCGATCAAAGCGGTCAGCGCCAGCGCCAGGGGCGGCACTGCGACGATGATCCCGAGGCCGCGCGACTGATAGAAACTCGCGCCCAGATCGCGGCGCAGGGTGGGGCGGTTACGCAAGGGCCGGATGTCGAGCGCGAGGACATTCTCACCGCCAGACGCGGCTGCGGCCGAACCCGCAGCCACGATTCCCGTCGGGGCTGGACGCGCGGGCTGCGCCGCATCGGCACTCACCTCGATGCGCAGGGGATTGCTCTTCTCGCTGCCGTAGGTGCCGCGTTCGGGATCGAAGAAGGCCAAGGTGAAGGGTGGAATTGTCGTCACGCCTGGGCGCTCCGGCAACAGCAGGTACTCGACCGCCTTGCTGCCCTCCACCCGCTCGCCCGGGTTGAGGGTCACCGACACCTTGGGCTCGTACACCTTCCAGCCGTCCAGGCGGGGCAGGGCCGGCGCGGCCAGCTTGCGCAGATTGCCTTGCCCGCTGATGGCCAACTTGAGCGTGACCGCCTCGCCCACGTTGACCCGATCGCGATCCACCTCGGCGCGCAGGGTAAAATGGCCCACCGCCGAGGTGTCGAACTTGGGCGGTTGGCCCGCCGTCGGCAGGGGCAGAACTTCGATGGTCAAAGGCTCGGTCTTGAGGCGCTCGGTGCGCAGGGTTGCGCCGAAAAAATCGACGCGCGAGATCTCGGATTCGAGCGGGCTGATGGTCAGGCGACCCGGATGCAGCGGAAAGAGAGCCTTCTTCATCAGCGGCGCGACCAGATAGCTGCGCCCTTCGTAGGTCTGCTGGGTCAGCGAAAGCCCGGCGTGTTGATTGGCAGAGGGCAGATCCTCGACCCAGAAACCGTCGGTGCGCGGCTCGGCCGTGGTGCCGTACTTGTCCTGCCGCTCGGTGAGGTAGAGGAACCACTCCACTGTAATCTGGTCGCCCACGTAGGCTTTGATCTTGCTGGTCTGGACGCGGAGAAAATTGCGCCGGCCGCGGCCCTGTTCTGGTTCGGCAGGCGGGGCATCGTCCTCCACGCCGAGGCCGGGGAAGGGTAGGCCAGGATTGGGAATGCCGTGGGGAAAGCCGCGGCCAGGACGACGCGCCGCCGGCGCCTGACCCGAGTCAACCACGGTGATGGTGATCTTTTCCGTGCGCAGTTCCTGACCATCCACGCGCACGTGCGCCGGACCTATGTTGAAGGTGCCGCGGTCGGGCGCCAGCACCTCGTAGTGCCAGCCGTATACCTGGCGCACGAAAGTCCCGCCGCCACCCATCTGCATCTGGGTGGATTGGCTCGGCCGCTCGGACAGGGCGCGCAAGCCGCGCAGGTCCGGCGCGCGATAGCCGTCCACCCGGCCGTTTTCGACCGACAGGGTGATCTCCAGGGTGAACGATTCGCCGGCGCCGACCTGGGTGCGGTCCACGCGCGCGACGAAGCTCGGCTGGGCGGCGCGGGCCACGCCCGCGGCAGTCACGATCATCAGCCCGACGATCGATAGGCGGCAAGAAGTCCGCATCGCTACCAATCCTTGGCCGGCGGCGCGCGGCGCACGGCGCGCAGACGGGCACGCATCTTCTCAAGATCTTTGGGGCTTCGCTCCAGGCTGTCCAAGACTGCATCGATCTCGCTCATTTCGGGAGCTTTGTCATCCTTGGGCTGGGCAGCCGGTTCTTCTTGCGGCGGCGGTTGGGCTCCAGCGTCCTGGCCTTGCGGCGGCTTGGGCGGCTCTTGCTTGGGCGCGCCGGCGTCGGGTTCCTGCTTCTTCTCGTCCTGCTTCTTGTCCTGGTCCTGCTTCTTCTGATCGTCCTGTTTCTTTTGGTCGTCCTGCTTGTTCTTGTCCTTATCCTTGTCTTGCTGGTCCTGCTTTTTCTTGTCTTCTTCCTGTTTTTTCTGCAGAGCCAGTTCGAGGTTCCACTTGGCGCGCATGTCGCCGGGTTCCAAGGCCAGCGAATGCTTGTAGGCGGCGATGGCGTCGGCGTAGCGGTCGGCCTTGAAATAGCTGTTGCCCAGATTGTAGAAGGCAGCCGCCTTGAGCGACGGCGATTTACTCTCAGTGGCCCGCATCAGTTCGACAATCGCCTCGTCGTAGCGGGACAGGGCAAACAGAGCCGTGCCGCGATTGAAGTGAACCGCCGGGTCAGCCGGCAGGGCGGCGACCGCCTGGTCGTAGCGGGCCAGCGCCTCCTCGGCTTTGCCTTTCTGCAGGCTGGCGTTCCCGTCGGTGACGGCGCGGTTGGGACGTTCCAGCGGATTCCATGCCGCGAGCAGCGGCAGCAGTGCAAGCACAGCGGGAAACCTGAGTGCAGCCTCGGCCGGGCGACGGTTCACGCTCATGTCTTCCTCCTGCGGCGTTGGTTCAGACAGGCTTCGCCAAGCAGAAGCAGAAAGGCGGGCAGGAGCAGGTATTCGCAAACCTCGTCGTAGCGTTTGACCAGGCGGGCTTCGTTCTCCGTGCGCTTCAGCCCCACCAGTGCGGCCTCGATGGCCTCCACGCCGAAGTGGCGCGCATCGGCGCGCAGGTACTCGCCGCCCGTGCGCGCGGCGATCTTGGACAGCAGGTCTTCGCCCAGCCGCGAGGTGACGTACTTGCCCTCGCGATCCTTGACGTAGCCCTGAGCCTGGCCCTCTTCGTTCACTTCCGGCACCAGCTCGCCCGAGCGCGACCCGATGCCCACGGCAAAGACCTTAACCCCCAGCTTGGCGGCCTCGTCGGCCATCTCCATGGGCTCGCTGTCGGTGTCTTCCCCGTCGGTGAGCAGCAGAATCACTTGTCCCCGCGTCTCGCCGCCTTGGGCGCGCAGGCGCTTCAACATGTCGAGCCCCGACTTGAGCGCGCGGCCGATAGCGGTGCCGCCCACGGGAATGTCCGACGGGGTCATGTCGCGCCAGAAGAGCTTGACCGCGGCGTAGTCGGTGGTGGGCGGGTAGGTCAGGGTTTCACCCGCAAAAGCCACCAGCCCGATGCGATCCCCGGCCAGCCGGTCCATCAACCTTTCCAACTCGCGCTTGGCGCGCTCCAGGCGCGAGGGATAGATGTCCTTGGCCAACATGGACTTGGAAAAATCCAGCGCCACCACAAGGTCGAGGCCGCGTTGTTTTTCCAGACGTGCGTGCCCACCCGCCTGGGGCCGCGCCAGAGCCAGAGCCAGAAACGCCACCGCCAGCACGACCAGGGCCGCAGCCACCACCTTGCGCGGCACTGACACCGAGGCTGCCATGCGCGCAATGAGCGCCGGCTCGCCCAGCCGTTTGAGCGAGCGGCGCCGCCGAGCAAAGGCAATGGCATAGGCCAGCACCACAGCCGGAGCCGCCAGCAGAAGCCAGAGCAAATGCGGGTCAGCGATGCGCATCATTTGATATGGGAACCCTCAAAGGGTTCCCATCCCCTCCCGCGATGGTCCGCGGCGAGCGAAGCTCGCCGCCTCCCCACGCGATTCACGGCAGCCTCCGCAGGCGAGACAGGCGCAGGACAATCTCCAGCAGCAGGACCGCGAAGGCCGGCCACAGGAAGCGCGGGTAGAGCTCGGCATAGAGCACGCCGCGATCGCGGATGCGCGACTTTTCCAGTTCCTCGAGGATGTTCTGGAATCGTTGTGCCAGTGCGCGGGTGTCGGTGGCCAGATAGGGCGAGCCACCGGTCATGCCCGCAATCTGTTCCAGCAACTTGGGATTGACCGCGTAGCGCTGCTGCTGTGGATTCGCGTCGTCAGCCTCACGGCTGCTGTCATGCGCGCCGGCCAGGATGGTGTAGATTTTCACGCCCATTTTCTGCGCGAAACTGGCGGCCTGCAGCGGCGAGATGTTGCCCGAGTTGTTGTCCCCGTCGGTGAGCAGGATGATGACCTTGGACTTGGCGTCGGACTTGCGCAGACGGGACAGCGCCACCCCCAGCCCGTTGCCGATGGCGGTGCCGCGCCCGTCGACGATGCCCGGCTGCAACTCGGCCAGCATGCGCAGAAAGGTTCCGTGGTCGAGAGTCAGCGGCGTATAGGTGTAGGCTTCGCGGCCGAAGATCACCAGCCCGATGCGATCCCCGCGTCGCCGCGTGACGAAGTCTTGGATCACGGCCTTGGCCGCTTCCAGACGGTTGGGCTGCAGATCGGTTTCTTCCATGGAGCCGGACAGGTCGAGCGTGACCACGATGTCGATGCCTTCCAGCTCGAGATCGTCGTCCTTCTGCGGGGTCTGTGGTCGCGCCAGCGCCAGGGCCACCGCGACCACCACGAAGAGACGCAGCACCACCGGGAGATCGGCAAGCCGCGCGGCCCATCCCCGTCGTAACAGGCCCATCTCGCCGGCGCGCGAGTGCACAAGCACAGGATTGCGGGACGGCGCCCGTCTGATGCCGACCCAGAGCACCAGAGCGGCGCCGAGCGGGATCAACACGAGGGCCGCGGGATGGGCGAAGCGCAACAGCTCCAGAGAACGAAACCACCAGAGATAGATCAATCCCGCCGGCAGGAACACGGCAGCCAGCAGCGAGTAGGGAATAGTTCCGCGCGCGGCTCGCGCCTGATCCCGTTCAGGCATGAGGCACCTCAGCGGCAGCGCTCGGGGTGCCGGGGACCGGAGCGGCCGGCTCGGGTCGCGGACGCGTCGATTCCACGATGCGAATGCCGGTTTCCAGCGCTCCCCGCGCCTCGGCCATGGATGGCGAGACCTTGGCGAACTTCACCAGATCGCAGCCCGCCAGCCACCCTTCCACCTCGCCCAGCACGAAGCCGCGCATCTCCTGGATGGGAACCCGTCGGCGCAGCCGGAGCACCAGCTCTTCCGTGGTCAACTCCAGCGAGTCGAAGGTAAAGCGAGCACCCAAGTACTCGCGGATGATCTCGGACAGCTCGAAAATGAAAGGCCGCAGATCGTCGCTGGTTCCCAGGCCAGCGCCCAGGCGATCGAGGCGTTCCAGCGCCACCTCATGTGCGGGCCGCGGCGGCGGCGCCGGGCGATGCGCGGCGCGCGCGCGCAAACGGCGGCGAATGAACAGCGCCAGGGCGGCGCCCAGACCAGCAGCCGCGAGCCCACCCGCGATGTAGGCGTAGAGGTAGTCACGCTGGATCACCGGCACCGGGCCAGCATTTTCTTTCAACTTCGGCTCAGGCTCGTTGGCGATCAGGCTGGTGATGGTGACGGGGATGGCTTGCGTGCGCGCGCTGAGAACCTCGCCGCCTTTGCCGAAGTAGGTCACCTCTACGGCAGGGATCTCCCGCGTACCTGGCTCATAGGCCGCGACAGTCAGCACGAACTCGCGGCGCATCTTGCCGTCGCCCAGATCCTTTTCTTCCAGGTGTCGATCCAGCTCACTGAAGGGCGACAGATCGACGTTCTCGGGCAAGATGACCGGCGTGGTGATGGGGCCGACGGCCGTGATCGACAGGTGCAGGGCATCGCCCACGTGGGCCTCGGTCTTGTCCACCCGCGCGGTCACCGTGGGCGCGTCGGCGCGCGCCGGGGCTGCCAGCACGCTCGGCTGCGCATCGGCGTGACCCCCGGCATCGGGCGGCACAGCCGCCAGCAGGCCGGCCACGATCCACTCGATCAATGCCGCAACCTCCGCGCCCGCGCCTCGAAGAAACTGGTCAGCGCGGGCAGGTAGGGGCGATCGGTCCGCACCGCGATGGCGTCGAGAGACAGGCGGCGGAACAGGCCCTCGCGCGCCTCGCGAGCCGCGCGATTCTGGTGGGCAAAGACTTTCGCTTCTGGCCCGGATGTGTCGAACACCACCACTTCGCCGCTTTCCGGATCCCGCACTTCTAGCAAGCCCACCCGCGGCAGCTGCTCTTCCAGCGGATCGGTCACCGCCACGGGCACCAGATCATGCCGCCGGGCTGCGATGCGCAGCGAGCGTTCGTATTGCTTGGGCGGAGCCAGGAAGTCAGAAACCAAGAACGCGACCGCGCGTCGACGGGCGATGCGCCCCAGGAAATCTAGCCCCAGTCCCAGGTTGGTGTGGGGTGAGAGCGGTTCGTAGGACAGGATTTCGCTGATGACACGCAGGACGTGCTTCTTGCCCTTTTTGGCCGGCACGAAGCGCTCGACCTTGTCAGTGAAGATGATGAGGCCGACGCGGTCATTGTTGCGGATGGCGGAAAAGGCGAGCACCGCGGCCAGCTCGGCCGCCAGCTCGCGCTTCTCCTGTCCCATTGAACCGAAGCGGCCCGAGGCCGACATGTCGACCAGCAGGAGCACGGTCATCTCGCGCTCCTCGACGTACAGCTTGATGTAGGGCGCGTTCATGCGCGCCGACACGTTCCAGTCGATGAGCCGGATGTCATCGCCCGGGATGTACTGGCGCACCTCGGAGAACGCGATGCCCGAGCCCTTGAACACCGAATGGTATTGGCCCGCCATCCGATCGCGCACCAGGCGCTCGGTCACGATTTCGATGGTGCGGATTTTCCGCAGCAGCTCGCGGGTCAGCATGAACCGTCTACGGCACCTCGATGTGCTCGAACAGCTTGCGCACCACCTGCTCGGAGGTCATTTCTTCGGCCTCGGCTTCGTAGGTCAGGATGACCCGGTGGCGAAGCACGTCCACGCCGATGGCCTTGATGTCCTCGGGCGTGACGTAGCCGCGCCGACGCAGAAAGGCGTGCGCGCGCGCCGCCAGGTTGAGGTAGATGGAGGCGCGCGGGCTGGCGCCGTATTCGATGAAGTCGGCCAGCTCGGCCAGGCCGTAGGCCTTTGGATCGCGGGTGGCGTGTACGATGTTGACGATGTAGTCGCGGATCTTCTCGTCGATATAGATCTGGCTCAGCACGGAACGTGCCTCGGCGATTTGGCGGGGCGAAGCGACCGGCGCGGCCCGCACCGTGGTGCCCGTGGTCATGCGGTCCATGATGGCTCGCTCGTCCTCTTTGCTGGGGTAGCCGACCTTGACCATCAACATGAAGCGGTCGAGCTGCGCCTCGGGCAAGGCATAGGTCCCTTCCTGTTCGATGGGGTTCTGCGTGGCCATGACCAGAAACGGGTCGGGCAGCGCATGGGTCTCGTCGCCCACCGTGACCTGGCGTTCCTGCATGGCCTCCAGCAGCGCGGACTGCACCTTGGCAGGCGCACGGTTGATTTCGTCGGCCAGCACCAGGTTGGCGAAGATGGGCCCCTTCTTGGACACGAACTCGCCGCGGTTCTGGTTGTAGATGACCGTGCCCACGATGTCCGCGGGCAAAAGGTCGGGCGTGAACTGGATGCGCTGGAAGCGCATGTCGAGCGAGTCGGCCAAAGTCTTGACCGTCAAGGTCTTGGCCAGGCCAGGAACGCCCTCGAGCAGCACATGCCCCCCGGCGAGCAGGCCGATGAGGATGCGCTCGACCATGGCCTTCTGGCCGACGATGACCTTGCCAACTTCGGCGGTCAGGTTGTCGACGAAAGCGGATTGCTGCTGGACCATTTCATTGATGACACGGACGTCCATGCGATCTCCTCAGGAAAGGGGGATTTCCGAAGGCGTATAACTACTCGGAGCCCCGCGATATTTCCAGAAAGCAACGGAGATTCGGGGGGAGGGGGTTGGCCGGACGCCCGACAACCCTTGTTGGGGCCTTCCTTGCTGCCGGCAGCGATCTGTCACAAGCCCAAGATCGCTGGCGCCCGTTGGCACGCATTTGGGAATTCCCAGCGAAGCCCCGCGCCGCCACGCCGCACGCCCGCTGCCTGAGTGCCTGGCCGCGCTTGATGGGCTCGCTGACCCTCATGTCTGTCCGCATTCTTGATGCCTAGAACTCCAAGGACAGAGACACAGTGTCAGAAGCGTCGTGTTCGCTGACCATGGTTGCCGTCAGGCTTCCGTGGGTGAGGTACCAAGACACGAAGCCGGAAAGAACTGGGGCTGGGCTTATCGAAGTCAGTGTCAGTTGCCACGAACCAACCGGGTCTTGAGTTTCGTAACAGTTGGATGAGCCTTGGGCGCTGTAACAGATCTCTGGCTGCATCGGCATGCAGGTTAGGTCGAAAGATGGACCTACCAATTCGCAACCAGGAGGGCACTCAAAGCCGGCGTGGGTCGAGCAATCCAGCCCTGCGGGAATCGGAAAGTAAAAACAGAGAATCACGTTGCCGCAGGTCTCCGCCGAGGTGTAGGTACCAGTGGTGTTCGAATTCATCCCCAACAATGTGGTGAAATCAGCCCCCTGGACATTCTGGGGTTCTCGAATGGAAAAGCTGCCGGAAGCCACAACGTTGTTGTCGAACGATTGAACGTAGGGGGTGGCGAAGTGGGTCGTGCCATAGTGTTGAACGATGATTCCGCCGTCGCAGACAAGAACATCAACATTGGGACCGGTGAAAGTGCCATGGCCGGGGATATCAGGTGGCAAGACCGTTGCGTTCACCGAACACATGGTGGTGAACGCGCTGTCATCGTTTGCCTCTGGGCCATCAAAGATGGTTTCGGCATCGGCCGTGGCGAAGGGGTTTCGGGAAGCGTCGCGGAGCAAGGCGAGGTCGAGGGTCACGTCGGGACCGGATGTGTCGCGCCCAATGCCGGAATCCTTCTCTTGCGATGGCGCGGCCGCGGCGCGATCGAGCCTGGTTCTGCCGCAGCCAAGCGATCCCAGCACGAAATGGGCAGCGAGAACCAGCGCAGCGAAGACGCCCAAGCGCGCAGCCGGCTCGGAGCGCGACACTTCTCTTGCTGCGAGCGCCATGGTGACCTACCGAGCTTATCGTAGCATCACTCGCATCCGCGAGACTGGGCTGTGTTCCACCACGCTGGAGCCGATCTCGCAACAGGGCCGGGTATCGGGGCATAGGCGTTAAGCGGATCAACGGCGGAGTGAAATGGCCATTCGTGATTCGAGGACACAAGCCTTCGGTGGGTCGCCCCTCTCCCTTTCGGGAGAGGGGCCTGGGGGTGAGGGCGAAACTTCCTGTGAGCCGGACGCTGAAGTCACCAAATTGTGGTGATTGCGCCCGCGGCTCGATTCGACATGCAAATGCAGTACCCTTGTATCTTCCAGATTAGGTAAAAGAGTCACACCGAGGGCCGGGCCCGGCTGGCCGAAGACCCTCTGTGCCGCGAAAGCGCGCTCGTGGGTGAGCATGGTCGCCGGGCTCG
>Ga0265316_10003039_pt1 | contig 17127 bp, 11 predicted proteins | sample 4522metaG_FD_202092 | JGI IMG/M metagenome (GOLD analysis project Ga0265316, IMG submission 202092) | Rhizosphere microbial communities from Carex aquatilis grown in University of Washington, Seatle, WA, United States - 4-5-22 metaG | ecosystem: Host-associated > Plants > Roots > Rhizosphere >...
AATCGATTTTTTTTGTAACTTGTGTTTGCATAGTCTCTTGTATTTTGTTTGGCAACAATAAATTACTAATTATTTTTGGTAATGTACCTGAGACTATGCTTTTATCATATGTGCTTTAATTAATTGCCTGTGGCGAGCTCGTCCGCCGCTTCGCGTCGTCCTCGGTTGGCTTCGCCGAGCTCGGACCGGAAGTTATTTCAGGATGCTTTGCAAAGAAAATTATGGTCGGTCCTCGGTTGCCTTTTGCAACCCAGACTATTTTGTCTTCGCATTCAAAAGTCTATGAGAGAAGAATTTAACTCACTTATTAAATCTTGTTCCATCCGTCCCGATAGCTATCGGGATGTTCCTTCTGCCGAGACAAAGTCAATAGGGTTGCAAGCCGTCGGAACGCCAACTAACCAAACCACTAGGCAGTTAGCGGGCATTCGCTCCACCGAAATTATCGGTAAAATCCGCAAGATAACTGTCAAATAATGAGTAAAAAGCTATGAGTAAAATTGTAATATTTGTTATATTTATTTGACCATTAATCGATATTATCAATTCCTACAACTAATACAGCAAACTTTGCAATTGAGAATAAAAAAATCATATATTGAAATGTTATATTAAAGACCTGATTGAACATTTTTATTTTTCTTATTGTTTTAATTAGTAACAATTTAACACCTTTAGATTATGAGAAAAATAATTGTTTTGTCATTTATTACGTTAGATGGAGTAATGCAAGCACCTGGTGGACCTGAGGAAGATACATCAGGCGGTTTCAAATATGGCGGTTGGATTGCACCTTATTTTGACGATGTTGGAGGTAAGGTCATGGAAAAACAGATGAAACCTGCAGACCTTCTTTTGGGCAAAAAAACATTTGAGATTTTTGCCTCCTACTGGCCTGAACATACAGACTTTTGGCCAGGTATCAATGATGTTACAAAATACGTCATGTCCAAGACCATGAAAAAGTCAGATTGGAAAAATGCAGTTTTCCTCAAAAGTTTGGCAGATATTGAAAAGCTCAAAAATTCAAAAGGTTCTGACATTCAAGTTCACGGCAGTGGTGAGCTTATTCAGCTACTACTTAAAAATGATTTAGTGGACGAACTCTGGCTCAAAATTTACCCATTGACTCTTGGTAAAGGGAAAAAGTTGTTTGACAATGGCACGATTCCGGCAGCATTTATATTAATAGAGAGTTTGGTTACACCAACCGGAGTGATTATTGCCAATTACAAGCGAGCTGGAAAAGTCAAGACAGGTACTGTTGTGTCTTAAGGAGAAATTTAATGAGTTAAAATAATTGTTTCATCAGGGGGGATTGAGGCCGAACCACGACGCTACTCCCGGACAATAAAACGCTCCGCTAACTCGGACGGTTTAATTAATTAGCTTCGCTGAGCTCGTCAACCACTCCGCAGTTTCCTCGGTTGCCTTTTGCAACCCGGACTATTTTATCGTCGCATTCAAAAGTCTATGAGAGAAGAATTTAGATCACTTATTAAATCTTGTGTTACCTGGGTTTATTCTGCTACCAGATAAAGTCAATAGTGTTGCAAGCCGACGCGTCCGCCAGCCGGCGGAAAGGCAACTCATTAAACCGCCGGGCCGTTAAGTTTAAGTATTCGGTGCAATACTTTGATATCCAATGCGCAAGCAAGAGTTTGGTAGCTTACCACCACGACACACTACGCTGCTGCCAAACACAACTTGTCCCGCCTCAGCAGGATGCTTTTTTGCCAACAAGGGTTAGACAATTTACTCCGATAAAAGATGATCATGTTTAGTGTTTTTTAAACATGGTGTTAAAGAAAATGAAAACAATCTGTAAAATATATTTACGGTTAACTGTAAAATATCTTTACTTTTTGAGATTATCATAATTTTTAAATGATTTTATATCATATACATACAATTATGGCATCATTATGGCGTATCATTTTTAAAACAATTAAAGAAATCTACAAAAAACGCTGCAGAGTCGTTGATACTTGAATATATAGATTACAACCCTTCAGTAACAAAAGCAAAAATGTTGAAAAATTACATATATACAGCATTAAGGAATCTAGTTCGATTTAAAACAAATTCAATAATTAATATCATCGGACTTTCCTTAGGATTTGCGACATCCATAATAATAGTTCTATATGTAATTCATGAATTTCAGGTCGATAAGTTCAACAAGAATATCGATAGAATTTATCGTATTGAACTTGGAGAAGAAAAAAACAGACACGCATATATGCCCGAAATAGTTGCCCGGAAAATTTCGGAAGAGATACCAGAAGTAGAAAAATTTGTCAGGTTTGATTTTGGAGAAGATAATAATGTCCTTAAATACAAAGAAAATACCTGGTTATTACAAGATTTTGCTTTCGCTGACAGTAGCATCTTTGATATATTCACATTCCCTTTCATTCAGGGAAGTCCATTAACAGCTCTTAAACAACCATTTTCATTGGTTCTGACTGAAAGTACAGCAAAAAAGATTTTCGGTTCAGAAGATCCGATTAATAAGATTGTCAAATACAAAAATTACTACGATTTTACTATTACCGGAATAATAAAAGGTATTAAAAATTTTCATCTCTCAATAAATGCTCTTGCCTCTTTTGAAAGCCTCTCGATTATGAATGGAGGAGGTAATCTAGGATATAATAGTTGGTCATATCCATCCTATTTAATGTTACGAAATAGCAACTATGATGTAAAATCAATTGAAAATAAGATTTATAGCAATTTTAAACAGACTGATTATTGGAAAGAAAATGAACCTAAATTCAAGCTTAACAAACTGTCTGATGTCTATTTTAGCAGAAATGTGCCTGCAAGTCATACAAAATATGGCAACTTACAATTCATATTTATTTTGATTACTATTTGCATTTTTACATTGATCCTTGCCTGTATTAATTTTATTAATCTTGAAACTTCAAAAAGCCTGGTAAAACAAAAAGAGATTCGGATAAGAAAAATATTAGGAGCAAAAACGTTTCACTTCTATAAGCAATTATATTTTGAAATTTTGATCTTAAGCCTGATCGGCGGTTTATTAGCCTATTTGTTTGTAGATACTGTGCAGCCTTTTCTAAGTAGTATTTTAGGTACAGATTTTTCCTTAGATCAATTATATTCTTTCAATGGGGTTTTTGTTAGTGCCATAATAATACTATTTATGAGTATAGTAGTCGCAATTCCTCCTGCATTTAAAAATTCCTCAAATAATTATGAAATTTCAAATCAGTTCGTTATTCAAAAAAAAAGTATTACGTCCAAAAAATTATTAATCCTTTTTCAGTTTTCAATTTCAATAGTTTTAATCGTTGCAACAGCATTTACCTATAAACAACTTCAATTCTTAAAGAACAGCAATTTGGGCTTTGATAAAGAGAATGTTATAATTGTCAGACTTAATTCAAATATTGTTAATAATGAAGGCATAAAACAAACTCTTAAAGAAAAATTATTAAGTAATCCGGGAATTATAGGGGTCTCTTATGCATGTCTCGAACCGGGTGCTTCATGGTGGAGTACTAATGTCGAAATTGATGGTAAAAAGATAGAGATAAATGAAAATTCGATTGATCCCGATTATTTTAATGTTCTAAAGCCAGAGTTAATCTCTGGCAGAAATTTCTCATGGGATAATAAATCCGATGTAGGAAAAACTTATATCTTAAATGAGTGTGCAGTTAAACTTTGGGGCTTAAAGTACCCTGTTGGAAAATTAATGAAAGGGGATACGGGTGATGGAACCATTATTGGTATTGCAAAAGATTTCCATTTCAATTCTTTACACTCACCAATTTTACCTTTAGTATTTTATTATAATCCTGGAATGTATAAAAAAGTATTAATAAGAATTCTTCCTCAAAACGCCTCTGAATCTTTGAAATATATTCAAAAAGTTTGGAAAGAAATTTCTCCGGATTTTCCAATAGATTATTGGTTTCTTGACAAAACATTTGATGCCAACTATAAATCGGATGAGAATTTCAGTAATCTACTAATGGCATTTAGCTTGCTTGCTATTCTGATAGCTTGTTTGGGGATTTTTGGCCTTTCATCTTTTATTGTTAAACAACGAACCAAAGAAATCGGTATCCGTAAGATTAATGGAGCAAGGGTTTCCGAAATTCTTGTTATGCTGAATGGAGACTTAATAAAATGGGTAGCCATTTCTTTTGTAATTGCCTGCCCTATCGCCTGGTATGCCATGCATAAATGGTTGCTGGACTTTGCTTATAAAACAGAACTTAGCTGGTGGGTCTTCATCTTGGCCGGATTGCTGACTCTTGGTATTACACTTTTAACTGTTAGTTGGCTAAGCTGGCGGGCGTCGACAAAGAATCCAGTGGAGGCGTTACGTTATGAATAAAATGCACCATTTTTTGTTACCCAAGGACTTCCCCTTTCGGCTGACGCTCTCATGGCAACTCATTAAACCGACGGGCCGTTGGTGGTAATTCGTAGCTTAAAACCTGAACCAAACTACATTAGAAAATTTATCGTGACACTTAAATTTCGTCCATTTATCGGGACTTCACCGTCTACCACTTTCCGTTTGATATGACCGGCTTGCCCCAACGCTCTTTGCAAATTTTAATTCACGGTTTTGTATTTTAAAATTTACAAAACCGGCTCATTAGCATAATTTGCAATTTTCTCCCCACTTCGCAAGCCTGGTTCTCGTCCATTTAACGGAACTAAAAGCTACGGTGCCTTACAACAAAAAAAACTCGTATCTTAACTCTGGATTTATTCATTTCAAAACAAAAATAACAAATCCAAGCCAATGTTTGAAACCAAAAAGAAGATAAAGCAAAGACTAACTCAATCCTTTGGGGAGATTAAAGATGACCCATTCTATTTTGACTCCATAGAAAAGTATTTCAGAAACAAGGATCATACAGGAGCTTTCCAAATTTTGTCCGATAAAACCTGTAATGATTTAGATTTTAATGAATTATTCGTGTTTGTAGACAGGACTACTTCAAAAATAGGACAACAATTTCTGTACAACACACTAAGAACTATTCCTTCAAACAGCGACAAATTCACTGAACAGGAGAAACTCATTCAAAAGATAACAAATGATTCAAATCTGAGATTATATATTCAATTTCAGTTAGACAAATTAACAAGAGAAAGTTCTTATTTTATAACAACATTATTTCAGGATGAATATCTTAAGAAGCCTAAATGGTTTTTTATAATTCCACTTTTATCCTTTTCCAGTCTGATGTCGATACTGCTGATACCATTTACTCCACAATTCTTATTTGTCTTATTGGGAGTGACGATTATAAATTTGGGTATTCATTACTGGAATAAACAAAACCTTCATGAATATTTAGGGACAATTCCTCATCTTCTGATATTAACACGGGTAGCTAAAAAGCTATTAAAGTGTAAAATATTAAAAGAAATAAATGAAGATGTCCCTGAATCAATAAGAAGTATTGAAAAGATTCGGAGTCATATGTCATTTTTTAAGCTCGAAGTACAAGTTCAAACTGATGTAGGAACTGTTTTTTTGACTTTTCTAGAGTTATTTAAGGCATTATTTCTACTAGAACCTCTTCTTTTGTTTGGAGTTTTGAAGCAATTGGATACCAAAAGAAGAGAAATTGAAAATGTATATTCTTTTGTCGGGTATGTAGACTCTCTCGTTTCTTTATCATCCTTAAGGCATGGGCTTCAGTCTTTTTGCTTACCTCAAATTGAGAATAATCATAAAATTATTGATGCTTCAGAAATATATCATCCGCTGATTATAAACTATGTATCAAACTCAATCCAGGTTGATGGCAATTCAATTCTTTTAACCGGATCGAATATGTCTGGGAAGACATCCTTTATTCGAACAATTGGGATTAACATAATAACTGGCCTAACGATAAACACATGCTTTGCCAGACAATTTTGCTTTCCCAGGTTGAAAATATTTTCAGCGATCAGATTAAGTGATAATTTAATGAATGATAAAAGCTACTATTTTGAGGAAGTACTTACGATTAAAGAAATGATTGAAAAAAGTCAAACCAAAGAATCTAATTTGTTTTTACTTGATGAGATTTTTAAAGGGACGAATACCATTGAGCGTATATCGGCTGGAAGAGCAGTTTTATCATATCTGAATAATAAAAGCAATATTGTCTTTGTATCCACGCATGACATTGAATTAGCTGAACTGCTAAAGGATACCTATAACCTATACCATTTTAGTGAGCAGGTGGAGAATAAAACTGTTGATTTTGACTTTAAACTTAAGGAAGGAAAATTAAAAAACAGAAATGCAATCAAGATTCTTAAGATTAATGATTATCCTGAGCAGATAATAGAGGAAGCAATAGAATTATCAAAAGAATTGGATAAAATCTATGTTGTAAGTAAAGGTGGCTAAAAAGCCTATTTCAATCCTATACCAACAGTTTTAAACTATTAATATAAAAAATTGCTACGAACGCCGGGCCGTTATATGTAAGGTTCCGTAATAGCGTGATCCCCAATGCGCAAGCAAGAGTCTGGCAGTCCGTCCTTTCAACCTTCCCTTCACTGCCAAACACAACTTATTCCGATTTATCGGGATGTTTTTTTGCCTGCCCGGATTTCGTGGTCCAGACAGCTTTATCATAAAACGAAATATTGTAAACTAGTCCAGCTCAAACATTTGATAAACAGATAATGTTTATTACATTTGGGTTTGCCAACGCACGGCGTGGACTGTTTTTATTTGTATCTTGGCTTACCAGAGCCACCTTGCAGTAGGTTCAGTGCCACGCTTTCGCTTTTAACATACTGATATAGAGCTACCCCGTGTACTATAAAATTTGAAATTAATGGAAACAACCATCAAATCTGAAGACACAAACCTGCGCCCAAAAGAAGAAGAGTTACTGAAAAAGAAGTCGTCAGAAATAACTTCTTTTCATTCTGTAGACATAAGAGTTTAAGTAAGAAAATCATAAGCATTTAATTAGGTTACTCTTAATGCATTCAAAAATATTGATTATTTGTATCGGTGACATATAATAAAGTTATCAGAATGAATAACGATGAACTTAAAAATAGAATAAAAGAATTGGAACTCGAAGTGAGTAGTCTAAAATCAGGTTTAATAACAACCAAAAAGACAACCCAAAAGGCAACCAAACATGCACTTGAAGAAAGCGATGCTAAATTTCTGGTTCTTGCCAATTACATCCCCGTCTATATTGCATATGTTAATATAGATACTCTGCGTTATGAATTTGTAAATGATTTATATGAAAAATCATTTGGTATTTCACGAGAAAAAATCATTGGTAGCCATATAAGGGATGTTGTGGGAGAAAAAAACTATCAATTCGCTTTAAAGTATATAAATGAAGTGAAATCTGGAAAATCGATTTCTTATGAGAATATATTTGAGATGTCTTATGGAAAGAGATGGCTTCATGTAGATTATTCTCCAGTTTTTGATACTAATAGTAAAGTTGTTGGAATTGCCTTGGTAAGTCATGATATCTCTGAACGCAAACTAGCAGAGAAGGCAAAGCTGGAAAGCGAAGAGCGATTGAGGTTTTATATGGACAACTCTCCAATGGCAATTGTTGAATGGGACTCTGATTTTAGAGTAACTAGATGGACTGGTGAGTCAGAAAAAATATTTGGTTGGAATGCAGAAGAAGTAGTTGGGAAACAACTTGTGGATTTGAATATTATCTACGAACCTGATATTTCGATTGTTCAGAAAACAGGGGAGAAACTTAAGAACGGATTATTTAATCAGATATTTTTCTGCAATCGCAATTACAGAAAAGATAGAAGTATCATTACTTGCGAATGGTACAATATAATACTGAAAGATGAAAATGGGGAAATGGTTTCTGTTCTTTCACAGGTTGTAGACATCACCGACCGCAGAAGGCTTGAGGATGAACTTAAAAAGAGCGAGGAATACTTTCGTTCAATATTTGAAAATAACTCAGCAGCAATGTTTATAATTGAACCAGATACAACGATATCAATGTTAAATAGTGAATATTGTAGAATTAGTGGTTATAAGAAGGAAGAAGTTATTGGAATGAGTTGGACACAACATATACCACCCGAAGACCTTGAACGATTAAAAGAATATAACCGCAGGAGACTGATAAACCCAAATGATGCCCCTGATAAATATGAATTTACGTTCTATAAAAGAAATGGTGAAATAAAGTATGCACTCATGTCTATCACTATGTTAAGTAATAGAAAAACAATAGCATCATTTATTGACATCACCGACCACAAGAAGTCTGAAGAAATATTGAAAAAGAGCGAAAAAGAATACAGGAATTTATATGACAACGCGATAGAAGGAATGTTTCGGACTTCATTGGAAGGGAAGAGTATTCAATCTAACAAAGCACTTGCAAAGATGTTGGGTTATGATACTGCGGATGATGTTGTAAATTCGGTAACAGATTCTGGGCATCAGGTCTGGGTGAATGCAGATGAACGACTTAAATATGCTGAGATACTTGAAAAACAGAAAATTATTCGGGGATACGAATGTCAGTATAAACGTTTTGATGGAGGAATTATTTGGGTCTCGCTTAACTCCAGATTAGTACGTGATGAAAATGGGAAGGCACTTTATTATGAAGGATTTGTTGAAGACATCACTGAACGAAAGCAAACGGAATTTGAACTATTTAAAGCAAAAGAGAAAGCCGAAGAAAGCGATCGTTTGAAATCCGCATTCCTTGCTAATATGAGCCATGAGATACGTACTCCCATGAATGGCATTCTTGGCTTTGCCGAACTATTGAAAGAACCGAACCTGACAAGTGATGACCAACAGGATTTTATTCAAATCATCCAGGTTAGCGGTGCTCGTATGCTCAATACACTCAATAATATTGTTGATATTTCGAAAATTGAATCGGGACTTATGAAAGTTGATATAAAGGAAACGAATATTAACGAGAAAATGGAATTCATTTATAAGTTCTTCAAACCGGAAGTTGAAATTAAGGGCTTGCAGTTTCTGTTTAAAATCTGTTTGCCTGCAAAAGAAGCCATAATTAAAACAGACAATGAAAAGGTCTATGGAATATTGACTAACCTTGTTAAAAATGCAATTAAATTTACTTTTGAAGGTTCAATTGAAATTGGATATGAGAAAAAGGGAAAATGCCTTGAATTCTTTGTCAAAGACACGGGGGTAGGCATTCCACAGAACCAGCAGCAAATAATTTTTGAGAGATTCAGGCAGGGTAGTGACTCCCTTAACCGAAAATTCGAAGGCAGTGGTTTGGGTTTATTCATATCAAAATCTTATGTAGAAATGATTGGTGGAGAAATATGGGTGGAAAGTGCAGAAGGGAACGGATCAACATTTTATTTTACCATCCCTTACAATTCTGTGTCGGAAGAAAAAGGAGTAATCATAGATGCTATTTCTGAAAAAGATAAAGAAGTTGAAATAAAAAACCTTAAAATATTGATTGTCGAAGACGATGAAATATCTTATTCTCTCCTGATAAGAAATGTCCGGAAGATCAGTACAGAAGTTTTACATGCAATAACAGGATTTGAAGCCGTTGAGGCTTGTCGGAATAATCCTGACCTTGATTTGGTTTTAATGGACATTAGAATGCCCAAAATGGATGGATTGGAAGCCACACGTCAAATTCGTCAATTTAACAAAGATGTAATCATCATTGCCCAAACTGCCTATGGATTTTCAAGTGACAGTGAAAAGGCATTAAAAGCCGGATGCAACGATTATATTTCCAAACCTATAAATAAGGCCTTATTGTATGAGTTAATTAAAAAGCATATTAATAAATAGAAAATGGATTTAGTAAAATCAACTTTTTTTCGAATTATCAAAAGAAAAGAATCACCTCTGTTTTTTATACTTTTTATTGCAGGAATAGGTTTATTTGGTTGGTTCTTCGGTAAAATGGGTTTGGCCTCGTTTTCGTTAAAATTCATTCCTATTCCACACTCATCTGCAATATTCTTAATTGCTTTAAGTATTCTTTTCTTCATAAATATTAATTTCGGAAAATCACGGTTAAGAAAATCATTAGTAACATTATCAGTAATCATTATTGCATTTTATTGTAGTTTAATTTTTCTCGATTTCCTTTTTGATTTCACGTGGGATGCTGAAAATATTTTTATTAAAAATCCGGAAAAATTTGGTGCTGTATTAATTGGTCGAATGTCGCCAATAGCTGCATTATTGTTTATTTTTACATGCATTGGTGTTTTAGGAATACAGAAAAATAACTCCAATAAAATCAAGTATGCAGGTGGATGTTTCTCATTAATTGTATCCCTTATTTCTTCAGTTTTATTGATAGGATATCTTTATAAAGCACCTCTTCTGTATGGAAGCCAGATTATCCCTGTTTCATTACCAACCTCAATTTGTTTCTTATTATTCAGCATTACATTACTTCGGTCATATGAATCACGATTCTGGACATTCAATCTGATAAAAGATAATAAAGTCACACGCCTTCTATTGAAATCGTTTTTACCCATTGTAGTTTTAATAGTTATTCTCGAAGGATTCTTGGATACTGTTCTTTCTTTCAATGATATTAATCCACCATTAACATCTGCAATAATTTTATTTATTGTTGTTTCAATTACTATTTTTATAATATATAGATTGTCAACGAATCTTGGTGTTCAGTTACTTAGGGCAGAACAAGCATTGAAAGAAAGTGAGAAACAATTAATTCAACTCAATACTGACAAAGACCGATTTATATCAATTCTCGGACACGATTTAAAAAGTCCGTTTAATAACATTCTTGGGTTTTCCGAAATACTAAGTGATGAGATTAACAGTCTGAATAAAGACGAAATTGAAGATATTGCCAGGAATATTAATAAATCTGCAAAAATCACAAATAAGTTACTGGAAGACATATTGATGTGGGCAAGAACTCAACAAGGAAAGATTCCTTTTAAACCACAAATATTAAGTTTTGAAGATATCTGCAAGAATATACTTGAAATTCTTAACCCGGGCGCATATGCAAAAAACATTACAATCTATTATTCTGTTGTAGACAATATAAACGTTTATGCTGATATTGACATGTTTAAAACCATAATCCTTAACCTTGTATCTAATGCAATAAAATTTACAAAAAGTGGTGGCAGAATAAATATAAATGCAGAGGAAAATTCCAGGAATGTAATAATTTCAGTTTCTGACAATGGAGTGGGAATAACACCAGATAATTTGGCAAAACTGTTTGATATATCAGAAGTTATTACAACAAAAGGTACGGCAAAAGAATCAGGAACAGGTTTAGGATTACTGCTCTGCAAAGAATTTGTTGAAAAACACGGCGGTAAAATTTGGGTTGAAAGTGAAGTTGGGAAAGGGAGTGATTTTAAATTTACTTTGCCAGTATCAGTCGAAAAGGCAACCTAAGATCAATTAAGTAAGCGGGGTCATCACTTCACTGTAAACCACGTCCCGCAAACCACACAAACGAATGCAATTAAAATTCCAAAGTTTACGGGAAGCTGTTTAAAGCCCGTCCCTGCCTGCATGGCTTGATTAATGACTGGACGACAAAGTTCTCGAACATCCAGACAGTTTTAAAATTAACCCTACATATAATTAGGACGGTTTGCTGAATTGTCTTTACCATCCCGGACAGCTTAGTAATAAGCTCCATAAGTCTATGTGATCAAAATTAAACTCATTTATGAAACTTTCGGTAGCGTGACTAATTCTGCTACCGTGACAATGTCAATTGGGCTGCCAGCCGATGCGTCCGCCAACTGGAGGAACGCCAACTAATTAAACCGCCGGCCGTCAGGCGTAACCCTGACAGAACCTTACACCCCTAAAGATTGTTTAACTTAAAATATATATGAAGTGAAAATACTTCTTACAGGTTCCACAGGTTATATTGCTCAGAGATTATTACCCATTTTACTAAACAATGGCAATGAGGTAGTCTGTTGTGTCCGTGACAGAGCCAGGTTTAATTCAGAGAAGTACAGGTCGCCTTCTTTATCAGTACTTGAAGTTGATTTTTTAAAAAACGAGACTCTTCAGAGTATTCCTATTGACATTGATGCGGCCTATTACCTTATTCACTCCATGTCAACTTCAACAGGTGATTTTGAAAAAATGGAAGAGACCTCTGCCATCAATTTTAAAGATTGCATTCAAAAAACCAAAGCAAGGCAGGTGATTTATCTGAGCGGAATTGTAAATGAGGAAATATTATCAAAGCACCTTGCCAGTAGAAGGAATGTTGAAAGAATACTCAGTTCCGGATCTTATTCATTAACAACAATCAGAGCCGGAATCATTATTGGTTCAGGAAGTGCTTCCTTCGAAATAATCCGTGATCTGCTAGAGAAATTACCAGTGATGATTGCTCCGCGATGGCTGAACACCTTATCACAGCCTATTGCAATTCGCAATGTAATCGAATTTCTTTCAGGAGTATTACTGAATAATCAGACCTTTGACCAGAGTTACGATATTGGAGGACCCGACATTCTGACCTATAAACAGATGCTGATGCTATTTGCAGGTGTGCGAGGACTTAAACGCCATATTGGAATTGTGCCGGTAATGACTCCAAAGCTATCATCTTACTGGCTCTACTTTATAACCTCCACTTCCTATTCACTGGCACAAAACCTGGTCGATAGTATGAAAGTTGAAGTAGTTTGTAAAGAAAATAATCTAAAAGATCTGCTGGGAATTACTCCAATAAGCTATGAAGATGCAATCAGAGAGGCCTTTGAGAAGATTGAGCTGAATCAGGTTATGTCAAGCTGGAAAGATGCACTTACATCCAAAACTTTGAATGATGGAATTTCACGATATGCTGAAGTTCCGGTTAATGGATGCTATTTTGATAAGAGGAAACTTCACATCGATGACAGTGAAAAGGTCCTTAATAAAATCTGGTCAATAGGAGGCAGTACAGGCTGGTATTACGCAAACTGGCTATGGGAAATTCGTGGTTTTATTGATAAACTTTTCGGCGGTGTTGGGTTAAGAAGGGGCAGAAAAAACCAGACTGAAATCTCACCTGGTGAGGCCCTTGATTTCTGGCGTGTTCTGATAGCAGACAAAACAGAAAAAAGATTGCTTCTTTTTGCTGAAATGAAACTTCCCGGCGAAGCATGGCTTGAATTCAGAATTGACAGTCAGGATGTATTGTGTCAGACGGCTACTTTCAGACCTTTAGGATTATGGGGAAGGCTATATTGGTATTGTATGCTGCCATTCCATGTATTTATTTTCAGGGGAATGATCAGGAATATTGCAAAGAAATGAACTTCAAATCAATTAAGTATGAAAATGTTGATCATAATTTTAGCTATAATTATTTTATTGACCATATTACTTCAATTTTTCATAATTATTTCAACAAAAAAAACTGAAGAACAAAGGTATAGCATCATTCAGAAGTACAAGGATTTTGAAATCAGATTCTATCCCTCTGCCACTATTGCAACAATTAATTCGAATGCAAAAACTTACAGGGATCTTTCGGGCCCCGGTTTTCGGAAACTTGCGGGCTATATCTTTGGCGGTAATGAGGCTAATACAAAAATTTCGATGACTTCACCTGTACATATGGATGTCAATGATTCTATTTCAACCATGAGCTTCGTAATGCCTTCTGCATACACAAAAGAAACCCTGCCAAAACCGAATGACCCAAATGTCAAAATAAAAAACACGGCAGATGAATATGTTGCAGTTATAAGATTTGGTGGATATTCTTCTGATAAAGATCTGAAATTATACTCGGAAAAACTTCAAAATCTTTTAAAAGAAAATGGGATCATCTCTTCTGGAAATTATAGATTTCTGGGGTTTAACCCTCCATTCCAATTTATTGGCAGAAGAAATGAAATCATTGTTTCAGTCAAATTTGGGGAAATTAATACCCATCCATTCCCTGGTTCCCTAAAAAGCAAATAAATCATGAATTTATGTTTTTACTCAAAAATATCTGGCTTATTTTATTCATTGCATGGGGTTTGCCACTGACTTTTTATCGAAGCAAATTCCGTAAAATAGTATACCAAACCGATAAGTGGACGATAAACATCAAACCGTATTTTTTGAAAGAACTGAAAGCGCTTTTTGGAAACATGTGTCCTGATAATCAAAATTACCTGAAATTCAGGAATTTTTATCGTTTTTATCTAATCATTTACCTGCTCTTATTCACATCTTATTTAACCTTTAGTCAAAAAAACAGTATGAACGAAATCAAAATCGGAAGTAGCATCCCGGCATTTACATTGCCTGATCAAAACGGAAATTTGTTTGACATCAATTCTGTGCTCGGTAAAAAGAACCTTGTGATTTATTTTTATCCAAAAGACGATAGCCCCGGATGCACTAAAGAGGCCTGTTCTTTTCGCGATCAGTTTGAGGTTTTTAAGGATGCCGATGCTATAATAATTGGTATCAGCGGTCAATCCGTTGAAAGCCATAAAGAATTTGCCGAAAAACACAGGCTCAGTTTTACCTTACTGAGTGATGAAGGAAATAAAGTACGAAAGCAATTTGGTGTACGTTCCGATTTGTTAGGATTATTGCCGGGCCGTGTAACTTTTATAGCCGATAAAAAGGGTAAAGTGAACTATATCTTCAACTCTCAAACACAAGCTACCAGGCATGTGGATGAAGCATTAAGGATTTTGAAGGAACTTCAATAAAAAATATTTATGGAATCATAACCTGTTTTAACAAATAATCAGAATGAATATAAAAAGTGCTATTATTAGTTACCTTCTTACTTTCATCGTTTTTTTGATTGTAGATATGTTTTGGCTCGGCATTATCGCTAAAAACTTATATCAAAAGTTCCTGGGTGGTTTTTTAACTGATAAGGTTAACTGGACTGCAGCCTTGATCTTCTACCTCATTTACGTTGTGGGGATTTCAATTTTTGCGATTTATCCGGCAGTGAACAAAGGTTCTGCCTTTAATGCAATTTTGATGGGGGCTTTATTTGGTATATTTACATACGCCACCTACGATTTAACAAATTTAGCCACACTGAAAGGCTGGCCATTGTATATAGTTTTTATTGATATCTTGTGGGGTGCGTTCCTCTCTGCAATAGTTAGTTATTCTGGTTTTCACATAGTTAAATGGCTTAATTAATAGTAAAAATGTATAAAAGTGAAGCCCCTTTTATCAACGGAAAGTTTCTTTACTATGCCTTTATTGCCGGAGGAAATCAAATACTACAAAATCAGGCAGAAATAAACAGAATAAATATTTTCCCCGTAAATGATAAAGACACAGGTACAAACCTGGCATCCACAATTCGTTCTGTAATCGACAATGTCAAACCTCATAAATCATACAAAACAACTTTAATTAATATTGCAGATGCAGCATTAATCGGAGCCAGAGGTAATTCTGGTGTTATTTTCGCTCAGTTTTTGCACGGCTTGAGTCGTGAAACCTTAAGCAAACCAATTATTACCCTTCCTGAATTTGCAGAAAGTTTAAAAAAATCAATCCTATTCATGTACGAAGCCGTTGCCAACCCTGTTGAAGGGACAATGTTAACGGTTATTAAAGAGTGGTCCGACTTTATTTATAGTAAAAAAGAAGCCATTCGCGATTTTGAAAATGTAATAATTGATTCTTTTGCAGTTCTGGAAAAATCATTGGCAGAGACTACTTTAAAGTTGGAAGCATTAAACAAATCGGGTTTTGTTGATGCGGGAGCAAAAGGGTTTGTTTTATTTATTAAAGGCATCATTGAGTTTATAAAAACCAGAAATATCCGTAACCTCGTAGTTGACTCACAGGAAAGCATTTCGCTTATTCATTCAGAGGAACTAACCTGCGAAGAAATTATTCATCGTTATTGCACTGAAGCGATTATAAAGAATGTAATCATCAGCAAAACAGAACTTCAGAAAATCTTAAGCAAAAGTGGAGATTCTGTTATTGTCGGAGGGTCGGAAAGCATTTGTCGCATTCATGTTCATACAAATAATCCGGCAGAACTTTTTCATCAGTTGAAAGATATGGGAACCATCACTTATCAAAAAGTGGATGACATGATCCGGCAACAGGAATCAGTTATTAAAAGAAAATGGAATATTGCACTTGTTACTGATTCGACATGTGATTTATCGCATGAGTTGATTGATTTTTATCAAATTAATGTTGTTCCAATTAATTTAAATTTTGGCGATAATCATTATTTGGATAAAGTCACCATCCAGCCCGATCAGTTTTATGATCTGCTTAAAACACATGCTGAATTCCCAAAAACATCTCAAATAAACGAACAGACTTTTACTAACTTGTACTCACATTTGGCTTCGCATTACAATGCCATAATTGCAGTACATCTTACCAGGCAGTTTAGCGGTACTTTTGCAAATAGTGTAAAAGCAGGCGAACGCATTTCAAAAGAGTTTAACAAACCTGTTTATGTAATTGACTCAAAAAATTTATCCGGGGCCCTGGGATTACTTGTACTGAAAGCTGCTCAAAACATTGAAGCCAATGAGCCTGTGGAATCAATTGTCAGATCCCTTGAAAATGATGTGATTCAAACAAAAATATTTGTCAGTGTCAGAGATTTAAAATATATGATTAAGGGGGGACGGGTTTCCAAACCCAAAGGATTAATAGCTCGTGCACTTGGTTTAATTCCGGTAATTTCCATGGATGAAAATGGTAAATCATTCCTTTTTGGCAATACCTTCAGTCAGGAAGCAAGTTTGAACAAAACATACACTCATATTTTAAAAATTAGCCGTGGAAAGACAGTTTGGAACTATATTGTGTTGCATTCACATAATCCTGATGGTGCTCAAAAAGCAGAAGAGAAAATGAGGCAGATTACCGGGAAAAAATCTGTTTCGGTTGTCGATATTTCTCCTGTAATTGGTATGCATGCCGGAATTGGTGCCATTGCCATTTCCTTGTTATTTACTAGCTAAACCTATAGATTATGCTTACGCTATTTTTACAAGCCTTCCTTATCATCCTGGTACTCGTAACCCTATTATGGTTATGGAGCATAATTATAAAAAATGTCGGTATTGTTGACCTCTTTTGGGGATTTGGTTTTGTGGTGGTTAATGCGTTCTGCATGT
>Ga0265316_10003042_pt1 | contig 17119 bp, 20 predicted proteins | sample 4522metaG_FD_202092 | JGI IMG/M metagenome (GOLD analysis project Ga0265316, IMG submission 202092) | Rhizosphere microbial communities from Carex aquatilis grown in University of Washington, Seatle, WA, United States - 4-5-22 metaG | ecosystem: Host-associated > Plants > Roots > Rhizosphere >...
GGATCACCGCGCTCGTCTCGGGCGCTGTCTTGGCCATCGGTGTCGGTGTGTCGCGCGTCTACTTCGGCGTGCACTATCCTTCGGACGTGCTGGGCGCCTGGCTGGCGGCTACGGCCTGGGTGAGCGCTGTCACCGGATGGATGTACCCGCGCCTCTTGCCGGGCACGAAACCGTAGCGTCCGCGCCCCATGCGACTCCACCAGAGCCAACCCGCATCGCCGCCGGGCTCGCTTCGGCGTATCCTAGCGGTCCCATGAAACCTTGCCCTTTTTGCGCCGAAGAGATCCAGGATGCTGCCATCAAATGCCGGCACTGCGGCTCGATGCTGGGAGAGACCGCCGCAGCGGCCGTCGCATCCCAGCCTCCCACGTCCGCGACGGGGGCGGCGCCGGCCGTCGTGACGATCTTCAAGGGGTCGCCCTCGTGGAAGGCGCAGTTCTGGTCGGTGGTGACGGCCATTGTGCTGGGCGTGTGCGGACTCTGTGGCGCACCGATTCTCCACCTGTCCTTCGGCATCGTCTGGGGCTGGGCGCTGATCGCGGGGGCAGTGGCGCTGGGGCTGGGAGGGTGTTGGCTGCTCTGCCTCTGGGCCGCGCGAGCCACGCTCACCTTCCTCATCACGACGCGCACGATCGACGTCGAGTCGGGCTTGCTTTCGAAGAACATCGAGACGCTGCAGCTTTGGAGGGTGCGCGACACCGAGTTCCACCAGACCATGACAGACCGGCTGCTCGGAGTGTCGCGGATCCGGGTGTTCGCCCATGACGTGACGACGCCCCAGCTTCTGCTATGGGGACTGCCCGGCTCGCGCGCGATCTTCGAGCAGCTCCAGGACGCGCTGGAGATCGCGCGCCGGTCCCGCAACGTCATCGGGCTGGTGGAGTGAGGCTGGCCATCGTCGCGTCCCGCTCATCCGGTGATGAACGAGAGGGTGGGGCCGCAGGCGATGACGTCGTTGGTCCTGGCCGGCTTCATATCGCCGTCGACGGTGGCGATGGTCGGCTCCTGGTAGTCGATGGTCAGATGGGGCACGACCGCATCGAAGGTCGCCGGCAGCGGCAGGCCGGCCCAAAGCGGGCCGAGGCTGCCGACCAGCCCCCAGAACGACAGGTGTGTCGACCGGAGCATGAAGCATCCAGGTTGGCTTCGCGCCTTGGGCATGGCTCGGCAACCGAGGCCGATATCGTCAATCGAGGCACAGATGATCCCGGTATGGGTCGTGAAGGGCGCGACGGCCGGATCGTTGCCCTCAGGTAGTGTGATGGTGGCGTGCACCGGTCGGGTCAGGATCTGCTTCGACTTCCTGAACGTCAGCAGGGACAGGATCTCATTGCCGATCGTCGCCAGAACCACTTTGATCGCCCGCCTCGGCCCGCGGTGCTTGGGGTCCTCGTAATACTTCTGCAGGAAATTCACGGGCAGTCCCGTGCCGTAGAGGAAGCCGTACTCGTCGTTGATTTTGAGCGGGCTCAGCGTCATCACGTCCAGCGGACGCTTGTCGCGGATCTTGGCGGCGATGAGTTCGGCCAGTTTGACCGCGGGATACTTTGTGAGTCCGAGGGTCGTCGCAAGATTGTTCATCGTCCCGATCGGGATGACAAGAATCTGCGGGATGGGCGCGGCCGGGGAGCGTTCGTGCTCGAGCAGCACCTTCGACAGGGTCTCATGGACGGTGCCGTCGCCGCCGGCGATGACGAGAATGTCGGGACGGTCGTGGCTAAGTTGCTTGGCCGTTCCTTCCAGCGCGCTGAGCGTCTCGGGGTTGTACGTCCAGCGCGGAGTGGCGAGGATCGATGAGATCACTTTGCCGAGCCCGGCCCTAGGCGTGTTCTTGCCTGCCTTCGGGTTGGTGACGACTGCGACTTTCTTTTCTGCCATGTCTGCCTCTCTGGGCGCGCTTCAGAAGGTGCCGGCGAGTCCCAGACCGTGCGCTCCAACCGGGGCGATCTGGACGTGAGTTTCCCAACGGCGAAGGTGAAGCCAGGGGACGCCAATGCCGATGCCGGTGCCGACCACCGCGGCGACGGCGACGTCGGTTGGAAAATGATGGCCGGACGCCACCCGCTCGACTGCCACGCTGCTGGCAATCAATGCGCCTACGAACCAGGGCCAGACCTGCTCACCGTACCGTTTGCGAATGGTGTACGCCGCCACCGCGAGGCCGGCGAACGTGGTGGAGACGTGGCCGGCATAAAAGGAGAGATAGCCTTCGCCCGAGCCGACGAAGGCGGGATCGCCCGCATAGGTGCGGGGTCTCGGGCGCGCCACGATGAAGTTGGTCGCGTTCTGCAGGGCAGTGTCTACGGCCAACGCCTCAACGTACACCACCAGATCTTCGCCCCAGGCGCGCCCAAACCCCAGGGCGAAAAGATCGACGAGAGGCAGCGCTGACAGCACGCCATAGACCGTGGCATCGGCGGCAATGCTCGCGGCTTGGCTGTGGTAGTGGACGGTCCACCGATCGAGGCTATTGATGCCGTCCGGCTTACAGGGACAGTCTTTGTGCACCAGCTGGTTCTCGAATAGGATGCGCACCAGCCCCGCGGCGCCACCCACGACGATAAGGGGAATGTCGACAGCCAGATGCACCTGGTACACCTCGCGCGGCTGCGGTTTAGGTGGGGGAGGCCAGTCAGCGGTCAGTGGCTGCTGCGTCGGTTCAGGTGGGGTGGGGGTGGCGTCGTCTTGGCCGGAGGTGGCAAGCACAAGCAGCGCAATAAGAGCGTTCACGGGTTTGCTCCCACAAGTCTTTGGGTTGTCGATTTCATTCTTTGTCGCTCCTTGACTCCAGCTTCGGCGATTGCCTACCGCCACGGGAACGCTCGGCGACGCCGGCCGACTTCGTCGTGCCGGGAGGCACGGCGCTCGGACGCTGGCCGGGTGGCGGCGGATCCTGGTCGGGAGCGCGCGCGCCGGCCTGCTTACCGCCGGCCGCCGCTTGCTCGATGATCGCGTTGATCTCCCCGCCCACGAGCAGGATGAACCCGGTGATGAAGAGCCAGGTCAGAAGTACGATGACGCCGCCGATCGAGCCGTAGGTGACGTTGTAACTGCCGAAGTGGGACACATACGCGCCGAAACCCCAACTCACCAGGAACCAAACCAGCGTGCCCATGACCGCGCCCGGCGTGATGAACTTGATCTTCTGGTCGACATCGGGCAGCACGTAGTAGCTGAGCGCGGCGCCGAACGTGATCATGATTGCGATGATCGGCCAGCGGATCCATCTGAGGACGATCACGTATTCGTCGGCGATGTGGAGATAGCGGGCCGCCCACCACCCGGCGCTGCCGCCTGCCACGAGCAGGGCGATCCCAGCCAGCACGAGCAGGCCGGTTCCGACGGTCATGCCGAACGCAAGCAGCGAGGTCTTCCAAAGCGGGCGGGACTCCTTGACGTCGTAGGCGAGGTTCAATCCCTTGCGCAGGGCGTCCACTCCGCAGGACGCTGAGTAGACCGCCGCTGCGAGGCCCAGGGTCAGCAGGTGCGGCCTGGGACGGCCCACCAGTTCACGTAGGTGCGTCCTGACGATCCCCATCACCTCGGGTGGCAGAAAGGTGCGGGCGCGCTCCAGCAGAGTGTCAGCGGACGCGCGGGTATAGGGGATATAGCCGGTCAGCGTCGCCAGGAAGAACAAGAACGGAAACAGCGAGAAGATGAGGTAGTAGCTGATCGCGGCCGCGCCGTCGCCGACCTCATTATCCTCATATTTATGGTAGAGGCGCTTGCAGAGGCCCCACCAGCTCAGCCGTATACGCCACAGCAAATCTCATTTCCCTCCCTCACCATTCAGTAAGCAAGGACAGGGCCAATACAATACACGGACCTATTGTGGCCGCTCAGCTGCGAATTGCGATATTGGGAGAGTCCTATGTTGCAAATGCGCGGGCGGCACGGCAGAACGGGTGAGACCGGACGGGAGGGCCTAGGTGTTGCAAGACGTCGAATCAGTCGCGTCAATCCGCGCGCGCGCCGAACAGCGGTTGAACAGACACCAGCGCATGATGGAGATACTGACCGCGGCGCTTGGACGACCGCGCACTGTGTATGTGACTCTGTTGATCGTCGTTGGATGGGTGGCATTCAACCTGGTGACGCCCAGACTCTGGGGTTGGCAGAGAATCGACCCGCCTCCCTTCTTTTGGCTGCAGGGGCTGGTCGCTCTGTCCGCGCTTCTAATGACGACCCTGGTCCTCATTACCGCAAATCGGCAGACACGGAACGCTGAAGAGCGATCACACCTCGATTTGCAAGTGAATCTGCTCGCCGAGCACAAGGTGGCCAAGCTCATTGCGCTGGTCGAAGAACTCCGTCGCGATCTGCCCATGGTACGCGATCGGATCGATCGCGAAGCCGATGCCATGCAAGAGGCGGTGGACCCCAATGCGATGATCGAGGCGTTGGCGGGAGCATCGGAGACTGAGCCGACAGATAAATAGCAGGGAGCGAAAGGCGCGGCTCTGCATCCGGGCACCATTGGTGGCCGCTTCTGGGCCACGATTGGGGGATCGGCTGCTCCTTCAGATTGATGGACAGGGCACGTCATCTTGGTCGACACGGCCAATTCTCCGGACGCCTTTGAGACGCAACTGCTCCAACTTACTGGCGTGTCATCGGTGGCTCGAAGACTGCAATAGGGTCACCACGAGATTGTGGGACCCCGCCCAGCGGCTGGGAACCCGGGAGAATTGTCGCGCGCAAAACGATCTCTGCCACGACCAACGTACGCGGAGAGACAAATGACTCAAGGATCCAATCCATCGACTCGAAGACGCACTGGGATTTCGCCCCTGCAGCGTCTCATACCCTTCACCTGTGCCGTGGCCATCCTGTCATTGGGCGCAATTCGTGCGCAGGCAACCGAAGTTGGCAACTCGCGCAACTTCGGCCTGGGCTTTCAGATTGGCGATCCAACCGCCATCACGGCGAAGGCATTTCTCGGGCGCGGCCATGCCTTGGACTTCGGGCTCGGGTTCGGCGGCTGGGGCTACGGCTGGTGTAGGGATGGAGCCGGCAACAGCTACCGCTGCGACGACGTCAATCACGACATCAGCTTGCACGCCGACTACCTGTATCAAGACAACATCGTCAACATGACTAACCGCTTGGACTGGTACGTTGGCTTTGGCGGCCGGGTGATCATGTCAGCCTATGGGGACAACAACCTCAGCCACGACGTGGTGGTCATCGCGCGCGTTCCCATTGGAATTGCCGCTTCCTTCCGACGCCCCGACTTCCTCGAAGCCTATTTGGAAATCGTACCCGGCATCGCGGTCTTCCCGCTGGGATTCAACGTCGACTTCGGCCTGGGTGTGCGCGCGTTCTTCTAAAGACTGGCTACGGACTACGCCAAACGGCGTAGAGCATGATGGTGCGAGAGTCAATTGCCTTCCCCGCGACCGCGGAGCCGCGCCCCAGCGCCGGAAACATGAATTCGGCGCCGGCATCGAAGCTGTGCCCTAGGAGAAAATCAGCGCCGACGCCCACGGGAATGGTGTACTTGCCGCTGAACTGACTGGTAGGCCCAAAGATGCCCGTGTCAACAAAGGCAGCGATCCGCGGTGCAGCCTGCAGCGCTAGCTGAACTGGTACACCGACGGCCTCTTGCTCGTTCCCTGTGCTGCGCCTATTGACTCCGATGCCAAGCCGAGGCGTGGTCTTGGCTGAAAAGATCGCGTTGACGTACTTCACGCCAACACCCACATCTACGGCGAACAGCAGGTGCGGAGAAAACTCCCTAAACTCGGCAGCGAGCAGTCCGGTGAGCTCAAGACTCTTGCTTCTGGCAAAGGAAAACTGACTTCCAACATTGAGGTTGTTGTACGTTTTCGGGCAGTATTGCTTCGTGCCCAGACAAGGTCCGCCATCGCCAACCGCCAACGGTGCGCCTAGAGCATTGTGGGTGACAAAGAACTCAAGCTGGTCAGTCATGCCGAAACGCATGTCCAGCGGAATCCAACCTGGCTTGAGGACTGCATTTTCGGAGAAATTGAAGACGATGGGTAGCGTGCCCTGGAACATGCCAGGCGGGACAGTGAGAGGACGAAGCACGTAGGCATCTGGATAGCCCATCGGAGCCCACGCAGGAGTAGCCGAAGGACCGGACGCAGGCAGAACATCAGGTGCTACGTCAGGGACTGGCGGGGCAACTTCTGGAAACGGAGCGACCTCCTCCTGCGCAAAGACTGCCAAGGGAGCGAGGCTCGCAACGAGAATCGACAGGGTCGCAATTGTCTGTCGCGACTCTTGAATGCGCCCCATTTGCTAAGTACCACCTCTCGGCGTTGTCAAAGTCCGCATCAGAATGCCACCTGAATCACCTCGGTCATGTGATGAAGGCGTGTCGAACAGTGGCGGAGTTCTGCCTGCATCCACAATGCGAATGCTTTACAATTGAAAACCCTACAGACAGCCACTCCGCCACAAAATGCCTAAGCTAATCGACTGACCATCCCCCCACTTGCCACATTCTCCGGGTCGGTGCGTGGTTTCAACCGAAGTGCACGTGGCCGGTGAAAACCAGTATGACGCCGACCAAAAGAATAACAGCGGCAGGTGACCAACTCCAGGCACCGTATCGGGATTGTCCCCATCCGCCACCACCAAGTGCCATTACCAGAAACACAACAAGCAGGATTGTCAAGAACATGGAGTTTCTCCTTCTTCCGTCACGAGCCATTCACGTGGCCCACGTCTTCATTCCTGGCGCGCACTTTCTGCGTTGCTGCGCCGCCGGGCAACTATCAATGTGATGACGCTCGGGCTTGTTACTTCGACGCCTCCTTGAGTGCATGCTTCGCGTCCTTGACGGCGTGCTTGACGTCCGCGACCGCGCCCTCTACCTGGCCCGCACGTTCGTTGTCCTGGCCCTCTTCTTGGAGCCGTTTGTTGCCAGTGAGGCCGCCAACGGCCTGTTCGATTCTACCCTTTGCCTTCTTGCTGAATTCGCCCATTTGAATCCTCCCCTAAGTTGAATCACTAAAGGATGTTGATTGAGATGCGCACACCCGGATGAAAGCGATCGTACATGTAGTAGCCGCCATCGTCGTACTCGACGTACACGTCGTCCGAGTATCCCCAGTCGAATGGCCAGGGATCGATGAAGGCGAACCCGTAACCGCCATAGTAAAAGCGCCGATGGTCGTAGTCGCCCCGGCTAACATGAAAGCTGTGCCTGTTGCCAAAGTGAGACTCGTAGTGCTCGTTGGAAATGCGACCATGCTCGCGGCCACTTTCGATGCGACCGGCGGGCTGGGGTTGCTGCGCGCGCGCCTGGCTCCGTCCGGGATTGCCTTGCGGCGCGCGAGCGACCGCATGCGCCTGCTGCTGCTGGGGACGTGCCGCCTGCTGTTGTGGCTGCTGGGCGGGCCTGGCCTGTTGTGTCTGTTGCCGTGGCGCGGGTCTGGCTTGCCGTTGCTGCTGCGGTGCCGGCCTGGCCTGCTGCTGCGCGGGCCGAGCCCCTTGCGAGTGCCCCCTTTGCGCGTAGGCGGGAAGACTGAATATGGGAAGCAAGACCGATACTGCAATTGGGAGTAGGAGTTTCATGTGTGTCACCTCGAACTTTGGAGACTTGAGCTCTTCCAGAGCCTCAAACGCCACTTACGGACAAAGCATCTTTCGAGCCAGCGACAGGGCGCGAGCAAGTTCAGCTGGTTGCAGCGATAACGGTTGGGATGGCATGGCTCTGCAATCAAGATGAAACCCCATTCATTCAATTCGAAAGCAAGCCCGGCATTCCTGGCTAGTGTGATGGCGCTAGAAATCGTCCTTGGATAGGCGACCGGCTCGTGGCGCGGCAGACCTTGCCGATGCGCCTGAAACGCGCACGGTATGCGCATGGAAAATGGGCCTGCTGGGTTTGTCGGGCGCGAGCGTGCTTGACGCAGGTAACGATGGTGAAGCTGCCTGCGGGGCTGAAATCGCCACAGGAGCAACGGTGGCGGCTGAGGCCGTGGCAGCAATGACCGTCTTCGCGATGGGCTCGTGTGCTGGCGGGGTGGCATTCGCGGTGGGTGGTGGCGCACGTGTCTGCGCCCTGGTGGCGCCCCCCATGACCATCCACACTGCGAAGAACCCGAGCGCAACGGCAATCCCTGCGCCCACGAAGTGACGCCACCGGCGAGGAGCGGAGAGAGACCTGCTGCTAGCAAGCACCAACTTGTAGAAGGAAGGTCTCGGAGCCACCAGAACCGGCCCTGCATGGAGAGCGCGTTTCTTGTCCGCCGTTTTTGCGGGAAACGCGAAAAGAAACCGCGTCTCCTGATGGGGCTCAGACGGCTCAAGAATGGCCTGCACCCCGTGCTGGGAATGGGGCGCGGATGCGGGATCGCGCATGGCAATCGATGGCACCCCAGCGAGCGGCGTGAGCAGACGCGGTGGAGGAGTGGGCGGCATCAGCTCGTCTTCGAAAGCGTTCACCATCGCATTCAAGTCCGAGTAGCGCTGGTCGGGCTGCTTGGCCATGGCTCTTTCGATGATGCGCACCAAACCAGGCGGCAAGTCGGGACGGAGCAACGTCACGGACGGAAGCGGTTGGTTCAGAATGCGGTCGAAGAGATCGGGGCCAGGCTCCCCGGGAAACGGCATCTGTCCGGTCAACGCCTCGTACAGCAGCACGCCGAAGCCGTACACATCGGCCCGTGCATCGATGCGTGACACGCCTCGGATGTGCTCGGGAGACATGTACGCTGGCGTGCCCGGGGCCGCGACCGGCCCCGCCGAGGGATCTGTCACTCGTTCCAGCATGACCGAGATGCCGAAGTCCAGGACTTTGCTCGTTACGATGCGCCCGTCAGGCTCGATGCAAACGAAGATATTCTGTGGCTTGAGATCTCGATGGACTACGCCTTGTGCGTTGGCGGCGGCCACCCCGCGCATGGCTGGCAAGAGCAGGGCTGCGGCTTCGTCGACGCTGAGAAACTTCTTGCGAGCGATGTAGCTGGACAGCGGCTCTCCGTCGAGCAGCTCCATCACGATGCACGCCATTCCGTCGTGTTCGATGACGTCGAAGACCGTCACGACATTGGGGTGATTGACTCGACTCGCGGCCAAGGCCTCGCCGCGAAAGAGGCTCTGCGCTTCGCCGGTGCCCGCCAGGGAGAGCAGGATCACCTTCAGCGCGACTCGCTTGCCGGTGTGTTCATTGGTGCCCGCCCACACTGCAGCCATTCCACCTTGGGCAATCAAATGGTCGACTCGATATTGGCCACCCACCAACTGGCCCGGCCGCAAGATTGTCTCAGCCGGGGTTTTGCTCAGGGCCTTCGCTTTCTTCACACAGACACGCTTTCAGGTGTGTCCGTGTCCTACAGCAACTTTCGAGCCACGAACTCCCGCGAGCAAGTCCAGCTAGTTGCAGCGCAGACGGCCCGGTTCCTCAATCAAGATGAAGGCACTGTTCGATCAAAATGTGGCTGGGCGTTAGCGCCAGCGCGGAAAGAAGGCTGGGACCGGATGGTCCGGTGTTGAGCCACAGAGCTCCGCCTCTGACTCGGACAGCGTCCTGTCGGTGCTGTCGTCGTCGAGAAAGCCTCGCACGATCGCCTCGGCTGATATGGACGAAGGCCCAGTTTCGGGAATGGGTGTGTGGATTTCCGCGGATTCTCTGGTGTGCTTGAGGACCAGTCGTCGTGCGCCGGAGCTGTCCAGGTGGAGACAGAGTGGAACCAGCGGGGGCTGGCACGCGCGGGCAAATAGGCTCGCGGCCTCGGGCGTGGCGAACATAGCAATGCCGAGATCACTGTGGAGCGCGCTGGTGGTCTTGGCGATGCCGCCTATCTGCGTGGCAAGTTCCATGGCCTGCCGCAAGGGCGCGGATTGGCTGGGCGCCGACACGGCAGTCGCAAGTTGCATGACGGAATGTCCATAGCGCCCTGCCGAGGCAATGGTAGCCGTGACGTTGCCCTCGGATAGTTCGGCGGCAAAGCGGGCGGCCCGTTCAAGCAGATCCCTGATGATCTGCGCATGCGCGGCGGGGTAGCGTTCGGCGAATTGCTGCACGCACGACATCCAGTCAATGGGAAAGATGGCATGTCCTGTCTGAAAGACGACCAAGTGCAGCCCCGCTGGTAGCGCCAGGGCTTCGACGCGTGGGGCGGCGTTTGGCTGGAAGACGACCTTGATCAGGCCGCCGTGCAGGGCGGCTGCCAACTCTGCTTCCGCGCGGATCCCAGCGTGTATCGCGCGATGGGCAGTCTCGGCCACCACCAGGATCTCGTCTCTTCGCTGACTGATGGACTGTCCGGCGGTCTCGAAGACTGCGGCGGCCGTGGCGACTGCGATGGCTGGCGTGGTGTCGAGGGCGAGTCCCTCACCGTCGCGAAACTTGGCCGGGCTAAGCAGCACCGAGCCCGGAGGCAGCGCCCCGGCAGCTTCGCCCAGGTGGTTCTTGGCGCGCTCTACTACGGCCTCGACTAGCCGCGAGCCGGCGACCGCATCGGCGCAGTACTGGGCGGTCGCGTGGCTCGACAGCGCCGCCACCACGGCGAGCTTTTCCTCAGGCAAACCCAATTCGCCCACCAGGAAGATGGCTTCTGGCGCGATGACGGTGGGCATCCCCACCAAGGTGATTCGTTCTCGCCTCATCCGAGATGTCTATTGAAGAGGTCTGCACCTGGTCGTGAAAGTAGGTCCGCACATACATTCGGCAGGTTGGGGGCGTTTACTAAGCGTAGAGATCTCGGTATTGCAGCACGTTGAATCGGGCGCGTCAATTCGCTGGCAGTTAAGAGCGTACGTACTGGGAAACCACTGAATCAGGAGTGCGCCGCTGTCACGCCTCCCGCGGGACTTGAGGTTTGCCCCTTCAGCGGCATGGCAACTCTGCCCAGCGGCAAGATCCCGGCCATGTCGCCGATGATGTTGACCAACTCGGTATTGGCGGGAATCACGATCTTCGTGTTGGTCGAGAGCGCGGTCTCCACCATGATGAGTCTCCTCAGCAATTGCGCGTTGCCAACGAAGTAGCGATCGGCGGCGTTGTTCACGAGTTGGATCGCCTGCGCCTCGCCTTCAGCTTCGAGGATTTTCGCCTGCTTGACGCCTTCGGCTTTCTTGATCTCAGCCCTGCGCGCGCCGTCCGCCATGGTCTCCGTAGCGGTCGCAAAATCGACCGCCGCGACCTTTTCGTTTTCCGCCTTCACCACCTTGTTCATCGTCTCCTGCACGTCCTTGGGCGGGTCGATCTCTTTCAACTCCGTCCTGACGATTTCGATTCCCCAGTGCATCGTCTCCTCGCGCATCGTCCTCTGTAACTCGCTGTTGATCTTGCCCCGCTCGCTGTTCGCGGACTTGAGGGTCAGCGTGCCGATGATATTGCGCAGGGTCGTCCTGGCCAGGTTGACGATCTGGTACTGGTAGTTGAAGACGTTGTACTGAGATGCCTTCACGCTCTCCTCATCACTCTTGACCTTCAGGTAGACCTGCGCGTCCACCCGCGCATTCAGCTTGTCGCTGGTGATGATCTCCTGCGGCTCTGCGTTCACCATCACCTCGGTGATGTTGACCAAGAACATGCGGTCAATGAGCGGAATGATCCAATTGAACCCAGGCATTGCCAGATGTTGGTATTTGCCGAGGCGTTCAACCAGGCCTCTGCTGGTGGGCCGGACCACCCGGACTCCAGCAAAGAAGATCAACACAATCAAACCGACCCCGACATAAATGACACTTGGATTCATGATGGACTCCTCAATCACGACAGTCGTTGATTGGCTACGGGTTCTTGGTTGTGGAACTCGTCTATTCTAGGAAACCCAAGCAATCCCACGCCGACATCGAGAAGCAGAATCTCGGTCTTGGCCTGCGCGGTGAGCGAAACCGCTCGCTCGTCCGTAAGACCTGCGCCATCACCCGTAATCAGGACTAGATCGCCCAGGGTGATCTCTCCGTGCACAACGTGAAGCCACGCCCTTCGCCCTGGCGAAAGCTCGTGGACCACGTGTTGCCCAGGGTCCAGCATGGCCGAGTACACCAGGGCATCCTGATGGATGCGCAGCGATCCTCTGCGAGCGTCGGGCGAGGCGACGACGCACAAACCGTCACGGCGTTGCGCGGCGCTGAAGCGCTTTTGTTCATAGCCTGATTCGAGCCCGGTCTGCCCGCAGCGGAATCCAATCTGGAAGACCTGGGCCCATTCGGTCCTTGATGCATTCGTCTCGTTGTGGTGAATGCCTGGCCCCGGGGTCATGCGCTGGAATTCGCCAGTTTGGATAACACCCGAGCATCCCTCCGAATCCTCGTACGCCAGTGCGCCCTCTCGCGCGTAGGTAATGACTTCGGCATCGTGATTCGAGTGGCGCGGGACACCGGCGCCCGGCGGTAGGCGCTCCTCGTTCAGGGTCTCGAGAATACCAAGGCCGCCGGCGAACGGGTCATTGGGTTCCGTCGGGCAGAACGTCAGCCAGATCTCCCGCTTGCGACGTTGGTCGCAGCGGCGCTCCTTGGCTCTGCGGAGAGTGATCATGGCCCTGTTACCCTCCCGGCGTTGGTAGACAAGACGGCGCTTTCACGTCCGACCGGCTCAAGTGCCAGCCGGTCACGATTGTTGTCTACAGTTAGGAGGCCGGAGCGCTTCATCAAATACCCCCACTTTCTCCCCAAACGAGTCAATGCAGCTTCCGAGCCACCCGTTGGGCGCAGTACAAGTGCAGGTGTTTGCTACTCCAGACGCTCTAGGGGGCCAACCTCGTTCAATCAAAGTGAGGCGCCATTCAATCGAAAAGGAATGGCAAGAACCGCCTACCGAAGCGACCTGGCCGCGTCACCGCGGCTTGGGTGGTGGCTCGGACATCGAAACGCGAACCTCGACCGCCAGAGTGCCGCTGTTTGCCTGTGCAATGGTACGAAACATCGCCGCGCGGCTGTACTGATTGACGAATGACTTTGCCTTGGAAGAGTGGTTCAGCGAGCCGGGACCACCAATGCATCCTCCTTCGCAGGCCATCCCTTCGAGGAAATTCCCCGGGGGCGTTCCCGCGGTTGTCTGGCGGAGCATGTGCAGGCAGTCGGACGCGCCATCGCAGACTATCGGCCGCACCTTGATGGCTTCACCCGCCAGGACCTGCGTCCGCATTCCACCCGGAGTGGGCGCGAGTGGCGCGCCTGTCACCCCGGCGCGAGCGGCCTCCTCGACCGCCTCGGCAACTGCCTCGCCTACGCCCCCACAGCGCGCGAAGGCGCGCCCGAAGGAAGAGGCCTCCTCGAGAGGAATATCTTCGCATGTCGCAATGTCGATCCCGGCGGCGTCGATCAACGCCGCGACTTCTTCAAAGGTCATCACCCAATCGATGGCGCCCGCGTTTTCGGGCTTTTGTGCCTCGGCCTTCTTGGCGATGCAGGGGCCGAGGAAGACGGTGACTGCCTGTGGGCACTTGTCCCGCACGTGGCGGCCCATCGCGATCATGGGAGACGGCGCAGACGAAATGTGCGGGGCGAGGCCGGAAAAGTGCTTGCGGATGATATCGACCCAGGCGGGACAGCACGACGAGGTGACGAACGAGCCTGCACGAATCCTCTCCTGCAACTCCACGGCCTCGCGAGGAAGCGCGAGATCGGCGCCGTGAGCCGCTTCGTGCACAGCCGCGAATCCCAGCCGGCGCAGGGCACCGTGGAGCCGCCCCAGCGGAATCCCAGGAAACTGCGCCGCGATCGCCGGAGCGGCAATGGCGTGCACGGCCCCGGGGGCCTGCGGATCGGAGGGCGCTCCTCGGAGCAGTGCCACCATCTGGGTGATGCACGAGGTATCCGAAATGGCGCCGAAAGGACACTTGAACACGCACAGTCCGCAGTCAATACAGCGGGTGTAGTCGATGCGGGCGATCTTTTCCTCGCCGTACGAGATGGCATTGACTGGACAAGCTCGAATGCAGGGACGTTCGCGATCGACAATGGCGCCGAATGGGCAGGCACTGTGGCAAAGCCCACAATCCACGCACTTGTCCTGGTGGATGAAGGCGCGACGGTTCACCTGGACGATCGCCCCTGGTTTGCACGCATCGATGCAGGGATGCGTGATGCACCCCTGGCACGCTTCCGTGACCATGAAGCGGTCTAGCGGACATTCCTCGCACGCTTCTTCGATGACTTGAACGATGCCGTGGGAAGTCTCCTGCGCGGAGGTTCGCGGACCCGGCTCGGCGGGCGCGTTGGTGCCCAGCGCAAGCTTGACCCGATCCCGGACCACCGCACGCTCGCGATGGACGCAGCAACGGAACCTCGGCCGCGTTCCTGGCACCACCAGCCCGGGAATGCTCTCAGTCGCCTGCGCCAGCGTCCCTTCCGTGGCCATGCGGGCCAGGTGGGTTAGGACATCGTGACGGATTTGCTGGATGACAGTTTCGAAGGCTCGGGGCATGTGACCTCGTTGTGTAAACTCCGCAAGGGGGTCCGTCAGCCAAATGGACTGTGCATGCGAGCGAGCCTGATGCTCCTCTCAGGGGGCGATCTTGTCGCTCAACCACTGACGAGTCTTGTCAAAGGAGTCCTTCAAGTCGGCATAGGACTGTTTGAATCCACTCTTCACATCGTTCCAATTGGACTCTGTGGCAGTCTCGGCCCGGTCAAGCAGCGTCTTCGCCTGGGCCCATTTCTCGCGCACCGCCGTGAGTCTTACTTTGGCGTCGGCCTTCGCTGAACCGCCGGCACTTTCGACCTTGGCGCCGAGTCGATCCAGCTCGTTCTCGATGCCAACTAGATCCTTCTTCGTCTTGACGACGAATTCGGCCTTCTCGGCGTAGGCGTACTCCCGCATCGCTTGTGCCGCCTCTTTGGTGTCGGCCTTGGCCTGCTCCAAGTGCAGGGCTGCAGGTTCGGCCTGCTTCGGCGCAACCGCCGCTTTGACTTCCTTCGACGTGCACCCCATTGCGAGGGCGGCCACCCCGAGCAAACTGGTGACCAGCATTGCGTGTCTCATGGTTCTGCCTTTCATTGACTTTCGCGGTCCAACGGAGAGCCCGAGAGCGTGGCCCAATCGAGCCTCGCCCTCGGGGACCGTCTCGGCTGTCCGAGGATGTGCCAAGTTAAGCCTGAGCGACGTCCTATGGGTTGGACGCGTGTGGCTCGTGTGCGATGATGATCTCAACCCGGCGGTTGTTGGCCCGCCCTTCGGCGCTGGAGTTGTCAGCGATTGGGTTTCCCTTGCCAAGTCCATGGGCCTGGATCAGGTCACCCTGGTAGCCTCGCTCTACCAGATAGCTGCGAACCGCGTCGGCCCGACGCTGCGACAGGTCCAGATTGTAGTTCACTGAGCCTTGAGAATCGGTGTATCCCTCGACAGTGAGGTTTCGCTCGCGTGTCGTAAGCAGCACTTCGGCCACCTGGTCGAGTCGTGTTCTCGCTTCAGGCAGCAACACTGATCGGTTAGATGCGAAGAGCACGCTTCCAGAGAGCGTGATGACCATTCCGCGAGGCTCGTCCTTGACAGCCGCCAGCTTGGCCAGCGCCGCCTGAGAGTCAGCCGCCCGCTTCTCGGCATCCGCACGCGCCGCTTGTTCAGCGGTAAGCTTCTCAGCCGTCGCCTCGCCAATGCGCTCCGAGGCTGCCAGCGCCGAACGCGTCTGGTTCAGATCCTGCTTTGTCTTGGCGACAACTTTGCCTTGGGTTGTCTGGAAATCATTCTTTGCTTGAGCCTGGTTCTTCTGCTGAATATTGATGGAGGCGGTCGCCTCCGCGAACTGTGACTTGCGCTGTGCAATGTAGGCAAGGTCTCGCGTTCGATACGAGTCGGGATCATTCTGGAAGGACTGCTCCGCCTGAGCGAGCGCGAGATTGGCCACGTGCAGCTCCGCCGGTGCGGCCTGGGCCGCAGTGCCAAAGCTGGCACGCCGGTAAGCTTCGCGGGCGTCAACGAGTTCCATTGGGACAGTGGCTGCGCAGGAACTGAGGACTCCGGCGCTGAGGACCGCGATCAAAAGAGTACTGGTTTTCATGCGAATTTCCTTTCACGAACGGTTTCTGCAGTTCAACAAACTTACTTGTTCTCTTGCCGGAGCTGGCGCACCCGGTCCACCGCTGATCGGGCTTCCGCCCGCTCGGCATCCTCGCGTGAAAGTGCGACAGCCAGTTCGGCGTCGGCCTCGGCACGCGACAACATCGACACAGCTCGTTCCTTCTCATCCTTGGCGGCCAGCGCTTTCGCGTTCTCCAGTTCCTCCTTGGCTAGCTGCAGGTGCAGCGAGGCTTGTGGTACTTTGGCGGCCCCGACCTCCTCGGCGGCGCGGATCCCCGAAGTTGACGCTTCCGTGCGCAGCGGCGGGGAGCTTGCGCAGCCTAGACCGATTGCGGCGGTCCCGGCGGCCATGGCGAACATCATGATTGCGGTCTTAAATGTGTGTCTCATCAAATCCTCCTCTGGTACTTGGATTCCCGTTTGTATTGAACGCTGATCAGTTCTTCATTTTCTTGAAAGCGGCTTCGAGATCGCTCCATGCGCTCTCCACGCCGGTCTTGAGGGTGTCCCACTTCTCGCTTCCCGCTGTCTTCAACTCGCTCAGCTTCGCTTGCGCGGCCGCATACTTCGTCTTCAGAGCGTCAACGCGCTTGCGACGTTCGGAGTTTACCTCCTCACCCGCCTTTTCAACCTTCGCCACGAGGTGGTCGAGCCTCGCACCCCAATTCTTGAGCTGTTCTTCCATTCTTCCCATGTGGGCCGGTGTGTTTTCCATGAAATGCTCCCTCAATTTGCTATGTCGACTGACACGAATTTGTTGCCCGGATGCGGGTCGTTGGCCGCAACTGGCAAAAGGCCGTTCGGCGCGTGTGTCGCAGCATTGACATCACTGCCCCCGTTGCCAGGCGCAGAACCTCCCTTGGGTCCCTGCTGTAGCAAGCGGCCCCGTCGTATGCGGCCGCGACCAACTCTCCGAACTGTGCCGTTCTGTTAACCTGGGTCCTCATGGTTGCTCCCCTCATTTGTCCCTGGCGAAACCCGCCGTTGGCGGAGCGCCGCTCTCTACCCAGGCGCTACAGCATCTTTCGAGCCAGCGAGGAGATGCTAGGCAGTTCAGGTACTTGCGCCGCTGGCGGGGCGGGATGACCGTTCGACCCAATCGAAGTGACCTACCGTCTCGTTCAATTCGAGGGAGGAAACCGGAGACGCGTGGGGACAATCTGGGGGCCTCGG
>Ga0265316_10003043_pt1 | contig 17118 bp, 14 predicted proteins | sample 4522metaG_FD_202092 | JGI IMG/M metagenome (GOLD analysis project Ga0265316, IMG submission 202092) | Rhizosphere microbial communities from Carex aquatilis grown in University of Washington, Seatle, WA, United States - 4-5-22 metaG | ecosystem: Host-associated > Plants > Roots > Rhizosphere >...
GGTACAGGGATCAGGGAACAGGGATCAGGGATCAGGGAACAGGGATCAGGGATCAGGGAACAGGGATCAGGGATTAGGGAACAGGGATCAGGGATCAGGGAAATGGTGACAGAGGGGCAGAGGGGCAGAGATCGAGGGTTGAACCTGACACCTGACACCTGAAATCTGAAACCTGACACCTTGTAATTATGGCGAGCGACTTCCAGCGGCGGCGATGCACTTTCCAGCTGCTCCGGTATGTGCCGGATGCGGTGCGGAACGAGTATGTGCACATCGGGGTGGTGCTTAGGGAGGCGGAGCCGGAAGGCGCGGGCGGGGGCGGATCGGGGAGCGGGGGTGGGAGTGGATCGGGGAGCGGGGGCGCACCGATGGAGATTCGCTTCACGCGCGACTGGCGGCGGGTGCGCTGCCTGGATCCGGACGCGGACACGGCGATGCTGGAGGGGATGGAGACAGAGCTCAGGCGGCGATTGAGCGAGGGGCCGGATGGGAAGCTGAGGAAGATCCTGGACGAGAGCCTGAGCCTGAACGTGCAGATGACGGAGCCGAAAGGCTACCTGGCGGAGAGCCTGGCGGCGGGGATGGAAGAACTGATGCGGCTCTACGTGGAGCCGCCGAAACGGGCGGGTCAGGCGCGGCTGAGAGGGCGCGCGGCGATCCAGGCGGAGCTGAGAAGGGAGTTCGAGCGGGCGCAGGTATGGGACCTGATGCGCAAGCAGATCCGGGCCTCGCAGTACACGCGGCCGGGAGACCCGCTGCGCATCGACGCGGGGTACCGGCCGAATGGGATCATCCGGATGTTTCACGCGGTGAGCCTGGAGCCGGGGGTGGAGATGGCCAAGGTGCTGGCGTTTTCCGCAGCGGGCCTGAAGGCGGGGGTGGAGCGGGTGGAGAAGGCCGAGCTGGAGCTGACGGCGATTGTGGAGCCGGCGGCGCGGATCGGCGCGACCGGCGAGGAGCCGGAGCGGCTGGAGCAGTACCGCTTTGCCGTGGAGACGATGGAGGAACACGCCATCCGCGTGCTGACCACGGAGCGGCTGCCTTTTGCGGCGGAGACGGCGCGGAGGGAGTTGCGGGTGGGGTGAAGACAGGGGACAGGGGACAGGGAACAGGGAACAGGGAACAGGGAATAAGGACTAGGGACTAGGGAATAGGGACTGGGGACTAGGGACTAGGGACTTAGGGACTGGGGACTTAGGGATAAGTAGAGGCGATTGCCTTCGGGCGGTCGCCTTTTTTGTTAGGCGAGATTTCTGGCGGGAATGCTAAGTGGGGGCGGGAGCAGCTTTCTGCTCCCGACTCCCTGCTCCTAACTCCCTAAGTCCCTAGTCCCCAGTCCCTAGTCCCTTTGTCCCTCGAAAGCTTTTGACAAGGAGAAACACAATGAAAGTTACCGAGCAGATACGTGCGATGTGGCGGCAAGCCAGGGGCGGGCAGGCGGAGAGAGTGGAGGCGGCGAGCGAGCGCAGGACGCTGGCGCTGCCGGCCATTCTCTCGCCTCTCAATTCCCCGGGACGGCTGCTGCCCAAGCCGACACCGGCCAACCTGCGGCGCTTTGCCGAGACCCCGGTGGTGCGGCGGGCCATCAACATCATCAAGGACCGCGTGGCGGCCATGGACTGGCAGGTGCGCCTGCGCCGCGAGGCTTACGCGCCCGGCGTGCGTCCCGAACCAGGGGAGGCGGCGGCGCGCTGTGCGGCGCTGCGCCGCATGCTGGAGGAACCCAACCCGCAGGACAGCTTCCGCTCGCTGATTGAGCAGGCCATCGAAGACGCGCTTACCGGCGGGTTCGGGGCCATCGAAATGGAGGCGACGGGCGACGTGGAGCGGCCGGCGATGCTGTGGGCGGTGGACGGCGCGTCGATCCGCATCAACGGAAAGTGGGACGGGACGGCGGACGCGCCGCGTTATGCGCAGGTGCTGCCGGGTCAGATGGAGTCGGCCGCGGTGGAGCTGCGCGACGATCAGCTCATCTACCTGCGCCTGAACCCGCGCAGCTTTACCCCGTTCGGGCTGGGACCGCTGGAGGTGGCGTTCGAGACGGTGAACCAGTTCCTGAGCGCGCACCGCTTTGCGGGCAAGCTGGCGGCCAACTCGGTGGCGCAGTACGCGCTGTGGCTGAACGAGGCCACGCCGGCGCAGCACGACCGGCTGATCCGCTGGTGGCAGGACGAGATCGAGGGCACGGGGCGGGTGCCGCTGATTTCCACCGAGCAGAAGCCGGAGGTGCTGCGCTTTGCGCAGGGCACCGATGCGGACCTGCGATTGCAATGGCAGGAGTTTTTGATCCGCATGGTGGCCAACGCCTTTGGGCTGCCGCCGATGCTGCTGGGCCTGGAGAGCGACGTCAACCGATCGACCGCGGCGGAGCTGGCCGACGAGGCGTTTCGCGGGGCAATTTCGCCGATGGCGCACCTGGTGGGCGGGCACATTACCCGCGACTTGTTTGCCAAGTGCATCGGCTGGCGCGAGTTCGAGTTTGTGTTCAACGACCTGAGCGCGCGCGACGAGGAGACGGAGCTGGCGGTGCAGGTGCAGTTACTGCAGAACGGCGTGCTGACGGTGGACGAGGTGCGGGCGCTCAGGGGATATGGGCCGATGCCGGGAAGCAGCCAACAGCCTACAGCCGTCAGCTCTCAGCCATCGGCTTCGGAGTAACGCGACGATTAGGAGCTGCAGGCCGACTGCTGCGACTCCGACTGCCCAGTAACAAGAACTAAGGCGCTAGTTACCAAGGCCAGGCTGAAGGCTGAAGGCTGACGGCTGTCTTTACACGGAAGAGGGACTCACATGCGACTTGAAGCAATGGCAATCACGATTCCACAGGTGGAGGCGCACCCCAACCGGGCGCCGTTCGAGGGCGTGCTGACGCTGGTGAATGCGGCCAGCGACAAAGCGCCGTCGGGGGCGCGCGGGCATCGCGTGCTGCTTACCCGGGAGGCGGCGGAGAAGGCGCTGCCCTCGCTGCTGGGCATGGCGGTGGACTACCGGCTGGGCTGGGACGGGCACGACGCGAAACGCAAGATCGGCGTGCTGACCGAGGCCGACCTCAACGGAAACAAGCTGATGGTGCGCGGTTATCTGTACGCGCGCGATTTTCCCGAAGCGGCGCGCGAGATTAAGGCGCACGCGCCGTCGGCGCTGGGCATGAGTTACGAACTGGCCGACTGCCGCATTGAGGACATGCGCTCCGCGGTGTGGAAGCTTACCCGGGTGACGTTCACCGGCGCGGCCATTCTGCTGCGCGAGAAAGCGGCGTACCGGGAGACCAGCTTTGCGCTGGGGAAACATGGCCATCAGCCATCAGCCGTCAGCCATCAGCTCATGGCAGTTAGCGAGGAGGTGACACGCTTCTAGCTGCTAGCTCTTAACTGTTAGTTATTAGCTTCTAGCTGTCAACTTGCTTTGTAGTTCACACCGGCTCCGCTTTGGCGGGGCTTTTCTTTTGCGCACTTCCGCCCCGGCCCTGGCCGGCAAACAAGTCAGCAGCGCGCAAGCTGACGGCTGATAGCTGAAGGCTGACGGCTGATCGCTGCTTTCACCCAGAAAGGAACTTTACATGGAACACACTCAAGAAGTTGTTATCGACCGGCTGGAGGCTGCGGCCACCATGCTGGAGCGTACGCTGGCCTGGCTGGAGGAACGACAGGCCGCGCTCACCGGCGAAGTGGAGAAGATTTCAGCCACCGTGGAGCAGAGCCACCGCGAAGCCGAGCTGGAAGAGAAGCTGGCCGCGGCCGAGGTGCAACTGGCCGAGCTGAAGGCGGCCGCGGCCGTGCAGATCGCGACTGCCGCCACACCCGCGGCGCCTGCGCAGCGGCGCACCGCGGCGGTGTCAGAGATGCTGGCCAAGCACGGAATCGCCGGCGACGGGCCGGTGGACGTGCGCACGCTGGACCAGGCCTTGAGCGGGCTTGCCCTCGAGCAGCGTATCGCCGTGAAGAGCCAGCTTGCGCGGGCGGGAGCGATCGCATAGAGGCAGCCCTCAGCCGTCAGCTTTCAGCTTTGGCTGCTGAGGTTAACGGAATTACTTGATAACTGGCCGGGCGGAATTACCGCTAAGTCGCCAACCACAACTTACGCTGGGTGCAGTAGCTGAAGGCTGATAGCTAACGGCTGACGGCTGCTCTCCGGCCCTAACATGCCGCAAGCCGGCAGAAAGTACACCATGAACGCAAACTTTGCAGACATCCATGCCGCAGCCGATTTTATCGGACCCGGCGCCGTTGAAGTGCCTCTCTACCAGGCCGAGATCTTCGACATCTGCCGCCGCTCGTCGCCGTTCGGACAGCGCATCAAGCAGGTTCCGGCCACGGGCCACCCGTCGCGCTTCTTTGAAGAGACGGCGATCCCGAACCCGGGCGCCGCGGGCTTTGTGAACCCGCGCAGCATTGCTCCCACCGTGGTGAACCCCACCCGGGTGGAACGCAGCGTGCCGCTCAAGGCCATCGTGGCGCAGATCAACTACAACCTCTTTGACCTGGAGTTAGGCGCGCAGCAGAAACAGTTCGCCTACCTGCAGGCCAAGGATCTGGCCGACACCGTATCCGGCGTGATGGTGACGCACGACGTGGCCCTGTGGAACGGCAACGACAGCAGTCTGTCGTCGCCCACCACAACCCAGTACATGGGTTGCGCCGCGCAGATCGCCGCCGGCGGAAACACCGTCACGGTTACGCCCTCGATGAAGATCGTGGACACGCTGAAGACCATGGTGGCGCAGATGGTGGCCAGCAACGGCTATCATGTCCGGCCCACCGCGATCTACGGCAACCCGGTGCTGCTGGACCTGATCGACCAGGAGATGAAGTCGCAGTACAACGTGGTGCTGAACACCGACCAGATCACCGGCGGCTTCCGCGTGAAGACACTCTCCACGCAGGCCGGCGACCTGCCGCTGATCCCCGACTGGAGCCTGGCATACACGGGTACCCCGGGAACGGGCAATGCCACGCTGCCGGCGTACATCGTGACCGAGGACCTGATCGAGTACCACTGGCTGGGTGAGGCGACGCCGCGCATCTTCGAGCTCGGCATGCCTAACTCGCTGACCAAGCAGTACGTCGCGGTGAAGTTCGGCGGCGTAGTGGTGAAGGGCGCGAACTATGCGCACTACCAGGTGATGGTGGAGCGGTAGACAGAAGCAGGGACCAAGGCACCAGGGGAACGAGGGACCTGGAAAGCAGGAACTTAGGGCCGGTAGCTTGTAGCCGGTAGCCCGTAGCTGCGACCTACCAGCTACCGGCTACTGGCTACGAGCCATCGGCAATAGGCTGCGAACTAATTCTAAGTCCCTGAACCCCTACAACCAACGGAAAGAAGGACGCATCATGCCTTACTTGCAGCCAGCGGAATATCCCAACTACGGATTGCCGGCGTCGACTTCGGCGGACTGGATTGGGGCCGCCACGGCCCTGATCAACAGTTATTGCCGGCGGCCGGATCTCAATGTCATTCAATACACCGAGCGCCTGCGCGTGTTGCGCGATGCGCAGACGGTTCACCTGAGCTACCTTCCGCTGGCGCCGCTGGGTGCGGCCACGTCGGCACTGGTCAGCATGGAAGGCCGCTACGCGCGACCGCGCCGCGGAGAAATGGCCGACGAGCCGATGATGCAGATGGTTTGGGCGTTCTCATTGCCCGGCCAGTGGGTGGCTGTTGACCCGGCGGCGGTGGACTACGACTGTAACACCGGCGAGCTCACACTGCCCTATAACATCCTGGGCCTGCCTTTCAACGAGATAGCCGTGACTTACACGGCGGGCCTGGCGACGATTGGCGACGACGTAAAGAGCGCATGCGCGCAGATTGTGCGCAACGCTCAGGCCACTCCGGCGCTGAACGCGAGCAGGACCAAGATCGACACCATGCAGGTGCAGTACTTTTCGAGCTCGCTTGTCGATGAGACGGTGCAGGCGTGGCTGCGTCCTTACGTGGCGAGCAGGGTAGGGTGAGCCATGAGCGATACCGCACCGCGCAATCCCGTAGGCGCGCCGCAGATGCTGGCCGACGCGCTGCTTCGCAGCGTGGGAGGCGCCGAGGCGCAACTGCGCGTAACCAATGTTTCTTCAGACGGCAGCATGTCAGAGGTGGGCCTTCTGGCTTCAGCCTTTGTGGACGTGACGGTGGCGCCGGTGGTGATGCGCAAGTTGCGGCCCACGTGGAAGGAGGGCAGCGAATCGCAGTGGGAACTGCTGATCTCCGCCACCAGTGTGCAGGCGCAGCTCAGCGCGCTCTCCATCGACTCCGCGCAGGCGCTCTTCGGCATGACCCTGGCCGTAACCATCGCGGGGCAGGACTACCTGATCGAGTCCGTCGCCTCCAACGAAGCCTTCGGGCAGGTATATCTCTACCGGCTGCTGCTGCGCGAGGCGAGACAGCAGGCGGTGTAACCCAGTGGTCAGTGATCAGTGATCAGTGACAGGAGCATTTATGCAAAACGCAAAAGACAGTTTCTACATTGCCCTGCGCAACCGGCTGGCGGCGCTCAATCCGGAGCGGACCATCATGCTGCGCGGAGCGGTACGGCCGGGGATCCTGGTGGAGGAGGCGGAAGCGCCCTTCAACCAGTTGCCCGCGGACGTGTTTGTGCTGCGCTGGCTGGGCATGGGCGCGGACGTGGATCTGGCCTCAACCATGGTGGGAGAAGAGTGCGAGATTCTTTACCAGACGTGCGGCTGCCAGGCGTTCGGAGGGCTGGACCGCGGCCGCGCGCTCAGCCAGATGGACGAAGAGCTGGTGGCGGTTCTTCAGCCTTTTAACACGCCCAAACTGAGTTACACAGCAACGCCGCCGGCGGCGCTGCTGACGCAGGTGTTCTGGGACGAGCCGGTGTTTACGCCGTGCGTGACGCAGCGTGACCGCCTGAGCCGTTCCGCAAAAGTTATGGTGTACAGCTATCAGGAGCCGGGGGAGTGAGCGGATGGGCCGGTAGCCGGTAACTACAAACGACAAGCTACGAGCTACAGGCCAATGACGCTCTGATGACTCCGGGAGGTACTTACGATGAATGCAACTTCGTTTTCCGCCGCCGCGCCGATTAGTCGCCGCGTGCGCGCGTATTTTGCGCCGGTGAATCGCGCAGCGCAGGCGCCGGTGATTTTCGATCCGGCCGAGCAGGGCGCGTTTGCGCTGGATACGCCGCCCGCGCCGTGGATCGGCCTGGGCCACATTCAGGGCTTCCAGCGCAAGCCGCTGAGCAAAACGGCGCCGGTTGAAACAGGGATCCCGGCCGCGCCACTGGAACAGGTTCGCGAGTCGCTGGGCGCGCAGGTGAGCCTTCAGTTCCAGGTCTGGACCAAGCTGACGATGGCACTGGCCACTGGTTCGCAACACATGAACGTGCTTGCCGCGGCCACCGGTGCATTGCCGGCGAGCGCGGGCGCGCAGGCGGCAGGCGCGGCCGAGGTGCAGAGCGGGTCATCGGCGACTTCGATCGCATTGGCCGGCGCGGACGCGGCGAATTTCAGCGCCGGGCAGATTGTGGCGGTGGATGCGGACTATGCGGGGCAGACGGGATTTGTCGGCTCGCCAGTGGCGGGCGCGTATGTGCGCCAGCCGCTCAGCGATGTGGACTACGTCCGGCGCGTAACGTTCAACGTGGCGCTGGTGTCGCAGGTTTCGCAGGCCGGGCTCACGCTGGCGCAGGCCCTGCCCGGCGGCGCGCCCGGAGCCGGCATGAAGGTGCAGGCCGTCACCGGCTTTGTGGATCGCGAGGGTGGCAGCTTCTTCCAGGAATGGTCAGGGCTGTTCGTGATGGAGGGCGGCCTGGGGGAGCGCATCTTCTATTACTACCCGCGCCTGCAGCCAATGACTGGAGCCGAAGAGTCTGCGCAGCCGCTGACAGCCAAGGGGCAGGGCAAGCTGGAGCGCATTGCGCTGAGCGCGCAATTGCTTGCGCTGCCCGTTACCGATCCGCTGGATGGCGAGCGCGTGGTCTGCTACCGCAGCTTTGTGCCGGCGAAGAACGCGCTTGTGTAGAGACCGAGGGAACAGGGATTAGGGAACAGGGACCAGCCGCGCAAATGTGTGCAGTTTTGTGGCGTATCTCCATCGATTCATTGGAGATCGCCGTTTTTATTCTGTACGTTTTCGGGGCGATTGTCGGCAACTGGCTCCGCTAGCTCCGCTAACACCGCTAACACCGCTAAGGAAATGTTATGAAGATTGTGATACAGAGTCAGGATTACTCGGCTGCGCTCGATGGGTCGCGGCCGCTTGCAATTGGGCGCATGCTGAATGAGCCGAGCGTGTGCACGCTTGTGCTGAGCCTGCCGGCGGGTCTGGCTGTGCCGGCGCGGTTCCAGCAACTTACCGTCAGCGGCGACAACGGCACGGTGTACTTTACCGGGCACGTTGCTGCTACGCCAACGCCGGAGTATGCCGGGATGGCGATGGAAGGGCCGCGTTACCGCTATGCCGTGGAAGCGGTGAGCGACGAGGTTCTGCTGGACCAGGCGCTGATGGCGCCGGTGAAGGGGGCGAGCGGAATGGGCGCGGGCACGCTGCTGGCGACGCTGGCGGCGCACACGGGATCGTCGGCGCTGAACACATCCGCGCTTACGCTTGCGGCGCCGGTGGGGAGTTTTGCGCCGGAGCCGGGCGCGCCGTTCAGCCGCAGCGCGGGGCAGGTGGCGAGCCAGGTGCGGGCGGCCTATCGCGCGCAAGGCGGGGCGTTGACGTTGACTGCGATTCCTGCGTCGGTGCATGCGCTGAGCGAGAGCGATGGCAGCCTGACGCCGGCTCGCCTGTTACTGACGGGGAGCGTGAAGCGCGCCCTGGCCAACGACTTTACGGTGTGCGGCGAGAACGAGCCGGTGGCTTACGTGACGGAGTACTTTCTGGGCGACGGAATCACAACCTCGTTCTACCTGGCCGAGGATCCGTGGTTTCCGGGGTCGGGCAAGGCAAACGTGATTGCGGAGCTATTCAACGAGCCGAAGATCGATCCGACTGTCTGGGGCAATCCCTGCGGCGACAGCTACTTTGCGCTGGGCGCCGGGGGCCTGACGATGGGCGGCGGCACCGGCGTGGATGGGGAAACGCAACTTGCGTGGATGGATCCGGTGGAGGTGGGCGGGACGCTGCTGCTTGAAGCGCAGGGCGTGACGCTGGCCAGCGGGAGCACGGGGCTGCTGGCGGCGCTGTACGCCGGGCCGGAGTCGATTGACGGATGCGTGGCGGGATTCCAGGCGGCGGCGCAACAAGGCACAGGTGCGGTGACGCTGCAGCCGATCGTATACGGAGCGGCTGCGGGCACGACCTTCGCGATCAATCCGGCGAACCAATACAACCTGCGCATCCGGGTGCATTGCCCGGAGTGTGTGCGCGCTTGCGCCACTTACATCGCCTATGGCGACAGCGGCACGATTACGGCGGGCGGGCACATGAACCTGGCGCCGGGCAAGCTGCAGTTCGAAGTGCAGGAGATTGTGAACGGGGTGGCGGCGATGCCAGTGACGCTGTACGACGGCGCGGTGGCGGGGCTGCCGACGACGGGCGTTGTGGTGGCGGCGAGCAGCATGAACCTGCACGGGACGATGCGCGCGCTTCACCTGACCAACCTGGGATCGGGCTGGGTGGTGAGCACGCCGGCGAACGGCGGCGCGTACACGCGAAGGGTGGGGACGGCGGCGCAGTCGGCCGAGTGCCATGTGGAGCGGGCGGGCAGGCTGGCATTTTACACGGGCTACGCACCAGCGGCGGGCGAACAGATTGCGGTCAGCTACCGGACGCAGGGGCGCGCGGTGGGACGCGCGGTGAACGTGGCCAGCCTGCAGTCGCAGGGGACGGCAGCGTGGATCGGGACGGTGACGAACCCGCCGGCGCGCTGCTCGGCAGACTGCCGCAGTGCGGCGAGCGCGCTGGCGCAGGTGGCGGCGAGCGCGAGCGCACTGCTGCGAGGAACGTATCGCGGGACGAGCCTTGACTTTGCCGCGGACGTTTGGCCGGGCGACGCGCTGGAGCTGAATGCGGCTTCATGCGGGCTGAACGCGCAGGCCGTTGTGCGGACGGTGAAGTTGAGTTACAAGGCGAGCGTGCCGGACGTGATGCAGTACGAAGTGGGGTTTGCCAACGACTGGGCCGACGACCTGGCGATCAAGACGAGCGCGACGGTTCCCGCAAATACGTGGCTGCCGGCGACGGCAGGATTGACGCCAACGGCGAATCTGCACGCGCTAGCGGTGACGGCGCTGAGCGGGTCCACAGTCACGATCAACACGGGGGCGACGGCGCCGGAGGGCGGCGGGTTCGAGGTGCGGACGCGGGACTTCAGCTTTATGCCGGGCGAAGATCCGGGTCTGGTGATGCGGGGGCCTGAGCCGCAGTTGATTTTGCAGCGGGTGAGCGCGGCTGACCGGTTCTACGTGCGGATGTTCGATGGCGCGAGCCCGCCGAATTATTCGGAGTTTTCCGCGGCAGTGTTTTTGAATGTGCCGTTGGGATGATGCAGGGAACGAGGGACACGGGGACTAGGGACCAGGGCATAGGGACCAGGGACATAGGGATTAAAGACTAGGGACTAGGGGCTCAGAACAGATCTGTTCGCTGTCCCTGATGGGAGATTTGGCAATGCGAATGATGAATGAGTTTGAGGCCCAGGTATTGAGCGACCTTTGCGTGCTGAAGACGCAGATGACGGGACTGATGGGCGACGGGAACGGCGGTCGGGTGGCGGAACTGGAGCGGCGCATGGACCGGCACGAGCAAAACTGGCAACGGGCGAAGGGTTTCCTGGCGGCGGTGAGTGTGCTGTTCGCAGTGATCGAGGTGGCGGTGGAGGCGTGGCACCGGCATTGAGAGGCGGGGAACGAGGAAAAGAGATAAGGGATGAGACATAAAGGTAGGAAGCCCTGTTCGCGGCTGATAATGTATCGCAATAACGGAGGCCGGGGATGACTGTATTTGTGGCGTTGCTGCGCGCGGTCAACGTGGGTGGATACGGGAAGTTGTCGATGGCCGACTTGCGGGCGCTTTTGGGGAAGCTGGGCCACAAGCGGGTAGCGACTTACATCCAGAGCGGCAACGCGGTGTTTGAGGCGAAGGGGACAGCGGCGAGCGTGGCGCAGGAGCTGACGAGGGCGCTGGAGAAGCATACGGGCGCGGCGGTTACTGTCATTGTCAGGACTTACGATGAGTTATCGCGAGTAATTGCGGAGAATCCGTTTGCGGCCGAGGCGGCGGCGGATGGAGCGAGGGTGCACGTAGTCTTTCTGGAGCGGGTGGCGCCGGACGGGGCGGCGGATCGATTGCAACGCATAGTGGAGCAATATCCGGCGCGGCGGGACCGATTTCACCTGGCCGGCGACACGTTGTATCTGCACCTGCCGGATGGCGCGGCGGAGACGAAGTTCACCGGCAAGCCCGTGGATCGCGCGCTGGGCGGAGTGATGGGCACGGCAAGGAACTGGAACACGGTGGTGAAACTGCGCGCGATGTCGAAACGCGGTGAGTAGCGAGTCAGCAAGTCGGCGGGCCAGCAAGTCGGAAAGTCAGCGCAAGGCTTCGCTCCGTCGAAAATCGCGCCCCCGCCGACACCAGACTAATAAATCATTTTGAGTGAGAACTGGATCTGCCGCGAATTGCCGGCCGTGCGACTGATTTCGCCAAAGCCGGAGCCGGTGAGAACGTTGGCGGGCAAGCCCATGTTCACAATGTTGAACAGGTTGAAGAACTCGGCGCGGAACTGCATGTCAATACGCTCGGCGCCGCTGGAGCGACGGCCGAAAGGCGTGTCCTTGATGAGCGCGAAGTCGTAATCGTAGTACGCGGGACCGCGGAAGGTGTTGCGGCCGAGCGTGCCGAAGCGGCCCTGATTGGGTCCGCTGCCGCCGGGGACCTGGATGGGAATCGAGAAGAACGCGGCGGCGTTGTGGGCGCCTTCGCCGAAGTAGTCCTCGCGCACCTTGCGCGAGGTGGAGAGATGCGGCTTGGCGATCTGGTCGGGGCGGTCGACGCCGGCAGAGCCATAGCCGGTCTGCTGAATACCGGAGTAAACGGTGAAGGGTGAGCCCGAGCTCATGCCGGAGATGCTGAGCAGCTCCCAGCCATAGGTGACTTTGCGGCTGAGCGGGCGCAGCCACGCGGCGCTTTCCATGTGCAGGTCCTGGGCTACGCTCAGGCTGAAGTTGCGGGTTCCGTCAAAACTCGATGGGCCCTTTTCCGGGCGGGTGTCGAACGGGTTTTGCGAGAAGCCTGAAGTGACTGCGCCGGTGGAACCCGTCCCGCCGATGACCATGCTGGTGTCGTCAATGGACTTGCTCCAGGTGAAGCTGGCCTGGATGCCCGGGCCGCCATGGCCGATGGTTCCCGAGAGCGACGTTTGCAGTGCGTTATACGAGGAGTGCGCGTCGGAGACGATCACGTTTTCCACGCCGAATCCGCCGATGACGTTGCCGGCGTCATCGAACTGCGTGTGCGGTGCGAAGCCGGGCGACGCGCCGGGGTAGGCATTGGGGTAGCTGTAGCGCGGCAGATGCTCCGCGGCCGTGCCCACATACGCGGTATCGGCCACCAGATTGCCAAACTTGCGTTCGAGACCAAGTGTCCAGGTGTAGAGCGTGGCGTTGTCAAAGCTCAGGTCGATGCCGCTGAGGTTGAGCGCGCTGACCACGTGCCCCGGCGTCACTGAGGCCAGGTCCTTCTCATAGCGGTCCACGTCCATGATGGTGTTCGCCGGGACCTTCTTGGGATCGCCGCTGGCGAAGACGTCCTCGCCCGTGGGCGTGTATGTCTTCGGCAGTTCGTCCGGCGTGATCTGGAAGCCGTAAGGAATGGGCAGGCCCGAGTTGGCCACCGCGCGCGGATAGACCACGAATGGCGTGGAGCCGGTGAGGAAGTTGTCCTGCCAGATGTTGGGCGGGATGGCCATCATGCTGCCGCCGGCGTTGACCGTGAGGTTCGGCGTTGCCTGCCATACGGCCTGCATGCGTGGCTCAAAGGCATGGTAGTTGGTGGAGTAGCCCGGCTGCGGATTAATCACGAACTGCTGCACGCCGTCGATGGTGCGGAAGGAAGACGTGCGATGCGCGCGCTCGGTGATGGGCGTGTAGAGATCCCAGCGCACTCCGTAATTCAGCGTGAGGCGGCTGTTCAGTTTCCAGGTGTCCTCAACGTAGGCGGCAAAGCTGTTGCGGCTGATGGCCGCCGGCCCAATGTGCTCGCCGCTGGAGAAGTTGGGTGTGGCGATGGCCACGGAGTAGGCAAAGGCGCTGCCTGAGAGGAATCCTGAGAGCGTATCGGGAAGCGGATCGCCGGGGTGGACATCATGGGTGCCGCTCTCCGACGGAATGGCCTCAATGGCGTACGCGGTCCCGCCCCCGAAACTGTATCCCCCATTGGTGCCGATGCCGAAGTACGTGGTGTCGCGATTGATCCGGACGTCGGCGCCGGCCTTCCACGCATGCCGTCCGGTGGTGTAGCTTACGTTTTCGCGGCCCTGGAAAAGATTGCCGTACGCCTGCATCACGGAGCCGGCCGCAGAGTTAAAGGCCTCGAACAGGCCGTCGCTGAACATGACCCCCGGATCGGTGGTATCCGGCGTGGGAAACCCTGGCGTGGACCGCGTGATGCTTATGGACGATTCAAAGGTAAGCTGCGGAGTGGCCGTGCGCGTCCATGTGCCCACCACGTTGCGCTGGCGGTCGAGATACTGCACGCCAAACGCCGGATCGATCGCAGTCTGATCGGGATTGGTGGTGGGCCCGGTCAGGTTATCCATGATGAAGCGCGCGAAGAACTGGTCCTTGCTGGTGATGGCGTGATCGAAGCGCAGCGAAAACTGATCCGCATCCGTGGCCACTTTTGACGGAGTGGCATAGGTGCGCGCTCCGTAGGGACCGGTGGGATCGTTGGGCTTGGGATATCGCGCAAGGATGGGCGCGATCATCGGATTCACCGGCACGTTCAGCGTATCGATCGAGCCATCGGGGTAGGTCACCACGTCGGTTCCCGCGCGCTCCGCCTCGGTGGGAACCGGCATGACCTGCGTGGTCCCCAGCACCTGGCGGAATCCCTGGTACTCCGTGAAGTAATAGGTGCGCTTGCGGCCGTCGTAGATGTGAGGCAGGTAGACAGGGCCGCCGTTGGTAAAGCCGAACTCATTGCGGCGGAACGGCGGAATGCGCCCGGGGTACGCCGGCGTTGGATGGTCAAAGTAGTTGCGCGCATCGAAGGCGGAGTTGCGCACGAATTCGAAGAACGATCCGTGAAAGCCGCTGGCGCCCGACCGCGTAACGATGTTGGTGAAACCCGCCGCTCCTCGGCCAATCTCCGCCGGCATCCATCCGGAGCTGGACTGGATCGTCTCCACCGCGTCCACGTTGAAGTTGGAAAACGTGGACCCGCCCATCTCCGGATCGCTTATATCGGCGCCATCCATGGCGAAGGTGGCCTCAACGCCGCGCTGGCCATTGATGGCAAACTGCTGCGTGAAGTTGGTGGCGCCGTTAGTGTCGGTCATGGTGCCGGCGGCCAGCAGCAGAAGCTGGCTGAAGTCGCGCTTGTTGAGGGGCAGCGAACTGACGGCCTGGCTGGACAGGGCTTCGCCGCCGGTGGCGCCGGCCTGATTGCTGAGAACCGTCAAAGTGATCTCGCCGCGGTCGGAGATCTCAATGTCGACCGGCTTTGAGTCCGGTTCCAGATCGATAGGCTGGGCGTATTCGGCTTTGCGCACGCCTGCCTCAATGGTGAGCCGGTAATGGCCTGGGGCAAGGGAGGCGATGCGGAAGGCGCCGGTGTCATCTGCGGAGGCCTGCGCGGATTTTCCTTCGGCGTTGAGCTTGATTTTGGCTCCGGCCATGGGCGCGCCGGCGGCGTTGTGAACGCGGCCCTGCCAGGTGACTGCCGGAGACTGCGACTGCGCGCAAATCCACGGCGCGAGCAACAGCATGGTCAGCAGCAATGCCAAACGCCGCGTGCCTGCGAATAGATGCGATTTGAGAACTGCTCTTTCCCTCTCGAAATATGACTGCATCATTGGGTCTGGCTTCCCTGAAAAACAAGAATGACTGAATCGTTTTCTGCTCAATTTTTGCGATGAATCAACTTGATCCGGATTATACTTGTTCGCTCTTCTAAGAGGCTTCGCAGGTTTCAGTGCGGTTCGACTGCGCTCCAAGCTGGTACGGCATCTGAATCATCTCGCGGCTGCCTTGCCATGGCTTGGTTTACCTACAATGAAGAGGACCATGGCTGAGCCCGACCAGAAGTCGTCCGCGATCGACACCATTGCGGCTGTATCCACGCCTCCGGGCCGCGGCGGCATCGGCATCGTGCGCCTGAGCGGTCCGCTGGCCGCCACCATTGCGGGCGAACTTGTGCAGTTGCGGCAGCCTCTGGAGCATGCCCGCGCGCGGCTGGCAGATGTCCTCGATTCCGAGGCCTCCGATCCGGGATGCAGGCGCATTGACGAAGCCGTAGTCACCTTCTTTGCCGCGCCCAATTCCTACACAGCAGAAGACCTGGTAGAGATTGCCGCGCACGGTTCGCCGGTTGTGCTGGATCATCTGTTGCGCCGCGCCATGGCGCTGGGCGCGCGGCTGGCCCAGCCCGGCGAATTCACAGAGCGCGCGTTTCTTTCCGGGCGAATCGACCTGACCCAGGCCGAAGCGGTGCGCGACCTGATTGAGGCGCAGACTCTCACCCAGGCGCGGCAGGCGGCAAGCCAGATGGGCGGCGCGCTCAGCAACCGGGTCGGGCCGGTGAAGCAAGCGCTGGTGGAGCTCATCGCGCAACTCGAGGCAGGCATCGATTTTGCGGAAGACGATATTGACGTAACGCCGCAGGAGGAGATTGCGCGCCGTCTGAGCGCGCTTGGGGCGCCGCTGGCCGCGCTGGAGGCTTCATTCTCGCGCGGGCGCATCGTGCACGACGGGCTGACACTGGCGATTGTGGGCCGCCCGAACGCGGGCAAGAGTTCGCTGTTCAACCGGCTGGTGGAGCGCGAGCGCGCCATCGTTACGCCGTCGCCGGGCACCACCCGCGACACGGTCAGCGAGCGCATCTCGCTTGACGGAATTCCTCTGGAGCTGGTGGACACCGCCGGCCTGAGGGAGGCTCACGACGTGGCTGAGCAGCTTGGCATCGCGCGCAGCCGCGAGGCGCTTGCCGACGCAGCCATTGTGCTGGTTGTGCTTGACGCCACCCAGCCGCTCAATGACGAAGAGCGGGAGCTGCTGGCTGCGGTTCGGGGCAGGCCGGCTCTGGCGGCGGCGAACAAGTGCGATATCGGCGGCGAGGACCATCCTGCCGCGCCCGATCTCGCCGGCCTTGCTGTGCTGCGAACATCCGCGCTAACTGGGCAAGGTGTACCCGAGCTGCGCGCGCACATTCTTGCTCTGGCCTCAGGCGGAGCCGCCAGCGAGCCTGGCATGCTGACCAGCCTGCGCCATCACCAGTCTGTGACCGCCGCTCTGGCCGGGATCAATGACGCGGCGCAAGCGAACGCCGGCGGGATTCCACATGAGATGATCCTGCTCGACCTTTACCGCGCGCTTTCCGCGCTGGATTCGCTCACCGGCCAGACCACCACGGACGACATCCTGAACCTCATTTTTTCCAGGTTCTGCATCGGGAAATAAAGCTTCCTGACGCCGCTGACGCGCTCTCATAGTCATTTTGGCGGGGCAGGGTCTTGCTTATCCGCGGGAACCGCATCGGCAAGCTTGAACTCGATGGCGTACGTCGTGGTTGCGTCAACAGCATGCCCGTTTACCTTGTACGGCCAGAACTTCCAGGTAGTGACGGAATCCAAGGCCGGTTTCTGCAAAAGAGCCGGCCCGCTCACCACTCTGAGGTCAGTCACCAGGCCATCCCGAGTGATAGTGAAATGCAGGACCACAGTTCCGGTGACGCCGAGGGTGCGCGCAGCCTGCGGATAGACCGGAAGGACCCTGGAGACGACGAGCTTGTTCGCAGTCTCGGAAGAGATTTCAGGCTTGCTCTGAGACTCGGGCTCCGGCAGCGGCGCGGGGTTGGGGTTTACCGGCTGCGCGGTCTGTTCCGGGGACGTGGGCGCGGAGGCTGGCGCGGGGGTTGGGACTACCGGCTGCGCGGGCACTTCCACGGAGGGAGCCGAGGCTGGCGGCGGCGCCGGTTCCCGGTGTGTTTGCTGCGGAG
>Ga0265316_10003044_pt1 | contig 17110 bp, 15 predicted proteins | sample 4522metaG_FD_202092 | JGI IMG/M metagenome (GOLD analysis project Ga0265316, IMG submission 202092) | Rhizosphere microbial communities from Carex aquatilis grown in University of Washington, Seatle, WA, United States - 4-5-22 metaG | ecosystem: Host-associated > Plants > Roots > Rhizosphere >...
CGCCGCCCATCTCTGAGCTTGCATCGCTTCGTTCGCAATGACAGCGGGAATAGAACGCAGCGAAAGCGGTCGGGGCTGAAACCCGACCCTACACATTAATGACATTTACTCCTGATATAATGAAGTCATGAATATGGAATTGTTAACAATCGGCGCGGAAAAGCTGGGTTTGAAGCTGGGAGAGCGGGAACTTGCCCTTTTTCAAACTTATTACGAAGAGTTGATCGATTGGAATCAGCGGATGAACCTGACCGCCATTATTGAATACGACAAAGTACAAATCTTACATTTTCTGGACTCCTTGACCGTGGTATCGGCTTGGCAACCTTCCGTAAACAGACCAAATGCCAAAGTGATAGATATAGGAACAGGAGCCGGAGTACCGGGTATTCCACTGAAAATCGTCTACCCGCAGATAAAATTATCCTTGATGGATTCGACGAATAAGAAAATCACGTTCCTGAATCATCTGAAGCAGAAACTGGGGCTGGATGACATCGAAATTATCAACGGGAGGGCGGAGGAACTGGGACACCAGATATACCGGGAGAGTTACGACCTGGTACTGGCGAGAGGCTTAGCCCCAATGCAGACGTTGGCGGAACTCACGATTCCCTTCTGCAAGATCGCCGGGAAGTTTGTGGCATATAAAAAGGGCGATATCAAAGAGGAAATGAATCTGGCCAAGCGGGCGATCTCCACGATGGGTGGAAAACTGATCGGGATAAAACCGGTAACGATGACGGAGTTTCCGGACAACCGGGTGCTGGTAGTCATCGAAAAAGTAGCGCCGACACCGGAGCAGTACCCGCGCGGGTCAGGATTGCCGGTAAAAAGACCGCTCATTTGAAGCACTAAATCCGAAATACCAAATACTAAACAAATTTAAAGCAAACAAACTTCAATTTTCTATTTTCAAAACCAAAATTATAATGTGAAATTGTAATAAAAATGTTATCCGTCTGGTATGGCGAGGGTGTTTGACTGAAGAATAACCTGAGTATAGTATTAAATTAAGCAGGTGAATAATTTCCGATATGACAACACAAGCAATTCTGACGCCGAAAACGGCGGTAAAAAAAGATAATGATATTATTCTGCGTACCGTTGGTTTGACCAAGAAATTCGGAATGTTAACGGCGGTTAGCAATCTGAACCTGGAACTGCGCCGGGGTGAGGTTTTCGGGTTTCTGGGACCAAATGGCGCGGGTAAAAGCACAACCGTCGGCATGATATTGGGGCTGGTTGCGCCGAGTGCCGGCAGCATTGAGCTTTTCGGCACAAAATTAGATGGCAACAGTTGGCCTTTAATGCGGCGCGTGGGCGCGATCATCGAGGAACCGGCCTTTTATCCTTATATGTCCGGACGCGACAATCTGGAAACACTTGCGAGATCCATCGGGGATGTACCCGGGACAAGAATCGATGAGGTACTGAAGCGCGTCAATCTTTTTGAGCGCGCCGGAGATCGTTACGACCATTACTCGATGGGAATGAAACAAAGGCTGGGGATCGCCTCGACTTTGCTGCGCGATCCGGAGCTGATCATCCTGGACGAACCAACCAGCGGTCTGGACCCGGCGGGAACGAAGGAAGTACGCGACCTGATTCCACAATTGGCGCACGAAAGCCGGGCCGTTTTCCTGTGCAGTCACCTGCTGCACGAGGTCGAACTGGTCTGCAACAGAGTGGCGATCATCAAACAGGGTGTGATGCTGGCGAATGCAACGGTGAAGGAATTAACCTCGCAGGGACAACAATTGCACATCAGAGTAGAAAATCAATCAGCGGCATTAACCGTTTTAAAAAATCAAGCGTGGATAAAAGCGGTAAAAATCGAAGTTGACGAGAGCGGCAAAGAATATTTGGCCGTGGACGCGCCGAAAGAAAGCGCGGCCTGTGTAAATCAGGCGCTCGCGGAAAATAAAATATTTGCCTACGAGCTAGTGAACAAAGCTGCCAGTCTGGAAGATGTATTCTTACAAGTAACAGGCGGTAACAGCGGTGATTAGATTGATCGGCGCGGAAATGTTTAAAATGCGGAAGCGGTCTATGACGCGGATACTTCTGTATATTTTGATTGCTATTATCATCGTCCTTTATCTGGTGCTGCTGGCGATATCGAAAGTTAACCTGCCGACAAACTCCGGGGTACACCCGGGGACCATCCAGAATGTTCTTGGGTTGCCCATCGCACTCCCGATAACGATGTATATTTTATCCTATTTCGGCTGTGTACTGGCAATTGTTTTGGTGGCCAGTTCGGTAGGAAGTGAATACAACTGGCGCACAATGCGGTCAGCTGTGGTTTCCAGTGAAAGCCGATTCAAATTACTGACCGCCAAATTGATTTCCGCGGCGATTTATATTCTGATCGGGATGGCGATCGGACTGGTTGTCGGTTTTATCATGAGCCTGATCACAACCGCAATCGGGGGGTATAAATTCGATTTCAACTTCATGACCGGTAGTTATTTGTGGGATCAGGTCCTGCAATTCTGTCGTACTTTTTTTGTAATAATGCCGTATTCATTACTGGGATTCATGTTCGCGATAGTGGGACGATCGGCAATGCCGGGTATCGCCTCGGGGATCGGGATATTTTTCCTGGAACAGTTTATCGTCAGTTTCATGTACCTGGCGAAGGGATGGATCGCTAAAATCCCGAGTTACCTTTTGTACGCCAATCAACAGGCGATCAATTCAATGGCAAACCTGCCGAAAGGTATCGGGGGAGGAATGGGAGGTGGCGGGTTCACGATCCAGTTGCCGGCTCCTGCGCACGCATTTATCGTGTTGAGTATTTACAGTGTTGTATTTCTTGCTATCGCTTATTACCTTTTTAAGAAGAGAGATGTGACGGGATAGCGGCGGGAAGCACTAAATCCGAAATACGAAATCCTAAACAAAATTAAAGCACCAAATGATCAAGAATCAACCTTCAACAAGATTCAAAAGTTATGAGTTGTCAGTTACCAGTTACCAGTTATAAGTACATTTTGACTAAAGGTCTATCCTTTTTCACCACTCCTCTACGGACTCAATAACGAGTTAAGAACCTCACCCGCCTGAGGCGGACTTCCGGTTGCGACCTCCAGCCCCCTAACCCCCTCTCCGTACCTTCGGAGAGAGGGGGAGCAGTAGATGAGAATAACAATCAACCTTCGGCAATATTGAATAATCAAACAATTGACAATTTCTAAATACTTATCAGGTTTCAACATTTAGCAATCATCCTTGAATTTTAGCCTATACTGATCACTCAAAACGCATTATTCACCATTCACAACTCATTTGATAATCACACATAAACAGTTGTAAAATAGCTTTGTAGTCCTGATTGGGACAAACGTTTTTCCTGAGCTTTGAGGAGACTAAAATGGAAACCGGAACATTTAGAGTGAAAGTCGGGCTGGCCCAGATGTTAAAGGGCGGCGTGATTATGGATGTAGTAACCGCGGAGCACGCAAAAATCGCGGAGGACGCAGGGGCCTGTTCTGTGATGGCACTGGAGAGAGTTCCCTCAGATATCAGAAAAGCCGGCGGGGTAGCGCGTATGTCCGACCCAACCGTCATCGAAGCGATCATGAAAGCGGTGACGATCCCGGTGATGGCAAAATGCCGCATCGGACATTTTGTGGAAGCGCAGGTTCTGGAAGCGCTGGGCGTCGATTACATCGATGAATCGGAAGTATTGACTCCGGCAGATGAATCGCATCATGTCTGGAAACACGATTTCAAAGTACCGTTTGTCTGCGGCTGCCGCAACCTGGGAGAGGCCCTGCGGCGCATCAGCGAAGGCGCGGCAATGATCCGTACCAAAGGGGAAGCAGGCACCGGCGATATCGTTGAAGCGGTCAGGCACATGCGCACGGTGCAGGATGAGATCCGCAAACTGGTAAATATGTCAGAAGACGAACTCCCGGCAGAAGCAAAAGAACTGGGGGCGCCGCTGGAATTAGTAATTGAAATACACAGGACCGGGAAATTGCCGGTAGTTAATTTTGCCGCGGGCGGTATTGCTACTCCTGCCGATGCCGCATTGATGATGCAACTGGGCGCGGACGGCGTTTTCGTGGGCTCCGGTATTTTCAAATCGAGCAAACCGTCGGTAATGGCCAAGGCAATCGTGAAAGCCACAACGCATTATAAGGACGCCAAGATCATCGCCAAGGTCTCCAAGAACCTGGGCGACGCAATGCCGGGTCTAAGCGCGAAACAGATACCGCCGGACCAATTGATGGCCGGACGAGGATGGTAGCATGAAAATCGGTGTCCTTGCACTGCAGGGAGCCTTTGCCGAACACATTGCGATATTAGAGCGACTAAAAGTAGAAGCAATACCCGTCCGTCTTCCGCAGCAACTTGAGGGATTAGACGGGTTAATTATTCCCGGCGGGGAAAGCACCACCATTACAAAATTAATGGCGCACTATAAACTCAAAAATAAAATTATCGAATTGGCAACCCGCGGCTTCCCCATCTTTGGAACATGCGCCGGAATGATCGTACTGGCGGGTGAACTATCCAGCAGCGGCGGCGTAAAACCGACCGGTGTGATGGATATCAAAGTCAACCGCAATGCTTTCGGCCGACAGGTGGACAGTTTCGAGACTGAGATCAATATGCCGGCGCTGGGGGAAAAGCCGATAACCGGAGTTTTTATCAGGGCGCCGTTAATTGAATCGGTCGGCAAAAAAACTGAAGTGCTGGCCAGATTAAGCGACGGCACAATTGTAGCCGCCCGCCAGGGAAAACTGCTCGTATCCTCTTTTCATCCCGAGTTGACTGATGACACAAGATTCCATCAATATTTTCTTGACATCGTCTCCGGAAAAGTTTAAGCCTGAGACGGGGAGGTTATCTTGCAAAAAGTAATCACCGATGACCTGGACGCCTTACTGGAAATCCTGCCTCCGCAAACCCGTGAGAAACTGAAGGAACAGGAAGATTTCAAACAACTGATCGAAGTGGTGCTGGACTTGGGGAGGCCGCCGGAAGCCCGTTTTTTAAATCGGGAAGTTATTCTCGACCAGCGGGAAGTGAGCGATGAGGACATCGAGTATGTCATATCCAGAATCGGAAGCTTCGGCGACGATAACAGGGCCGGTATTGAACGCACGCTGCACCGTATTTCCGCCATCCGTAACCGCAAAGGCAGAATTGTCGGGCTGACCTGCCGCGTGGGCAGAGCCGTATTCGGCACGATCAAAATCATCGAAGACCTGGTGGAAACCGGGAAAAGTATCCTCCTGCTGGGAAGACCGGGAGTGGGCAAAACCACGATGCTGCGCGAGGTCGCACGTGTGCTGGCCGATGATTTTAATAAACGCGTCATAATCGTCGATACTTCGAATGAAATCGCCGGCGACGGCGATATTCCTCACCCGGCCATCGGGCACGCACGCCGGATGCAGGTGACGACACCCAATATGCAGCATGCGGTGATGATCGAAGCCGTGGAAAACCACATGCCGGAAGTCATCGTCATCGATGAAATAGGGACCCAGTTAGAAACACAGGCCGCGCGCACTATCGCCGAACGCGGGGTGCAACTGGTGGCCACGGCACACGGAAACACATTGGAAAATTTAATGATGAACCCGACCCTCGCGGATCTGATCGGGGGAATACAATCAGTCACGCTGGGAGACGAAGAAGCCAAGCGGCGCGGCACCCAGAAATCGATCCTGGAACGGATGTCTGCCCCGACTTTCGATATTCTGGTAGAAATTCAGGAACGCGACATCGTGGCGATACACGCCGATGTTGCTTCCGCGGTGGATGCTATCTTGCTCGGAGAACCGCAGGCCTTGGAAGTCAGGCAGATCGATGAAGCGACCGGCGAATTGGTCATCAAACATTTGCAGCCAGAAACCGAGGACAACAACAGAAGACCGGTACGCAGTAATAAAGCGCCGCCGAAGAACGGCACCAGCGCGAAGCTTTTCCTGTACGGCGTGAACCGCGTGCGTATGGAAGAAGTGGCGGGTGAAATTGGAGTGAACCTGGACATCGTGGAAGACCTGCGGGAAGCAACTTTACTGGTAACCTCCAAGAAATATTACCGACAGAAACCGCAGAAGATCCGTGACGCCGAGGCGACGAACCTGCCGATCTATGTCCTGAAAGGTGGGACACCCGTGCAGATCAAGCAGCTTTTAGGTTCGCTTTACCACATCGAAATAAATGAACAGGAACGCCCGGAACGCCGTGACGAGTCTTTTAAAAGCGCCCTGGATGACGCCAATGAAGCAGTACAAATGATCAAAAAGGGCGAGAATACAGTGGAATTAAGTCCCCAGAGCGCATACATACGGCGGTTCCAGCACCTGGTGGCAGAGCGGCATGGGATGTTCTCGCGCAGCACAGGGAAAGACCCGAACAGAAGGGTGCAGATTTATAGAGTGTAAGAATGAAAATCCAAATTCGAAATACGAAATCCTAAACAAATTTCAATAAACAAAATACAAACAACGAGCGATGACCTCGCAATCCCCTCGCAATAAAAGGTGAGGGGATTTTTTTGTTAATTATCTGCCTGTAGAGGAGATATGTAACCTCCGTCTTCCATTCCGACGGCGGCAGGAATCCAATTTTGCAGCCTTATTCCGCTAAAAATATTTTCCACACCCCGTCTTTACATACTTATATATGATACTTTTATAGATTATTATTGGATTAAGAGTCCACACAAATGACAAACAAGCTCGAATATTATGCTTGACATTTGCAGGCTGTTATTGAATAATTTCAAAACAGGCGCATGATTTTCGTATAATTTTCCGGGGGGAGGCAGAGATATGGCTGAAACAGGTTCCGCGAAAGAGTGGTTTGACAAAGGAGTGGGGTATTTTGAAAATAACAAATTTGAAGAAGCGATTATAGCCTATAATGAGGCTTTAAAAATAAACCCCGGTCTAGCCGAGGCCTGGACTAATAAAGGGAACGCGCTGATCGTGCTGGGTAAGTATGAAGAAGCCCTAAAAACCTACGAGGAAGCAATCAAAGCCAATCCCACCGTCTGGGAAACATGGCTCAACAAGGGCGTATTGCTGAATAACATGAACCTGCTGGACGAGGCAATCGTAGCTTTTAACGAGGCGATCCGACTGAATCCCAAGGACCCCGATGTCTGGTATAACAAAGGGATTGTTTTGCACAAGCGGGAGAAGTTCGAAGACGCGATCAAGGTCTATGATGAGTCGCTGGGGCTGAATCCTGCCTCGGCGCAGGTCTGGAATAACAAAGGTGTGGCGCTGCACAACCTCGGTAAATATGAAGAGGCAGTCAAGGCCTATGAGGAAGCGATCAAGCTCAACCCCGGCTATGTGAAAGCGTGGAATAACAAGGGAAATTCCCTCGATGATCTGGGGAAGCACGGCGACGCAATTAAAGCTTATGACCAGGCGATCAAACTCGACTCAAAATTTACTGAAGCAATGAACAGTAAAGGCGTAGCGCTGATGGACCTGGCCATGCAGGAAGAAGCAATAAAAATATTCGATGAAGCAATAAAAATTGACCGGAACGACGCGGAAGCGTGGTTTTATAAAGGGATGGCATTAGTTCAATCCGGTAAACAGATGGAAGCCTACCGCTGTTTTATTGAAGCAACAGAAATTAACACCGGGTACGCGGATGCCTGGTTCCAGAAGGGCGCGATCCTGGCCAAAACGGGAAAATTTACCGAAGCCATCGCGGCTTATGAGAAAACCGTCAAGATCGACCCTAAATTCGCCAAGGCCTGGTATAACCTGTCGATGGCCTATCATCAGGCCCGCAGGCATGAAGAATCTACCAAAGCTTTCCAGGAAGCGGTAAAGCTCGACCCCAGCTACAATGTGACAGCTCCTTCTGCTACTAAAACCAGACCGCCGGGGCAAAATTTCAGGGCATAGCCGTGTAGTTTTATGACCTGGCAAACAGCGAAGGAAATCAGGAAAAGGCTCGACGCAGAGCAGGGCACGATCATCAAGGATTGGGGCGGGAAGCTTCCTGTTGCTCTCGTTTATCCGAATTCCTACAAAATCGGCATGTCTAACCTGGGCATTCAGGCCATTTACAGTTTCATTAATGAGCGGGCTGATGCCGTTTGCGAGCGTTTTTTTTGGGAATCAAAGGACACCACCGATGTACTGCCGCTGGCGATGGAATCACAGCGCCCGCTGACCGATTTTGCCGTAGTGGCTTTTTCTTTAAGTTATGAACTGGACTATTTCAATGTTGTGCCGGTTTTAAAAGCTTCAGGCATTCCTTTATTCGCCAGAGACCGCGATGAAACATACCCGCTAATCATTGCCGGCGGACCATGCATTACCACTAATCCGATGCCGCTGTCGCCGTTTTTCGATTGTTCCTGCATCGGCGAAGCGGAAGCGATATTGCCGGATATGCTGCCGGTATTAATAGAAGGCGCCTCGGAGAACCGCGCTGAATTGAAGCAAAAATTGGCTCAGTTACCCGGAGTTTACGTGCCGGGATTTTCGAAGCAACCGGCGGTGCGGCAATGGGTCAAAGACCTGGACAAATTCCCGGTGCATTCCGTCGTGCTGACCAAAGACACGGAACTGGGCAATATGTACCTGATCGAGGTGGAGCGCGGCTGCAACTGGGGCTGCAAATTTTGTCTGGTCAGTAATTGCTACAAACCGATGCGTTTTCGTTCGGTGGATAGCCTTCTCGACCAGGCGGAAACCGGGCTGAAATACCGTAAGCGGCTGGGATTAATGGGGCCGGCAGTGACCGACCACCCCCGGATCGAGGAAGTGGCAGGGAAACTGCACGACATGGGAGCAGAATTATCCGTCAGTTCGTTAAGGATAAAACCCCTTTCCCCGATTGTGCTCGGGGAAGTAATTGAAGGCGGCACCAATACCGTCGCACTGGCGCCGGAGGCAGGCTCACAGCGGCTGCGGGATATCATTGGCAAGCGGATTAATGAAGACGACATCCTGAAAGCCGTGGAAAAAGTAGCGGCGCAGGGCATCAAGCAACTTAAACTCTATTTCATGATCGGACTGCCGGAAGAGACCGACGAGGACATCGACGCAATTGCGTTATTAGTGACAAAATGCAAAGATATTTTTGACAAACATGGGTCGTGGAGCCGGATCACACTGACCATCTCGCCGTTTGTGCCGAAAGCGGGCACGCCTTTCCAATGGGAAGGGATGGCAGCACTGCTGAAGAGTAAACTGCCCGCTAAAGGCATCAGCGTCAAAAATGAGAGTCTGGAATGGAGCGAGGTGCAGGCAGTGCTTTCGCGCGGGGATGAGCGGCTGGCCGCCGTCCTGGCGAGTGTAGAAAGGCTCTCATTGGCGGCGTGGCATCAGGCGATGGAAAAGGCAGGATTGGATATCAACTTTTTTGCGCATGAGAAGTGGGATAACAAAATAAATAGCCAATAGTCAATAAACAATAATCAAGACAATTTCACCCCTAACCCCTCCGTAAACAGGGGGGAATTTTTTATCTGTTCAGGGGTTAATGCCTTTCTTGAACTTCCCTCAGATACCCGAATAATTAGTCCTTGATATAAAAATATCTGAAAGCTGAACGCTATATCCGATGGATTTTATCCCCGTTATTGGTTAGAATTTAAATGTTCGAGATTAGTTTTTCCCCAAAGGAGTTTAATATGTTCGGTTGTTTCAGGATTTTAGGTGCGATTCCCGGTTTCTTTGTGAGTTCATTGATATTGATGCTGCTATGGGGCGTGTTCGCGCCGCAGATCGGGTTACCGAAGATCAATTACGCCCAGGCGATGCTGGTGACGATCACCATCTGGCTGGTAGTTGCGCCGTTATTCGCTGTTGGAGCTCGGCAGGACTGGTTTGTCAGGCGGTGGCAATAGAAGCGCAGTTTTTCTCCATTTGTGCACTATCCTCAGTTATATTTCAATAGATAACCGGAAATGGCACCGTTTCCACTATTGTCGTATAGTATTTCTGCAGTGAATACCATAATGAACAATTCTGCCCTATCTGCTTTGACAATCAATTACTGGAGTTCTTATACTAAGTGAAGAGCGTTCTTTTAGTTTACTAAATAATAATACTGACTAGCGTGCTTAAACAAACAACACCGACAGTCTCAGGAAGTGCCGCATGATGAATCCAACAGGCAAGAACCCAGTTAAAATAACCGATGTGACGTTCCGCGATGGGCACCAATCCATCTTCGCCACCAGAATGAAAACCGAGGACATGGTCCCGATCGCGCCGGAGATGAATAAAATCGGCTTCCATTCGATGGAAGTGTGGGGCGGCGCGACCTTTGATGTAGCCACCCGATTTTTGAATGAAGACCCCTGGGACAGACCCCGTATACTTAAAAAGCTGATGCCGGATACGCCGCTACAGATGTTGTTGCGCGGGCAAAATCTGGTCGGATACCGCCATTATGCCGATGATGTAGTCGAGGCTTTCGTCAAGCATTCCGCCGAGGTGGGGATCGATATTTTCCGCGTTTTCGATGCTTTGAACGATGAGCGCAACATGGAAACGAGCGTCAAGGCCATTAAAAAAGCCGGTAAGCACGCGCAATTAGCCATCAGTTACTCATTGACCGAACGTAAAATGGGCGGTCCGGTCTTCAACCTCGAATATTATGTAAACAAAGCGAAGATCCTGGAGCAAATGGGCGCCGACAGCATTGCCATCAAGGACATGGCCGGACTGATCGCGCCGTATGACGCCTATAAACTGGTTTCCGCGTTGAAAAAAGCTGTCAAGGTCCCGCTGCAATTGCACACCCATTATTCCAGCGGAATGGCCTCGATGTCCTGTCTGAAAGCGGTGGAAGCCGGTGTGGATATCCTCGATACCTGCGTGGCGCCGTTCGCTTTGCGTTCCTCCCACCCGGCGATCGAACCGCTGCTGGTGACGTTAGAGGGAACGGATCGGGACACAGGTCTTGACCTGGCGCAGATATTGAAAGTGGGCGATTACCTTGAGTCGATTGCTCCAAAGTACAAAGAGTTCCTGAATCAGACCACGCTGTCGATCATCGATGCCGGGGTGCTGGTACACCAGATTCCGGGCGGCATGATTTCCAACTTGGTTTCGCAATTAAAGATGTCGAACGCACTGCACCGGATCAAAGAAGTTTATGAAGAGATGCCACGGGTAAGAAAAGACCTGGGTTATCCGCCTTTAGTGACCCCGACCAGCCAGATCGTTGGCACGCAGGCGGTACAGAATGTGCTGGTAGGCAGATACAAACTGATCTCCAAGCAGGTGATGGAATACTGCTGCGGACTGTACGGTAAGCCCCCTGCCCCGATCGACCAGGAAGTAATGGCTCTGGTATTGAAGTATTATAGGAAAGTCGCTAAGACCATCGAGTGCCGTCCAGCTGATCTGCTACCGCCGGAAATGGAGACCGCGAGAGCGTTGGTCAAGGATTTCACCCAGGATGAAGGGGATATCTTGATCGCGGCGATTTATCCATTGACAGGGTTAGCGTTCCTGAAGAAAAAGTACGGGATAGCTTGACGTGAAATAACCAAGTTCCAAAAACCAATAATCAAATAAATTCCAAACCATAAATACAGAAAAGTTTTATAGCGAAGCGAGGGGAATTCCCCTCGCTTTTTTGTTTGTGCCACGTCTGTGCATCTTGAATGCTATCTTCTCATGTGATACGATAAGCAAACATCTGCCCTTTAGATTATTGACTTATGGTGTCACCGGTGATACCATAATAGAGGAATTAAGGCATGACCAAACAGGAGAAAAGAGAACAAAGAATAAGGTAGAATCCAACGAATGTTTCATTGCAGGATTTTGAAAATCTAATTAATCAATATGGTCAGATTACAACCTGCGGAAGCCATTTTAAAGCGATGATTGGGGAGGACAAATTACCTTATAAAAGGGAAAATCCAATAAAGTTCGCTTATGTAAAAGCCCTGCTGAAAATTATCGATCGCTGTCAGGAGAATAAACATGAATAAAATTATTAAAGATCTGGAGTACTACGCTGGATTACCGTACACCATCATTCTGGAAAAATACGACGATCAGGGCGGATATTGGGTGAGCCGAGTAGCCGAATTACCATTTTGTATGATACATGGGAATACACCTGAAGAAGCCCTGAAAGATATTGAAGAAATAAAAATGGATTGGATTCAGTCGAATCTGGAAGAAGGACATCCGATACCGGAACCGGTTGACCATAATTTCAGCGGCGAGATACGGGTGAGAATGCCACCAACTTTGCACCGCTTCTTATCAGACAGAGCGATGATTGAAGAAGTCAGCCTGAATCAGTTTATGGTGATGGCGCTGGCCAGGGCAGTGGGGTACCCGGAGGCTGAAAAGAAGAGTCTTGAAAAAGCGCCGAAGCGGGAATTATTGATGGTCAAAGAAGCGAAGAGAAAGTACAGGAAGAAACAGTAGAAGAGACTTTCAACAATCTCCTTCCTGTGTAATCAAATTAAAGAGGAGCGAGGGATATGCCCTCGCTCCTCTTTGTTTCTTTTGTTTTAGAAAAGTATAAGTCTGCTATTATTTCTTGATCCCCGCGTAACCGCCGTCCTTGGATTCTGTTTTTTGCCGTTTTAATCCGGGAATGAGATTACCCATCCCTTCGCTATTCTGGTTACACCAGGCATAAATGATGGTGACGTCCCAACCGATGCAGAAATGGCGTACGCCCATATCAACCCACGGTTTTGCTGCCTCGAAAGACGGGACTTCAACCCGGGGGGCAACGCCCTTTTTCAGCGCCATTTCGACCATTCTTTTCTGGGTATCCAGTATCTCCGGCGATCTGCTCTGGCCTGGTTTGCCGTAGCTGATGGAGTAATCGCTGGGGCCGAACTGCACCATATCAACGCCCGGAACAGAGAGAATTTTCTCCAGATTGTCCATCGCGCCGGTTTTCTCGATCATAATCGCGATCACGATATCATCCATCGCCTTTGCCCAGGCTTCCGGGCCATCCACGACATAGCCCACACTGCGGCGCATGCCGTAGCCGTGCACCCCACCAACATCGGGTCTCTCCGAACGGACAGCGCGGATGCAATCTTTGACATCATCCACAGTGCGGATATCCGTGAAAAGGACGCTCTGAAATCCAGAATCAATTGCCCGGGGAGTAATAAAACCGCGGCCGTTTTCTTCAACCTTCATCATCCCGCCCAGGTTGGGAAAAAGTTCGATCGAACGGCAGATATTATCCATTACTTCCAGGCTGAAAGGAGAATATTCACCGACGTACTCAATATAATCGAATCCGCCGGAATGTCCGACCACCTCTGCCATGCCCGGCCAGGGATCGATCAAATGCATGCCCAGTGATGGTTTTCCCGCTTTCAATAATTCTCTAAGTCTATTTGGTCTCATATTACGCTCCTGATATTTTTTGGTTTATTTTACTATTATGCGGTTAGTTATGGCTGAAATACAAGTGTTGCGCATAATGTTACATCCAATTCAATGAAAAATTCTTTCATTAATGAGGTTGTCTGGAAATAACCACTGCAAAATAAAATCGAGGTGAAAGTGCACCGCGGAAAAGTAAATTCCCCTTGGTCCCTCCCGTTCATGCCTCCGGGACCTACCGGCCTTTCGCGAAAGTGGGTGAATGGGTTTCAACAGGCAACCTAAATGATTTCGGACAGCATCAGGATGGCTAAAATGAGAAGAGGGGGAATCTAATCCCGCCCTTCTTATTTCGTCATGGATTCCAGCCTGCGCTGGAATGGATTCTGAGTTCTATTCCGGCTTTTCTACCAACCCGGCATCTTTATGTTTTTGGGTGATAGTTTCGGCGAGCTTTTCCAATGCTTGATAGTCGATGTCACGCGGCTGGCCTTTACAGATTACCGGCGGGATGATCTCTACCTTGAGATTTGGTACAAGGCTGACAATCGTATCCACCGCTTTCGTGCCCCAGCCGTAAGAGCCGATAATGGACGCGAATTTGGCCTTGGGTTTCAGAGCATTAGCCAGAACAGCAGCGTAAGCGATCAGCGGATGAGGTCCGATCATCACAGTCGGAGTGCCGATAACAATCGTACCGGCATCGACGAGCGCCATTGCCAGCTTACCGGTATCCGCAACTGACATATCGAACTGCTCCACGGTGACACCTTTGCCCGCCAGCGAACTGACGAGATAATCCACCATCTTCTTCGTGCTGCCGTGCATGGATATATAAGGCAACACGACAATATTCTTCGGTTCATCATAAACCCACTCGTGGTAGGCATTGATAATGAAATCCGGTTCTCCATACATCGGGCCGTGGCTGGGGGCGATCAATTCAAATTCATAACCTTTGATTTTTTCCAGATTATTTTTAATTTGCGTACGGAAAGGCATCATAATTTCGGCGTAATAGCGTTTGGCGGCTTCATACACCCGGCCTTCGTCGGTGACATAGAGGTCGGTAGTAGCGATGTGCGAGCCGAAGAAATCGCAGGAAAAGAGGATTTTATCTTCCCGCAGATATGTCAGCATGGTTTCCGGCCAATGCACCCACGGCGCATAGATGAATTCCAGGGTGCGGTCGCCCAATGATAAAGTTTCCAGGTCATTGACGGTCTTGAATTTTTCCGGGGACAGATGGAATAGGTCAATGAGCAAATCTTTTGCTTTCGGAGTACAGATTACCTGAGCTTCCGGATATTTGGCCAGAACATGGGGAATCGCGCCAGAATGGTCGGGCTCCGAATGATTGGAGATAATGTAATCAAGGCGCTTGATACCCAACAGATCAAGATTATCGAGCAAAATTTCCGGCATTTTGCGGTCGACAGTATCGATGAGCGCGATTTTTTCGCTGCCTTTGATCAAATAGGCATTATAGCTGGTGCCGTCCGGTAACGGGATCAGCGAATCGAACAGACGCCGATCCCAATCGACCGCGCCAACAGAAAATATCCCGGGAGCAAATTCTCTGGCTTTCATTCTCAGGTGTCTCCTACTTATATTTTCTTGAAGTCGCTTTTGGCCGCCCCGCAGACAGGACAGACCCAGCCATCGGGGATTTTCTCAAAGGGTGTCCCCGGCGGGATTTTCCCATCGGGGTCGCCGAGTTCAGGATCGTAGATATAGCCGCAAACGGTGCATTCATATTTAGACATGACGGGTTTTTCCTCCTTTTTTATTTCGACAAAGCTGGGAGCGGATCTCGGGGTACTGCCGCGTTTAACTTCATGATAATAGGCGTAGGTCATCGGTTCGCCTTCTTTCACAACCTCAGCGCCGATAACCTGTCCGATAAAAACAGTATGGGTCACGGCATCGGTCTGCCCGATCACCTTTGCTTCCAAATAGGCTACAGCATTGTCCGTGACGATGGGAACGCCGGTTTCCTGGGTGGTGTAATCTATGCCCTTGAATTTATCGATATCCCGGCCGGATTTAAAGCCAAAATTGCCAATAAAAGATAATGGAGTGTCTTGTGCCAGGATGGAAGCGGTAAAGACTTTACTTTTATCGATGTATTCATGAGTCAAGTTATTTTTGTTGATCGCGACGGCGACCAAAGCAGGCTCTGAAGCGGCTTGAATAAGTGTGTTAGCGATCTGCCCATTTACTTTATCACCATCTTTGCTGCAGATGATAAACATCCCATAAGTCATTTTGAAAAAAGCTTTCGGGTTCATGGTATACCTCCATCCTCGTATAATGCAGGTTTATTTGTTAATCAATATTACTATACTACAAAAAATGTGCCGCGGTGACCCCGAAATATTAAATTTTTATGTCTAAATATGAAATATAAAAACAATTTGACTATAAACAAGCGAATGGCAGCAATTTGATAATATCCAGCTTTGACGCGCTTAGAACGCCCCGTTTATAACCGCATTCTTTTGCTGATGGGAAAAGTGGATTGACTATCATTTTTAAGGCGATCAGCCTTCGGAAAGAAACAGTTCTTTACATGAAGTCTTTTTCGCTGCTTTTTACCGCCCGCTGCAATTCGGCATTCAGCATTGGAGGCAGACCTTCGATATCGACATTAAGGAAACCGCGGACAATGGTGGCCGTGGCTTCGTCACGCGTCATACCGCGCGCCATCAGATATTCTACCTCTTCTTCGGCGATTTTGCCGACAGCCGCTTCATGGTATAGGTCGATACCGGCGAGGTTGCCTTTAAGTTCGGGAATGGCATGTATGGAACCTTTGCTGCCCAGGATCAACCCGCGGCACTCCAGATGGCCTTTGACTTCCGGTTCGTTGGCTTCTATATAACCGCGGCTGACGATATTGCCGCCCATACTGATGGCGCGGGTAATCATTTCGGTTTTCGCGCCCCTGGCGTTGAGATAGACCCGTCCGCCGACATCCATGTTCGAATCCGGACGGGCGACGAGGACGCTATTAAAACGCGCGGTGGCGTTTTTGCCATTACAACGCGCGATGGGATTCATCTGAATAGTATTGACCGGTTTCATCAGCACATAGTTGCTGAGGAAAAGTCCGTCTTCCTCGATGATGGCCGCGGTCCTTGGGCGCACGGCAAATTCACGGTTCCAGCTGTGGATCATCGTGAAGGTTACCTTCGCGCCTCTCTTGATATAAAATTCCGAAACACCAAGGTGCATACCTGGCTCGTTGCCGAGCGATGTAGCACAGCCGGTGATAATATGCAGCTCCGAATTTTCTTCGGCGATAATGATATTATGCACATTCTGGGCAAATTTCGGTTTGGAAAGATAAAGACAGGCCTGCACCGGATAATTGGTTTTAACACCGGGTAATGTGCGGATGAAATAGCCGTCATTCTGCCCTAATTCCACGCTGGCCGTATATTTATCCGTATCCACGGCGACGGCTTTCCAATAGTAATCCGAAAGCCAGTCATGTTTCTTTAGCGCCTGACTGACCGGCATCACCTCGACGCCTTCTTCTTTGACGGAACTGTGAATCGGCGTATTGTCCATCTGGATAAACGTGCCGACGCGCTGACTGGGGTCATCCAGCATCAAGCCGGCTTCCAGCATTTTATTTTTATCTGCCTGTGCCAGTTGTGAAGGGTCTCTCTGGTAAGCGTGTTCTTCCGCCGAGCGGGTAAATTGTTTCAGGTCGACATCTTCACCCATGATTGCTTTTTTATCAACGGCGGCCTGCGCTTTTTCCT
>Ga0265316_10003046_pt1 | contig 17107 bp, 14 predicted proteins | sample 4522metaG_FD_202092 | JGI IMG/M metagenome (GOLD analysis project Ga0265316, IMG submission 202092) | Rhizosphere microbial communities from Carex aquatilis grown in University of Washington, Seatle, WA, United States - 4-5-22 metaG | ecosystem: Host-associated > Plants > Roots > Rhizosphere >...
CAGCTCAGCCGGCCTGCGCTGCCCCGCATCCCCGGTCTGGCCGACTTCCAAGGGCCCTGCTTTCATTCGGCCCAGTGGGACCACACCTGCGACCTGCGCGGCAAACGCGTCGCCGTGATCGGCACGGGGGCCTCGGCCATCCAGTTCGTGCCGGCCATCGCCCCGGACGTGGCGCAGCTGCACGTTTTCCAGCGCTCGGCGGCCTACCTGCTGCCCCGGCCCGACCGCGCTTACCGCGCCTGGGAGAAGGCCCTCTTCCGCCACGTGCCCGCCGCCATGAAGCTGCACCGCGCCTGGGTGTACCTGAGCTACGAGTCGCGCGCGCTGGCCTTCACGCGCCTGCACAGCCTGATGACGCTGGCCGGCGGCTTGCCTTTCCGCCGCATGCTGAAACGGCAGGTGGCTGACCCGGCCTTGCGCCAGCGCCTCACGCCCGACTACCCGATCGGCTGCAAGCGCATCTTGCTGTCCAGCGAGTACCTGTCCACCATGGCGCGCCCGAACGTGGACCTGGTCACCACCGGCATCCGGCGCATCACGCCCGATGGCGTGGAGACCGAAGACGGCCGCCACCACGCAGCGGACGTGCTCGTCCTGGGCACAGGCTTTGCCGCCACCGAGTTCCTCGCGCCCCTGGACGTGCGCGGCCGCAACGGGGTTGCGCTCGGACAGGTGTGGTCGCAAGGCGCCAAGGCCCACCTCGGCATGACCGTGCCGGGCTTCCCCAACTTCTTCATGCTGTACGGGCCCAACACCAACCTGGGCCACAACTCCATCGTCTACATGCTGGAGAGCCAGATCGCCCACGTGGTGCGCTGCATCGAACAGCTGGACCAACAAGGCGCGCGCAGCATCGAGGTCGACGCCTCGCGCCACGACGCCTACAACGCGCACATCCAGGCGCGGCTGCGGCACACCGTCTGGCACGGCTGCACCAGCTGGTACGTCGATGCCAACGGCCACAACAGCACCAACTGGCCTGGCTTCACACTGACGTACCGCTGGCTGACCCGCCGCAGCGACTGGGGCGCCTACCGTTTCCAGCCCGCCGCTCAGCCACTCACTTCGCCTCCTGCCGCGACCCCATGAACCGCCCGACCGAACGCCGCTACCCCGACACGTCGCACGTGCGCGTGCGCCGCGTCAAATCCACCTTCCAGGCCGAGGGTGCGCTGTGCGCCGCGACCCTGCACCTGCCGCCCGACGCCAGCCCCGAGGCACCGCGGCCGGCCATCCTGATGGTCGGCGGCTGGGGCAGCATCCAAATGGCCTTGACCTCGTCCTTCGTGCACCGCTTCGTCGAAGCGGGCTACGCGGTCATGGAGTTCGACCACCCCGGCTGGGGCGACAGCGGCGGCTTCCCGCGCCAGGGCATCGACCCGTGGCGCCGCTGCCGCGCGAGCGACACCGCCCTGGTGCACCTCAAGGCCCAGCCCTGGGTCGCGGCCGACCAGATCGTGCTGTGGGGCACCTCCTTCGGCGGTGGGCACGTGGTGGACCTCGCCGGCCAGCATCCGGAGCTGCAAGGCGCCATCGTCCAGGTGCCCATGCTCGATGGCCTGGCGGCCACGCTGTCGATGTCGCCACTGCGCCAGCTGCAGTTCGCGGTGCTGGGCCTGATCGATGCGCTCAAACCAGGGGCGCCGCTGTGCGTGCCCACCCTGGCGCCCCCGGGCGGCTTCGGCACCATGGACCGCGATGGCGCGTGGGACGCGCTGCAACGCGCGCTGGCCGTCTGGCCCAAGCGCCGCTACGACAACCGCGTGGCCGCGCGCTCGACCCTGACCATGCCCTTCTACCGCCCCTGGAAGCGCCTGAAAAATGTCCAGGTGCCCATGCTCATCCTCGGGGCCACCGCCGACACCGTCGCGCCCTTCGTGGCCGACAAGGTGGCGCGCGTGGGCAACCCCAAGCTGGAAGTGATCGAAGTCGATGCCGACCACTTCGACCCCTACTTCGAGCCGCTGTTCCCCGAGGTGCTGCGGCACCAATTGGGCTTCCTGGCCCGCGTGCTGCCGTTAGACTGACGGGATTCCGTTCTGCCCTTCGTGAGTGCCCCCTCGTGCGTTTTTGTGCGCTCTTGGGGCTCAAGTCGCCGCATTGCGCCCACTCACCGAACCAGGGGGACGTCCACATGCCGGGCTACCAGACCAAGCAAGAGCGCGTTGCCATCCAGGGCGCGCCCCACCTCCTCATCCAGTCGCTGCTCGACCGCCAGCAGTTCGCCGACCCCGATGGCGAGGCCGAGGCGGTGGGCATCTCCAGCGCCATGTGGCCGCTGTTCGGGATGTTGTGGCCCTCGGCGCAAGAACTCGCCAGCTGGATAGCGCGCCGCGCCAGCGTGCCGCAGGAGCGCATCCTGGAAGTGGGTTGCGGCCTGGCCTTGGCCAGCCTGGTCATGCACCGCCGCGGCGAAGACGTCACCGCCTCCGACTGCCACCCGCTGACATCGCGTTTCCTGAGCGACAACACCGCGCTCAACGAGCTGCTGCCGCTGCCCTACCGGCATGGCAATTGGGCCGATGCCGACGACGCGCCGGTGCGCGCAGGCCACCCGGTGGTGGAAGGTCGCTTCGACCTCATCATCGGCAGCGACGTGCTCTATGAGCGCGACGACGCGGGCCACCTCTCGCGCTTCATCGCCCGACACGCGCAGCCCATGGCCGAGGTGCTCATCGTGGACCCGAACCGCGGCAACCGCAGCGGCTTCAACCGCCGCATGGCCGCCGAAGGCTTCGCGCTCGAAGAGGTGGACCTCAGCCACGCCCGCGAGGGCGAGGCGCCCTACCGCGGGCGCATGCTGCGGTACAAGCGCGATCCACAGCGCTGAGCTGAACCCTCAGCGCGCCAGCTCGGCGCGCATGGCGTCGATGACGTCCTTGTAGCTGGGCTGGCCGAAGATGGCGCTGCCGGCCACGAAGGTGTCGGCACCGGCATCGGCGATGCGGCGGATGTTGTCCACCTTCACGCCACCGTCGATCTCCAGGCGGATGTCGCGGCCCGTCTCTCGGTGATGTGCGTCAATGAGCTTGCGCACCTTCTCGGCCTTGCGCAGCGTGCTGTCGATGAAGCTCTGGCCGCCGAAGCCGGGGTTCACGCTCATCAGCAGCACCACGTCGACCTTGTCGATCACCCATTCCAGCACGTCGATGGGCATGGCCGGGTTGAACACCAGGCCGGCCTGGATGCCCTCGGCCTTGATGAGCTGCAGGGTGCGGTCCACGTGGGTGGAGGCGTCGGGGTGGAAGGTGACGATGTCGGCGCCCGACTTGGCGAAGGCCGTGGCCAGCGCGTCAACGGGCTGCACCATCAGGTGCACGTCGATGGGTACCTTCGTGCCATCGGCCTTGACGCTGTGCTTGCGCAGGGCCTGGCAGACCATCGGCCCGAAGGTCAGGTTGGGCACGTAATGGTTGTCCATCACGTCGAAGTGGATCCAGTCCGCGCCGGCGTCGATGACGTTGCGCACCTCTTCACCCAGGCGAGCGAAATCGGCAGACAGGATGCTGGGGGCGATGCGGAAGGTGCGGGGGACGGACGACATGGCAGCGGGCCTCACGGGCGACGGACGGTGTGGACGGGCGAAACCGCCATTGTAGGAAGGTCCGCCGCCTTGCTCGGCGCCCAGGCTCAGTAGCCCCAGGTGCTCTGCGGCATCAACCAGGGGAAGCTCATGTGCTTGCGCTGGCGGGCCACGCACTTGCGCGAGGCGGTGGCGCTGTCCACGGTCTTGTCCACCGCATAGCTGACCCACTCGGCGTAGCTGTCGGTGAGCTCCAGCGTCGAGTAACCCGAGCTGCTGCTGTTGAAGAAGCGGATGTGCGGGTTGGCCACCTGCACCGCGGGCGCCACCAGGCCTTGCACGAGCACTTCGCGCAGCTTGGGGTCGGCGTTGGCGGCCACCAGCTCGCCCAGGGTCGAGGACGTGATCGAGGGCGTCATGAACTCGGCGCCCAGGTAGTTCGAGGTGTCGATCAGGTTGGGGCTGGTGTAGTCGAGCTTGATGTCGCTGGCGATGTGGGTGTGCAGGTCACCGGTGACAACGAGGAAGTTCTTGACCGCGGCCTGGCGCAGCGCGGCACAGATGGCCGTGCGTTCGGCGCCGTAGCCGTCCCAGGCATCGACGTTGAAGGGCGTCAGCGGGCTGGCGATCGGGGTCAGCGAGAGGCGGCCGAAATAGGTCTGGTTGCCCATCAGCTTCCAGGTGGCGCGCGAGGTGGTCAGGCCATCGACCAGCCAGTTGTGCTGGGTCTGGCCCAGCAGGGTGCGGCCGCCCGCGTCGCCCTTGCTGCAACCCAGCGGGGCGTAGCGCTGCAGGTAGTCGCCTTCGCCGCAGGGGTGGTTGCTGCGGTAGGTGCGGTTCTCGATCATCAGCAGGTCGAGGAAGCCGGCGAAGTCGAATCGGCGGTACACGGTGAGCGCATCGAAGGGGTGGGTGGCGTTGCTGTTGAAGCTGACGCGGGCCGGCACGTACTCGGTCCAGGCGCGTTGCGAGTCCAGCTTGAGCTGCTTGAGCAAGGCCGGGCTGTTGCCGTACTTCGGGTCGGTGGTGTAGGGGTGGTCGGGCGCGCCCAGGGTGTCGCGGGCGTAGTCCCAGTAGACGTCGTTGGCCGTCTCGTGGTCGTCGGGCACGCAGATGAAGGTGTGGCGCTCCATCGCGGCCTGCAGCTTGCGGTCGCTGCGGATGGTGCGGTAGATGAAGCGGTAGTCGGCCAGGTCCAGGGCCACGGTGCCACCGGAGGGCAGCACCATGGTGCGGTCGGCGTAAGGCAGGCTCTGGAAGCGCGGGTCGCCGGCGGTTTCGTAAATGAAATCGCCCAGGTGCAGCACGAAGTCCAGGCTCTCGTCGCGCGACAGGTGGGACCAGGCGCCGTAGTAACCGTTGGTGAAGTCCTGGCAGGTGGCCAGGCCGAACTTCAGGCGGCGCACGCCGTTGGGGCTGGCCGGCAAGGTGCGGCAACGGCCGGTACGGCTGAGGGTGCCGGCGTAGATGAAGCGGTAGTAGAAACGGCCACCGGCGGGCGTGGCGGGCAGCTGGCCGTCGAGGTCCACCTTGACGGTGAAGTCGCGCTCAGGGCCGATCTGATCGGGGCGCACCTCGGCTTGCAGCACCAGTTGGCTGAACTGGGCATCGGTGGCGACCTGCAGGTAGAGCGATTCGCTGGCGCGCACTTCGCTGGCGCGGATGTGCGTCCACAGGATCACGCCGGTGACGCTGGGGTCGGCCGAGGAGATGGACAGGTCGAAGACGCGGTCAGCGTCGGTGCGCAGACCGGACACGTCGATGGGGTTCAGGCCCAGCTTGGCGAAGCTGGCGGCTTGCGCCTGCCAGGTGACCAGCAGGCCACCGCTCAGGGCGCCCAGCGCCGACAAAAATCCACGACGGTCCATGGTGTTGCTCCTCGGTCTCTCGGTTCAAATTCGGGTCAATGGCGGGTCCGGATGCGGTGGGGCAGCGGTTCGCTTGGCGCCGCAGCTCTGCCACGGATGGGCCACGGTACTAACCACATCTGGTTACGGCAATGCTCACAAATCCGGGTGACAGCCCCATGACGAGCAGGGTCACCCAGCCGGACACGCCCCATCCGTGTGCCTAGAATGGGCCGCATGAACCATGCCGAATTCAGCTGCAGCGTGCAGCCCAGTTACCTCGAAGAGCAGAGCAACCCGGCGCGTCACGAGTACGCGTTTTCCTACACCGTCACCATCGTCAACAGCGGCACGGTGGCCGCGCAGCTCATCGGTCGCCACTGGCTGATCACCGATGCCACCGGGCGCGTCGAAGAGGTCCGCGGCCTGGGCGTGGTGGGCCACCAGCCCCTGCTCAAACCCGGCGAGCGCTTCGAATACACCAGCTGGGCGCGCCTGGAAACGCCCCACGGCAGCATGCAGGGCAGCTTCTTTTGCATGACCGACGAGGCCCGCCTCTTCGAAGCCCCCATCCCCGCTTTCACGCTGGCGCGCAGCCAGTCGCTGCACTGATGGCGGTGTTGTCGCGGTGGGTCCGCCCCTTCACCCGCCGGGCCTGGTGGCCACGTCCCGGCAACGGGTTTGACATCGAGGCCTTGCTCGATGCGGCCGATGCGCAAGCCGCGCCGGTCGAGCGCCACATCTGGCTGATCCGCCTGCTGGACTGGGTGCGCCGCGGCGAGCCCGTCAGCGGCATGCAGTGCGTGGTGCGCCTGCTCGATGCGTCGGCACATCCTGCCCGGCGCGGACGCGTGGTGGCCCTGCTGGCCGCCGTCTGGCGCGACACCGACGTGGCCGCGCTGCTGGCCGACTTCGGCTTCTCGCCGCGTGCGGCCTTCCTCAACGAACTGGGCGAGCGCCTGCGCGGGCGCGTGCTGCCGCAAAGCCCAGAAACGAACGACCTGGCCGTGCTGTTCGGCCTGCTGTTCAGCGACGCCGACGACGCCGACTGGCTGGCCGCACTGGACGCCACCACGCTCGATGGCATCGGGGCCCTGTGGCAGGACGCCCTGGCCCACGACGCCACCCCCTTCGGCGACCCGCAACGCGCCCCCCTGGGCTGGCGCGACGCGTTCTACGACGCCATGCTCTACCTGGCCACCCAGGTGCGCGCCATCGGCTTCTCGCCGGCCTTCCGCGGCCGCATGGGCATCAGCGTGAGCCGCGATTTCGATGTCGTCGGTGCGGACCCCCACGAAGGCCTCCTCAGCGCCCCGGGCGATGCCAGCACGCGCGCGGCCTTCCGCCAACTCACCCACGCCATCGAGCGCATGCGCGACCACGCGCTGGCCATCGCCTCGGCGGCTTCGCCCGAGGCCGCAGAAGCCCCGACAGCCACGCTGCTGCAAGAAGCGCAGTACCTGCGCGTGCTGCTGGACACCTGCGCCGAGGCCGCGCGCGGCTTGCACGGCCACCTCGACACCCAAGGCATCTCGGTCAACCTGGTGTTCCAGATCGACCAGCTGTGCGAACGTTGCCGCCGCATCGCGCTGCTGCTCGATGTGGTGCTGGCGCCGCAACCCGGCCCCGCCTTGCACCGCCTGGTGCTGACGCTGGTGACCGTGGGCCGCGACCGCCGCAGCGTGCGCGCGCTGTTCTCGCAGCACACCTCGCAGCTGGCGCGGCGCGTGGCCGAACGCAGTGCCGAAACCGGCGAGCACTACATCACCCGCACCCGCGACGAGTACATGAACATGCTGGCGCGGGCCTCGGGCGGCGGGGCCGTGCTGGCGGGCACCACCTTCATGAAGTTCGTGGTGCTGTCGCTCGGCCTGTCGCCCTTCCTGGCCGGCTTCGGCGCGGGCGTGAACTACGCCGTCAGCTTCGTGCTGGTGCAGTGGCTGCATTTCACCGTGGCCACCAAACAGCCGGCCATGACGGCGCCGGCGATGGCCGCCAAGCTGGCCGATGTGCACAGCGACGAGGCCGTGGAAGGCTTTGTCGACGAGGTCGCGCACCTGTTGCGCTCGCAGATGGCGGGCATCGTGGGCAACCTGATGGTGGTGGCGCCGCTGGTGCTGGGCGTGCAGGCACTGGCCTGGTGGGTGAATGGCCGGCCCCTGATCAACGCCCACGAGGCCCACCACGTGCTGGAGACGCTCACGCTGCTGGGCCCGACGCTCTGGTATGCGGCCTTCACGGGCGTGCTCTTGTTCGCATCGAGCATCCTGGCGGGCTGGGCCGAGAACGCCTTCGTGCTGCACCGCCTGGACAGCGCCTTGCGCTTCAACCCGCACATCCAGGCCTGGCTGGGCGAGGCACGTGCGGTGCGCTGGTCGGCTTGGTTGCGCGAGAACATCTCCGGGCTGGCCGCCAACATCTCGCTGGGCCTGATGCTGGGCATCGTGCCGGTGGTGGCGCACTTCGTGGGCCTGCCGCTGGACGTGCGCCACGTGACGCTCTCCACCGGCCAGGTGGCGGCGGCCGTCGGCACGCTGGGCTGGCCGGTGCTGCACGAACCGGCGCTGTGGTGGTGCGTGGCCGCCCTGCCGCTGACCGGCGTGTTGAACGTGGGCGTGAGCTTCATGCTGGCCCTGCGCGTGGCGGTGCGTTCGCGCGGCGTGCGCGTCACCGACCGGGCGCGGCTGTGGCGCGCGGTGCTGCGGCGCCTGCTGCGTCAGCCGGGTTCGTTCCTGCTGCCGCCGCGCTCGCTGGGGTGATCGGAGGGGGGCAGGGCGTCAGGAGCATCGGGGGCGTCGGCCGCATCGACGACGTCGGCCTCCTCGTGACGCTCCCCCCGCTGGCGACCCGAGAACATCGTCCACCAGATCAGGAAGACGAACAGCGCCAAAGCGCCCACAGCTTCCAGCACAATCAGCGACATGGCTTGGGTTTCCGGGTGGGATGTGATGCAGCGTTTTGAAACCGTCGCGCCGCGGGGTGCGCGGTGGGTGGGTTTGGCTTGGATTGTAGGCAGCCTGGCGGGCTGCGGCAGCCTGGGCGGCCCAGGTGGGCATGGCGGAACAGGGTCAGCGCCTGTGGTGACGGCACCTGGCATGACCGTGCCCGCGCCCGGCACCCCGTCGGGCACAGCCCTCTCACCAGAGGGTCCCACCCTGCTGCGCACCAAGGCCCGCTGGACGCAGGCCAGCTGGCGCGACCTGCCCGGCTGGGAGAGCGACCGCACCAGCGTGTGGTGGCCCGCCCTCGCCAAAGGCTGCGTCAAGCCTGCGCCTGCTTGGGCCAAGGTCTGCGAAGAAGTGCGTCGCCTCGGGCCCGACTGGGGCCAGCGCGTGGACGACGGCTTCGTGCGGCAGTGGGTGGAAAGCCACTTCCAGCCCTGGCGCGTGAGCGCCCTGGACGGCACCAGCAACGGCCTGCTGACCGGCTATTTCGAGCCCCTGCTGGAAGGCCGCCGCAAGCCCGATGCCCGCTTCGCCTACCCGCTGCACCGCGCCCCTGCGGGCCTGGGCCAGCGCAAGCCCTTCTTCTCGCGCAGCGAGCTGGAATCCACGCCCGAAGGCCGCGCCGCCATCGCCGGGCGCGAGGTGGTGTGGCTGGCCGACCCGCTCGATGTGCTGCTCATCCAGGTGCAGGGCTCGGGCCGCATCCGCCTGCCCGACGAGCCCACGCCGCAGGGCACGCCCAAGGTCATCCGCCTGGCCTTTGCAGGTCACAACGAGCAGCCCTACATGTCGGTGGCGCGCTGGTTGGTGGACCAGGGCGCCTTCACGCTGGAGCAAGCCTCCTGGCCGGCCATCCGCAGCTGGGCGCAGGCCAACCCCAATCGCGTGGGCGAGATGATGGCGGCCAACCCGCGCGTCGTTTTCTTCCGCGAAGAGGCCCTGCCCGATGCGGAGCTGGGCCCCAACGGCGCTCAGGGCGTGCCACTCACGCCCGGGCGCTCCATCGCTGTGGACCGCGACAGCGTGCCCCTGGGCACCCCCGTCTGGCTGGACAGCACGATGCCGCAAACCTGGGTGGCCGGCAGCGTGCCCCCGCCCTCGCCGCTGCGCCGCCTGGTCATGGCGCAGGACACTGGCGGCGCCATCCTGGGCGCCGTGCGCGCCGACTTCTTCTGGGGCTGGGGCGACGAAGCCCTGGCGCAGGCCGGCCGCACCAAGCAGCCGCTGGCGATGTGGGTGCTGTGGCCGGTGGGGCCGTGACCGCCTTCAGGCCCTGAATTGGTGCATTAGTACCTGCTTCATCGGCCAGCACGCCAAGGCATACCGCAGCAAACTTGCACGACAAGGCATGCTGAGGTTTCCCATGGATTCGTTTTTCTGGACCGCCGGTCCGGGCTTTGACCACAACCTGTTGCTGTACGGCGAGCACGATCCGTGGCTGGTCCTGCTCTCCGTCTGCGTGGCCATGTTCGCCTCGACCATGGCCATGCAGGCCGCCGTCCAGGCCCGCAACATCCCTCAGGCACGCCTGCGCAACACCACCTTGCTGGCGGGCAGCCTGGCGCTGGGCTGCGGCGTCTGGGCCATGCACTTCATCGGCATGCTGGCCTTCCGCCTGTGCACGCAGGTCTCCTACGACACCGGTCTGACCACGCTGTCGGTGCTGCCCAGCATGGGTGCTTCCTGGACGGCGCTGCGCCTGCTCAGCCAGGAACGCGTCACGGCGCGTGAGCTCTTGATCTCCGGGGTGCTGATGGGGGCCGGCATCGGCGCCATGCACTACGCCGGCATGGCCGCCATGCGCATGGCCCCGGTGCTGCGCTACGACCCCTGGATGTTCGCCCTGTCCATCGTGGTGGCGGTGGCGCTGGCCGTGCTCGCGCTGTGGGTGCGCTTCGGCCTGGCCACGCGCTTCTCGCGCCGCGGCGGGCTATCGCAAGCCACGGTGGCCGGCGCCGTCATGGGCCTGGCCATCGCTGGCATGCACTACACCGGCATGGCCGCGGCGCGCTTCATCGGCCGGCCCACCGCCGAATTCGACCTCGCTCCCGCCAACCAGGTGCCGCTGGCCCTGTCCATCACCCTGGTGACGCTGATGATCAGCGTGATGGTGGCCGCGGCCATCGGCCTGGTGCGCTACCGCCGCCTGCTGGAAGTGAACCAGGCCAAGGAAGCGCGGCTACGCGCCATCGCAGACACCTCGATCGACGGCATCATCGTCTTCGACGAGCGCGGCACCATCCACGAATTCAACGCCGGGGCCGCGCGCATCTTCGGCCGCTCCGCGTACAGCCTGATCGGCCAGAGCGTCACCCAGATCATGGTGGAGCCCTTCCGCAGCCAGGCCATGGCGTCTTTCCCGACCTTCCTGGCCTCGGTGCGGCCCTCGATGGGCACCACACTGTCCATCCATTGCTTCCACAGCGATGGCCGCAGCATCCCCATCCAACTGGTGGTTGGCAGCACAGCCCGGCTGGAGGAGCAGATGTATGTGGCCTTCGTGGCCGACGTCAGCGAGCAGCAACGCATGGAGCGCGCCCTGCGCGACAGCGAAGCCCAGTTCCGCTCGCTCATCGGCAACATCCCGGGCATCTCCTACCGCTGCCGCATGGAATCTGGCTGGCCCATGGTTTTCGTCAGCGACGCGGCCGAGCGGCTCACAGGCTGGCCCAGCAGCGCCTTCATGGGCTCGCCCCCGGAGATCAGCTTTGCCGACCTGGTCTCGCGCGAGGAGTCCGAACGCATCGGGCGCATCGTCAAGCAGGCGGCCGAGACCGAGCAGCAGTTCGTGCTGGAGTTCCAGCTGCGCACCCGCGGCGGCAGCGTGCGCTGGATGTGGGGCAACGGCAGCCTGGTGCGCGCGGCCGACCACAGCGTGAAGTGGATCGACGGCGTGCTGCTCGACATCACCGAGCGCCGCCAGATGGAAGACGATCTGGTGCTGGCCAAGGAGCGCGCCGAAGCCGCAGCCCAAGCCCGCAGCACCTTCCTGGCCAATATGAGCCACGAAATCCGCACCCCGATGAACGCCATCCTGGGCTTCACCGAGGTGGTGCTGGGCGGCGAGCTGCAGGGCGCCCAGCGCAAGCACCTGGAGACGGTCCACAAGTCGGCGCGCAGCCTGCTGCACCTGCTCAACGACATCCTCGACACCTCCAAGCTGGACCGCGGCGCGCTGACACTGGAGTCGCTGGACTTCTCCCTGGGTGACCTGGTGCAGCAGCTGTGCGCCGAGCAGTCCATCCAGGCCGGCCGCAAGGCACTGGTGCTGCGCTGCGACATGCACGACGCGGTGGGCGACATGGTGCAAGGCGATCCGCACCGCCTGCGCCAGATCCTGCTCAACCTGCTGGGCAACGCCATCAAGTTCACCGAACAAGGCGAGGTGGTGCTGGCCGCCACACGCCAGGGCCACATCGTGCACTTCACGGTGCGCGACACCGGCATCGGCATCGCCCCGGACCGCCTGGACACCATCTTCGAGGCCTTCACGCAGGCCGATGCGTCCATGAGCCGGCGCTTCGGCGGCACCGGCCTGGGCACCACCATCAGCAAGCAGTTGACCGAGCTGATGGGTGGGCGCATTTGGGTGACCAGCACCGTGGGCGAGGGCAGCACCTTCCACGTCTCCCTGCCCCTGCCCGCCAGCCAGGCCACGCGGACCGAGTCGCGCCGCAAGCAGGCCGCCGTGCACCTGCCACCGCTGCACATGCTGGTGGTCGACGACGTGCCGCAGAACACCGAGTTGCTGAACGTCGTGCTCGGTCGCCAGGGCCACACCCTGACGGTGGCCAGCAACGGCCAGGAAGCCGTGGACCGCTTCGCCGAACAGACGTTCGACGTGGTCCTCATGGACGTGCAGATGCCGGTGATGGACGGGCTGAGCGCCTGCCGCGCCATCCGCCAGCTGGAAGCCCAGCGCGGCCGGGGCCGCACCCCGGTGATCGCCCTGTCCGCCAGCGTGCAGGAAGAAGACCGCAAGGCCGCGACCGAGGCCGGCATGGACGGCTTCGCTCACAAGCCCCTGGACCTGCCGGCGCTGGCGCTGGAGATCAGCCGCGTGACGGGGGTGACACCGCTGTCCACCCCATCGGACAACAGCCCCGCTGCCATGAACGACGGCGAGGCGGCGCACACCACGGTGGTGCCGTGCACCGAGGGCGGCGACGCCCTGCTGGTGGACGTGCAGCAAGGCCTGGCGCGCTGGGGCGATGTGCCGCCTTACCACCAGGCCCTGCACCGCTTCGCGCAAGAACAGGCCCGCTGGCTGGACGCCCCCGAGCACCAGCAGCCGCCCGACACCCTCACGCAGGCCCAAGCCACCGCCCACCGCCTGCAAGGCGCGGCCGCCAACCTGGGCCTGACGGCCCTGACCCAGGCCGCCCGACGCGTCGAGCGCTGCGATGCCGACAGCCCCTCCACCCAGCGCGGCCAGGCCTGGCGCCAGCTGCGCACGGTGCTGCGCGACACCCTCGACGCCGTGCAGGACACCATGCCCACCGAACTGCACACGCCCGCCACCGGCGACGCCGCCACATCAGACGCCAGCCAGCCCACCGCCACCGACCCCGCGCTGGTGCAGCTCTGGACGCACCAGGCCGAGCGCCTGCGCCAGGCCTTCCAGCGCGGCGAGTGCCTGGAGCCCCTGTTCGGCCAGTTCTGCGATGCGGTGCGCCCCCACGCCACGGGTCAGGCCTTGCGCACCCTGCAAGCCCTGGCACAGGCCAGCGATGACTTCGATTTCGAAGGCGCCGTCGCGGCCCTGGACCGACTCACCTCCCAATTGACGACCCGCAGGAGCGAAGATGCCCTACTCTGACCGCGAGGTTCGCCCCACGCTGCTCATCGTCGATGACGAGCCCACCAACCTGCAGGTGCTGCGCCAGATCCTGCAGACCGAGTACCGGCTGCTGTTCGCCCGCGACGGCCACAAGGCCCTGGAGCTCGCACGCTCCGAGCGCCCCGACCTGATCCTGCTGGACGTGATGATGCCGGGCATGACCGGCCACGAAGCCTGCGCGGCGCTCAAGGGCGACGCCGACACGCGCAGCATCCCCGTGATCTTCGTGACCGCGCTGGCCGAGACCGACAACGAAGCGCTGGGCTTCGAGCTGGGTGCGGTGGACTACATCGTCAAGCCCGTCAGCCCGCCCATCGTCAAGGCCCGCGTGCGCAACCACCTCTCGCTGGTGCGCATGGACGAGCTGATCGAGTCGCGCATGCAGATCATCGAGCGCCTGGGCCGCGCCGCCGAGTACAAGGACAACGAGACCGGCCTGCACGTCATCCGCATGAGCCACTACGCGCAGACGCTGGCCCTGGCCGCCGGCTGGTCACCCGCCGCCGCGCAAGAGCTGCTGACCGCCGCGCCCATGCACGACATCGGCAAGATCGGCATCCCCGACCACATCCTGCGCAAGAACGGGCCGCTGTCGCCCGAGGAGTGGGACGTCATGCGCACCCACCCGCGCATCGGCGCCGACATCATCGGAGAGCACCCCTCGTCCATGCTGCGCCTGGCCCGCGAGATCGCGCTGCACCACCACGAGAAATGGGACGGCACGGGCTACCCGCACAAGCTGCAGGGCGAGGACATCCCGCTGGCGGCGCGCATCGTCAGCATCGCCGATGTGTTCGATGCCCTGACCACGGCACGCCCCTACAAGCAGGCCTGGACGGTCGAAGACGCGGTGGCGCAGCTGCTGAAGGACCGGGGCGGCCACTTCGACGCGCACCTGGTCGACCTGTTCGTCGCGGCGCTGCCGGAGATTCTGGAGATCCGCGAGCGCTGGAAAGAGTGAAGCCAGCGACCGGCAGCCCGCAGGGTCAGTAGGTCTTGTACGGCAGGAACTTGCCCGACATGACGATGCTGACGCGGTCGCCCATCGGGTTGGGCTCGCGCTGCAGGTCCATCTTGAAGTCGATGGCGCTCATGATGCCGTCGCCGAACTCTTCGTGGATCAGCGCCTTGAACGTGGTGCCATAGACGCTGATGAGCTCGTAGAAGCGGTAGATCAGCGGGTCGGTGGGCACGCTGGTCGGCAGCGAGCCCTTGTAAGGCACCTCCTGCAACCACAGCATGGCCTCTTCGGGCAGGTCGAAGACCTTGCCGATGGTGGCTGCCTGCGTGGCCGTCAGCGTCATCTGGCCCAGGCAGGCGGCCGTGACCCATTCCTTGCTCAGGCCCACCTGGGCCGCCACATCGGACCACTTGATGCCCTTCTTCACCTTGGCTTCGATGATCAGGTCGGTGACGTCTTCGCGGTTCATGTGCTTCTCCTGTGTCAAACAAACTGTCGTTGTGATGCCTCGATGGGCACGTCGTTGATGCTGGCCTCGCGACGGGCCATCAGGCCGTGCTCGTCGAAGGTCCAGTTCTCGTTGCCATGGGCGCGGAACCACTGGCCGGCATCGTCGTGGTACTCGTACTCGAAGCACACGGCGATCTTGTTGTCGGTGAACGCGAAGAGGCGCTTCTTGAGCTTGTAGCCGTGCTCCTGGGCCCACTTGCGCTGCAGGAAGGCGACGATGGCTTCGCGGCCTTGCAGGAACTCGCTGCGGTTTCGCCACCACGAGTCCAGCGTGTAGGCCAGCGAGCAGCGCACCGGGTCCTGGCTGTTCCAGGCGTCTTCGGCCATCTGCACCTTCAGCCGCGCGGTTTCTTCGGTGAACGGGGGCAGCGGCGGACGGCTGACGGGGGTGGCGCTCATGGGGGTCTCCTTGGAGGGCCTTGGGGGCCGCGTCAAACGGCTGCGGCCAGCAGGCCGGGCCGCACCTCGGGCGGGTGCGTGGGGGCGCGGCCATGGCCCAGGTCCTTGGCGCGGGTCACCAGGAAATCGACCAGGTGGTTGCGCAAGGGGTAGAACTGCGGATCGTGGTGCAGGCCGGCGCGGGTGCGGTCGCGCGGCAGCGTGTTGACGACGATCTCGGCGATGCGGGCGCGCGGCCCGTTGCCCATCAGCAGGATCTTGTCGGCCAGCAAGATGGCCTCGTCCACATCGTGTGTGATCATGAACACCGTCTGCTGGGTCTCGCCACAGATGCGCAGCAGTTCGTCCTGGATGGTGCCGCGCGTGAGCGCATCGAGTGCGCCGAAAGGCTCGTCGAGCAGCAGCATCTTGGGCTCGATGGCGAAGGCCCGCGCGATGCCCACGCGCTGCTTCATGCCGCCCGACAACTGCGAGGGCAGCTTGTCAATGGCCGCGTCCAGGCCCACGAGCCGCACGTACTTCTCGACGTGGCTGCGCACCTCCGCCTTGCCCTTGTCAGGCCACTTGGAGCGTACCGCGAAGGCGATGTTCTGGCGCACCGTCAGCCAAGGCATCAGCGCGTGACCCTGGAAGACCACGCCGCGCTCCAGGCCGGGCGCCGTGACCTCGCGGCCGTCCATGAAAACATGCCCTTCGCTGCTGTGCTCCAGGCCCGCCAGGGTGTTGAGGATGGTCGTTTTGCCACAACCCGAGTGCCCGATGATGCAGACGAACTCACCGCGCTGGATGCCGAAGTTCACGCCTTCGAACACCGGCTCAGCTGCCCCCGGGTAGGCCTTGCCCAGGCCTTCGATTTTCAGGAACTCAGTCGACATAGGTCACCGCCTTCTGCAGCCGGGCAAACGCTGTGTCCAGGGCCATGCCCACCAGCCCGATCATCAGGATGGCGAAAATCACATTGGGCAGAGACAGGTTGTTCCACTCGTTCCACACGAAGTAGCCAATGCCCGTGCCGCCCACCAGCATCTCGGCGGCCACGATGACCAGCCACGCGATGCCCATGCTGATGCGCATGCCCGTGAGGATGGTGGGCGCCGCTGCGGGCAGGATCACCTCGGTGGCGCGCCGCCACGCCGACACCTCCAGCGTGCGGGCCACGTTCAACCATTCACGGCGCACGCCGGCCACGCCGAACGCCGTGTTGATGAGCATGGGCCAGATGGAGCAGATGAAGATCACGAAGATGCCCGAGGCGGCCGAATCCTTGATCGTGTAAAGCGCCAGTGGCATCCAAGCCAGGGGCGAGATGGGTTTCAGCACCTGGATGAAAGGGTCGAGCGCGCGGTGCACCAGCGGCGACATGCCGATGGCAAAGCCCAGCGGGATGGCGACCAGCGCGGCGATCAGGTAGCCCGCGCCGACCCGGCCCAGCGAGTAGGCCAGCTGGATGCCGATGCCCTTGTCGTTGGGGCCGTTGTCGTAGAACGGGTGGGCGAGCTGCTCCCAGATGGTTTGGCCCATCACGGCCAGCGTGGGGAAGTTGCTGGCCGTGCTGGCACTGCCTGAGCCCCCTGCCGCACCGGGGTCCTTGCCCATCAGCTTCATGTACTCGGTTTGCTCGGGCGTCAGTGCAGGGCCCGCCACCACTTTGGGGAGCGTGGCCAGGTGCCACACGCCCAGCACCAGCGCCAGCAAGATCATCGACAGCAGGCTGGCACGGGCGCGCTCGCTGCGCCACCAGGGGGCACGGGGTGCCGATGAGGGAGGGTGGGACATCGCCGATGGCCTCAGGTGCGCTTGATGGCGAAGCTTTGGACGTAGGCCTCGGGCTTGGTCGGGTCAAAGGCTTTGCCCATCACCTTGAAGCCCGGGTAGGCGCCTGCGGGCGCGGTCTCGCCCAACTCCTTCATGTGCTTCTTGGCGTCGGTCAACAGGAACACCTTCTCGGCGATCTGGTTGTAGTTCACATCGCCCTTGACGTAGCCCCAGCGCTTCATCTGCGTGAGCATCCACACCGCCATCGATTGCCATGGAATCGGATTGAAGTCGGCGCGGTCGGGCACGTTGCGCACATTGCCCAGG
>Ga0265316_10003049_pt1 | contig 17099 bp, 14 predicted proteins | sample 4522metaG_FD_202092 | JGI IMG/M metagenome (GOLD analysis project Ga0265316, IMG submission 202092) | Rhizosphere microbial communities from Carex aquatilis grown in University of Washington, Seatle, WA, United States - 4-5-22 metaG | ecosystem: Host-associated > Plants > Roots > Rhizosphere >...
GCTCGATGCGCGCGTGCAGATCGCCGTCGTGTAGGGTGACGGTCACGTCGTCGCCCTGGTTCAGGCCGGCGCAGCTTCGCAGCACCTGGCCGCGTGGGCCGCGGGCCAGACTGTAGCCGCGATCCAGAACCTTGAGCGGCGAGAGCGCGTCGAGCTTGCCGGCGAGCGCTTCCAAGGTGCGCTGCCGGTGCGAAAGCATGGCCGTGCCCGCGGCGATCAGACGCCGTTCAGTCGCGGCCAGGGCGGCGCGCTGATCAGCGATGCGGCGCTGCGGGTGCAGACGATACAGGCGCGTTTCGGCTGCGCGCAGGTCGGCGCGGCGCCGCGAGACGGAGGCACGCAGGGCTCGGGCCGCGCGCTCTGCGAAGTCGTCCAGGCCTTGCCGACGCAGGTCGATGAGCCGGCGCGGATCGCCGATCGCGGCGCGCGCGCGTTCTAGGCGGAGGCGCAGGGCGCGGGTCTCGCCGTGCAGGGCGCGGCCCAGGCGCCGGCCCAGAAGCTGCAGTTCGGCCAGCAGATCCGCTGCCACGGGCACGGCCAATTCGGCCGCTGCGGAAGGTGTGGGCGCGCGCAGATCGGCCACGAAATCCGCGATGGTGAAGTCGGTCTCGTGACCGACCGCCGAGATCACCGGCACCGGGCAGGCGGCAATGGCACGCGCCAGGGCTTCGTCGTTGAAGGCCCACAGATCCTCCAGCGAGCCGCCCCCGCGCGCCACGATGACCACGTCCACATCAGGCACCTTCACGATCTCGGCCAGGGCTGCCACGATGGCCGCGGCCGCGCCTTCGCCCTGGACGGGCGTGGGGGCCAGCAAGATGGGCACCGGGAAACGGCGGTGCGCGACCCGTATGATGTCGCGAATCACGGCGCCCTGGGCCGATGTCACCACCCCCAGTCGACGCGGCAGAAAGGGCAGGGGACGCTTGCGCTCGGGATCGAAAAGACCCTCGGCCGCCAGCCTTTGCTTGAGCTGCTCGAAGGCCAGCGCCAGGGCACCTGCCCCCGCTGGCTCGATCGCATGGACCGAAAGTTGAAAGCGGCCGCGCGCCTCGTAGATGGTCAGCCGGCCGCGACAGCGTACTTGCAGCCCATCCTGCAGGCGAAAACGCAGTCGACCCGCCTCGCGTCCATACATCACACAGTCGAGCTGCGCCTCCGCGTCCTTCAATGTGAAGTAAAGATGTCCGTTGGCCGAACGCTTGAGGCCGGACACTTCGCCCTCGACCCGCAAATCGGCAAAGCGGGATTCGAGGGTGATGCGGGCCGCGCGCACCAACTCGGACACGGCAAAGACGCGCGCTTCTTTGGTCGCAGGCGGTTCGGCCGGTGGCGCTGGCGCGGAAACGGTAGGCGTGCTGCCCGCCTTGGCGGCGCGAATCGGCGGGGCGACTTGCGCCGGTGTCGGCATCGTGGCCGCCGGCGTGACGTTTGGGGGCGGCGGTGTCGCCAATCGGATGTCGAACGAAAGCTGGCTCGCCTCTTTTTCAGGCGCGGGGTCAGTGCCCGCATCCGAAGCGCCTTTGCCCCGGTGTGGACTCACCGCAAGCCCCGCGCCGCCGCTCGTTCATAGTCGGCGGCGTTGGTGCGCAAGGCTTCCAGATCCGTGCTCGCCGCTCGCTTGAGCGTTTCCGCCTCACCGGCCAGGCCCGCAAATCCCCAGCCGAACCCGGGCTGGGTGGCCTTTCGAAAAACGAGTCGACCGGCCGGTCCCACGATCTCGGCCTCGCTCCCCGCTGCATTCTCGACCGGCATCCGATCGCCGGCCGCCGCTAGTTGCGCGGCCAATTTTGGCCACACATCGGCGGCCAGCGACTTGGCGAACAGGGCGGTCGCGTTTTCGCTGGTGGCGGCAGGCTCGAATCGCCGAACCATGCGCTCGCGCGCCGGTCCCTCGGGAACATTGCTGAGCGTGATGTCGTACGACTCGCGCCCCGCCCGGTGGACCGTCATCCACGACCACTGCGTCTCCAGATCCAGAGCGCCCCACAGCTTGCCGGGATCGCGCACCGCCACGGCAGCCGCCAGCCGCGACTTGGCCTGGGCCGGCGTCTTGGACCCGCGGTGCCAGCAGGCAGGAACCGCCAGGACAGGCAGCAGCAGGATCGCCACAACGTTGATGCTGATCGGGGATCGGATCTTCACGGCTCAGGCGAAACTAATGCCCCCGGGGCCAATACGCAACGGTGCAGGCACAGCCCTACGCCTCTGCCGGCGGATTCGTGCTAGATTCCGGCGCGCTCGACGGTGACAGACGAAACCAAACCCAATCCGCCCCCGGCCACAGGGCCGCTGCCCGACGGCCTTCCTGCGCCCGCTGGCGTGGACGAGTTCGCCGGCATCCGGTCGTCGACCGGGCGCCATCCCGCGATCGCGCTCGGCACGGCGGCGCTGGCCTGCTTCCTGATTTTTCAGATCAAGGACGACGTGCTTTACGCCCTATCGTCTGCCGTGCCGCAGAACCTGGGCGACGCGCGCGCGCTGGCCCAGGCCAAGCCCGAGACGATGCCCGTCAACCGCTACGTGCGCGTGGCGGGGACCGGCGATCGCGAAAGCGCGGTCGTGCTCGACACACAAGGCTCGTGGCAATTCTCGCAGTTTTTTCGACTGCTCGGCACCAACAGCCGCATTTTCGTCAGGCGCGCGTCCGATCCCTTGCCGGCCGATCTGGCCGCGCGCGACGTATTCGTGGGTCGGCTGATGCGGTTTTCCGACCTGTCCTTTCAGGAGGCCATTCGTCATCACTTCACGGGGCATGTCAGCGCGACGCATTTCTTTGCGCCCGCGGCCGTGCGGGCAGCGCTGGCCGCGACCCCCGGCGGTCCGCTGGCGCTTGACGATCGGATTGGCGATCGCGTGTCCATTGCGGCCAACGACGAACTGGTCATTGATGTCGAGCGTCTCGGCCAGATCCGCATGGAATTCTCGCGCGAACGATTTCCCTCGGAGGCCGTGGCCCGCGCTGCGGTCGAGCAGCAAGGCGGCCAGGTCATCGAGGCGCCGAAAGATGTCGCCAACCCGAAGGCCCTGGCGCTCGTGGCTACCTTCCCGGCCGACCGGCGTGATCAGTGCCTAGAGGCGCTCGGCAAGATGGATCGCGAGTTGCGCATCCGGCCCGCGCACACCACGCACAAGGCCCGGGTCGCCGATCTTGGCGCCACGGCCGATGCGATCGTGGTCAAGGCGGCAGGGGCAGGGGATCAGGTGCTGCCGGTTGCTCAGATCCAAGGCATCACCACCGTGGCGACGGTGCGGATCCCCGACGACGCGATCATCGTTTTTGAAGGCGACCGTCCGCGTGACCAGTTGAAGACGCTTGTCATCGCGGTCTTCCTGTTGGGTTTTGCCATCATCAATCTGTTGGCCCTGCGGCGTCGTGGCGGCTAAGAAAAGGCCACCATGATTCGGCTGCACGACACGCGCGCCAAGAAGAAGGTTGAATTCCAGCCCCGCGAGCCGGGGAAGATCTCGCTCTACGTGTGCGGGGTGACCGTGTACGACCTCTGCCACGTGGGTCACGCGCGCACCGCGGTCGCATTCGACGTGATTGTGCGCCACCTGCGCGCCCGCGGTTTTGACGTGCGCTTCGTGCGCAACATCACCGACGTCGACGACAAGATCATTCGCAAGGGCCTGGCCGAGGGCCGACCCGCCGCCGAGGTGGCGCGCTTCTACGCCGACGCCATGGCCGCCGACATGGAGGGCCTGGGCGTGGCACCGCCCGACATCGAGCCCCGCGCCACCGCCCACATCCCCGAGATGATCGACGTCATCCGCCGCCTGGAAGAACGCGGCCTGGCCTACGCCGCGGGCGGCGACGTTTACTATTCGGTGGCCGGTTTTCCTGGCTACGGCGGCCTGTCCGGGCAAAGCCCCGACGAATTGCAGGCCGGCGCGCGCATCGAAGTGGGCGACATCAAAAAGAGCCCGCTCGATTTCGCCCTGTGGAAGGGTGCCAAGCCGGGCGAGCCATCGTGGGAGAGCCCCTGGGGACCGGGCCGTCCTGGCTGGCACATCGAGTGCTCGGCCATGTCGCACCGGTATCTGGGCGACACCTTCGACATCCACGGCGGCGGTTCGGACCTGATCTTTCCTCACCACGAAAACGAGATCGCCCAATCCGAAGGCGCGTTTGGCAGCTTCGCGCGCTACTGGCTGCACTCGGGGATGCTCAACTTCGGCGGCGAGAAGATGTCGAAGTCACTCGGCAATGTGGTGACCATCCGCCGCGCGGCCGAAACGCACGATCTCGAAGCCCTGCGCCTCCTGCTCATCAGCGTTCACTATCGCAGCCCGGCGGGATTCAGCATCGCGCGCGACGAAGCGGGCCAGGTGATCTATCCCGATCTCGACGAGGCCGAAGCGCGGCTCGACTATTTCTACCGCACGCTGGAGCGGCTCGACACCTACGTGGGCGCCCTGGCGAGCCCGCCGTCACCGCCGCCGTCGGACCTGGCCACGCGCTTTTTCGAAGCCATGGACGACGACTTCAACACCGCGGCCGGCATCGGCCATCTGTACGATGCGTTCGTGCTGGCCAACAAGCTGCTCGACGAACCCAGGGCGGCGTCCAATCCGGATCGTCAGTCGAAGCTGACCGCACTGGCCCGCGACGCCCGCATGGTCGGCGCCACCCTCGGCATCATGCGCCGACCGCCGGCAGACTTCCTGACCAGCCGTCGTGCCCGCCTGTGCGCGAAGCGCAAGATCGACGCCCAGGCGGTCGAGGTCGGCATCGCCGAACGTGTCGCCGCCCGCATCGCCAAGGATTTCGACCGCGCCGACGAGATCCGCGCTGGTCTGAAAGCGCAAGGCGTAGAGCTCATGGATAGCCCCAAAGGCACCACCTGGCGGGTGGTCTAGTAAATCCTCTGCCTACCGCCCTGGCTCGCCCTTGGACAGATAGGCCAGGATTACGTCATCCAGGCTGCGCGTGCTGACCAGGCTTTCCGGCGGGGGCTCTTGCGGAATCGGCGCGGCGGTGCGAGGCGCATCGACAGCCTCGGCAGCATCGGCCATGGGACTGGGCGGCGGCACGCCCGCTTCGGGCTGGGTGCTGGCCGCCAGGGGATGGCTGCCTTCCTGCACGACATAGGGGATCCCGCGGCGGGGACGCGGTGCCATAGGGCGCGGCGCGTTTTGGCTCTTGCCACCGACACCTATGACGACTCGGCGCTGGACCACGACAGGCGAAATGGGGGCTTGCGGCCCCGGTGACAGTCGGCTGTCGGATGGCGTTCCGGCCGCGCTGTGGCCGACCGACGTGATGTCGCGCGTGGCTCGCTTGAAGGTGTAGGTCCCTGGCCCGGGCATCGCTGGCCGGATGATGTGCAACGGCAGCGGCTCGGGTGTGTTCATCTTGTCCGGCGGAGGCGTGGGAATGGAGTCCAGGTCCAGGAGTTCCGGGCCTGGGCTCGGGGTTGCCTCGGGCTGCGGCGTGGACGGCTCGGACTCGTCCGCATGCGTGATCAGGATGTCGTCATCTGCCTCGGGCAGCGGCGCTGGTGCAACCTCTGCCGCCACCTCGGCCGGCGCCTGGCCAGGAGCCGTGAAAACCTCCCCGCGCGCCGCAAAGAATACCCCCAGACGCTCGTCATACAGACCCTGCTTCAGCTCTTTCAGGATGTCCTTGTGCTGGCCCTGCATCAGCCCGCGCACGTCGTTCTCGGGGAAGGCAGCGTCATACTGGCAGCGTTTTGTCGCCAGAATGCTGCCTCCGAAGAAGAGGTGCGTGAACAGGTGGGGGTTGGACGGCCCCGAATCCTCGGTCTGCACGTGCAGAATGCGCCCGCCGTAGCGCACGTTGTGGTTGTACCCGAGCAGCGGGCTTCGATTCGCCTTGTCCATCCGAAACCTGAGTATAGCGCTTGCGCCGACTGTGCTAAAATTGGTTTCTATAAGGGTTCCTGATGGTCAACGTCACGGCCACCAAGATTCGCGACAACATGCAGCCCCGAGCTTCGTCTTCTGGGGTGGGACGGCCGTATTCTGGCTACCTCATAAGTTTTCCCACGGTGGGCCGGGGCATGGTGATCTTTCGCGATCCCTCGGGCCATCGAATGGTGACCACCCCGGTGCGCCGCGTGTTGAGCGAGTTTGGCGCGGCAGACATCTTCGTTGAGACGGAGAATTCCGTCTATCGGATCCGGTTCCGTTCGCCACCCGCAGTCGAAGAAGCGGCAAGTGCCTCGGTGAAATCGGGCTAGCATTTTCCACCGCGCAGGTGGTGAAAAGTCGACAAGGTGGGGCGCCGGCCAGCGGGCTAGATGGTTCTGAAGACCTGTCCAGAAATCGGAATTCAAGGCAGGGTTTCGATTGGGAGACAACCCGAGGACGAGGCACGATGGCCGGTGCAGCGGAGGAGCAAGTTTTCCTCACCCCCAACCCCTCTCCCGGAGGGAGAGGGGTGAGTAAACGCACTGTAATCATTGGTTAAATCCGCCCCTCTCCCTCCGGGAGAGGGGCCACGGGGTGAGGGTGATATTTCCCTCCGTGGCACTGGTCATCGCGTTCTCGCCGAGCGTCGGGACCGATCCTTGGCGCCACGGATCGCCCCGATTTCTGGACACGTCTTGACCTCGATTTCGCGCGACCAAGCGGCTGCCTTCTTCGTGGAACGACGGTTGCAAGAGGCAGCGCCCATGAATCGCAACTCATGCTACGCTGTCCGCAACATCAGCATGGTTCGTCAGGCCTTGATTCTCGCAGCGGGCCGCGGCCGTCCGGTCGCCGACCCAGAGACGCCCAACTGCTTCACATCAGTAGCAGGCGTTCCGCTGATCCTGCGCACGCTGCGTGTGCTGGCGGCAGCCGGCATCCAGCGCGTGGGCATTGTGGTCGGTTGGAAAGGCGACGAGCTGCGAGGGCGGATCGAGGCCCTGCGTGCCGCCGAACCTTTGCCCGAAGTGGTCTTCTTCGACAATCCCGCATGGGACAAGCCGAATGGGTTGTCGGTCCTGGCCGCGCGCTCGTTCGTGACCGAGCGGACCTTGTTGGTGATGGCTGACCAGATTGCGGCACCGCACCTGGTGCGCGACATGGCCAAGTTGCCGTCAGCCGGTGAGTCGACGGTACTGGCGGTCGACCGCGACCTGTCGCGCGTGTTCGACTTCGACGACGCCACCAAGGTTGGGTTGGCGGCGACGAAGGCTGGCGAGTCGCTGTCGCTCGTCACTGCAATTGGCAAGAATCTGCCGCTTCATGAGGCGGTCAGCGCCGGGCTTTTCGTCATGTCGCCCTCGCTTTTGGCCTGCCTCGACACCCTGGCTGCGTCTGGCCGGCCGTCGCTGACCCAGGGTGTGGCCGAGGCGGCGCGGCGCGGGCTGGTGCAGGCGTACGACGTGGCCGGGGCGGTCTGGCAGGACGTCGATTCGGCCGACATGCGCCAGCATGCCGAATGGCTGTTGCGGGTGTACGGCGATGATTTGCGCCACCCGGAGGTGCGGGGCACGGCGCGCACCACCGGCACCGATACCCTGGCCCTGGTCGAACGCCTGCTGGCCGAGAAGGACGCTCCCCGCTACACGCTTTTCAATCCCGGGCCGGTGATGACCTCCGCCCGGGTGAAGGCGGCGCTGGTTCACCACGACATCTGCCACCGCGACGAAGACTATTCGGATGTGGTGCGCCGGCTGCAACAGAAGCTGCGCCCGGTGTTCGGCGCCTCGCCCGAGCACGAAATGCTGTTGGTGACCGGCTCGGGCACCGCGGCCATGGAAATGGCGATCTCGTCGGTGGTGCCGCCGGGCAAGAAGATTCTGACCGTCGAAAATGGGGCCTTTGGCGAGCGCCTGGCCGAGATCGCGCAGCTTCACCACCTGGGCCATGTGCGGCTGTGCTGCCCTTGGGGCGGCCTGCCTGATCCGGCCGCGGTCGAGGCGGCGCTGGCCAGCGATCCCGAAATCGCGGTGGTGGCCATGATCCACCACGAAACTTCGGTGGGCCTCGTGAATCCAGTGGGCGCCGTGGGCCGCATCTGCCGGGCGCGTGGGGTGACCTTGGTGGTGGACGCGGTGTCTTCGCTCGGGGTCGAGGACCTGGACGTGGTTCGCGACAGCGTGGACATCTGCTATTCGTCGGCCAACAAGTGCCTGCATTCCTGCTCGGGCGTGTCGTTTCTCTGCGTGGCGCCCACGGTGTGGCCGCGCATCCAGAACATCCCGCCGCGCGTGTACTACCTGGATCTGCGGCGCTATCGCCGCTACCTGACCGAGCTGGCGCAGACGCCGTTCACCCCAGCGGTGTCGTCGTTCTTCGCCCTCGAAACCGCGCTTGACGAACTGGCCGAGCAGGGTGGGGTGGTGGCCCGGCGCGAGACCTATCGCCGGCGCAGCCTGCTCATCAGGCGCGTGTTGACCGATCTCGGTTTCCAGTCGCTGACCAACACCGGCCGCGAGTCGCACACGATTTCGACCATGCGTGTGCCCGATGTGATTGCCGTCGACGAACTCTATGCCCGGCTGAAGGAACGCGGTTTCATCATCTACCGCTGCAAGGGCGCCCTCGGCGCGCACTACGTCCAGATTTCCAACATGGGCGAATTGCCCGACGCCACCATCGACGCCTTCCTGGGCGCGGTGTCAGACGTCGTGGCCGCCGCCCGCGAGGCCGCGCGAGCAAAAGAACCCGCGCGGGTCGTCTCGGCGTAGGCTGTCTTCCGTCGGTGAGGCGCGGGGCGGAGCGCTGGGAGCAGACGAATTTTTTGCGGGTTTGCCTACATTGACTTACAATGGGCCAACCAACAGAAAAGCGTCTGGAGAACGCGCAGGGCGCGGAACCCAGCGCCGCATGAGCCAGCCGATCGATCACGATTTCCGACGGGGTCAAGCCCGCCTGAAAGTGATGTCGCTGGGGTCGCAACCTGCACAGGCCACAGATGTCACTTTTCCAACAGTGTAAGCACGATTGCATTGCATGAGACTTGGAACGTTGTGATATTCCAAGTAGCAAGCGCGAAAATGCAGATTTGTGAATTTTTCTTGCGGAAGCAGAAGTGAACATTTGCATTTGAAGATATGTAGTGATTTCAATGTGTTAGGTTCGGTTTCTGGCGCACATGTAATGACCTGTGCTCACATCTGACCACCGGTATTTGGTGAGAGTCATCACAAAACTGCGTGACAAAACAGTTCGATTGTTTATCATGGCCTTATCGTCAGTTTTCCCACGCAGGACCGCTTCACAAGACAGCGACTAGGAAAGGAAGAAGAAGTGAAAATCAACAAGCTGCTTTTTGTCTTGGCGACCATCGGTGTGCTGGCAGTGGGTTCCGACACCTCGGTTTTGGCCGGAACCTCGACTGCAAATCTTCCGGTCAACGTCACTGTGGTCACCAATTGCACGATCACCACGACTGCCGTCGCCTTTGCGAACTACGACACCCTCGCGGCTACCAACGACGACACGAGCTCGGGCGGGGTTTCCGTTGCCTGCACCAAGGGTGTCTCGGCCTGGATCGGCCTCAACTTTGGGCAAAACGCGGCGGCCAGCCCACGTGCCATGAAGGCACCCGCCCCCGCAACGGATCTCCTCAACTACGACCTCTACAAGGACTCGCCCGGAGGGACAGTTTGGGGCAACACTAGTGCCACCGGGCTCACACTGGCAGCCGCACCCAGCAAGGCGGCGCGGAACTACACGGTCCATGGCCGGATAACCAGTGGGCAGGATGTTCCGGCCGCCGCTTACAGCGATACGGTGACCGCTACCGTTAACTTCTAGTTCTTGGAAACCCCAAACCCCGTAGGAAAGAAAGAGAGGAAGAGAATGAAGCTCACGAAACTGTTTCTGGTATTGGCGTCGTTCAGTTCACTTCTTGTTGCCACCGGCGGCGTGGCGCTGGCAGATAACCCCGGCAAAGTCCAGGTGACAGCCAATGTCGTGGGCAATTGCATCGTCACTTCTAGTGGAAACATCACTTTCGTCGACTACAACCCCCTTTCTCCAGATCCCCTCGACGCAACTGCTGACGTGAGTATCAAATGCACCGTGAATCAGATCCCGCTGATTGCACTAGACTACGGCGCGCACACCGGATCGGGTTCCTACAACCACATGATTGGAAGCAAGCCTACTGATGTCCTTGACTATCAGATCCTCCAGCCGACCGGGTCTGGCTCGGCTAGCAAAAGTACCAACCAATGGAATGGCAAGACGCTTACTGGAACTGCGGCGACAAATCTCACTGCCGTCAAATATACAATGTACGGCGAGATATACACCGGGCAGAATGTCCCGGTTGGCACCTATACCGATACAGTGACCGTGACGGTCAATCTCTGAGATTGGTCTTTGGTTCAAAGGATCCCAGAAAGAACTCCTGATGGCGCACGGAATTTCCAGAAGGTTCTTTCTTGGCGTCTTCTTGCTCCTCGTCTTTTCTACGAGGGCTGTTGTCGCAGTTGCTGCTGGAAGTCAATCGAGCACCGTCGTCGTTACCGCCTCGATTCCACCAAGTTGCACCATCGGAACGGCCGCTGTCGCATTCAACGCCTACGATCCCGTGAATGCCAACGCGACCGTTCCCGATGATCAAACGGGTGACATCATCATCAGATGCACCAAGGGTGCAAGCGGGATCACCATCGGCCTTGGCAACGGCGCGAACAACAGCGGCAATCAGCGGCGGATGGTCAATCGATCCAACCCGGCCGTCACTATTGACTACCAAGTCTATCAGGAGACGGGCCGAACCATCATCTGGGGCCCGGGTGACGGGGGCTCGATTCGCTCCGGTGCCGACATGAACGGTACGGGCACCAACGTCACCGTGACCATGTTTGGCCGCATCCCGCCTCACCAGCTCACGGCGACGGCCGGCACCTACAGCGACACGCTAGTCTCGACCATCCTCTTCTAGTGGAAACCACGAAATTTCCAAAACCGGCAAACCAGCGTATTCTGTCTGCCTATGGGAAAAGCTATCTTCGCGTCATCTGACATGGGAACCCTGAGAGGGTTCCCATGCCCTTCGGCCCCCCACCTGCCCCTCCTCCCCGCTCGCTTCGCTCGGCCTCGCGCGATGGTGCGCCGCCGGCGGAGCCGGCGGGCTCCCCACGCGATTTTCTTGCTCGGTTGTCTTCTCGGCTTGGGCAGTAGAGCCAACGCCAGTTCTTTTACCGTCAACCCGATCAAGATCGAACTGTCGGGCAAGGACCGAAGCGCACTCCTTGCTTTGCAAAACCAGAGTGGTGAGGAACTCCGTTTTAAGGTTCTGGTTCAGGAATGGAATCAGAGCCCCCTTGGCGAGATGCAGCTCAAGGACACCAAGGACGTCGTCGTCTATCCTGGCCTGCTGACCCTGGCGCCAAAGGAGGAACGCAAGCTGCGGGTCGGTTTGACCGTGCAAGCCGGTCCAACCGAGAAGAGCTATCGCGTCTTTGTCGAGGAGTTGCCCGCCCTCAAGGCACCCCAGACAGCCAACAAGTCAGAGGTTAAGGTACTGACCAAGATGGGGATTCCAATTTTTGTCCGTCCGGGCAAGCCTTTGGCTGCGGGGACAGTGGAAGGTCTGGGCCTGGCAAAAGGGAAGCTCACCTTCACCGTCAAGAACACCGGCAACGTGCACTTCCTAGTGCAGTCGGTGCAGGTGAAGGCCGTGGATGCTGCTGGCGCAAGCGCATTCGAGAACAAGGTGGATGGTTGGTACGTGTTGACCGGGGGCACGCGAGTCTGGGAGATCGATTTCCCCAAGAAGGAATGCGCCAAGTCAAAGACGCTGACCGTTGAAGTGCAAACAGACGAGAGCAAGTTCAGCGGCCGCATGGATGTTCCTGCTGCCGGCTGCAGTCCCTGAGCGCATCGAGCGCATGTGCCGGCCTCCGACAAGATACCGGCGGCCGGCGCTGTTTGTCGCCATAGGTTCCCTTGCCCTGGCTGGCCCTGCGTTCGCCCAAGTGGATGCGGCCGCGCAAGTCGCCCCTTCGGCTGCGAGTTTGGAACCGGCTCCGTTTCAGAGCGAGCCAGAGCGCAACTGGGCCACGATGCCAGATGCCGGGGCTACAGCCGACTCGCGTGGGGAGCCGGCCGGCTTTGCCGGCCGCGTACCATCGCGGGAGGGCACGGCGAGGCCGAGCGAAGCGAGCGGGGAGGGGTGGGGTGGGGGGGGCCGAAGGGCAGAGCGAACCCTTCCAGGGTTCCCATATCAACGGCAGGACAGCGCGTCCACATCAGAGGCAGCGCCGGCGGCCTTGTCGCAAGATGCGAGCCAGGTTCCTCAACCTTCGCAGAGCCCCGCAGACGAGGGCACGCCAGCCTATCTGAACGCGAGTGTCAATGAGATCGACATAGGCGATGTCTTCGTCCTCCTACGGGGGAACGACGTGTTGATCAAGGTCGACGATCTCGAAAAGCCCGGTCTTCATGTGAGGGGAGGGGTTCGGGAAAAGCATGGCGAGGATGTGCTGATATCCCTGCGGTCTCTCGCCCCACAGATCACCTTTGTCTTCAGCGAGAGGGCCTTGAGCCTGACCATCACTGCGGACGCAAAGCTCTTCGAGAGCACGGTACTGGATCTCCATGCCAGGCGACCAGAAGGCATCATCTACGGTACGGCTCCTAGCCTGTTTGCCAACTACATGGTGAGGGGAGGCGAGCTTCAGAGCCCTGACAAGGCCATGGTGTCGGGTCTGGGCGAGGCGGGGCTCAGCCTAGGTGGCCATCTGCTCTATGCCAGCGGCCAGCGCAGCGCTGTTGATGGCTCGTGGGAGCGACTGCTCACCAACCTCACCTTTGACCTGAGAAGCCACCTTACCAGCATCGTGCTCGGCGACGCGCAGGCCAGCAGCGACGCCCTGGGTGGTGCAGCGATGATGGGCGGGTTGAGCGTCGCACGGAACTTTGGCCTTGACCCATACTACGTGTTCTTGCCGACCCAGCGAATCTCAGGCACGGCACTGACACCCTCGACAGTCGAGGTCTACGTCAATGGCCAGCTGGTGCGGCGCGACTCGCTTCCGCCCGGCCAGTTCACCATGCAGAACCTGCCAGTGACCACTGGCAGTGGTCAGACCCAGGTGTTGATTCGGGACGCCTTTGGCAATACCCAGACCACGGTCAGCCCGTATTACCTGGCGCTCGGCACCCTGGCCAAGGGGCTGCACGACTACAGCTACAACGCTGGTTTCATGCGGCAGAACTACGGCACGGAAAGCTGGAACTACAGCCAGCCGTCATTGCTGTTTCGCCACCGTGTCGGCGTGACCAACTGGCTTACCGTCGGGGCCCGCGTAGAGGGGGCACTGCACTTTGACCAGATTGTGGTCGGACCTTCCTCTGAGAGGGTTCCGCACATGCTCAGCGGCGGCCCAAGTCTAGCCATCCGCCTGCCGGTGGGAGAGGTTGGGGCATTGGCGGCGCTCAGCGGCCAGGGCCGGTTTTTCGGTAGTGCGGCGCTGTTATCCTATTCCTACATCAGCCCACTCTTGGGATTTCAGATCGGTGCACGCTGGCAGAGCAGAGACTACGCCAATCTGAGCCAGGCGCCTTCAAGTCTTACGCCCACGAACACTCTGCCCGCGGAGGCTGCGTTGTCACAGGTCCCGCTGTCAAATGACAGGCATCTCTTTGACGTGACGACTTCGGTCTCCAAGAACATCAGCAAGGTGGCCACCCTGTCATTGCAATATGAGGGTACCGAATGGCGTGACCAGGGTTGGACCAACCGAACTTCCTTGATGGCAAACCGGACGATCAGCAAGTGGATGTATGTGTTCGCCACGGTCAGCAACATCTCCCGGCGCGGTTTTCCAGCCGAGTACGACACCTTTGCCGGACTAAGCTTCACGCCAGCAGACCGGGTCACAGCAGGTGCAACCCGAAGCGACCACTGGGGGGGCCAATCGAAGCATGGTGGAACTACCCAGGCCATCGTTCAGCAGTCGTTGCCCCTGGGTTCCGGACTTGGGTATCGAGTGGTGGCTGCGCAAGGCGAGAGTGATTTGAACGACGCCGATGTCCAGTATCAAGGTGCATACGGCCGGATCGAAGCCGACTATCAGCACCAGGGATATGGCGACAACCGGGGTCACGTCAACCTGACCGCGACTGGCGGCTTGGTTCTGATCGGCGGCAGGCCATTCCTGACCCGGAATTTGCAGAGCAGCTACGCTCTTATCCGCGTTCCGGATGTGGGTGGCGTGCACGGCCTGATGAGCAACCAGGTGGTGGGAACGACCAATGGCAAGGGGGATCTGCTGGTTCCCAATCTCTTGCCCTACTATGGCAACCGCATCGGGATCGACGACAAAGACATCCCCCTTGACCATGACATCGGCACCACAGAAAGGATCATCGCGCCTCCCTTCCGGGGCGGCGCGGTGGTGACGTTCCCGGTGCGGCTGGTGTTGAGCGTCTCCGGAACGGTCGTGATTGAAGACAAAGGCGCCACTATCTTGCCGGCGTACGGGCAAATCATCGTCAATGTCGCCAAGGAACCAGTGGTGTCGCCTCTCGATGAGGCAGGCAACTTCTATCTCGAAAATGTGCCGCCTGGAACCTATGCGGCCGAGGTACAATACGCGACTGGCGTGTGCACATTTCCGCTCATCGTGTCGCAGGGATCTACGGCGCTGGTCAACGTGGGAACGGTAAGATGTGCCGTTCCATCCAAGGAGATGAAATGAAAGGCGTACGTTGGTTGACAGCACCCTTGGTGCTTAGCCTAGCGCTGGTCATCGGTGGGCGCTCAGCGTCGGCGCAAACCTGCGGGATCAGCGCTACCACGGTCAGCTTCGGGCATTATGATGGGGTTACCACCACCGACGCCGTCACCACCGGCAATCTCAACTATTGGTGCGCGAGTGCCTCAACCGCGAGGACTGTGACTGTGTATTTGAGCAAGGGCGCAGCGCCGAGCAACAACCCGAGGAAGATGCAACCCTACTCTGGGACGGACAAGCTGAACTACAATCTCTACTTGGACGCCGCGCACACTCAGATCTGGGGAGATCCAAACCCGTATTGCTACAAAGCCATTGTCCCGGCGAACACCTGGCCGAACGTAAACATTCCCGTCTACGGAGTGATCTTCCATGGCCAAGATGTCGCCTCAGGGACTTATGCGGACAATATCACTGTCACGATCAATTTCTGAGGTCATGGCCCGGTCCTGACGTGGCGAGGACGATCGTCGGCTAGGCGACTGTTTGTTTCCACAGGGTCCGCCGATGGGTCGACGATCGATGATCGGCATGCTGTAAAAAGCATAAACATTTCATCTAGTTGAGCCGGAGACAAGCGAAGGCACAGAATGTGCTCTGTGCTAGCTTGTGAGCGATTCCGGCAAAGCATCACTCCTTCCGCAGCGTGCCCCGCGGAACCCATGGCTTTGGCTGGCGCTTCTGGTGTTTGTTGGGGTTTCCGTTCCCACGCGGGTTGCAGTTGCTGGGTCGCGCAGCTCGCTGGTGTTCGTGTCTGTACGCGTGGTCGAGAGCTGTCGGATAGACGCGATCGGTAGCCAGACCGGAAACACGGTCGACCTGAACATGCGCTGCAACTCCGCTGCTCGGCCTAGCGTCAATCTGCAGGGTGGACCACGCGGCGCAGGGCAATCGGTTCTGGCCGGGCCAGGTCAGCCGTCCACCACCATGACCGGCGCTCAAGCCGTGAGCAGCATCAGCTTGGCTGGAAATGGCTCCGGGGCCGAGCAGGTTTTGCGCATCGATTTCTGATTCCGCGATTTCTGCGCTTGACACTGACGTGGCCTGCGCATATCACTCTTACGTAAACGTAAGGGTTTGATTGTGACAGACGAAATCAGCGCAGAATCGCTATCCCTACTCAAAGTCGGTGATATAGCGCGTCGAACGGGAAAGACCGTTCGGGCCATACACCTCTATGAGGAGCTGGGCCTGTTGGTGCCAGCGGTGCGGTCCAAGGGCGGGTTTCGGATGTACCGGGGCGACGGGGTCAAGCGCATCGAGTGGATCCAGAAGTTGCAGGACATGGGCTTCTCGCTGACCGAGATCAAGGTCTTCCTGCGCGTCTGGGAGGAGAGCGCCACCGCGCCCAAGGCCATGGCGACCGTGCGCGAGATTTTCACCGACAAGCTGCGGGAAACGCGCGAGACCATCGGCCGTCTGACCCGTCTGGCTGACGAGCTGACCGAAAGCCTCGCTTTTCTTGAAGGCTGCCGTTCTTGCGAGCAGGGCCAGCACCAACGCGAGTGCGGCGGCTGCGGTCGATCGGATCACGAAGTTCCCTTGCTGGTGGATGGAATCGCGAAACGCTGAAAATCATGGCTGCCAAACTTCCTATCTACATGGACAATCACGCGACCACGCCGGTGGATCCGCGGGTGCTCGATGCGATGCTGCCCTATTTTCGTGGGGATTTCGGCAACGCCGCCAGCCGATCGCATGTCTTCGGCTGGAACGCCGAGCGCGCGGTTGAGCAGGCGCGTGAGCAGGTGGCGGCTAGCATCGGGGCCTCGGGACGCGAGATCGTCTGGACCTCCGGCGCCACGGAATCCGACAACCTGGCTATCAAGGGCGCGGCCGACTTCTACCGCGATCGCGGCAACCACATCATCACTGCGGTAACCGAGCACAAGGCCGTGCTCGATAGCTGCAAGCGCCTGGAAAAGGCGGGCTTCGAGGTGACGTACCTGCCGGTGGAACGCGACGGTCGCGTGAACCCGCAGGCAGTGGCTGATGCCATGACCGACAAGACCATCGTGGTGTCCATCATGTTGGCCAACAACGAGGTGGGCACCATCAATCCGGTGGCCGAGATCGGCGAGGTGGTCAAGGCGCGCGGGGCGATGTTTCACATCGACGCGGTCCAGGGCGTGGGCAAGATTCCCTTCGACGTCACGACGTCGCACGCCGATCTGGTCTCGCTGTCGGCGCACAAGATGTACGGACCCAAGGGGATTGGCGCGCTTTATGTGCGGCGCAAGCCTCGCGTGCGCATCACCCCCATCATCGACGGTGGCGGCCACGAGCGCGGCATGCGATCCGGAACGCTGAACGTTCCTGGAATCGTAGGGTTTGGCAAGGCCGCGGAGATTGGCGCGGCCGAACTCGCCGACGAAGGCGCACGGCTGCTTGCTTTGCGCGAGCGGTTGCGCCTGGGAATCCAAGCCCGCGTGAGCGACACGG
>Ga0265316_10003051_pt1 | contig 17094 bp, 19 predicted proteins | sample 4522metaG_FD_202092 | JGI IMG/M metagenome (GOLD analysis project Ga0265316, IMG submission 202092) | Rhizosphere microbial communities from Carex aquatilis grown in University of Washington, Seatle, WA, United States - 4-5-22 metaG | ecosystem: Host-associated > Plants > Roots > Rhizosphere >...
TAGCCGACGCCGTGGACATCGAGGATCACCCAGTCCTCGCCGTAGGAATCGACGATGCCTGAGAGCTTGCCGATCATGGATGCGTCTCGGGCGAGATGATCTTCAGCGTCGGGAAATAGGTCGCGTAGGTGCCACGGTCGCGGGTGAGCAGCGTATAGCCGCGCACGGCGGCATGCGCGCCGATGAAGAAATCGGGAAGCGGCGATGATCGTGTACCGCCACGACGACGGTAACTGATGTACGCGTGGCCCGCCGCGTATGCTGCGTCCCACGGAATGTCCTGGCGTATCAGCCTGACACGCCCGAGGATGTCGTCGAGCTCTTCGCGATTGGCGTAGCCGACCCCGAGTTCGGCGTAGATGATCGGATTGATAATGAGGTCGCCGCGGTCCGCCGCATCCACCATCATGTCTCGTGACCACGCCTGCCATTCCGATTCCTCCCCGTTCACATCGAGGAGGATGTTGGTGTCGACGAGCGTGTCAGTCATCGCCACGCAACAGCTTCATGATCTCGTCGGTGGACATCTCGATATTGCGGGTGCGGGTGCCTCTGAGGGCTGCGACCGCCTTCTCGCCCCGGCTCATGCCCGACCGCGCGCGCCGCTTCGCACGCTCGACGATGATCGAGTCACCATCGACGCGGAATTCGACTTCACTGCCCGGCTTGAAGCCGGCGCTATCGCGAATGTCCTTCGGTATCGTGACCTGACCCTTGGAAGTAACGCGCATGGCTGATCGCCTTTCTTACTTGCCACGGTAAGAAATAGAACATTTCGGCAACCCGCGCAACGGCGGGCCGTGTCTAGACCACCTTCGCCAGCACGCGCGCCCACTGGCGGTGGTGCGCATGGCAGATGGCCACCGCGAGCGCATCCGCCGCGTCGTCCATGTCGAATTCCGCCCGCGGCAGCAGCACCCTGACCATCGCCCGGATCTGCACCTTTTCCGCATGGCCGGCGCCGACCACCGCCTTCTTGACCGCATTGGGCGCGTATTCGGCGACGGGAATGCGCGCCTGCGCCGGAACCAGCAGCGCTATCCCGCGCGCCTGCCCGAGCTTGAGCGTTGCCGCCGCATTGCGGTTGACGAAGGTTTCCTCGACGGCCGCTTCGTCCGGCTCCCACGACCGCACCACGGCCGACAGCGCCTCATGCAGCACCGCCAGGCGGTGGGCCAGTTCGCCCTCGAGTGGAACGCGCACGGTGCCCGAGGCAACAAATGACAGCGCGTTGCCGGAAACCGCGATCAGCCCCCACCCCGTGCGTCGGAGCCCGGGATCGATCCCCAGAATGCGAATCGGGCCGTGCGTCATGGCTATCGGGTTATCCCGCCTGAGGTCTGGGCGCCACAATCGCGGGCTCCTGCCGCGTTGGCGGCCGCTGTTGACCGGTTGCAACAAAGACGGGACAAAGTGAACAAACGTCAAATGCGGAGCCAAAGCCCCATTTCACAGCCTCCGGCCATCAAGGTCGCCGCCCGTGAACGCTGACCAGGGCGCGCTTGTCGAGGCGCTGGGCGCCGTCGCGCGCGGCGACCGGCGGGCCTTTCGCCTGATCTATGAGCGCACGGCCCCGAAACTCATGGCCGCGGCCCGCCGTATCTTGGGCAACAGTCCGGCCGCGGAGGAAGCTGTGCAGGAAGCCTATGTGCGCATCTGGCGCCACGCCAGCGAGTTCGATGTCAGCATTGCCTCGCCGATCGCGTGGATGACGACCATCGCCCGTCATGCCGCGATTGACGCCGTGCGCAGCGGTCCCGAGCGCGTTTCCGCCGCCTCGGGCGAAATCGATGCCGAGATTCTCGAAGGTCTCGCCGCCCCGGGCGCGTCCGGCGGCGATCCGCTCGCCTCGGCGCGGCTGGCATCCTGTCTCGACGGCCTCGAACTTGACCGCCGCACGATGGTGCTTCTGGCATATTGTAATGGCTGGAGCCGCGAGGAACTCGCCGGACGGTTCGATCGTCCGGTGGCAACGATCAAGACGCTCCTGCGCAGGAGCCTCATCGCATTGAAGGATTGCCTCGGTGCCAGCGGACGCTGACGATATCGACGCCCTGGCCGGCGAATACGTGCTGGGCACGCTCGACGAGAACGAGCGCCGCGCAGCCGACGAGCGATTCAAATCCGACGGCGTGTTTCGTGCCGCCGTCGCTGCCTGGGAGGCCCGCTTGCAGCCGCTTTCCGATTCCGCCAAGCCGGAGCCGCCGTCGCGCGACCTCTTCGCCGAGATCATGGCACGCCTGGCCGATGACATTGCCGGCAACGGCGGCTCGGAGATCGCGCAGCTTCGCCGCCGCGTGAACCGCTGGCGCCTCGCCACGGCGATAGCCGCGGTTGCGGCAGCCGTGTGCCTTTCGGTCGCGCTGCACGCTCGCTCGGCACCGGAGAAGTATGTGGCGACGCTGACGCCGGAGGGTGGCGCGCCGGGCTTCGTTCTGACCGTCGATACGGTGAAGCATACACTGACTGTCAGCCGCGTCGCTGAAGCGGCGCCGGCCGGCAAGAGCTACGAGCTGTGGGCGATCGAGCCCGGCGCCAAGCCGAAGTCGCTGGGTGTCGTGGAGCAGGCGCGCTACCGGCGGCCGCTCGACCTGCCCACCGACAACCTCACGCTCGCGATCAGCCTGGAGCCCGCGGGCGGCTCGCCGACAGATGCGCCGACCGGCCCCGTCGTCTTCTCGGGAGATCTGGTCAAGCCGTAGGGCGCTTCAGTCGGTGATCCCTCCCCGTTCCGGGGAGGATGGTCCGAACGAAGTGGAGGACCGGGCAGGGACAGCGCCTCGCACAAAAGTTTCGGGGCCAGCAGGCGAACCCGCTGACCCCGTTTCTTGCAGATCCCGCGTGGGGCTACATCTTCGGCAGGAGCACCGCATCAACGACGTGGATGACGCCGTTCGACTGCTTCACATCGGCGATGGTCACGTGCGCGGTGCCGCCGGCTTCGTCGGTCACGGTCAGTCCGTTGCCGTCCGACTTCAGCCAGAGCTTGCAGCCGCCGACGGTGGTGACCTCGTGCGTGCCACCGTCGTCCTTGACCATCTTCATGGCCATCTTCGAGGTCACGTCGCCGGCCACGACGTGGCAGGTGAGAATCTTCACCAGCTCGGCCTTGTTCTCGGGCTTGAGCAGATTGTCGACCGTCCCCGCGGGGAGAGCCGCAAACGCCTCGTTGGTCGGGGCAAAGACGGTGAACGGCCCCTTGCCTTCGAGTGTCTTGACGAGGTCCGCGGCCTTCACCGCTGCGACGAGCGTGGTGTGATCCTTCGAGTTGACCGCGTTCTCGATGATGTTCTTGCTCGGATACATCGGCGCGCCCCCGACCATCGGATCGGCGGCAAACGAGGCGGCAGGCAGGGCAAACGCCGAACCGGCCGCCAGCGCGGCGACAACGGCGATGCGGGCGAAAATATTCTTAGGCATGGATAGTCCTCCTGAGGTTCGGTTCCCTCTTGGGGGAACAGCCTCAGCTACGGACGCCCCTGCTAAACGGTTTCAGCGAAATTTATTCGTATCCAGATTGTCGGCGATACCCGTCACACGCAGAGCCGCGCATAATCTCCGCTCTCCGGCAGTCGATCCGACCGCGACGGCCTCAGCAGCGGGATCGTTCCCTCACGCCGAGGCGAGCTTCGCCATCACCGCGTCCGGAATCTCGTAATTTGCGTAGATCTCCTGGACGTCGTCGTCATCCTCGAGCGCGGACACGAGTTTCAGCATCGTCACCGCCTTGTCCTCGTCGAGACTGGTGGTCGTCTGCGGCCGCCACACCGCCTTCACTGTCTCCGCCTCGCCGAGCGCGGCTTCGAGCCTTTTTGCCACCTCGCCCATACTCTCGAACGTCGTGGTGATGACGTGGCCGCTCTCGTCGCTCGCCACATCGTCGGCGCCGGCGTCGATCGCCGCCTCCAGCACCTTGTCGGCGCTGCCGGCTTCCGGCTTGTAGTGAATCTGCCCGACGCGATCGAACATGAAGGCGACCGAGCCACTTTCGCCGAGCGCCCCGCCGTTCTTCGTCAGATAGGAACGCACCGCGCCCGCCGTCCGGTTGCGGTTGTCGGTCAGCGCCTCGACGATCATCGCCACCCCGCCCGGGCCATAGCCCTCATAGCGCACCGCCTCGTAGTTCTCGCCGCCGGCGCCGGCCGCCTTCTTGATGGCGCGCTCGATGTTGTCTTTCGGCATGTTTTCGGCGCGCGCGTTGATGATGGCGAGCCTCAGCCGCGCGTTCATGTCCGGGTCGGGGGTGCCGAGCTTCGCCGCCACCGTGATTTCGCGGGCAAGCTTCGAGAAGAGCTTGGAGCGCCGAACGTCCGCGGCGCCCTTGCGGTGCATGATGTTCTTGAACTGTGAATGACCCGCCATGTCGTCCTCAAGCGGAAAGATTGTGGCGCGGGTTATACGGCGCTGGAGCCGGCAAAGGAAGGCGCGCCGTTGGCCGGGGCAGCCGCCCTTTTCAGGTCCAGAACGGCAGGATTGTCTCCGACAGCTTGCCGCCGATCCGCAGTGGCGCCACCTTGAGGGCGAGGCCCGTTCCGTCGTCGACCTCCACCGCGATCCCGGCAAGCGTTGCCGGCCCGTCGGCCGGCGTGAAGCGCTCGCCCGGCACCTTCTGCAGAAAGCGGCGCAGCGGCTCCTCGTAGTTCATCCCGATGATCGAATCGTAATCGCCGCACATCCCGACGTCGGACTGGAAGGCGGTGCCGCCCCGCATGATGCGATGGTCGGCGGTCGGCACGTGCGTGTGCGTCCCCACCACCAGCGTCACGCGGCCATCGAGGTAGTGCCCGACCGCCTGCTTCTCGCTCGTCGCCTCGGCATGGAAATCGATCACGATGGCGTCTGCCTGATCGCCGAGCGGGCATGCCGAGATTTCCCGCTCGAGCGCCGCGAACGGATCGTCGAGCTGGTCCATGAAGACGCGGCCCATGACGTTGATGACGAGGACGCGCGCGCCGTTGCGCGCGAGGTAGAGGTTGGCGCCCCGGCCGGGCGTTCCCGGCGGAAAGTTGAGCGGCCTCAGATAGCGCTCCTGCCGGTCGGCGAACTGCATTGCCTCGCGCTGGTCGAACGCGTGGTTGCCGGTCGTCACCACGTCGGCGCCGGCCGCCACGATGTTACGGAGGATCTCCTCGGAGATGCCGAACCCGCCGGCCGCGTTCTCGCCGTTCACGATCACGAAATCGAGCTGGTACTTGGCAATGAGGCCCGGCAGTTGCGCGACGACCGCGTTGCGCCCGCTCCGCCCCACCACGTCACCCAGAAATAAAAGTCGCACGCGGCTAGCCTTTCGCCTTCCCGACTGTGAGGTCGATGGTTTCTTTCTCGGTCACGATGAAATCCATGCGCGCATCGTGCGCTTCGGTCGGGACCGCATCCACTTCCTGCACCGCGAAGGCGATGCCGACAAGGTGCGCATCGACGCCATGGTTTCTGAGATGCGCGATCGTGCGGTCGTAGAAGCCGCGGCCGTATCCGAGCCGCGCCCCCGTCCGGTCGAACGCCATGAGCGGTACGATCAGGAGGTCGGGCGTGATGGCCGGCGCGTCGTGCGCCGGCGACGGGATGCCGAAACTTCCCGCATGCAGCGGATCGCCGCTGCGGTAGCGGCGGAAGACAAGGTCGTAGCCGCCGTGCACCGAAGGCAGCGCGCAGGTGATTCCCGTTCGCTCCGCCCACGCCAGAATCGGGCGCGGATCGGCCTCGCCGCGCACCGCAAAATACCCGCCGATGGCATCGAACTTCAGCGCCGAGATGATCAGGATGGCCCGCCGCGCAATGGCGTCGGCCGCCGCCGCGCGCGCCTGTTCTTCCAGCGCGGCGCGCCGCCCGCGCATTTCCTCGCGGAGCCGCGCCTTGGCATCGTGGACGGACGACGGATGGCTCATGCCGGAACAGGAAGCGAAGCCGCGATGGCCGGTGGAGAGATCGATCCCGGAGACCTACAATGTAGGTGGGCGCCGTGTGTCCGGGCCCACGGGCCCGGCCAGGAACAGCTCCCGATTGGATCGATAAGCCCCGGGAATACTTGTCTCCTGTCGCACCCCGCAGCTTCGCCGATACGACATATAGGCCGAGATGGCCCCGTCTGCCAGCGCGCCCCGTCAGCCGGCATCGACCTCGCCTTCACTGCCGGCGACGCGGGCGGCGATGGCCGAGACACGCTCCGCCATCGACGCGATGGCGCCCGCAACCTGATCCTGCTGATGCCGATGCCGCGCCAGGAGCTCGCTCCGCGCCTCCTCCATTTCGGCGATCTCGGCCCTCAGCGCCGCCAGCGCGCGCTCGGCCTCGGCGTGCTGATCGGCCAGCGTGATCGCCGCCATGACGGTCAGGCGCTGGTCGCCGATCTCGCCGAAGCGCCCGCGCAACTGCGCGATCGAGCGGTCGAGGCGTTCCGCCAGCGCCGTCAGGTGGGCTTCCTCGCCCTCGTCGCAGGCCATGCGGTAGGAGCGGCCGTTGATGGTGACGTTGACCTGCGCCATGGTTGCTTCAGGCACCCTGCCGCGCCAGTACGTCGCGTATCGATTCCATCGCGCTGACCAGCCCGCGCGACACCTCGGCGTTGACGTCCGCCAGGCGCGCCGAACGGGCTGCGGCCGCGTCCAGCGACTGCGCCAGCCGGGAGCGGTCGGCGCCGACCCGGTGCAGCTCGCCCTCCAGGTCGCTGACCGCCGCCGCTCCTTCAAGCCGGCGCTCGAGCACGCCCTCGAGGAGTTCGATGGCCGCGGCCAGCCGCCGCAAGGCTTCCTCGGCGCTCAAAGAGTCCTGCATATGTCCCTCTGCCAGCATCGTTTTTGAATTAGGTCATCCATCGCCAAAGCCGTCAATGGCGGGCGCCACTCATGCTGGCGTCGCCGGACAGCCGCGTCATTGACTTGACAGACCCGTGTGCTTAATTCGCCCATCGTCGGGCGGTGCGGTCGAGCATGCTCCTGGCACCGTCGATCCGTGCGCCTGTCAGCGCCAATTCAACAAAGAACGCCAGTCATGACCGATCTTGCGAAGCACAAGCGCATGGCCAACGCGATCCGTGCGCTGGCGATGGACAGCGTCGAACGCGCCAATTCCGGCCATCCCGGCATGCCCATGGGCATGGCCGACGTGGCGACGGTGCTTTTCTCGCGCTACCTCAAGTTCGATCCCGCCGATCCCGCCTGGCCGGACCGCGACCGCTTTATTCTTTCCGCCGGTCACGGCTCGATGCTGCTCTATTCCCTGCTCTATCTCACCGGCTACCCGGAGATGACGATCGAGCAGCTGAAGACCTTCCGTAAGCTCGGCTCGAAGACCCCCGGCCACCCCGAGAATTTCCACACCAAGGGCATCGAGACCACGACCGGCCCGCTCGGCCAGGGCGTTGCGACCTCCGTCGGCTTCGCGCTGGCGGAGCGCATGCTGGCCGCTGAATACGGCGACGACGTCGTCGATCACAAGACGTTCGTCATCTGCTCCGACGGCGACCTGATGGAGGGTGTCAGCCACGAGGCGATCGCGCTCGCCGGCCATCTCAAGCTGAACAAGCTCATCTTCCTCTACGACGACAACGGCATCTCCATCGACGGGCCTCTGACCCTTGCCGACTCCGTCGACCAGATCGCGCGTTTCAAGGCCGCCGGCTGGAACGCCAGCCGCATCGACGGCCAGGACCACAACGCCATCGCCGCGGCCATCGATATAGCGCTGGATTCCGACCGCCCGACCCTGATCGCCTGCAAGACCATCATCGGCTTCGGCGCGCCGACCAAAGCCGGCACCTCGAAGGCCCACGGCGAGGCGCTGGGGACCGACGAGATCGCCGGCGCGCGCAAGAATCTCGAGTGGCCGTATCCGCCTTTCGAGGTTCCCGAAGACATTCTGACTGAGTGGCGCGCGGCCGGTGCACGCGGCCGTCCTGCCCACGAGGCATGGCAGGGCCGCTACGCCAGGCTCGCCGCCGACAAGCGCGCCGAGTTCGAGCGCCGCTTGGCCCACAGGCTTCCCGCCGACCTGGGCAAGGCGATCGCCGATCTCAAGGAGAAGCTCGTCGCCGACAAGCCGACGATCGCCACCCGCAAGGCCAGCGAACTCGCGCTCGACGTGATCTCGCCGATGACGCCCGAGCTGATCATCGGTTCGGCCGACCTGACCCCGTCGAACAACACCAAGACCAAGAACTTGACCGACATCAAACCGGGCGCCTACGGCGGCCGCTATATCCACTACGGCATCCGCGAACACGGAATGTCTGCGGCCATGAACGGCATCGCCCTCCACGGCGGTTACCGTCCGGCGGGTGCGACCTTCCTCGTGTTCACCGATTACGCCCGTCCGGCCATGCGCATATCGGCGCTTGGCCGCATCCCGGTGATTTACGTGATGACGCACGATTCGATCGGCCTCGGCGAAGACGGCCCGACCCACCAGCCGGTCGAGCATCTGGCTGCGCTGCGCGCCATGCCGAACATGCGCGTCTTCCGCCCCGCCGATGCCGTCGAGACGGCCGAGTGCTGGCAGCTCGCCCTCGAGCGCATCGACGGTCCGAGCGTGCTTGCCCTCACCCGCCAGAACCTGGCGCCGGCGCGCACCACGTCGAGCGCCGCCAATCTCTCGGCGGCGGGCGCCTATGAAGTGTCGCCAGCGACAGGGACGGCCCGCGCCACCATCTTCGCCTCGGGCTCGGAGGTCGAGCTGGCCATCAAGGCACAGGCTCTGCTCAAGGACCGCAACATCGCCACCCGCGTCGTCTCCGTGCCCTCGCTGGAACTCTTCCTCAGCCAACCGGACGCGGTGAAGAAGCAGGTGATCGGCGACGCCCCGGTCAAGATCGCGGTGGAAGCCGCCGTCCGCTTCGGCTGGGATGGTGTCGTCGGTTCCGACGGTCTGTTCGTCGGCATGCACAGCTTTGGCGAGAGCGCGCCCTATAAGGATTTGTACGCCCACTTCGGCATCACGCCCGAAGCCGTGGCGGACGCCGTCACCAAGAAGCACAACGCTTAATTTCGAGAGAACTGGAGAACACCATGGCCGTCAGGGTCTTCATCAACGGGTTTGGCCGCATCGGTCGCTTGGTGCTGCGCGCCATCTACGAGTCCGGCCGCACGGATATCGAGGTCGTCGGCGTCAACGACCTCGGCCCGGTCGAGACCAACGCCCACCTGCTGCGCCATGACTCGGTGCACGGCAAGTTCCCGCACGCCGTCGCGGTGAACGGCGACACGTTCGACGCCGGTCGCGGCCCGATCAAGGTCACGGCGATCAAGAATCCGGCGGAGTTGCCGCACAAGGCGCTGGGCGTCGACATCGCGCTGGAGTGCACCGGCATCTTCACTGCCAAGGAAAAGGCGTCGGCCCACCTCGCCGCTGGCGCCAAGCGCGTGCTCGTCTCGACGACCTCGGATGGCGCCGACTTGACCGTCGTCTACGGCGTCAACGACGACAAGCTCACCAAGGACCATCTCGTCGTCTCGAACGCCTCATGCACGACCAACTGCCTGGCGCCGGTGGTGCACGTACTCCACAACGCCATCGGCATCGAGCACGGCTTCATGACGACGATCCACTCGTACACCGGCGACCAGCCGACGCTCGACACCTACCACAAGGACCTCTACCGGGCCCGCGCCGCGGCGCTGAACCAGATTCCGACCTCGACCGGTGCCGCCAAGGCGATCGGCCTCGTCATTCCGGAGCTGAAGGGCAAGCTCGACGGTTCGTCGACCCGCGTGCCGACGCCGAACGTCTCGCAGATCGACTTCAAGTTCGTCGCCAAGCGCACGACCACGATCGACGAGATCACCCAGGCCATCAAGGCCGCGGCTGCCACCAGCCGGCTGAAGGGCATCCTGTCGTGGACGGCCGAGCCGCTGGTATCGATGGACTTCAATCACGATCCGCACTCCTCCACCTTTGCCATCGACCAGACCAAGGTGATCGCCGGCACGTTCGTCCGCGTCGTCTCCTGGTACGACAACGAGTGGGGCTTCTCGAACCGCATGGCCGACACTGCCGTGGCGATGGGCAAGCTGCTCTAGTCACTCCACACGAAGGAACCGGCCATGACTGCATTTCGCACGCTCGACGACGTCGACGTGAAGGGCAAGCGCGTGCTCGTCCGTGTCGACCTCAACGTGCCGATGGTCGACGGCAAGGTGTCGGACGACACGCGCATCCGCGCCGTTGCCCCGACCATCAAGGAGATCGCCGACAAGGGCGGCAAGGCCATCCTGCTTGCCCACTTCGGTCGTCCCAAGGACGGCCCCGAGGCGAAATACTCGTTGAAGCAGGTGGTGCCGGCCGTGGCCGCGGTTCTCGGCAAGTCCATCGGATTTGCGCCTGACTGCATCGGTCCCGAGGCGGCCGCGGCGGTCGATTCAATGAGAGACGGCGATGTGCTCGTTCTCGAGAACACCCGCTTCCACAAGGGCGAGGAGAAGAACGACCCCGCCTTCACCGCCGAACTCGCGAAGCTCGGCGACATCTACGTCAACGATGCCTTCTCGGCCGCCCACCGCGCGCATGCGTCGACCGAGGGCCTTGCCCACCTGCTTCCGGCCTACGCCGGCCGCGCCATGCAGGGCGAGCTGGACGCGCTGGAATCTGCGCTGGGTAGCCCGCAGCACCCGGTCGTCGCCGTCGTCGGCGGGGCCAAGGTGTCCTCCAAGATCGACGTGCTGGTGAACCTTGTCGACAAGGTCGACGCGGTCGTCATCGGCGGCGGCATGGCAAACACGTTCCTGCTCGCCCGCGGCGTCGCCATCGGCAAATCGCTCGCCGAGCCCGACTACATCGAGACCGCGAACAAGATCACCGCCGCTGCCGCCAAGAGCGGCTGCGCGCTGGTGCTGCCGGTCGACGCGGTCGTCGCTCGCGAATTCAAGGCCGGCGCGACCGCCACCACGGTCGCCATCGACAAGGTCCCCGCCGACCAGATGATCCTCGACGTCGGTCCGAAGTCGGTCGAGGCGATCAACGCCTGGATCGACAGGGCCGCCACGCTGGTCTGGAACGGCCCGCTCGGCGCCTTCGAGATTCCGCCGTTCGACACGGCGACGGTGGCTGCCGCGCGCCACGCCGCCGAACGCACCAAAGCCGGCAAGCTGCGCTCGGTCGCCGGCGGCGGCGAAACCGTGTCGGCACTGCATCAGGCCGGGGCCGCCGACGGCTTCTCGTTCATCTCTACCGCCGGTGGTGCGTTCCTCGAATGGCTGGAGGGCAAGCCGCTCCCGGGCGTCGAGGTTCTGCGCAAGCACTGAGGCACGCGCTTGCGCCGGCCGCCGCGCTTGCCTAGAGCAATTACAGGAAAAGTGGACACCACTTTTCCGTCCGGAATTGCGGAAAGCAAAGGAATCCACGTCAATTCGCGATTCGATAAAGTCGTGAATTGATCTAGAGAAGCCGCAAACGTTCGACCGAGGAGAGCAGCAAGCGTGAAGCACGACCGTGTCAGCGAGATACTCGCAAACTACGATTCGGACAGCCCCGGCACCCGAGCGCAGATTGCCCGGATTCTGTTGGCGGGCCGCCTCGGTGGTACTGGGCGCGTCGTCATTCTCCCGATCGACCAGGGTGTCGAGCATGGCCCTGCCCGCAGCTTCGCCTCCAATCCCCCGGCATACGACCCCCTCTACTTCTTTGAACTGGCCATTGACGCCGGACTGAATGCGCTGGCCGGCCCGCTTGGCCTGATTGAGGCGGGTGCCGCCCGCTTTGCCGGAAGAATTCCGCTCATTCTGAAGGTCAACAACGCCAACGGCCTGTTTCCCAAGGCCGCGCCCAAGGATCAGGCCGTCACCGCCGGCGTCGAGGACGCCTTGCGGCTGGGCTGCGCGGCCATCGGCTTCACGCTCTACCCCGGCTCCGAGAAATCGTATGCGATGATGGAGGAAGCCCGCGCCCTCATCGCCGAGGCCAAGCGCGTCGGCCTCGCGACCGTCGTCTGGGCGTATGCGCGCGGTGGCGATCTGACCAGCGAGGATGAAACCGCCCTCGATGTGTCTGCCTATTCGGCGCAGATCGCCGCCCAGCTCGGCGCCCACGTTCTGAAGTTGAAGCTGCCGTCCTCGGCGTTTCAGGATCCGCAGGCCAAGGCGCTCTACGACAAGAACGGCATCGCTTATGGCACGCTCGCCGATCGCGTGCGCCACGTCGTCGAAAGCGCCTTTGCAGGCCGCCGCATTGTCATCTTCTCCGGCGGGCCGCAGAAAAGCGAAGACGCGCTGCTCGAGGAATGCCGCGCGATCGCCACCGGCGGCGGTTACGGCTCCATCATCGGCCGCAACGCGTTTCAGAGGCCGCGCGCCGAGGCGCTTGCGCTCCTCGACCGCATCGTGACCGCCTACGGGGGCTAGCTTACCGGCTGTCGTCGTCTGGAGTGTTCTCGTCGCCGCGCAGAAACGTCCGCCACTTTGGCGTTCTGGTCACGACGTGTCTCGCCGCAACGTGTGCCTGCCGGCTCGTTTATCATACAACCATCGCGGTCGGACACTGCCGGAGGCATGGCTTGCTGAGGCCTCCGATGGTATGCGCAACCGGTGCCGGCTCCTGCGGCTCCGGCGCGTTGCCCGCTGGTGTTGAACAACCGGCTGCATAAAACCGGGCAACAAGCGTCACGATCAGCTATATTTGCCCTCGGAGTCCGTCTATCGTTTGCGCCGGTTGTAGCTCGGGCGACGAGAATGACCTTGGGATCGCAAACCGCCACGACTGGAACTGATTCGAACGCATGGCGACCTCAGCCGACGTCCGCTGCCGCCTTTGCCTGGTGACCCCGGCGAGTTACCGCGCCGAAGAGCTCGCGCCGCGCGTTGCGGATGCGCTCTCCGGCGGCGATGTCGCGTCGCTGATCATCACGTCTCCGGCGCCCGATGAAGCCGCATTGCAGCGGGCGGCGGCCCTGTTCGTTCCAATCGCCAGCGCGCGGGGCGTTGCCTCGCTCGTGGTCGGCAACGGGCGCCTCGTGATGCGCACCGGCGCCGACGGTGTCCATATCGAAACCGGCGCCGGCGACGTCGCCGAGGCACGGCGGGCCCTGAAGAACCGGATTGTGGGCGCCGGAAATGTCGCGTCGCGGCACGATGCCATGGAAATTGCCGAAGCTGATCCCGACTACCTCTTCTTCGGCCGCCTGGATGGCGACACCGGCGACGACATCTTTCCGCGCGCCCTGGATCTGGCTGCCTGGTGGTCGTCGGTCGCGGTTATCCCGGCGATCGTCATGGGCGGGTGTACCGTGGGTTCGGTCGCCGCCGCCGCCGCAAACGGCATCGAATTCGTCGCCCTGTCGCGGGCCGTCTGGGACGACCCGCGCAGCCCCGCCGCGGCCGTTGCCGAAGCGGTAACGCAGTTCGCCCAGCCTGCGCAGGAGCCGGCCGCATGATGAAGCGCCTGCTCGCCGCCGCTCTGGTCGCCGCCACCTGCCTGCCGGCCACGATCGTCCATGCCCAGGACGACAGCGGACCGATGGTGCTGGTACCACCGGTCGACGACACCACGCCGATCATCAAGAAAAAGAAGCCGAAACCCGCGGTGACCACAACCCCGGCGGAGACGGCTGCGCCCGCGGCTTCTCCGAAGCCGGTCGCCAAGGCCTCAGTCGCCAAGGCAAAGGTCGCGAAGCCGAAGCCGGGTGTCGAGGATCTCTCCGCGACGCCTGACAGCCCTCCACCACGCGACGCCGCAAGCGATACCGCGCCGATCGACCTCGGGGCTCCGGAGGCGAGCAGCCCACCGGCGGCAACAGCCTCCGCTGAAGTACCCCTGCCGCATCTGCGCCCGTCCGATATGCAGACGGGCAATGCCCAGGTGGCATCGCCGGAAGCTTCCGCCGCGGCGAACGGCCAGGCTCCGGTGCCGGGGATCCCGACGATCTCCACAGGCGGGCCGGCGGCACAGCCTCCCGCGGCAGATCAGACGCCGGACGTCGCAGCCGGTGACAACCTGCTTGCCGCCGACGCACCGCCGCCACCGGTCGTGCCGCCTCCCAATGCACCGGCACAGCCTGACCCGCCCGGCGTCGATTCGGCCTACGGCGCCTTCCAGCGCGGCTACTACCTGTCCGCCTTCGGCCTGGCAATTCCCAGGGCCGAGAACGGCGACCACGCCGCCCAGACGCTGCTCGGAATGATCTACGCCGGCGGCTACGGCGTACCCCGCGATCCGAACCAGGCGCTCTCCTGGTACACCTTCGCTGCCGATGGTGGGGAAGCCCGGGCCCAGTACGCGCTGGGTTCGATGTACCTGACCGGCACCGGCGTCGCGAAGGACGAAGCCAAGGCCGCCGATTATTTCGAGAAGGCCGCCGCCGGCGGCGATGTCGCGGCCACCTACAATCTGGCTCTGCTCTATCTCAACGGCACGGCTCGGCCCGCCGATCCTGCACGTGCCGCCGAGCTCTTCCAGACCGCCGCCAATGACGGCAACGACGATGCCGCCTATGTGCTGGCGCAACTCTACGATTCGGGCCGCGGTGTCGCCCAGGACCCGGTTGCCGCCACGAAATGGTTCGCGACCGCCGCCCGCGCCGGCCACATTCCGTCCGAAGTCGAGTATGCCATCCGCCTGTTCAATGGCGTCGGCGTGCAGGCAAACGAAACGGCCGCTGCCGCCTGGTTCCAGCGCGCCGCCGATGTCGGCAACCCGATCGCGCAGGACCGGCTGGCACGCCTGCTGGCAACCGGGCGTGGCATCAAGGCGGACCCGGTCGCGGCCGCGAAGTATTATCTTCTCGCCAAGAACGCCGGCAAAAACGACGATCTCCTCGACAAGTTCTATTCCGGACTGACCGACGACCAGCGCCAGACGGCATTGGCCGCAGCGCAGCGCTGGCCGACCGGCTAGAGCAATTCCAGGAAAAGTGGATTCCACTTTTCCGTCCGGAATTGCGCAAGGCAAAGGAATCAAGAGCAATTCCCGATTCAGTCAAATCGGGAATTGCTCTTGGCAGCGCACGCCGCCGCAATCCGCCCCCGCCTTGTGCGCGGCCGCGAAGTGTGGTGCTAGAGGCGCCTCGCCTTCTTGCCGGAAAGTCCCCGATGGCCCGCAGCGCCCTGCTCAACGTGATGGTCAACGCTGTCCTCAAGGCCGGCCGCGCGCTGTCGCGCGATTTTGGCGAGGTCGAGAACCTGCAGGTATCGCTGAAGGGGCCGGGCAACTTCGTCTCCGCCGCCGACCACCGCGCCGAGGACACGCTCGTCGCCGAGCTCACCAAGGCGCGGCCGGGCTACAGTTTCCTCACCGAGGAAACCGGCGTCATCGAAGGCACCGACCGCACGCACCGCTGGATCATCGACCCGCTCGACGGCACCACGAATTTTCTCCACGGCATCCCGATCTTCGCGATCTCGGTGGCGCTCGAGCGCGAAGGTCAGCTCATCGCGGGTGTCATCTACAATCCGATCCTGAATGAACTCTACGTCGCCGAGAACGGCCAGGGCGCATTCCTCAACGACCGGCGGCTGCGCGTTGCCGCCCGCCGTCTGCTGCCGGACGCAGTCGTCGCCACCGGCGCCCCCAATGTCGCCGGCGATGCGCAGGCGCGGCGGCGTTTCACCGCCGAGTTCGGCGACCTGATGGGCAGGACCGCGGCCGTGCGCCGCTGCGGTGCCGCCGCCGTCGATCTCGCCTGGGTCGCTTCCGGCCGCTTCGACGGCTTCTGGGAGCGCGGCCTGAAGCCGTGGGACATGGCGGCCGGAATCCTCATCGTGCGCGAAGCTGGCGGCCGCGTCAGCGGGACCGGCGGCAAGGACGACATGCTGGCCACCGGCAACATCATCGCCGGAAATGAAGCGATCCACGGCCTGTTGCTGACGACCCTCGGCGCAATTCCCGCCGCATGAACGGCCGCCGCGAAATTTTCGCGTTTCTCTGGCAACACAATTCACTGTACCATTTTCGCTGAAACAGCGGAGAGACAGTCAGGTGCTCGGCTTCACGCGCGGCCAACGCGAATACGACCCCTACAAGCTGGCCAGCCCGCAGGTCTACCTGTGGCGCATGACGATCTTCCTGATCATCGCCGCTTTCGTCGCCCTCATCCTCTATCGCCCGCTCGTCAGCGCCTATACCGCCAACCCGGGGCTGAACAGCGTCATCATCGCCGTGCTCATCATCGGCATCGCGCTGTCCTACCGGCAGATCATCCGCCTTTTCCCCGAAATCCGCTGGGTAAACACGTTTCGCATCGCCGAGCCCGGCGTAGAGGCCGACCGCCCGCCGGTGCTGCTCGCCCCGATGGCCACCCTCCTCGGCGACCGCATGGGCCGGATGGCGATTTCGACCGCGACCATGCGGTCGATCCTCGATTCGATCCAGATGCGGCTGGACGAAGATCGCGACATGGGGCGCTACCTCACCAGCCTGCTGATCTTTCTCGGGTTGCTGGGCACCTTCTGGGGCCTGCTCAACACCGTCGCGGCGGTCGCCGGAGCCATCCAGTCGCTGGACGTTTCGTCGTCCAATACCGGGGTCATCTTCGAGGACCTGAAGGCCGGTCTCGCCGGGCCGCTGAAGGGGATGGGCATCGCCTTCTCGTCCTCGCTGTTCGGTCTCTCCGGCTCGCTCGTGCTCGGTTTCCTCGATCTCCAGGCGGGCCAGGGTCAGAACATGTTCTACAACGACCTCGAGGACTGGCTCTCCACCGTCACCGACCTCGACCCCGAATCGCTCAGCCACCATGCCAGCGGCAGCGCGACCGAGGATCTGCGCATTGCCGTCGAGCGGCTGTCGCGCGTCATCGAACAGACGCGCGCCGAGGCCGCGACCGATGCCGGCACGGGTGCGGGCACCGGAGCCACGCAGCGCGCCACCTCGGCCATGGCCAATCTCGCCGAGGGAATTCAGGGCCTCATCCAGCACATGCGCAGCGAACAGCAGGTCGTGCGCGGCTGGGTCGAGAGCCAGTCGAAGCAGCAGAAAGACGTCAACGCCCTGCTCGAAACCATCGCCAAGGCGCTCCAGTCGCCGCCGCAGGCAGCGGAGTAGCCGGTGCCGCGCGCACGGCGCCTCAATCCTCGCGCCGACTACTGGCCGAGCTTCGTCGACGTTCTCACCAACCTGCTGTTGGTGTTTATCTTCCTGCTTTCGATCTTCGCCCTCGTCCAGTACCTGCTGTCGCGTGAG
>Ga0265316_10003052_pt1 | contig 17093 bp, 20 predicted proteins | sample 4522metaG_FD_202092 | JGI IMG/M metagenome (GOLD analysis project Ga0265316, IMG submission 202092) | Rhizosphere microbial communities from Carex aquatilis grown in University of Washington, Seatle, WA, United States - 4-5-22 metaG | ecosystem: Host-associated > Plants > Roots > Rhizosphere >...
TTTTTCTTAATTCAGGAATTTCCAGACCTGATTTTTTTCCAGGATATCCATAAATTGCAACTCCATTATAAACAGTAGGATTCAAAATTATTTTATCTTTAGTTTCTTCTACATTTACAACGTTTTTACAAAAACCGGCTTTTTCCAAAACATCAAGAAATGTTTTTCCTGAAATAGAATAATCATGACTTCCTGCAATTATAAAACACGGAAGTTTTGCTTCTTTTAATCTTTTGAATTCTGAAAAAGTTTCTTTTAAAATTTCAATTGGAGGATACGCTGAATCTAATAAATCTCCTGCAATCAAAATAAAGTCTAATTTTTTTTCTATACAGATATCAATTGCTTTTTTAAAAGATTGAAAATTTAAATCCTGCAGCTGCTGCTGTTTCCAACCTCCTAAATGAACATCTGAGATGTGTGCAAATCTTACCATTTTATGTATTTCTCCTCAAAAAAGTTTATAATCTTGAAAAAATAGGCTGATATATAAAATTGATTGTGATAAGATGAAAGTAAATATTCTATTCGGCGGGAAAGCAGGGCAGGGAACAAATATCCTATCAAATATACTGGGACAGGCTCTAACTAAAATAGGGCATTATGTATTTATGTCAAGAGAGTATCAATCTATGATAAGAGGAGGGCATAATTTTAACATTTTAACATTTTCTAATTCTCCTGTGTATAGCAATGACTCACAACTTGATTTGATAGTCGCTTTGGATCAAAATACAGTTGATGTTCACAAAGGAGAGTTGAAAAAAACAGGAGAAATTATTCAGAAAGAAGGCGGGGAGAACATGTATTTCGCTGGAAGAATGTTCAAAATTTTATGCATTGATTTTAAAATTCTTGAAAATGAATTGAAGAATCTTGAAAGATTTGAAGAAAATATGATAGAAGCAAAAAAAGGATATGAGGAAGAAAAAAAAGAAGTGTGCAAAGTTGTTTTGAATAAAGAAAAACTGATTTTTATGAATGGAAATCAGGGAGTTTCTGAAGGTGCGATAAAATCAGGATTGGATTTGTATTATGCTTATCCGATGACTCCTGCAACAAATGTTATGACTGAACTTGCTAAGAAACAAATTGAAAAAAATATTTTAGTTTTAGAATTGGAGAATGAAATTGCAGTGATTAATGCTGCAATTGGAAGCGCAATGACTGGAGCAAAAACCATGATTGGAACTTCTGGTGGAGGATTTGATTTAATGACAGAATCTTTTAGTTTAGTGGGAATGGCAGAAATTCCTTTGGTTGTTTATCTTGCATCACGTCCAGGACCTTCTACAGGAGCTGCAACTTATACTGCGCAGGGAGATTTAGAAATGATGAGATTTGCAGGGCATGGAGAATTTCCGAGAATGATATTAGCTCCAGGAGATCCTAAAGAAGCACAAGAACTTACTAGTCAATCATTTTATTTTTCACAAAAGTTTGGAATTCCTGCGGTTATTCTTTCAGATAAACATCTTGCAGAAAGTTCTTACACACTTAATACAAATCCAAAAATAATTTCTTCGGAAAAAACAACTTCGCTAAAAAGATATCAAAGTCATGAAGCAGATGAATTTGGAAGCACTAGTGATGATGCGGAATTAATAGTTAGAAATGTTAAAAAAAGAATTGCAAAAGAAAAAGAAATTGAAAAGGAAGCAAAAAAATTTGAAGAATTTAATATTTATGGTAAAAAATCAAAGAACATTATTGTTTCATGGGGAAGCACAAAAGGAGCAATTATTGATGCAATTAAGGATTTAGATGTTGAATTTTTACAGATTTTATACTTAGAACCTTTTCCAAAAATAAAAGAAAAACTTGAGGGAAAAAATATAATTTTAATTGAGAATAATGCAACAGGACAATTGGGAAAAGTTATTGCTGAAAAAACAGGAATATTTATTGAAGACAAAAATAAAATTCTGAAATATGATGGCAGGCCATTTTTTTCTGATAAATTAAAAGAAGAAATTAAAAGGAGATTAAAATGACTGATACAAAACTTAACACTCCAATGATTCCGACATGGTGTCCAGGATGTTACAATTTCATATTGCTTGCTGCGATGAAAAATTTTATTACAGAAGAAATAAAGAAGGGAAAGAAAAAAGATGATTTTGCAATTGTTTCTGGAATTGGATGTCATGCAAAAATTTTTGATTATTTGTATATTAATGGACTTAGTGGAATTCATGGAAGAGTTCTTCCAACTTGCTTAGGATTAAAAGTGGGAAATCCAAATTTAAATGTGATTGGATTTTCAGGAGATGGAGATGCATATGCAGAAGGGATGGAACATTTAGTTCATGCTGCAAGATATAACTCTGATTTCAAATTTATTGTGAGCAATAATCAGGTTTTTGCTTTAACAGTTGGGCAATCAACACCGACGACAGAAAAAGGATATAAGGATAAAACAAGTTCATGGAATGTCAAACTTCAACCATTAAATCCTATAAGATTAATGCTCGCATCTGGAGCAAGTTTTGTGGCAAGAGTTAATTCAGATATGAAACAGATAGAATATGTTTTCAACGAAGCTATGAAACACAAGGGATTTGCATTTATAGAAATTTTACAGCCTTGTGTTATATTTCATGATAATAAAAATTACAAAGATAAAATTTATTCTTTGGAAAAAGAAGGACATGATAAAACTAATTTTGATGATGCATGGAAAAAAGCTGGAGAGTTTGATTATAATACTGCAGAAAAAATCCCAATAGGAATTTTTTACCAGCAAGAAAGAGAAACATTTGAAGAACAATTTCCACAACTTGTTGAATTGAAAAAAAAGAAGATTGGCTGGAAGGATATTAAACGATAATTAATTCCCAAATACATAATCTTTCAAAAAATAATTTTTCACATCCAATTTCTTTTGCATTATATCCAAGTTTTTCAAAATTGACATTTTCTGCAAGTGAAGAAGTTATAAGAAATATTTTTCCATCTATTTTCAAATAATTTTTTGCACTTTCTAAAAATCTTAAAATAATTTCATTTCCTTTTTTTCCTCCTGTCGTCGCTAATCTTGAACTTTTAGGTTCGCGGGCATCTTCGGGAAGATAAGGCGGATTGAAAATAATTAAATCATATTTTCCAGAAATATTTTCAAATAAATCAGAATGAATGCAATTAAATCCCAAAGAACTGCAATGAGAAACTGATTTTTTATCAATATCCGAAGAAAAAATATTTTCTTTTTTAATTCCTGAACTTGATGCAGTTTCCAAATGAATTCCACTTCCTGCACCTATTTCTAAAAATTTTAAATCAGAATTTTGTCTAATCAAATCAGGAACTTGTTCTTTCAAAATTCTCGACATTAAATAAGAATCTTCTGCAGGCTGATAAACCATTTTAACCTAATAAATTGCTAAAGAAATTAATTATTTGTTGCTTGAACAAAAATATTCCTGCTAAAATTGCAAACAAGATAATTAAAATTGTGATAAGAACTGCAATTAAAATTTTATCTTTGGAACTTGCTGATTCTGTTTTTTCATAACTTGAAATTTTTTGAACAGGTTTTTGTTCTGGTTTTTCTCCATAGTTAGAAACAATTTGAGGACTTGGTTTTGAAACTGGTTCAACTGGAGCAGTAGGAATTGAAATTTCTTTTGAAGGAACTGGTTTTTGTTCTGGTTTTTTTGAAAAAAGATTTCCAAAGAAGTTTGATTTTTGTTTAACAACAGCAACTTGGGTTTGAGTTTCTGCTGGGCGTTCGTTGAAAACTCTAGCAGCTTCTTCAATTTCCTCTTTTTTATATCCTGCATTGTAAAAAGTCATCATTGCCCTTTTCAGAGATTCTCCTCTGTTAATTGCAGATTTTAATCCTCCAAGAATTTCTTCATTAACCATTGAACGACACCTCTGGTTTCTTAAACTCGAGCCTGCACTCGTTATTGATAATATTTACACTCGTGCAAACTCTCGCACTCATTTTCCCACTAAAATAGTCAGGATTGATTAACATGTTAAAATAAGGAATACTGAATTTATAAAATTATAATTTCAGTCTTTGTCCGTTGCCCATTAGATGACAATTTTTTCCGTTGTATCCCATTTCTTTTGACAGACTAACCATCGGGGTTAATTGTCCGATTGTTCCATGAGCAGGAATTATATTTTCAGGATGAATCATTGTAATCAAATCTCTCAAATCTTCTCTGCCTGCATGTCCTGAAACATGAATGTTATCAAAAATTCTTACTCCCATTTTTTTCAATCTTTTATCCATTTGATTTCTGTTTTCAATATTTACTGGTGTTGGAATTGTCTTTGAAGAAAAAATTACATTATCTCTTGGACGGAATTTAAAGGGCATTGTTTCTCGGGAAAGTCTATCCATTATGCTACCTGGCTCGCCCTGATGTCCTGTGCAAACAACTAAAGAAGTAGCTCTGTTCTTTTCAACTTTTTTCATTACAGATTCAACTTGTTTTTTGTAACTTGTCAAGTAAATATCTTTTTGGAATGGGCATAACCCGACATCAATTGCAGCAGAAACATATTTTTTCATACTTCTTCCGACAAAATAAATATCTCTATCTAATTTTTTTGCATAATCAACAATGCTTTTCAATCTTGCAATATGAGAAGAAAAAGTTGTTACAAAAATTGCAGAATTTTCATTTTTAATTGTAAGCAAAACTTCTTCCACTAATGCTCTTGCGATTTTTTCACTCGGTGTTTTTATTTCTGCACCAGAATAAAGTGAGTCAACAATTATTGCTTTGATTCCTTCTTTTGCAATTTTTTTCAGCAAATCATAATTCGGAGGCAAACCGAGAACAGGATTGTCGTCGAGCTTGAAGTCATTTGAATAGAGAACAATTCCTTCAGGAGTATGAAGCGCAATCATTGAAGTCTGCAAAGTCGAGTGAGTTATATTTATGAAATCAACTTGATAAGTTCCGCTTTTTCCTTTTATGTGAATAGAAGAATTAGGATTTATTGATTTTATTTGATTTGGAATTTGCTGATTATCATCTTCCATTATTTTTTTCAAAACTCCTGTTGTAAATGGAGTTCCATATAATGGAGCATCATATCGATAAGCAAGATAAGGAACTGCGCCGATGTGGTCAAGATGTGCGTGTCCTAAAAAAATTGCTCTTACTTTACTTCTTAATCCTAATTTATCTAAAATTAAATCGTTAGGAACTGCGCCGATGTTTCTTAATCTTTTTTCAGAATATCCTCCTTTGTCTACTTCCTGTTCCTGAAGTTCTACAATTGCGGGTAAATAAACGCCCATATCAAAAATAAAAACATCTTCTTTGTACTGGACTACAGACATATTTTTTCCAACTTCATTAAATCCGCCAACAGTAAAAATCTCCATCTTTTTGTAATATAATTAAAGAAGAATAGTTTAAAAATTCTTTTAGATTAATATAATTATGAAATTGGGTTTTTCTTTTAGAAAAAGAAAAGCTACACTGTAATATGAAATTTTTAAAATGAAACCATTAAAACCATCAATGAGAGAAAAGAAAAGATATTTACTAGTTCATGGAGAAGATTTAAGAAAAAATATTGAAAAAGCAATCTTAGATTTTATTGGAGTCTTGGGATTTTCTAAAGTTGGACTTGAATTTATCAAATCTGACAAAGATTCTGCAATTATTTCTATAAATAGAGAAATGGTTGACCCTGTTAGAGCTTCACTTTGTGTGTTTTCTAAGAAAATGGAAGTGAAAATGGTTTCCGGAACATTAAAAGGATTGAAAGATAAAATATAATTTTCTCTCCATAAAATTTAAAAATGCGTATTTCTTGTAAAAATCATAGAGAAAAGAACTTAATAAATTATAATTTCTCATATTAATAAAATGGATATGCCTTTAGATATACAAAATCAAGCAATGGGTTATGACAGAACTGCAACTATGTTCTCACCCGAGGGACTTTTGCTTCAAGTTGGTTATGCTGAAAAGGCGGTGAGACGTGGAAGTGCGAGCATTGGAATGGTTTGTGCTGACGGAGTTTTTATTCTCGCTGATTTGAGAATAGAAGACAAATTAATAATTCTAAAATCTACAAATAAAATTTATGAAATTGATACTCATCTAATAGCTAGTGTCGCGGGAATTCTTTCTGATGCACGAGTTTTGATTGAAAGAGCGCAGGTTTTAGCACAGCAACATAGAGTTACTTATGATTCTCCAATTGAACCCGAATTAGTTGTAAAAGAATTAGCAAATTTACAACAACAATTTTCACAATATGGTGGAGCACGTCCTTTCGGAGTTGCTTTAATGATAGCGGGAATTAATAACAAGAAACCAGAACTTTTCTCAAGTGATGTTACAGGAAATTATACAGAATATTATTCAACAGCAATTGGAGAAAATGACGAAAAAATAAAAGAAAGATTGAGAGAAAATTACAAAAAAGATTTGACAATAAAAAAAGGAGTCAAGATTGCATTAGATATCTTCAAAGAATTAGAAGATAAGAAATTTCATTTAGGAAGATTTGAACTTGTTTATATTAAAAATGAAGATGCTGAATTAAAAAGAGTTTACGGCGACGAATTGTCTGAATTTACAAAATGAATATTATATTAGAAAAACAAGCAAATGGAATAAGTTTAAAAGAACTTTCTTTTGGAGATTTGTTGGGTTTTTCTGATGGAAGAGTAGAAAAAGTTAGAGACGTAAAACCCGAATTTGGAGAATTATATACTCAAAGAATTTTTATTAATGGGAACACAGAAAGATTTGAAGTGATTAAGAAAGTTTATGAATTAAATATTTATTCTGGAATTATTACTGCGAATTCTAAAGGAAGAACTTACGATTCTAAAACAATAAAAAATATTACTCAACTATAAAATGACTAGAACAACTGCTCGAATAAAACAAAAAGGCGAACCGTTCGAAATATTTGTCGAAATGGAAGACGCTTTAAAATTCAAGAAAGGACAAATTGCTTCTATTGAATCTGAAGACGGCAGAGTTTACAAAGATATCAAAAAAGGCGATGTTGCTTCTGTAAAAGATTTGGAAAATGCTTTCGGAACTTCTGACCCTTGGGAAATTGCGAAAAAAATTGTAAAAGATGGAGAAGTTTTAGTTACTCAAGAATTTAGAGATGAAGAAAGAGAGAAAAGAGTTAAGCAAGTTGTTGACTTTTTGTCAAGAAATACAATTAATCCGCAAACTGGAAATCCTCACACTCCGCAGAGAATTGAAAGCGCATTGAATGAAGCGCATGTAAATATCAAGAATACTCCGATAGAAAATCAGATTAATGATATCATGGAACAGCTTAGCAAGATACTTCCTATCAGAACAGAAGTCAAAAAAATCAAGGTTACAATCCCTGCAATTTACACTGGAAAAGTTTATAACCTGATAAATTTGTATAAGGAAACAGAGAACTGGATGAATGATGGAAGTCTGGAAGTCGTCGTCGCTGTTCCAGCAGGAATGGTTATGGACTTTTATGACAAACTTAATTCAGCGACACACGGAGCAACAGTTACTGAGGAGATTAAAGAATAAAATGACAGACAGAACAATTGTAATACCTGGAGAAGTTATATTCAAAGGCGATGATTATTTGCCTGGTGAAGGAACAGAAAAACACGGAGATGAAATTGTCGCAATTAGATATGGACTTGCTGAAGAAACAAAAAAACTTGTTAAAGTAATTCCTTTATCTGGAGTTTATTTACCTAGAAGAGGAAATGTTGTTATCGGAAAAGTTGAAATGATAACTGCAAACGGATGGGTGATAAATATTAACACTGCTGAAAATGCTTTCTTATCAATTATGGAAGTTCCAAGATATGTTAACAAAGATGATTTGAGAGAAGTTCTTGACATCGGTGAAATGGTTGCTGCAAAAATTTATTCTATCGGAGGAAGAGGAGTTGATTTAACAATTGCAATGAAAGAATTAGGAAGATTAGACCAAGGAATAATTATAAATATAAATCCTAACAAAGTTCCAAGAGTTATCGGAAAAGAAGGGAGCATGATTTCATTAATAAAAGATGAAACAAAATGCAGAATCACTGTCGGACAAAACGGATTGATATGGATTAACGGAAATAAAGTTGAAGATGAATTATTCGCAAAGAAAGCAATTGTTCATGTTGCTGAAAATTCAACAATATCTGGATTAACAGATGAAATGAAAGAATGGTTTGAAAAAAACAAGGAGATAAAAAATTAAAATGACAGAATTCAAAAGACCAGACGGAAGAAAAGTTAACGAACTTAGAAAAATCACTGCAAAAGTTGGAGTTATTCCAAATGCCGACGGAAGCGCGATTTTCGGATTCGGAGATACAATCGCAATCGCTGCAGTTTACGGACCTAAAAAAATGCATCCGCAACATTCACAAAATCCTGAAAAAGGAACATTAAGATGCACTTACAACATGATGAGTTTTTCAGTTACAGAAAGAATAAGACCTGGACCATCAAGAAGAAGTCAGGAAATTTCTAAAATAACAGAATGGGCTTTACAACCTATTGTAATGATTGATGAATTCGCAGGACAAGTTGTTGATGTTCATATAAATGTTTTACAGGCAAATGCTTCTACAAGATGTGCGGGAATAAATGCTGCTGCAATGGCTTTGGCTCAAGCAGGAATTCCAATGAAAAATTTAGTATCAAGTGTTTCAATTGGAAAATTAGACAAACAATTAGTTACTGATTTAATTAAAGCAGAAGAAGATTGGGAAGAAGGAGAAGGACCAACAGATATTCCGATTACATTAACTGGCGACGGAAAAATAAGTCATATTCAACTTGACGGACAAATTTCATTCAAACAATTAAGAGAAGCTGTTACACTTGCTGAAGGTGCTTACAAAGAAATTCACGCTGCACAAGAAAAAGCTTTGAAAGAAGTGGGAGAAATGGAAAAATGAGAATGGAATTATATTGTCAAAGTCCGAGATGTAAAAATCCTTTAATAACAAATGGACTGTTAGTCCAAAATAACGGAGCTTTAATCCATTTAGATATAGATTGTATTGAATCATATAGAACTTATGTACATTTACCCCCAAATCAAAATGGAGTTCCAATACATTATGAAGACGCAGAAAAATTAGCAAGAAGAGGAAAAGTTAAATTTAATAAATTAGAAACAGGAGTTAAAAAATAAAATGAGAGTAGAAGATTATCAACAAATGTTAAATGATGGAACTTTATGTCCAGGAATACTTTTATTAGATGATGAAATGTCAGTTGAAAATTGTATGACTGCGCTTAAAGGAATTTATCATGTTAAGAGATTTTCTCAAGATCAGATTAATGAATGTCCAGAATATTTTAAAGACCATGTTTCCAAATGTAGAATTGTATTGGAAATTTCTAAATTAGAAAAAGATTCATCGTTTGAAAAAAGAGAAAGAATTTTAGGAATTCAAGAAGAAATTAAAGAAACTTGTGGAGAATACATACAATGATTGAAACATCAAAAATAACAGCAGAAAGAATTAAAGAATATATGAATGAAGGAAAAAGATTCGACGGAAGAAAATTAAATGAGTTTAGAAATATAATAATCGAAACAGGAGTTTCAAAAAATGCTGAAGGAAGTGCGAGAGTTAAATTAGGAAATACAGAAGTTATCGTCGGAATTAAGATGGATGTTTCAGAACCTTATGCTGATTCAAGAGATTCAGGAAACTTGATGGTTACTTCGGAATTTCTTCCGATGAGTTCTCCGAGATTAGATTTAGGACAACAACCATTTGATTCTTTGGAATTAGCAAGAGTTATTGATAGAGGAATAAGAGAAAGTCATTATATTGATTTGAAAAAATTATGTATTGAAGAAGGGAAAAAAGTTTGGACTGTGATGATTGATATTTACACAATGAACGACGACGGAAATTTAATGGATGCTGCAGGAATCGGAGCAATTGCTGCTTTGAAAAATGCAAAAATTCCTGAGTTCAACAAAGAAACTGGAAAAACAAAATTTGGGGAATGGACAGATAAAAAAATTTCATTATCAAATGATTTGCCAATTTCATTGACTGCTCACAAAATTGGAAATAATTTAATTATGGACCCAACAAAAGAAGAAGAAGACATCAGTGAAACAAGAGTTACAATCTGCAGTTCAAAAGGAACAATATATTCAATGCAAAAAGGAAATTCAAAAGAATTGTCAATAGAAGAGTTTAATAAAGTTCTCGACTTAGTTGAGAAGACAGAGAGTGAAATAGCTAAACTCGTGGAGAAAATAAAATGAGATTAACAACATTCCCTGAAGACGAAGAATGACATTAGATACATTTACCAAATATGAAAGAGCAAGAATTCTTGGAGCAAGAGCTCTGCAGATTTCTATGAATGCTCCTTTGCTTATTAAAATAGAAAAAGAAGATTTGGAAAAAATTAATTATGATGCTCTTAAAATTGCTGAAGTTGAATTGAATTCTGATATTCTCCCAATTTCTATTAAGCGTCCTTTCCCATTAAAAAGAGAAGAGAGATTGAAGAGAGTTGTAGAAAGAAAAATTTCTGATCCAAATGTTCAGGAAAAAGAAAATTCTGAAGAAGCTCAGATTAGTGAAAGTGGGGAAATAATGGAACTTGCTACACCCGAAGACGAAAGCAATGATGAAGATAACGGCGAAAGTGATGTAGAATAATTCTAATTCATTAACTTTTTATATAACAAAACATTTTCTTATTTATGTTAATTAAGGAGGTTTCAGCAAAAGCAATTCTTGATTCTCGAAAAGAAAAAACAATTCTTGTTTCAATTAAAACAAATATCGGGGAATTTTCTGCTTCTGCTCCTAATGGAAAATCTACTGGAAAATACGAAGCAAAATCTTACAATAAAAATCTTGAAGGAGATATAAAAACAATTCAACAACTCGGAGAATATTTTTCAAAAGAGGAAATTGAAAAATTTGATGATTTAAGAAGAGTTGAAGATGTTGCTGAAAAACAAATTGGCGCAAATTCTGTTTTTGCATTTGAATCTGCAATTTTAAAAGCATTGGCTAAGGAAAATAAAAAAGAAGTTTGGGAATTGATTAATCCAAACGCTAGAAAATTTCCGCGCCTCGTCGGTAATTGCATTGGCGGAGGGAAACATTCTTCTCAAGAAAGAAAACCAGATTTTCAAGAATTTGAATTAATTCCAAATGAAAAGAGTTTGGAAAAATCTTGGGAACTTAACAAGAAAATAAAAAAAGAGGTTGAAAGTGTTTTGATAAAAGAAGATAGCAAATTTAAAGGACAGAGAAATGATGAAGATGCATGGATGACTTCCATAACTGACAAAGAAGTTTTAGATATTTTGAAAAAAACAGGAGTTCCAATTGGAATTGATGCAGCTTCTTCTAGTTTTTATAAGAGAAAAAATTATAATTATCTTAATCCAAAATTTAAAAGAAGTGTTGAAGAACAATTTGAATATCTTAATAATTTAATAAAAAATTTTAATTTATTTTATATTGAAGATCCTTTTGACGAAAATGATTTTGAAAACTTTGCGAAATTGCTTAAAAAATTTCCTGACAGACTTATTGTTGGAGATGACTTGACAACAACAAATCCAGAAAGACTGAAGAAAGCTTTGAAAATTAAAAGCATAAATGCAATAATTGTAAAACCCAATCAAATTGGTTCTTTAATAAAAATGAAAGAAGTTTGTGAACTGGCGAAAAAAAATAATATTAAAATTGTTTTCTCGCATCGAAGCGGAGAAACAGAAGAAACAATCCTCGCTGATTTGGCTTTTGGATTTCAAGCAGATTTTTTTAAATGCGGAATAACGGGACGTGAGAGAGAAATAAAGATAAAACGGCTTGTAGAAATAGAGAGAAAATTGAAAGAATAACCTTTAAAAATATACTTTTTCTTTGAAATACTATGGCTAGAAAGAAGAATACAGAAGAATCTGAAGTTGAAGTTCTTGAGAATAAAAATCCTGAAGAATTAACTGAAAAAGAAGTTGAAAAACTTGCTGAAGCAGAATCTACTACTCTTGAGAAAGATGTTGAGAAAAAGAAAAAAGAAGTTCTTGAAAAAGCTAAGAAACTTGCTGAAAAAATTTCTGCTGAAGGAATTAGTTCTGAAGAACTTAAAGAAAAAGTTAAAGTTAAGAAAAGAACTGATATGCTTATTCCTCTTGAAGAATATGTAAAGACGGGAATTTATTTAGGAACAAGAGCAGTTACACCAACAATGAAACCTTTTGTTTATAGAAGAAGAGCAGACGGACTTGCAATTTTCAATACTGATATTATTGATGAGAAATTGAAAGAAGGAATTGAATATATTTCACAATTTAATCCTGATGAAATCGCAGTTGTTTGCAAAAGACAAGCTGGATGGAGAGCTGTTAAAATGTTTTCACAAGTTACAGGAATTAAAGTTTTCACAAAAAAATATCCTGCAGGAATTTTAACAAATACAAGTCTTCCTGACTTTTTTGAAAATGAATTGACAATTATTGCGGATTCATGGCTTGACAAAAACGCATTGCATGACACATTAAAAGTTCACAAAAAAATTATGTTAATCTGTGATACAAATAATTTTTCACAAGGAGCAGATAAAATAATAATTGGAAATAACAAAAGCGGAAAAAGTTTGGGAGTTATTTTTTACTTGCTTGCAAGAGGATATTGCAAAGCGAAGGGAATTGAAGCAGATATTCCTGATTTAGACTTGTGGACTATTGAAGACGAAACAGAAGAAAAAAGAGTTGAAATACCAAAAAGAATTGATGCTGAATACGGAGTTTAAAATGTCTTATCAGATTTCTGTAGGATTAGAAAGTATGAGCCCTTCAACTTATCATTATAGAGAAGGGATTATACATTATCAAAAAGCAGGTATAATTAAAACTGAAGAATATAAAAAAACTCTCGCAAGAAGGAGCTTAGATGAATTTTCTGGAGATAAAGGATTAAGAAAAGATAGTACAGGAATTAATGGGGTTGTTCAAGAACATTTAAAGAAAAAAAGAAAATTGATGAGAAGAAAAGAAACTCAAAAATTAGATAAGCAAAAAAGATTAGAAATTTTATGTTCTAATTAAAATAAAAATTATTTTTTCTGAGGAACTTCCACGCGCGTTCCGCATTCATCACAGAATTTTTGTCCGTCTCCCATAACTCTTCCGCAACATTTGCATTTGATTACAATTTGTTTTGTTTCAATTACAGGTTTGTATCCAGCTTTACCAGAAAATAATTTTCCAAGAGCATTTTGAAAATTAGGGTCATTTGATGCATTACTCTGAATTTCATTCATTCTATGTTGTAATGAGTTTGCATCCATAATTAGTAATAGAAAATTTTGTTTTTAAATATTTTTATTTTAGAAAATAAATTAAATTTTGAAAAATAACCAGCTTTTTTTATTCCCATAATTTGTTTTTATCAGACAATATTTTCCTTTTAATTTTTTTCCGTGGATTTCTATAATTATTTTTGTAGAATTTTTTTCAATTAATTCATAATTTCCTTTGTCCCAAATTTTAACTTCGCCTGCTCCATAATTTCCTTCTGGAATTGTTCCATGAAATTTTGCATATTCAATTGGATGGTCTTCAACCTGAATTGCTAATCTTTTAACTTCTTTTTCTTGCGAAGGAATTTTTGGAACAGCCCATGATTTCAAAACTCCATCCATTTCTAAACGCAAATCCCAATGCAAATGCGAAGCATGATGTTCTTGAATAAGATAAATTAATTTTTTGTTATAAATTTTTTTAATATCAGCAACGGGCTCACCACTTTTTTCTAAATTTCTTTTTTGTTTATACTTGATTAAAGACATAATAATCAAAATATTTTGTAGATTAAATATTTTAGCAAAAATATTTTTTTAGGGTATAGAAATTTAAAAAGTTATAATTATTTTTGTCGACGATAAAATCAATAAAATAAAAAATCGAGGGAGAAATTTCGTGTTCTCGTCGATAAAATCTCAGAAAGGTTTATAAATCTCTTTTTTCTGAACAATTTATAATTAGAATGAGTACTTTAAGATATACAGCTTGTAACATTAAAGTATGATGTATGTAAAGCAGTCATTCAGTTGTAGTTCTAATAATTATGTCGAGCCAATAGTTAGGATCGTGTGAAGTGTATTATTTTCTTATAAATGATATGCGCAATGAGATTTTTGTTGATTTATCGACGAGAATTTATGAATTGTTTAAATCCAGTTGATCCTGCTGGCGGCTGCGGCTCTCTGGTTTGCACTTAGACATGCAAGTCTTTCGAGAGAAGGCGAACTGCTCAGTAACACGTAGCTAACCTACCCTTAAGTCAAGGATAACCTCGGGAAACTGAGGATAATACTTGATAGGAGATATACCCTGGAAAGATTTATCTCTCAAACTCGCGCTTAAGGATGGGGCTGCGGCGGATTAGGCAGTTGGCGGGGTAAAAGCCCACCAAACCTATGATCCGTAAGGGCTCTTAGCGGAGAGGCCCTGAGAGGGAATCTGAGATACTATTCCCAGCCCTACGGGGTGCAGCAGGTAGGAATCTTTTGCAATGCGCGCAAGCGTGACAAAGCGAGCCAGAGTGCTTTTCAATTGAAAAGCTTTTGCCAAATCTAAAAATTTTGGCGAATAAGGACTGGGTAAGACTAGTGCCAGCCGCCGCGGTAATACTAGCGGTCCAAGTCGCAGCCATCATTATTGGGTCTAAAATATCCGTAGCTTGCTTAATAAGTTCCCTGTGAAATCTCATCTCTTAAGGATGAGGCGTGCAGGGAATACTGCTAAGCTAGAGACTGGAAGACGTAGAAAGTACGTTCAAAGTAGCGGTAAAATGTGTTAATCTTGAACGGACTCACAATAGCGAAGGCATTCTACGAGGACAGTTCTGACAGTAAAGGATGAAGGCTAGGGGCGCAAAATGGATTAGATACCCATGTAGTCCTAGCAGTAAACACTGCATACTAAACATTAGTACCTCTTCGAGAGGTATTAGTGCTGAAGGGAAGCCGAAGAGTATGCTACCTGGGAAGTATAGCCGCAAGGCCGAAACTTAAAGGAATTGGCGGGGAGACACTACAACAGGTGACGCGTGCGGTTCAATTAGATTCTACACCGTGAACCTCACCAGGAGCGACAGCAGAATGAAGGTCAGTCTGAAGGGCTTACCTGACACGCTGAGAGGAGTTGCATGGCCGACGTCAGCCTGTGCTGTGAAGTGACCTGTTAAATCAGGTAACAGGCAAGACCCACATGTATATTTACCATGTGTACAATATACAGATTGCCTTGGTAACAAGGATGAAAGTGTGGGCTACGTTAGGTGAGTACAGCCTGAATCCCCTGGGCGACACGCGCGCGTCAATGGTAGATACAGTGAGATGCGACTCCGAGAGGAGAAGCCAATCCCATAAAGTCTATCTCAGTTCAGATTGAGGTTTGCAACCCAACCTCATGACGTTGGAATCTGTAGTAATCGTTTGTTAGCAGCGAACGGTGAATATGTCCCTGTCTCTTGCACACACTGCCCGTCAAACCAACCGAGTTTAGTTATGATGAAACGTTTCGATGGAGAATCTTAGCTAGACAAGGTAGGTTAAGTCGTCACAAGGTATCTGTAGGGGAACCTGCAGATGGATTACCTCCTAAAAAAATATTGGTTGATAATAATCTTGAATACACTGATGATTGCTTTACATACTTTCTAATATATCGTCGATGGAAACCTCCTGCGGGTTTTTCACAATTCCAGCAGCCAAGGAAAGTCGACGAGAACGTCGAGAAATTTGATATTTTCTTAACAATAGAAAATATTAAAAACGATTGCTGGCTCAAAATTAAATTACGGGCCCGTAGTCCAATGGTAGAATACCTCGCTTGCACCGAGGAGTTCCGAGTTCAATTCTCGGCGGGTCCATTCTTCTGAATGGATTTCACAAATCATATTCAATAAAATTGAACATCTGAGAAGATGTAAAACATCGTCGGTGAAAGAAGAAATTCTTTTATCGTTTTGAGAACTAATGTTCAATGAAATAAGCACTGGAAGATTCCCACTTAATTATAAAAAGTAATTTTAGAAATTTTAGAAAACATTCTACATATACTGTTAGGCGGATAGCTTGGTTTTGGTAATGATGAAGGACGTGGCAAGCTGCGATAAGCTCGGGGGAGTTGCATGCAAACATTGATCCCGAGATTTCCGAATTGCTCAGAGATGAGAAAATACGTCGGGAATTGAAACATCTTAGTACCGACTGGAAAAGAAAATAAATAATGATTCCCTAATTAGCAGCGAGCGAAAGGGGAAGAGGGCAAACTGAATCTACTGTTGAAAAATGGCAAGAGATGTGGTGAAGATAAGTGGCTAAGTCAATGAATCAAAGTTGTTTGGAAAAACATACCTTAGAAGGTGATAGTCCTGTAGATTAAATTGATATGTCGCTCTTCAAAGAGTAGGGCCTCCCGGATTGGGGGTCTGAATATGGCAGGATTAACTGCTAACCCTAAATATAACCAAAGTCCGATAGCGCAATAGTACCGCGAGGGAAAGCTGAAAAGTACTCTTAAACGAGGGTTAAAAGACTTGAAATCTAACAGTTACAGAATAGCTACTGCTCGTTGCCGAAAGGCTAGACGGGTTGTAGCGTGCGTTTTGAAGAACGAGCCAGGGAGTTTTTTCATGTGGCGAGGCTAACCTATCAATGGGGAGCCGGAGCGAAAGCAAGTGTGAAAGCGCGTTAGTCACGTGGATTAGACCTGAAGCCGGATGATCTATTCATGGGCAAGGTGAAGTCTACCGAAAGGTGGATGGAGGCCTGAACTAGTGTTACGTACATATACTTGGATGATCTGTGAATAGGGGTGAAAAGCCTATCTAATTCGGCGATGGCTGGTTCCTGCTGAAATATGCCTACGTATAGTCTTGTTTAGTTTGTCGACGGGGTAAAGTACGGATAGAACTTGCAGGGGCAAATGCTTTCGAAGTTCTTTCCAACTCAGAAGCTGTCGACTGCGTAAAACGAGAAACAGGGTGTGTATGTAAGATACACTTCCGAGACCGGAACAACGGAGACCAAAGTTAAGGTCCCTAAATTTATGCTAAGTGTAACGAAAGGTGTCTTGAACCT
>Ga0265316_10003055_pt1 | contig 17088 bp, 10 predicted proteins | sample 4522metaG_FD_202092 | JGI IMG/M metagenome (GOLD analysis project Ga0265316, IMG submission 202092) | Rhizosphere microbial communities from Carex aquatilis grown in University of Washington, Seatle, WA, United States - 4-5-22 metaG | ecosystem: Host-associated > Plants > Roots > Rhizosphere >...
GACAAGGCCGCATTTCGCACAAGCGTCCGCGATCCGACGATTCCGGGGAGACTGCCGCCAGAGCAGGTTCGCGGCGGTGATGCCGGGCGGGAAGCCGCCGGGGCTGACGATCTCCAGGCGCCGGGGAAACTGGCGAACGAAGATGGACCCGGGAAGCCGGTAATCCCGGTGGGCGAGTGCGTTGAGAACGGCTTCGCGCACCACCGCTTCGTTGAAAGCGGGAATGTCTCCCACGAAGAACCCTTCCCGGTAGTGGAGCGCTTCGTTGCGAAGATTGATGGTGTTCCACAGCTCGTCCAAGTACCCCAGGAACCCGGAACGGAACTCGATTCGCTGTTGGAAGGGGATCGAGGCCTCGCCACTTCGATACTCAAAGACCAATTCCGCCTGGGCGAGGCGCCTTCCCATCGCGAGGCGCGTTCCAAACAGGATCAATGCGGCATGCGTGATCTGGTCGCCGGTCACGAGCTCCGCGTCTTCCAACAACTGCCGGGGTGTGATGCCCGCCAAGGCGGCATTGCCCGTTTTGCGCATCCACATTTCACGGAAGCGCTCTACCAGAGCCGGGTCCAAATCTTCGAGGCCGGCATCGGGATCGAGTTCAGCGGAGAAATCGGGCCCTGATTCCTGAAACACCCGGCGCAGCCGATCCTGAGAGAGCGGCCGCAACTCGTCGCCCGCCCGTGACCAGAATACGCCGTCACATTGGATGGGCACACCCACCGGCCTGGGCGGAACATGGAACACCAGTACCCGACCGTTGGCATGGTGGATTTCCTCGGAGGTGACTTGAATCCCAAGCCGGTGGATTAGGCTGGCGACCGCTCTGCCCGGCTCCGCAAACGCGGCAGAGCCTACAACCCGGCGAGGTCGCCTGTCGGTCACGCCGAATATGATCTTGCCGCCGCCTTCATTGGCCAGCGCGGCGCAGTATTTTGCCAGCGTCTCGAAGTGGAAATTCGATTTGGCTTCCTTGAACTCCAGCCGCTCCGCTTCCGGTTCGGAGAGCCAGGCATCAAGTTCCTCGAGGGTCGCACTCATACGTGCGCCTCCGTGCGGCGGCGCCGCGCGTGAGATCTTCGAACTTGGCCATAGGTGGGCTGCGGCCGCTGCATCTGATTTAGGGTTGGACCGAAAGTTCATGATATTACTTTGCAGAGTCGGCTGCCCACATGTTCCACATCACCCGCCGGTGCGAGCGGCGGGTCGCCCGTCGCCGATACCACACGACCCCATCGGTCAGTCTATCGCCGCGTCGTTAGACGCGCATCGATTCGGCGATACTGCCGACGATAGACGTCGATAGCGCGACCAGCCTGCACGCTCCACGAAAGAGGATCACCGCCCGACACCGATGCCACACGATCCCGCCGGTGGCCTCCGGGAGAAAAAACCCCTATATATATAGGAAACCCCAAAATGTCTTCCCAACGGACGCATTTCAAAGGGCGTGTAGCTTCCGGGCGTGCGCGCGAAAAGCACGCCACTGGCCAGTACGGAATCGAGGTCAAACGAGGCGGGATTACGAGGTCCGGGGAGGGTCCGGAAGAGCATGGAAGAGGTCACGCGGTCCAAACGCGGTCCAAAACGGCCGTCTGTAAGTGTATGAAACCACGAGGACCGTGTCTGTAAGTGATTGATCTGGCTTCCATGGCATGGAAGAGGTCAACGGTTCGAACCCGTTCAGGTCCACCAACCCCATCTCATACACAACACGCGAGATACGCCTGCGTGTGGTTGTAGCCCCTTCCACGATTGTTCCCCACAAGGTCCAAAGAAGGTCCAAACGCGGTCCAAAAGCCAGTTTTCCACAGCCCTCCGCGTGGTATGGATCGGACCGCGTATCACACCCGCCCAACCTCATTGATTACGGAACCAGTTGGTATGCGTGGTAGCGATGGTGAGCGTTTTGATGCCCGGGTGCCGTTGGGAAGACATTTTAGGGTTCCTTATATATAAAGGGGTTTTTCCACCCCATGGCCCCCACGGTAAGCGTGGTGTGGATGGTAGGGGTTTCTTGGACGGCGGCTTTTCCCGCCAGCGACCGAAGGGCGTGGCCGTGCTGGTGGTAGTGGTGATCGGGACCGCATCACTCCTCACGTCCTGGGCACCAGAAACGACAAGCGGCAATGCGATATCTTTGAAGGGAGGTAAATATCCATGAGTCCAGCGGATGGTTTGCTTTCTTGGCTTTCTTTGATATTCAGCACCGGAATGCATGAAACCCGGGCCATATGGTTGTTCGGAATTCCGGCCGTTGCCTTGCTCGCAGCTTCCATTTCGGGCTTTTTCGCAATCGCTCACCGCGGATGGCGCCGAGATTGGGACGAATACATAGAGTTGCTTTTCATGGGCTCCTGGATTTTGAGCGGAGGCACGTATCTGGGTGCGATGGCCTTCGTGTTTGAATCCTCTAAAGTATGGGCCTCCGCACCTGATGCCGCGGGCGCTTTTGTTCTCAATTGGATCGTCGGTTTTATGGTTTCCATGTTCGCTGGCGGAATGGTCGGTGGAGCGTCAGCAGCAATCGGATTTTACGGAGGCGCAATTCCTGGGGTAATGGGCGCATTCCTCCTGGACAAGTGCCTTCTCTTGCGGGCGAAGCTATCTTCTATTAGCGGAATGCCGTCATAAACGGCCCAGCTAGCTGACGACGGTGCCGTAAAGGCTCAACGCCTGGATACTCATCCAAACTGACCCACGAGGGACTGCCCTGCGCCCCAGTTTGGATGGCAGTCTTTTGCGTTTACCGTGCTAGCTAGCAAGCAGGCGGCAACCCATCTCGCCGATCGCAAAACCGTTGACGCCCGATTCTGTTTCTGACAGAAGCAGAGCAGTTCGTCGCGAGGCGCCGGGACGCCTCAATTCAAAACTCCTTCCCGCATCCGCGTGGGCAAACTGTTTCTACAAGCCTAAGCCCACAAAAACTCCAGCGGCAACGAGCGAGCAAAATGGTGACCCATGTCCATCCCGCTCTACTCGCACGAGTCCGCGCTCCTCGATTTCCAAATCGGATGCCCGTATCTCTCTGAAACCACAAGAAACGTGTCTGCAAGCGATTGATTCGAAGACCATGGCATGGAATCAGTCTGCGGCTCAAAAGAGCGTCGACAGAATCCCTCTAAATAACACATTCAGAATGGCTTATCCTCTTATTGTGAAAGCTTCAAATCCAGGTTTGACCTCTTCCACAAACAGAAAGAGCGCACGAAGTGCCGCCCTTCATGCCGGACGGCGGAGTGGCGTGGCGCGCGTTGTCGCTAGCCATCCATACGGCATAGCCGTATAATAGTGCTGTGCGATGCGTCATCCGAAGCAGTCGGTATGAACGGGCAGCCACCCGACTGTTGCCGCCTTCGGTGCAACAAGAACTGGAGGAATCGATCGCAGCGGAGCCCGAGCGCCATCCGCTGGTCCCCGGCACCGGCGGGTTTCGCAAGGCGCGGTGGCGGCGCCCGGGTGGTGGTAAGAGCGGTGGCGTGCGAGTGATCTACTATTTCATGGTCCGCCCCGATTTGGTCTTCCTCGCGGACCTGTACGCAAAGAACGAGAAGGAGAATCTGACCCATGCGGAAAGCAACCAGCTCAAAAAGCTCGCCTCGGAAATCCAGCGGGAGTTCGGCGGCTAAGCCCCGGCGCCCGACCGAAGCCCCGCTCGGGGAGCGCCTGCTCGATTCGATGAAGGAACTGCAAGCGCATCTGCGCGGCGAGATTAAACTGAGCGAGACTCTTTACCATGTCCCGCCTGAAACGGATGTGCGGGCGCTGCGCGAGAAGCTCGGGCTGTCGCAGTCGGATTTCGCCGCGCTGTTCGGCTTCAGCGTGCGCTCACTGCAGGACTGGGAACAGGGCCGCCGGCGCCCTGAGATCCCCATCCGTGCCTACCTGGCAGTAATCCAGCGTGACCCACAGGCCGTCATCCGCGCCCTGCGCGCGGCGTGAGTCGGAGATCGGCGCTGGAAGCTCACACTGTCGGCCGCACCGTCAACTCACCAGCGACTTGAGCGTCTCGGCCACATCACACGTGCGCCGCTTGGCGGGGGACGCCACATGCACCCGCCGGTAGGGATGGTATCCCTATCGCGAGAAAAGGGAAAATGTCTTTCCAACGGACGCATTTCCAAAAGGGGGTGTGCATCCGTGCGTGCGCGTGAAGCACGGCAGTGGCCACTGTGAAAACCGCAGGTCCAACCGGAGTGAGATTCCGTTCGCCGGCCACGGTCCAAAATGCATGGAAGAGGTCACGCGGTCCAAACGCGGTCCAAAATTGGGTACTTGCAACTCCATGCAAACACAAGAAAATGATCTGTAAGTTGTTGATCCCCGCACCATGGCATGGAAGAGGTCGTGAGTTCGAATCTCACCAGGTCCACCAAAACTAACCCCAAACCCCTCAAAGAGATACGGTAGCACCGCCTTCCCATAGCATCAAGAACCACGTCTCTGGAGGTCCACCGTGGAGTCCAAAATTTCCACTTCCGGTCTGGTTTTCGGTTTTCGGCTCCGGGATAGTGGACTCCAGTTGGTCACCGCGATTGGCCTCGAGTTCACATGCACTTGGGACCGTGGGGACAATGGGGACAGTCGCTGCCGCATTTCGTCGTTGTCGTCGTAGCACGACGAAGTCACGGGTTTCTATATAGGGAGATCCCCAAAGTCACCACCGTTCCGATGTTCGCGCAGGGGGCGCGCACGTTGCGCCCGGCCTGGCGGGACGGGCGTGTAGTCGCGGGTCGGGCGCGACCTGGCTGTGACCTGAGTCGACTTCGGGCACGGGAAGTTCTCCAGCCGGTGACTGGAGAATCGGCAGTTATCGGTGGCACGCGGCATCGTCCGCCCCCTTCCTGCGATTTCGCCCAACACTTGTGTTTCATACGCAAATTGCGTATAGTCAGAGAGCATGGCCGACGCTCCGATGACGGTGGTGGAGACCGAAAGGTTCCCTGAGGGACACCAGGCCCCTGCTGTCCGATGACGAGCGCGCGGAACTTGTGGCGTTTATCGGATCGAACCCGGAGGCGGGCGAGGTCATCGCGGGGGCCGGCGGAGTGCGAAAGGTCCGGTGGGCGTTGGCCGGGAAGGGCAAGCGGGGCGGCGCGCGAGTGATCTACTACTATCACGGCGAACTGCTGCCGGTGTTCCTGTTGGCAGCCTATGCGAAGAATGAGCGAGCGAACTTGAGCGAGGCGGAACGGAATGCGATGAAGCGCCTGATCCCGATCCTGGTGTCGTCGTATCAGGTGAAGAAGTAGGAGGCTGGAGTGACTGCGAAGACGAAGACCAAGCGGGCAACAAAGAACGCGGCGCATGGGCAGGAGAAGCGGCCCACCGTCGGAGCGCGGATCATCGAGGGACTGGAGCAGGCAATCGCGTGGACGCGCGGCGAGAACGACCGCGTGCGTGTGACTCTGGTGCACGTACCGGAAGTCGATGTCCGCGAGGTCCGGAAAAGAATGAAGCTCAGCCAGGCTCAGTTTGCCACCAAGTTCGGTTTCCCGCCGGCCACGCTGAGGAACTGGGAGCAAGGCAGGTCGCATCCGGACGCGCCCACGCGTGTGCTCCTGGCCGTCATCGCCAAGCATCCGGAGGCGGTGGAGGACGTGCTGCGTAAGGCTAGTTGACGATGGGGATTTTCGCCGTCAGGCAGTATCGGGTAGCGACCCAGAGTCCTTCTTGTCGTAGGAACCAAGCCTGAATTCCGAGGTTCACTTCGGCGAAGTTGGATTTCCATAACGCAATTCCGTGAAACAGGAGGCTTTGTATCAGGGCGGGGCTGAAGCCGTGCCCTGATACAAAGCCTCCAACTTCGAGATTCAGCCTCAGAATTAGCCAAATCCCAGAGGAAACCGGAGCGTCATCCCCGCCCCACGTGAAGGACGAAGGCCGGGAGTCTTGGGGAGCGGTCGCGCGAAGAGGATAGCCTATTTCACGACGGACGCTTACTCCTGGTGCAGGTTTGCCGGCCCGGCATTCCCCATGAAGGCCTTCTGAGCCATTGGGTGAGACTGGTCCAGCATGTTCTCGAAGCTCTGTTGGTGATACACGTACAGCGGGTGGTCTCCGCCGGTCGTGATCGGCTCCGCGCAGGTGATGCGGAATTGCGCGCCGCCGGATTGGAACTCCATGAGCTTACCGTTCACATGCCCCGCTTGCGTGAAGCGCGGGTTGCCTTGCGGATCGAGGGCCGCCAGGAACCGGCCTTGCCCCGGAAGGCGCACCCAAATCACCGGCCCAAAACCCGCGCTGGGCTGGCTGGCGGCTAACTGCCCATTGACGTAAAGCTGAGCGCCGGTCAAAAGCATGCCGCCCTCCCGCGCTGCCGGCCGGCCGGGAATGCCCGGCCAACCCGGCGGGGGCGTCCACGAGTACACCGTCCGTTCGTAAATGCGCTCGCCGCCGCTCTCCCAGAGAGTCACTTCGTACGGTTCCCCAGCTTGAACCGTGCGAGTCGCGGGAAGACCCGGGGGGAACGCGATCTGCCCATTCATCTTCCTCGGCCCCAGCCGCTCCTTCAATCCTGCAAGAGACATCGGAGTGAGCGATACGCGGAACTGCCCACCAGCGAGCAACTCCAGCGCATACTCGTAGCCGGCGCACGCGCCGCCGCTCAACCCGTACACGTAGCTGACACCGCCCATGACATTGCCTCCCACGCCGGTTCCCAGAGCGAAATGTTTGAACGGGCTTGCCGGGGGGGAGATCATGCGGACCGTGTGCACGTAGAGGCTGCCGGTGCCGGTGTCATATTGGCCGTAGAACCGCCCCAGTTCCGGACTATCGAAGCTGCCCGCGCCGACCGCTCCGCCAAACACCGTGCATAGCGCAATCCCGGCAGTAGCCAGAGCCCAGCGCAACGGCATGCCAAAGATCCTGCGGCGCCGCTCCGGGAACGCGGCCACCAATCCTCTACGCAACGAAGGAGGTGGTGCGGGCGCCTCCCACGTGTCCAACAACCGATCCAGTTCCACTTCGCTCATGACTCTTCCTCCTTCGCTCATAACTTCGTCTCCACGCCGGGCCTATAGGCGGCCAGCGTCTCCCTCAAAGCGGCGCGGGCGCGCTGCAGGCGTGACTTCACCGCGCCCAGTTCGATTTGCAGAATCCCGGCTATCTCTGCCAGCGGCATCTGTTCGTAGTGCGCCAGCGCCAACACCTCCCGTTGCCCCACTGGAAGTTGCCCGATGGCCTGCCCCACGGCCTGCTTCAGTTCGGCGGCGTAGCACTCGCGCTCAGGCGTAGGCGGATCCTCCGCGTCCACCGCAGCCCTGGAGCGCTGCAAGCGCTTCAGGGCCTGGTTGCGCACCGCGCCGAACAGGTATGTCCGCAATTCAGCGCGGCTTCGATCGAAGGCGCAATCCGGCCGCAGCAGCGCCAGAAAGCACTCCTGCACAATATCCTCCGCATCCGCAATCGACCCCGTGATGCGCCACGCAAACCGGAACAGCGGCCCATGGTGTTCGTCGAAGTATCGTAAGACTGCCGCTTCGCTTCGGTCCATATTTTCAAAATGTATTACCATGAGACGGGTAAAGGAATCTGTCCTGGTTAAATTCTACGGAAATCCGCGCCAAAGGGCCGGTCCTCCCTGGGCTTTCCAGCCTTACTTGCTTTTCGCCAACTCGCGGCATCGTTCTGGATTCGGATGAGCCATTCCGCGATGGCCATCTGCGCCGGAGTCCCACGGGCCGGCTCACCTATGCCGTCACCCCACTGACGGACTTGATTCACAACGCTTGGGACGACCGAGCAGCCTCCGGCCTGCTGCCCGGGTCTCGGGGTAGCGCTACTTCTGGTCTTACTGGAACCCACCGGCGCGCGATTGATTCCAAAGCAGATAAAACGCTTGATGTCGATTGTGTTTGATGCGACAGTGTGGCTGGCAGTAGAAGCATCGCGTGGTGCCGGAGTCCTCACTGGAGTCCAAACCGGTCAGTTCGGTCCGGAAAAGCCTGGGACCTCCGACTCCGGATGCCGCCAAGATAGGCCCTTCACTCACAATGATTTGGGAGCATGGAAAAGTACGCCGATCGACTCTCTCGAAGGCTACGTCCCCGCCCGCATCGCATTGAGAATGGAGCAGGATGGCCTCGCCCATCTGGTCCGCGAGAAGCGTGGCGGAAGCAAGGGCAGGCCCGGCGATCCCAGGCCGACCGCACTGCGCGATCACATGGGCCGGGCATACTTCTATCGCCACGAGCTCGACGATGCCGCCGCGATTGAACCGGTGGCCCCGCTCTTCATGGGGTGCGGAACGCGTTCGGGCTCCGCGGCAATTGGGGGTACCATAACCGCGCCCCAAACCAGTTTCGGGCCATAAATTCCTTTTATCGGGCGGATTCGTTTTTTCTTGTAGCACGGCGGCGCGCCACCTTCTACCGTAGGGTATCCCCGCCTTGTGTGCGGGGACCACCTCTACGTTGAGGAGACCATGTTGTCGAATCGTGTCTTTGCTGGACTGCTGCTGTTTTCTTCCTCCGCCCTGGCGGTTGCGCCACCGGCGGATCGCGCTGAATTGCGGGCCTTGCAGGCCGCGGTAGCCGCCTCCCAATCCGCCGGCGATAACGCCTGGATGCTGATGTGCGCCGCGCTCGTGCTGATGATGACGGGCCCCGGCTTGGCTCTGTTCTACTGCGGACTGGTGCGCAAGAAGAACGTGCTCGGCACCATGATGCAGAGCTTCGCCATGATGGCGGTGATCACCCTGCTGTGGGCCGTCTGCGGCTACAGCCTGGTGTTCGCGCCGGGCAGCGCGTTCCTCGGCGACCTGCGCTACATGTTCCTGCGCGGGGTGGGAGGCGAGCCGAACGCCACCTACGCCCCCACCATTCCCCACCAGACGTTCATGATCTATCAGCTCATGTTCGCCATCATTACGCCGGCGCTGATTACCGGCGCGTTTGCCGAGCGCGTGCGCTTTCGCGCCATGGTGCTGTTCTCCACGCTGTGGGCGTTCTTCGTCTATTTCCCGGTGGCGCACATGGTGTGGGGCACCGGCGGCTTTCTCAACGCGTTCCTCGGCGGCAAGTACCCGGTGTTCGATTTCGCCGGTGGAACCGTGGTGCACATCACGTCCGGATTCTCGGCGCTGGTGACCGCGATCTACATCGGCAAGCGCGTGGGCTATCCGCACGAGAAGATTGTGCCGCACAACCTGGTGCTCAGCTTCATCGGCGCGTGCCTGCTGTGGGTGGGCTGGTTCGGCTTCAACGCCGGCAGCGCGCTGGCGGCATCTTCGCTGGCCACCAGCGCATTCGTGGCTACGCACTTTGCCGCCGCGGCAGGCGCGGTCTCCTGGATGGCGGCCGAACGCCTGCGCAACGGAAAACCCAGCGCGCTGGGCGCCATCTCCGGCGCCGTCGCCGGGCTCGCCACCGTCACCCAGGGCGCGGGCTTCGTGCAGCCGTTCAGCGCCGTGCTCATCGGCCTGGTGGCCGGCGGGCTCTGCTACTTCATGGTGACCAAGGCGAAGGAAAAGCTCGGCTATGACGACTCGCTCGACGTCTTCGGCGTCCACGGCATCGGCGGTTTGGCGGGCTGCCTGCTCACCGGTGTGTTCGCCACCCGCGTTGTCAACTCGGCACTCAAGCTGGCCAGCGGCCAGCCCGCCCCGCTCGGATGGATCGACGGCAACCCCACCCAGGTGCTCAATCAACTCGTCGGCGCCGGGATCGGCATTGGTCTGGCCGTGGTGGGTACGCTGGCGGCGCTCAAGATCACCGGCCTGGTGACGCCACTGCGCATGTATGAACGCGAAGAAGACAGCGGCATGGACCTTACGCTTCACGGCGAAGAGGGGTACAATTTCGAAGCATAGGCCATGGTAAAGATTGAAGCAGTCATCCAACCCAACAAGCTGGATAGCGCCCGGGAGGCGCTCAAGAACATCGGCATTGACGGTCTCACCGTCAGTCAGGTGCGCGGCCACGGCCGCCAGAAGGGCCACAAAGAGGTGTACCGCGGCCGCGAGTACCAGGTGGATCTCCTGCACAAGCTCAAGCTCGAAATGGTGGCGCCTTCCTCCCGCAAAGACGAAGTGATTGCCGCGCTGGTCGAGGCCGTGCGCACCGGCGCCATCGGCGATGGCAAGATTTTCGTGTCCGAGGTGGCCGAAGCCATCCGCATCCGCGACGATTCGCGCGGCGAAGGCGCCCTATAGAAGTGGGATTCCGCCGGCCTCGTTGAAGCGCCGCCGGGCCGGCGGGCATGCCTTCCGGAGAGGCGCGCGACTTCAGATTCTATCCGCCGGGCTACAGCACTCACGAGGTGGGCGCCGCCCGCATGGGCGACGATTCCAGGAAGAGCGTGCTCCAACGAGTGGAACCAGACCCACGACATCGGGAACCTGCCGGTGGTGGACGGCGCCGCTTCCGTCACCCGCGGCCGGCAGAATCCGGCCATGACCATTCTAGCCCTGTCGATGCACGCCTCCGGACATCTGGGGCGAAGAGATGCGCAAAGGCAACGTATAGACCGTTTGCGATCCGCCGGGGAGACCCTGTAGTAATCCTGCCGATCCGCCGATAAGATTCATGTGTCGAGTTGCCAGTCGGCCTGGCCGGCTCTGCTGCTAGCGGTGTGGTGTGGGTGTTCGCGCCCCCACCTCGATCCGTCCGGGCGTGTGTCTGTAGCCGATCTACGCGATGGTTCCCTGCCAGTCGGCGCGGCGGTCTGCGTGGATGGCGTGGCTACGTATAATGACATCACCAAGGCAGCTTTGATCGTTCAGGATCGGACGGGTGGAATCCGGTTCGGCAACGTGGATACGGAGGATGCCATCTCCGGTCGGCGGGTTGAGGTCTGCGGCGAAACCCGCCAGGCAACCGGGGGCATGTCGTTGGCCGGCGCGAAAGTAAAAATGCTGGGCAAGTCCGTGCTTCCGAAACCGGTGGCCGTTTCCGCCAGAGAGTGGACTCGCGGGGCGGTCGACTGGAAGTGGGTTGAAATCCAAGGTCTGGCCTACGCGGAATCCCACGACTGGTTGAGCCGCGCGACCTTGCACATGGTGACCGATGGCCGGCGCGTGCAGGTGTACGTCATAGGCCGTGCGGACCCTCCGACGTTTTCGGCACTGATGGGTGCCAAGGTCCGCGTGCAAGGCGTCGCCCGTCCCGCGGACGCGGGCGGAAGGGACGATCTGGTCATGTTTTGCCCTGGCCGGCAACTGATAACAGTGGATACGCCCGCCCCTTCCGGCGATTCGCTGCCCCTGCTGTCGGTGGCCGGCGCGTCGCGAGTGGCCGGGCGGTTGCCGGCCTGGCGGGTGCGCCTGCGCGGGGCCGTTTCGGCCAGCGGCGCCGACGGCGCCTGGATGTTCCATGACGCTACCGGGCAACTGCGCCTGCGGTTGCCGCCCGTGCGCTTGGGCGAGGCCAGCGGCGTTGAAATCACCGCGTTTCCCGTGTACGACGGGTCCATGGGGACTCTGGAAGGGCCCGTAATAGCTCGCGTTGAGAAGCCGGTGGAACGCAGGCTGATCGGGACGGTGCACGACCTGCACACGCTCTCCCGCCAGGAGGCCGCTCTCGGACTGCCTGCCAGGCTGACAGGGGTAGCGACATACGTCGAGCCCTTAAGGGGGCTCCTATTCGTCCAGGATCGGACCGGCGGCACATTCGTGTGGCTCGGAATTCGGTCCAGTGTCGACTTCGCCGTCGGCGATGTCGTGGAAGTCGTGGGCGTGACAGACCCTGGCGATTACGCCCCGCAGGTACGCGACCCGCATTTGCGCCGGCTCGGACCGGGCAAGCTGCCAGACCCGCCGATGAGCAGTCTCTACCGGCTATTTAGCGGGCGCGAGGACAGCAATTGGATAAAGACGGAGGGCACCGTTACGTCCGTTGGCGAGAGAGAAGGCAGCACCACCTTGACCCTGGTGGAGGGGGACCGCTCGTTCGAGGCCAACGTGAGCGTCCCGAATCCGCACGCCGGCGAATTCCTCAACGCCAGAGTCCGGCTGGCCGGAGTCTGCGCCGCCAAGCTCAACGCGCGCAGGCAGTTGGCTGGTATTCGCATTTTCGTGCCCGGCTGGAAAAACATCACAGTCCTAGGCAAGGCAGGTCCCAATCCGTCCGCCGATTCGGTGACTCCCATCAGCGACCTGCTGAAATACTCTACGGACGAGCCTAGCCGGGTACGGGTGCGTGGAGTGTTGACGCTGGCGCCGCACGACGGTCCGGCCTATGTGCAGGACTCGACAGCCGGAGTCCAGGTGCGGACCGCATCGCCCGTCAGCTTGCCGCCAGGGACAACTGTTGAGGCTGTGGGCTTTCCCGAAGCCGGTCCTTTTTCGGCAGTTCTCGAAAATGCGGAAGTCCGTCGCTCCAGCCGCACCATCCGGATCGAGGCTGCGGACATTTCGGCGGACGACGCGCTGGCGGGCGCTTACGATTCCCAGTTGGTGCGCATGCAAGGAAAGGTAGTCAACCACCTGGATACCTTCGCGGACCAGGTGCTGGTGGTCGAGGACGGCGACCGGCTGTTCAATGCCCACCTGCCGTACGGCCGCAAGGAGGTTTCCTGGCCCGGCACGGGCGCGCGGGTCCGGCTGACCGGCGTCTGCAACGTGCGTGTCGAGGAGCGCTCCGGTGAGATCGTGCCCATCGACTTCAATCTCTACCTCCGTTCGCCTGAGGACATGACCGTCGTCCAGGCCGCGCCATGGTGGAACACGCGGCACATCTTGGAGCTACTGAGCTTTACCGCAACCCTGGTGCTGGTTTCCGGCATCTGGATTCTCCTGCTGCGCAAGCGCGTGCAGATGCAAACCGGTATCATCAAGGAAAAGCTGGCCCAGGAGGAGCGTCTGCGCGAGGCCGCCGAGGCGGCCAGCCGATCCAAGAGCGAGTTTCTCGCGAATATGAGCCACGAAATCCGCACTCCCATGAACGGCGTGATCGGAATGACGGGTTTGTTGCTGGATACCGCTCTCACTCCGCAGCAGAAGGACTATGCCGATACGGTGCGGCGGTCGGGGGAAGCGTTGCTGGGCGTCATTAACGACATCCTCGATTTCTCCAAGATCGAAGCCGGCAAATTGACCATCGAATTGCACGCCTTCGACCTGCGCCCGGTGTTGGAAGAAGTCTACGAGATGCTGGCACCGCAGGCGGAAGACAAGCAACTCGCCTTGATTCTCGATTACCCGTCTTCTCTCCCGCGCCACTTCGTCGGCGACGCAGGGAGAATCCGCCAGATTGTTACCAACCTTGTGGGAAACGCCGTGAAGTTCACCCAGTCCGGCAGGATCCTGACCACGATAAACTGCCAGGTGCGAGACGGCCAAAAAGCGCTTCTACGAGTTTCCGTGCGGGACAGCGGCCCTGGCATTCCCGCGGAGAAGGTCGGTTTGCTTTTCGAGAAATTCAGCCAGGCGGACAGTTCCACCACGCGGCGCTACGGAGGGACCGGGTTGGGGCTGGCAATTTCGAAACAGCTTGTAGGGCTGATGGGGGGTGCGATTGGCGTCGCGAGCCAGCCGGGTGAAGGTTCCACCTTCTGGTTCACCCTGCCGCTCGAACTCGATGCCTGTCCCACCGCCGAGCCCTTGCCCTCCGGCGATCTGCGGGATCTGCGCGTGCTGATTGCGGATGACAACGAATTGAGCCGGCGGGCGATCCACGAGCAGATCGCCAGTTGGGGCATGCGGAACGGAGGTGTCGGCTCGGCGGATGGGTTGCTGGATGTTCTCCGCGAAGCCAGGAAGAGCGGCGATCCGTACCACTTTGCGATCGTCGATTGCCAGGTCTCCGGAATCGAAGGGGCCACGCTGGCGGCAGCTATTAAGAACGATTCGGAGGTCCGCGATACCGTGGTGATCCTGCTCGCCCCCATCGGGCACCGCGGCGAAGCGAGGCAGTTGGAGGGCTCGCCCATCGATGCTTCCCTGGTCAAACCGGTGCGGCAGTCGCAGCTCATGAACACCCTCGCCGCGGCGTGGTCCAGGAAGTTGGGGAAGCCGGTCCTGGATAGTCCAACACCCCAGAGCCCCAATGCCGATGGGGAGTCTTCCGCCGCGGACAGGTTCGCCGGCCGGAACGTGCGAGTCCTGGTGGCCGAAGATAACGTGGTCAATCAAAAAGTGGCGGCACTCATGCTGCGGCGTGTGGGGATTCGGGCGGATTTCGCCGCCAACGGCAGCGAGGCGGTGGAAATGTTCGCCATGGCGCCCTACGACCTGATTTTCATGGATTGTCAGATGCCGCAGATGGATGGCTATGAAGCCACCCGGGAAATTCGCCGCCGCGAAGGAGCGGCGCGCCGGGTAGCCATCGTCGCCATGACCGCCGATGCCATGGAAGGCGCGCGCGAAACCTGTCTCGCCGCGGGAATGGACGACTACGTCTCCAAACCGGTAAAACGGAATGACCTGCTCGAAAAACTCGAAAAGTGGGTCCCGGTGGACCAAGCCGCTCCACAGCCTTGAGCTACCGTTGGAGGCGGAAATGGGGCACTCGCGCGCCGCCGCCCGGGTCTCCGCGCGGCGGGACACCGACCGTGGTGGCACGCTCCCGGCGGGTCGGCCGCAGGGCCGGCGGCTGGAGATTGGCCCTTTGCGCCACGCGGACAGGCCGCCCGGCCAATTACGGCGACGTATTGTCCGGCCGTTGAGTGGGACAGGCCGGGGTACCCTCCGGGTCCGCCTGTCATGCGCGCGGAGCGCGCCTTCGGCGCGACGACAGGCGGCCCAGAGGGCGCCCCGGCCTGTCCCACTCAACGCCACAGAATCCGTGGCTGTATTTTGGGAAAAAAGCGCCTGTCCACGGCCGGCGGCTTAGTGCTGGACCGTCGCGGTGAGCGGCGTCGCGCGCGACGATCCGCCCACGAAGAATTTGTATTCGCCCCCTAGCAGTTCCCAATCGTTCTTCTGCTCATTGAAGATGGAGAGGAATTTGGGCTCGATCGCGAGCGTCACCGTTTTCGATTCCCCCGGCGCCAGCCGCACCTTGTCCCATGCCACCAGGCGCTTGGGCGGTTCCTGCGCGGCCGCCGGCAGTCCGGCGTACACCTCGACAATCTCCGCGCCCGCGCGCTTGCCGGTATTGCGTACCGTAAACGTCACGCTGTCGATCGAGGCCTTCAGGCCGCTGTATGCGTAAGTGGTGTAGGAAAGTCCGTAACCGAAAGCGAATAGCGGCTCCTTGTTCTCGGCGTCGAACCACTTGTAGCCCACCTTCAGGCCTTCGGTGTAGTCGATATCGAACGGTGTAGGTCCTCTGCGGGCCGGCGCCGGGGCCGCGGCGCCGGCCGCCGGAGCGGGCGGAGGGGCGGGCGGGGGCGCCATGCGCAAAGCAATGCCGGCGATCTCGGGATGCGGCAGGTCGGCGTCGCTCTTGGGAAAGGTGACCGGCAATTTGCCGGAGGGATTCACGTCGCCGAACAGGACGTTCGCCAGCGCCACTTCGCCGCGAATGCCCGGGTACCAGACCTCGATGGCGGCACTCACCTGCCCGATCCAAGGCATCGTCGCCGCACCGCCGGTTTCCAGCACTACGATGGTGTGAGGATTGGCGGCGGCCACCGCGGCCACCAGGTCGTCCTGCTTGTCCGGCAGCGTCAGCGTGGGCAGATCGCGGCCTTCGCTGGTCGGCTGGTTGACGAATACGATGGCGACCTCCGACCCTTTGGCCAGGGCTGCCGCGGCGGCTGGATCGGCCCCGTCATTGTATTCCACCTTGGCCTTGGGCGCTTTGGCGCGAATGGCCTTCAAGGGCGGCGTGGGGAACCAGACCGGCGGCCCGCCGAACCGGCTCTCGCCTCCGCCCGGAGGATCCACCTGCGCCGAACCGCCGCCCGAGAGCATGCCGGTGTCGGCGTGCGACCCGATCAGGGCAATGGATTTGACCGTCGCGGCATTCAGCGGAAGCTGGTTGCCGGCGTTTTTCAGCAGCACCAGGGACTCTTCGGCGATCGCCTGCGCCGCGTCGGCGCCGCGGAACGGATCCACCACGCGGCCGCGCGGCGGATCGTCCACCACCCCCGATGCGAACTCGGTGCGCACAATGCGGTGCACCATGTCGTTCAGCCGGGCCAGCGGCACTTCGCCCGACTCCACGGCTTTCTTCAACGCGTCGCCGAAGTAATTGCTGCCCGATTCCTCGTTGTCGAGTCCCGCCAGCGCGGCTTTGACGGTGCTATGGGTCCCGCCCCAATCCGAAAGAACGAAGCCTTGGAAGCCCCAGGCTTTTTTCAGAACATCGGTCAGCAGGAAGCTGTTTTCGCAAGCCCAGTCGCCGTTCATCTTGTTATAGGAGCACATCACCATGCCCGGCTGGCCTTCCGTCACGGCAATCTCGAAAGCCAGCAGGTCCGTCTCGCGGGCATCGCGCTTGCTGAGTTTCACGTTGCCGATACTGCGGCCCGTTTCCTGATCGTTGAAGGCGTAATGTTTGACGTCGGCAATCACGTTGTTGCTCCCGACGCCCTTCACGAACTGGGCCAGCATCTTGCCGGCGAGCACCGGGTCTTCGCCCTGATACTCGAAATTGCGCCCGTTGCGCGGCTCGCGCGTGATATCGACGCCACCGCCGAGCGAGGCATTGTATTGCTGATCGCGCAGCTCGCGGCCGATCACGTCGCCCTCCGCGAACGCCAGCTTCAGGTTCCAGGTGGCGGCCTCGCCGATGGTGGACGGCAGCAGGGTGGCATAACGGCCGTGGTTCCCCGCGGCCCGCACGCCGACCGCGGAATCGGCCAACTGCAGGTCCGGAAGGCCCAGCCGCGGAATTCCCTCCACCACGCCGGCCCCTCCATTGGAGCGGGCGCCCGACGCCGTGAAGCCGCCGGTGCCATGAACCAGGGTGATCTTTTCGTCCAGCGTCATCTGCTCCATCACCAGGTCGGCCCGCCGATCGGGAGAGAGCGTCTTATCCGTCCAGGGACCCTGCACCGCCTGCGGGCGCCTCTGCTGCGCCTGGCTCGGCCCGAGAGCCAGCAGCGCCAGGATTCCAGCGGTTCCGGCCAACAGGGCCAGTTTCTTGCCACGAGAATATTGCACGATTTTTCCGTACCTCCATCCCCCCGCGACGACGCAGGGGCAACTGAACACGTTATCAGATGTACAGCTCCGGTGTGGGGACACCCCCGGCGTGC
>Ga0265316_10003056_pt1 | contig 17085 bp, 16 predicted proteins | sample 4522metaG_FD_202092 | JGI IMG/M metagenome (GOLD analysis project Ga0265316, IMG submission 202092) | Rhizosphere microbial communities from Carex aquatilis grown in University of Washington, Seatle, WA, United States - 4-5-22 metaG | ecosystem: Host-associated > Plants > Roots > Rhizosphere >...
CCCCTCCAGCGGACCGACCGCGGCACGCGCCGCGTTTCGTTCATGAGACGACGCTCCAAGCAGTACCCCGCCGAACACATCGACAACGCTATTGCCTTCTGGGAGTTCCCTCATGACCCGCACCCGCATCGCCTTGGCCGCCCTGGCCATCGCTTCCATCGCCATCAGCACGCAGGCTTCGGCCAACGTGGTCAACGTGATCCAGGCCGACTTCGGCGTGATCTCGCCGCTGCCCTACTCGCGCTCTTTCGGTGACACCTTCACCGGCATCGCCGGCACCGCGGGCTACACCACGTCGGCATCGTCCAGCCGCGACGGCTCGACGATCACCAACACTGGCAGCATCGATGGCAGCGTGGTCTCCCGCAACCTCGGTCCGCAGTTCCCAGGAGCCTCGGCCGACTTCAACTTCTATGACGACTACGTCTTCACGATGCCTGGCGAGGCCGGCCAGCTGACGGCATCGGCCGTGAGTGTGAACTTCGGCGCCTTCCTGGGCATCCACAACCTGCAAGCCCGCTTCTATGCCGTCACCGACGCGCTGACGACGGGGACCCCCAACACAGCGGTGTCGTACGCCTGGGTTTCGGTCACCGACCTGAACGGTGCTTCGGTGGGCGTCACGGCCTTCAGCGCGCCGCTGATGCTGACCGATGGCGTGCAATACGCACTGGAAATCCGTGGGCTGGCCTACGGCCCCACCGCCAGCTACGGCGGCAACGTCAACATCAGCCCTGTGCCGGAATCCGATGGCCTCGCGCTGGCACTGGCTGGCCTGACGGTGGCCGGCTGGGTGGCTTCGCGCCGCCGCAACCTCGGCTGAGCGCTGAACGCTGATCGCGGCCTGACCGTCGTCAGGCGGTGATCACGTCATCGGTCACCGCGGCGGACAGCACACCCTCGTCCACCCAACGGCGCAGGCACTGAGCGGCCAGCGTGGCGGCATCCTGGTCGGGCCAGGCTTGGGCCAGCCCCTCGCACAGCGCGGACCATGTCTGCCCTGCCAGCAACTGCTGCATGGCCCAGGCCTCGGGTGCGGCCATGCTGCGGAAGTGCGGCCGGTCGTCGCGCCGCCACACCAGCACCCAGCCAGGTTCGGGCAGAGGCTCGGCCTGAGGCACCGCTCGCTCGTCGTCCAGTGCATGCCAGCGCTGCAAGGTGTTGTGGCGCATGGTCAGGCAACGCACGGTGGCGTGGGGCCGCAGGCGCACCACAGCCCAGGCCTCTGGCGCCAGCTGCTGCAAATCGCGCAGGCTCAGCACAGGGTCGTCCGGGCCATCGAAAGCTTCGCGCAGGGCCCAGTCCAGGCGGGCGAGCTCGGCCACGTCCTGGCGCGGCGCCATGGTGCCAACCGCACCACCCGCGCCATCCGCATCGCCGGGCTCACCTGCACCGATCACGCCGCTGGCGCCTTCGTGGGCGTCAGCGAGGAAGTCCGGCCAGGTGTCGCCATACCAGCGCAGGTTGCGGCAAGTGGACGGCGACCGCTCGATGTAGGCCAGGGCCAGCGCGTCGAAGGCTTGGTCGCCCAGCAGGCGGCAGGTGTGGCCGTAGGTGTCGCGCAAGGTCTCCAGCAGGCGCGCACGGTAGGCACCGTGGTAGACGCCCAGTCGGCGCAAGGCGAGCCTTGGCACCGTGTCGGTTGTTTCGCTGTCTGCCGTGGTGTTCGCCGTGTTGCTCGCCGTGGTGCCCCAGGCGTCGCTCGGCGCGTCACGCCAGGCAAGGCGCCCCAGCACGTCGGGCACCGCCGTCAACGCATCGGCATCCGGCTGCAGCAGGTACGCGGCCATGCGCGTCTGCAGGGCCAGCAAGCCACCGGCCGGGGGCTCGGCGGGCATGGGCCCATGGCCGTGGTCGGTTGCGGTGTTCATGCAGCCACCTTGTCTGACAAGGGCCAGTCGGCCGCCCCCAGGCCTCTCACAGCACCCTCGGCCGTGCGGCGCGCCACGTCCAGCTCGGCCAGCAGCTCGGCCAGTGGCGGGATGCGGTCGTCGCGCTCGATCATGGTGGCCACCAAGCCCGTTGGCGCAGCGGCGGCAAACAGCCGGCAGGCTTCGGCGTACAGGGCCCAGACCGGGTCGGGCACGGGCTGGTCGTGGGTGTCGATGAGCACATCGCCGTGGTCGGTGTGGCCGGCCAGGTGGATTTGCTGCACGCGGTGCGCGGGCATGGCGCGCAGGTAGCTCAGGGCGTCGAAGCCATGGTTGACGCTGCTGACGTGGACGTTGTTGACATCGACCAGCAGCAGGCAATCGGCGCGCTCGGCGACCTCGCGCAGGAAATCCCACTCGCTCAGTTGCGACTCGGCGAACTGCACGTAGCTGGAGACGTTCTCCAGCACCAGGCGGCGGCCAAGCGCGTCTTGCACCTGGCCGATGTTGCGCACGACCACACCGAGCGCCTCTTCGGTGCAGGGCAGAGGCAGCAAGTCGTGCAGGTGGCGGCCGTGCACACCGGTCCAGCACAGGTGGTCAGAGACCCACAGCGGCTCGATGCGGTCGGCCAGTGCGCGCAGTTGCGCCAGGTAGGCCAGATCGGGCCCACCGACCGAACCGATCGACAAGGCCACGCCGTGCAGCGCGATCGGGTACGCCGTGCGGATGGCGTCCAGCACGTGCATGGGCTTGCCGCCCGGCACCAGGTGGTTGTCAGAGATGACCTCCAGCCAGTCCACCGGCTGAGGCGCGTTCAGGAAATCGTTGTAATGGGCTGTGCGCAGCCCCAGCCCGAAACCGGGCGAGGGCTGCGCCAGGCCACGCACGTCGGCAGCGACGTCGGACTTGACCATGGTGGGCATCACTTGGCGTTGATGTCGCCGATGGTGCCGCCCTTGCTCAGGCAGGCCTTGGCGTCCATGCCCTTGAAGCCATGGCCCTTGCAGGCGTTCTGGCCCTTGCAGCTGTTTTCGCTGGTCTTGCAGTCGCTGTTGCCCTTGCAGCTGTGCACGCCGTAGCAGTGCACCTTGTCGCTGGCGGCGATGGCGCCACCCATGCTGCCGGCGGGGGCGTCGGCGGCGAAGGCAGCGGTGCTCAGGGCCATCAGGGCGGCGGCAGCGGCGAGGGAGGCGGTACGTTGGGTCATGGCAATTCTCCGGTGAGGATGGAAATCGTTGGGAAGGCGGTGGCAGGCGCTTCGTTGTGGCGTCTGCCCCATGCAGTGGTCGGTGCAAGCGCGGCTTCCTTACAGCCCGATCCACATTTCTGCCAATTCCGCGTCCCAGCCCCCTTGTTCCGGGGGAGTTTGGGGGGCCGAAAGGCCAAATCCCACACGCCCTGCCGGAGACCCTCGACACAAGCCGCGGACTCTGGGGTATAAACGCGCCTGAACTCAAACGACCGTTTGAAATGAACGATCGTTCGACACCCTGATTGGCCCCACCGCCCCGCAGATGGCGGACCACACACAGACCGAGGTGACCTATGCCGCAGTACAAAGCCCCTTTGCGCGACATGCGCTTCCTGCTCAACGAAGTCTTTGACTACGAAAGCCATTACAAGGGCTTGCCCAATGGCGAAGAAGCATCGCCGGACATGGTCGAGGCCATCCTGGAAGGTTGCGCCACCTTCTGCGAAGAAGTGCTGGCCCCGCTGAACCACAGCGGCGACCTGGAGGGCTGCACGATCAGCAACGGCGAGGTCACCACGCCCAAGGGCTTCAAGGAAGCCTACAAGGAGTACGTGGCAGGTGGCTGGCAAGGCCTGTCGCACCCCAAGGAATACGGCGGCCAGGAACTGCCGATGTCGCTGAACATGCTCAAGGCCGAGATGATGGGCACGGCCAACTGGTCGTTCACCATGTACCCCGGCCTGTCGCTGGGCTGCATGAACACCATCTTCCAGTTCGGCTCGACCGAGCAGAAGAACACCTACATGCCCCCGCTGGTCAGCGGCGAATGGACGGGCACCATGTGCCTGACCGAGCCCCAGTGCGGCACCGACCTGGGTCAGGTCAAGACCAAGGCCGAGCCCCAGCCCGACGGCACCTACAAGCTCACCGGCACCAAGATCTTCATCTCCTCGGGTGAACACGATCTGGCCGACAACATCATCCACATCGTGCTGGCACGCCTGCCGGACGCCCCCAAGGGCACCCGCGGCATCTCGCTGTTCATCGTGCCCAAGTTCCTGGTGAACGCCGATGGCAGCCTGGGCGAGCGCAACACCGTGAAGGCCGGTGCGCTGGAGCACAAGATGGGCATCCGCGCCTCGGCCACCTGCGTGATGAACTTCGACGCCGCCACCGCCTACATGATCGGCGTGCCGAACAAGGGCCTGGAAGCCATGTTCACCTTCATGAACACCGCCCGCATCGGCACCGCCGTGCAGGGCCTGGCCCACGCCGAGCTGTCTTACCAGGGCGCGCTGCCCTACGCCAAGGAGCGCCGCTCCATGCGCGCCCTGTCGGGCAAGAAGGACGCCGACCACCCGAACGACGCCCTGATCTGGCACGCCGACGTGCGCCGCATGCTGCTGACCCAGCGCGCCGTGGCCGAAGGCGCCCGCGCCATGATCTACCACGCTGCCAAACTGGCCGACCACATGGTCTCGGGCGTGTCGGAAGGCAACCAGGCCAAGTACGAGGAGTACGACGACAAGCTGGGCTTTTACACGCCCATCCTGAAGGGCTTCATCACCGAACTGGGCCTGGAAAGCGCCAACATCGGCATGCAGGTCTTCGGTGGCCACGGCTACATCAAGGAGCACGGCATGGAGCACATCGCCCGTGACGCGCGCATCTCGACGCTGTACGAAGGCACGACCGGCATCCAGGCGCTTGACCTGCTGGGCCGCAAGGTGCTGCTGCAGTCGCGCGGCAAGTGCGTCTTCAACTTCACCAGCGAAATGATCGCCCAGGCCAAGCCGCACCTGCTGGACGGCGGCGTGATCGGCAAGCTGGCCCGCGCCACCTTCAAGCGCGCCCTGCAGTGGAAGTGGATCACGCTGCGCATCATGCTGCGTGCCAACAAAGACCGCGACGTCGTCAGTGCCGCCTGCAACGATTACCTGATGTACTCGGGCTACGCCATGATGGGCCACTTCTGGCTGAAGCAGGCCATCGTGGCACAGGCGAAGCTGGCCCAGGGTGGCAAGGAGTCGAAAGAGTTCTACACCGCCAAGCTGCAAACCGCCGAGTTCTACTTCGACCGCCTGCTGCCCCGCGCCGACGGCCACAAGAGCACGATGATGACGCCCACCAGCTCCATCATGCAGATGGACAACGAGCACTTCAGCTTCAACTGACGCTTGGACGGACGCCTGGGCGCCAGGCGTCCAGGCAAGACCATGTGACACCATGAAAAAAAGGCTCCCTGCGGGGAGCCTTTTTTGTGAACCGTCAGCGAACCCGTCGTTCAGTTCGCCCAGTGGCGCTTCATGAACTCGGCCTGGCGCGCCAGCGCCTGCGCCGAGCTGGGCAGCATGCTGGCATGCGCCTGGAAGACGTGCCAGCGCTTCATGTAAATCTCCAGTTCGGCCACCCGGCCCGCGACGGTGGCGTGCTCGACCACCCACACGGCGTTGTCGAACAGCACCTCGTCGTCACCCACCTGCGTGAGCGAGGGCGGCAGCTGAGACAGGTCCTGCGCCATCGGGTTGGCCAGCGGGTGGTCGGCGGGCACCTTCATGGCGCGCTCGACGTCGTCGGCCCAGGCCAGTCGGATCATCGGGTCGCGGGACACACGCTCATAGGCGGTCGTGTTGGGCAAAGGGTGCAGGCTCAGCGCGGGCGACATCATCACCAGCGACGCCGGCGCGGGCAGACCTTGCTTGACCGCGGCAATCGCCGTCATGAAGGTCAGGTTGCCACCGGCGGAATCCCCGGCAATGCTGATGCGGTCGGCCGTGTAGCCTTCCTGCAGCAATTGCTTGTAGCACTGCACGCAGTCATCGAGCTGCGCCGGGAACGGCGACTCGGGCGCCAGGCGGTAATGCGGCACCAGCACCTGCGCACCGGTCAGCGCCGACAAGGCCCGGGTGATGCTGCGGTGGGTGCGCGGGCTGCCGGCCACGAAGGCGCCGCCGTGCAAATACAGGATGGCATGGCGCGGCTGGCCAGTGGCCGCCGTGGGCACGACGCGGTCCACCTCGATGTGGGCCACGCGGTCCACGCGGACGCGGGCGCGGGCGTCTTGCGGCATCAGGGAAGAGCCCAGGGCCAGCGACATGCGCTGCACCGCGAAGGGCCAGGGCGGTCCCAGGAAAGGCTTGAGCGTGACCTTCAGCGCCACGCGCATGATGGCCGCCACGATGGATTCCTGCAGCCCCGCGGGCGGCTGGTAGCGGCGGATCACGGGCTGGCCCGGCGCGGTGGCCGAAGCTTTCTGGACGGCGGACATGGGCATCTCCTCAGGGGACTGCAAAGCGGAGCGTGGACGCGAGCCAGGCCGGGCTCAGCCCAGCATGCCCTTCTTGGCGAACAGGGTGATCAGCGGTTGGTACCACGAGCCCAGCACACGCACCAGCTTGTCGAGGAACTTGGCGTCCAGGCCGACCAGCACGCGGCGCTTGTTGCCTTCCACCGCGCCCAGGATCGTGCGCGCAGCGCTCTCGGCCGAGGTCGCATTGAGCAGCTTGTCGAACTTGGCGCGGGCCTCCTCGGTCTTGCCGCCGGTGGCCTTGTGCATGCTCTCGTCCATCTTCGCGTCTTTGGCGATGTTGGTGCGGATGCCGCCCGGGTGCACGCAGGTCGCGCTCACGCCGCAGTTGGCCATGTCGAGCTCCTGGCGCAACGCCTCGGTGAAGCCGCGCACCGCGAACTTGCTGGCGTTGTAGGTGCCTTGCGTGGGCACGGACAGCAGGCCGAACAGGCTGGAGGTGTTGACGATGTGGCCCTCACCGGCCTTCTTGAGGTGCGGCAGGAAGGCCTGGGTGCCCCAGACCACGCCCCAGAAGTTGATGCCCATGATCCACTCGAAGTCCGAGGGCTTGACGGTTTCCACGAAGGCCCCGAGGGCCACGCCGGCGTTGTTGAAGATCAGGTTGACTTTGCCGTGATCACGGGCGGTCTGGTCGGCCCAGGCCACCATGGCCTCGCGGTCGGCCACGTTGACTTTGGCGGTGGTCACTTTCACGCCCAGCTTGGTGGCCATGGCGGCGGTCTCGGCCAGGCCCTTCTCGTTGACATCGCTCAGCGACAGGTGACAGCCGCGGCGCGCCAACTCCAGCGCCAGGGTGCGACCCATGCCGGATGCGGCACCGGTGATGGCCGCGACTTTGTTCTTGAAATCTTTCATGTCTTTCCTCGGTAGGCACTCACAAGGTCGCCACGGCAGGTGGCCCCAAAAGGCCGCAGGGATGCGAAAATCTCGGGCTGGACACACCGAGTGCCGATCCACCACACCGTTCCACGGACCGTCGCATGACTGCAAGCACACAATGCATGTAGATTTTGACAACGGTCAATTTCAAAATGGTATTTGACAATGACCGTTTCCAAAAACCGGGTTAACCCTGAGCCGCCATCCATCCCGGGGAGCCCCGGGCGGCGCTATGGCGGGGTCGACTCCGACGAGCGCCAGCGCCAGCGTCACCAACGCCTGATCGAGGCCGGCTTGGCCGTGTTCGGGGAGCACGGCTACCACCAGTCCACCGTGCGGGACGTGTGCAAGCAGGCGCAACTGACCTCGCGCTACTTCTACGAATCCTTCGACGGCATGGAGGCCCTCTTCCGTGCCGTCTACCAGGACACCAACCGGCGCCTGATGCAGGCCACCATCATGTCGCTGGCGGCTTGCCAGCCCGACCCCGAGAAGCTCGCCGAAGCCGCGCTGCGCACCTTCCTGGAGTTCATCCGCGAAGACCCTCACCGCGCCCGCGTCGCCCTGATCGACGCGCTCAACGTGGGCGAGACCATGAACGTGCTGACCGACAAGGCTTCGCAAGACTTCGCCCACCTCATCGCCGGCTTCATGCGGCAGATGTTCCCGCACCTCGAAGAGGCTGGTCTGGACTTCCAGATGCTGGGCAACGGCCTGGTGGGCGCCAACACCCGCATCGCCACGCAGTGGGTGGCCGAGCGCTGCAAGACACCGCTGGAAGACGTGCTGCGCAATGTGCTGATGCTGTTCAAAGCCAGCATCGCCTACGCCCGCGAGCAAGAAGCCGCGATGACGCAGCCGCGCAGGGCCTCGGCGGCCTGAGCCCGCAGGCGGGGCCTCAGAGGAAGAAGCCCTCGAACAGCGCCACCAGCCACTGGACCGGGTTGACCGACAGCACGCGCTGGTGGTCGCCGACCTGGTCGTACTCGATGGCGCGCATCACGGGCTGAGTGTCGTCGATCAGGTTGTTGTAGAAGTCCACCACCGACTTGATGCCCCGCTCTTCGATGCCCGTGCCGGTGAAGTCCATGATCGCCATCGTGTGCGACTTCAGGAAAGGCCGCCAGGTGGGCAGGTAAAAGCCGGTGTTGCTGCTGGCCGTGCGCAGCTGGCCGACCCAGTTGTTCAGGTCACGCCGCCACAGGTTGTTCAGCGCCGCGTCCTTGGCGCTGCCGCTCAGGGCGGCGATCTCGGGGTAAAAGCTTGTGTACGAGAAAGCCGAGAAGATGCCGTCTTCCTGGAAGGTCATGAAACCGAACCGGTCCTGGGGAAAGACCTTGGACAGGCCCGTGTTCAGGGTGGACAGGTCGGACACATCACCCGCCTGCGGGAAGCGCGAGATCAACTCCGTGGCCACGCCGTCCGGACGGTCCACGCCCCACAGCGAGCGCACCTTGTTCTGCAGCGGCAGCGAGGGGTACTGCTCGGCTGTGCCGCCCTGAGGCGCAGGGAACAGCGGGCCTGAGTCGGCGGCCATGGCGGCCTTCACCGGGTTGGTGGCCAGGCGCAGCACGCCGTAGTTGGCCGTGGCGCCCACCCCGCCCGCCGAAGAGCCCGATACCAGCAGCTGCTCCGGCCGGGGCAGGTTGGCGGCCATCCAGTCGCCCAGCGCCTTGGCGTTCTTGTAGCCGCGGTGGTAGTAGGTCAGCGGCTGGGTGGGGTCGCTGTCCTTGTAGATCTGGACGCTGGCACCGGTGTGCACATCGCCCGTGCAGTACGGCACGTAGACCAGGTTCCAGTCCTGCGTGTAGATCTTGCCCAGCAGCGGCGTGCGCGTGATGAGCGGCGTGGACATGCCAAAGGCCGCCAGGTTGACTTGGCTGAAGTAGTTCTCGGGCACGCCATTGGGGTTGGACGCCACCTCGGTCAGCTTGCCCTTGCCCTGGCAGCCCTTCTGGTTCCAACAGGCACCCCCGCCCTCGAAGTACACCAGCGTCTTGCTGGTCTTGGGCGTGCGGTTGACGAAGACGCGGGCTGGCGTGCCGTTGCCACACGAGGCACCGGAGGCGGCCGGCAGCGTCACCGGGGTCCACTTGTAGTACTCGACGGCGGCCTGGGCCAGCGCGGGTGCCCCCAGCGCCAGGGCCCACAAGGCGCCCTGGGCCAGCAGCGCGGGGCAACGGATCGATTTCAGCATGGGCGGGCTCCTTGGAAGGTCGGCAGCAGCGCGCGCAGGCGCCGGACGGCCCGCAACAGGGGCTTGTCGCGCATGGTGCAGAACGACATCCATTCAATGAATCGAGACATGCCCTGACAGGGAACTCCCGTCGCTCACTCGGGCGTCGGGTCTGTCTGGAGCATGGAACACGACGAGCAACGGACGCCTGACAAGCTAGGGATGACAGGGCCCGCCTCCCTAGTCTGAACTTTGACGTCGTCCGAAATCCTCCATAGCATCGCGCTGCTTTGGCAAGTTTAATGTTACAAAAGTGCACATGCCGTGCCGAGCTTGCCGAGCGAACACACCAACTCAGGAAGCCCCATGAAACGCAACCCGACGATCGTTCCCCTGCTCGCCACCGCGCTGGCCCTCGCCGCGGCGCAAGCCGCCCAGGCCCAGACCCTGGGCGCCACCACCGGCACCACCGCCATCGCAACGACTGCCGACAGCAGCAGCACCCTGCAATCGGTGTCCATCGACCCCAACGTCGCTGCCCTGCGCCAGGCCACCAACACCTTCACCCGCATGTTCCGCAACCTGCCGCCGTTCGCGCCGCAGACGGACAGCGTGCGGACCGCCATGAAACAGCTGGGCGCCGTCGGCGGCGTGCTGGACGCCAAGGACGTGCTGACCGACCCGATCAAGTCGATCACCGATCCGGCGAACTTCAGCCCGAACAATGCCGACAACCCCAACATGACCGCCGGCGTGACCTTCTTCGGCCAGTTCCTGGACCACGACATCACGCTGGACAAGAACTCCCCGCTCAACCAGGTGTCGTCGCCTGGCCGCACCATCAACTTCCGCACCGCCGCCTTCGACCTCGACTCGGTCTATGGCAACGGCCCAGCCGGCTCGCCTGAGCTCTACCAGACCATCAACGGCCGCATCAAGTTCAAGCTGGAACGCATTCCCGGTGCAGAGGCCGTGTCGCGCAACGGCGCGCCGCGCTACGACCTGCCCCGCTCCGCCGATGGCACCGCGATCATGGCCGAAGGCCGCAACGATGAGAACAGCATCGTTTCGCAGTTCCACGTCGCCATGCTGCGCTTCCACAACGCTGTCACCGACTATCTGGCCGCCCAGCCTGGCAACGCGAACGCCAAGCCGGCCGCCCTGTTCGCCGCAGCGCGCCGCTACGTCACCTGGCATTACCAGTGGATCATCGTCAACGAGTTCCTGCCGCTGACCATCGGCCAGGACCGCGTCAACAACATCCTCAACAACGGCACGCGCTTTTTCAACGCGCAAGACCCGGCCAACCAGTACCTGGCCGCCGACGGCAGCCGCAACATCCTGCTGCCCATCGAGTTCTCGGTGGCCGCCTACCGCTTCGGCCACAGCCAGGTGCGCCCCAGCTACCGCCTGAACTTCGGCCCCACCGGTGGTGCGCCGTTCTTCGCCTTCATCTTCGACGACAACCTGAGCGCGACCGATCCGGACCCGGCCGACCTGCGCGGGGGCAAGCGCGCACCCCGCCGCTTCGTGGACTGGCAGACCTTCTTCAATTTCGGCGACGGCAACTTCCGCCCGAACAAGCGCATCGACAGCCACCTGTCTTCGCCCTTGATGATCCTGCCGGGCACCAAGGCCGCATCTCCGGGCCTGCCGGCCGACGGCCTGCAATCGCTGGCCTCGCGCAACCTGGTGCGCCACGTCAACTTCGGTCTGCCCTCGGGCCAGGACATCGCCTACCGCATGGGCGTGACCGCGCTGACCCCGGCCGAGCTGCCTGAACTGGCCAGCTACGTTGTCGACGGCGGCGTGCGCCTGGACCAGTCCACCCCGCTGTGGTACTACATCCTCAAGGAGGCCGAGGTCAAGGAGAGCGGCCTGCGCATGGGCGATGTCGGCGGCAACATCGTGGGCGAGGTCTTTGTCGGCCTGTTGAAGGCAGACAGCAGCTCCTACCTCTCGGTGCGCCCGGGCTGGAAGCCCAACCTGCCCTCGGCCACGCCTGGCACCTTCAAGATCACCGACCTGCTGAAGTTCGCTGGCGCCGTGCCACCGCTGTGACCTGAGGCAGCCCCCTCTTGAGGCCGCGGCTCGGACGCCAGTTCAGGTCGTGGGCTTGGGAGGGGCCAGGCGGAAGCGGCACACATTGCCGTTCTTGGCCATGCACTCCTGGTGGTCGATCTGGCGGTCAGTGAACGCGGACATCAACGCCAGGTCGAACTCGCAAACCTCCGGGTGCTTGATGGCCAAGGCGTGGAAGACGCAATTGTCGGCCTCGATCAGAGCGTCACCCTGGGTGTCACGGCTGGCCCGAGCGACGTAGCCCAGCTCGTCCATCAAGGTGGCCAGCACCTCGGAGCGCTCCACGTAGGGCCCCAGCTCATGGGCGTGCTGGGCGGCCAGCTGCAAGCCGATTTTGTGTCCGAGCGCCGCCAACTGGGCCGCCACGCCCGTGGCGCCGGCCTGCTCGACCAGCGTCGTGACCAGGAGCTCAGCGAACCACGAGTAGTGCCGCGGAAAGCACTCGTGGCCTTTGTCGGTCAACACATACAGCTGTTTGGGCCGACCACCCGTGGCGCAAGTTTCACCGCGCTTGAGCAAGCGCTCGTTTTCGAGCGCAGCCAGGTGCTGACGCACAGCATTGCGGCTGATGCCGAGCTGTTCAGCGATGTCGTCGGCCGTCAGGCCCACCTTGTTTTTGAGCAGCAGGACGAGCAAGTCCTTTTGCCGGGATCCAAGCATTTCGAGCATGGGAGAGCGTCACGACGACAGGGGCAGACATCCGCGATGGCCAACAAGCGACCGTGGCGGGGCTGGGCGCACACCCCCACGCGCACGGACTTCACACGTGGGGCGCTTTCATTGTAATGATGCGCACCAAATCACTATAAACACTTTTTCATTGTTTATGTGTTTAAATAAGACCTGCAGCCACCCCAAGGCGCTGCCCCATGCCCCGACCGCCTCAGCGGTCTTTCTTTGAAGCCCATCCAGGAGTGAAAGTCATGCAAAAACTCATCCAATCCCCTCTGCAATTCCTGCAAACCACCCCGAGCCGTCGCGGCTTCCTGCGCGGCACATCGGTCGCCACGCTGTCGGCTGGCGCCGTGCTGCTGCTGTCTGGCCAGGAAGCCTCGGCCGCCTCGCACGGCGACATGGCCAACGACGCCGGCATCCTGAACGTCGCCCTGGGCCTGGAGCACCAAGGCATCGCCGCCTACACCCTGGGCGCCAAGAGCGGCCTGCTGCAAAAGGGCGTGCTGGACGTGGCCGTGAAGTTCCAGGACGACCACAAAATCCACCGTGACCTGCTGGCAGCCGCCATCACCAAGCTGGGCGGCAAGCCCGTGGCCGAGAAGTCGCTGGACGACTACGCCAAGGCCCTGAACGCCGGCTCGCTCAAGAGCCAGGAAGACGTGCTCAAGCTGGCCCTGTCGCTGGAACTGGGCGCCACCAACGCCTACCTGAGCGTCATCCCCTCGTTCAAGGACAGCGCCCTGGCCAAGGTCGCCGGTCGACTGGCCGCCGACGAAACCGCCCACTGGGCCTTCCTGAACCAGGCCCTCGGCATGCCCCTGCCCAAGGCCATGGTGTTCGGCGCCTGATGCGCTTGAAAAATCATTCATGAGGTGAGGAGAGCCACATGCGGGAGCGTGCCTGTACAGAGGCCGCTCCCGCCTCTGTGGCTGCTGCCTGCCCAGAAAGCCGCCCATGCTGTCCCGAACACACCGCGCCACACACAGCGACTCACACCGCCTCACACCCGTTCGCGCACGCCTCGCCGTGCTCCTGGCTGGCTGGCTTTGCCTGGGCGCCGTCCATGCCGCCACACCGAGCCACCCCCAGCCCGCCCGCGCTGGCGACGCCGCACGCGGCCAGACGCTCTACACCCAGCAGTGCATGGCCTGCCACGCCGCCGACATCAGCCTGGCCGGTCCGCTCCACCGCGGCGTGGTCGGGCGCCGATCCGCCAGCGTGCCGGACTACCCCTACAGCCCGGCCCTGCAAAAGCTGCACGTCACCTGGAACGACCGCACCCTGAACACCTGGCTGCAAAGCCCCAACGCCATGGCCCCTGGCAACCGCATGGGCTTTGCCGTCCCCAGCGCCCAGGACCGCCAGGACCTCATCGCTTACCTCAAGACCCTCCAGCCGCAGGCCGCCACCGGCCGCAGCCAGCCCTGACAGCGTCATCCCCCCGAGCACTCTGCGAGCCCTCACCGAACTCACCCTCGAGACCCACCATGAACGCACCCGAACTCCTGCCCCTGATCGACATCCAATCCCAGATCGACACCCGCCAGTTGCCCATCCAGGCGGTCGGGGTCAAGGGGGTGCGCTACCCCGTGCGTTTGCGGGCCGACGGTGCCGGTCACGCGACCCAGGGCCGCCACGTCGACACCGTGGGCCACTGGACGATGACCGTCGGGCTGGCCGCCACGGTGAAGGGCACGCACATGTCGCGCTTCATCGAACTGCTAGAAGCCCCGCGCGACGCGCTCGACCTGCCCGGCTTCGCCGCCATGGCCCGCGAGATGCTCCAGCGGCTGGGTGCCGACAGCGGCCGCATCGGCGTGCAATTCCCCTATTTCCTGCGCAAGGCCGCACCCGTGTCCGGCGTAGAAAGCCTGCTCGACATCGATGCCACCTGGGCCTGCTACATCCCCACCAAGGGCGCCGAGCCCGAGCTGTCGGTGACGCTGACCGTGGCGGCCACCAGCCTGTGCCCGTGCTCCAAGGAGATCTCGGCCTATGGCGCGCACAACCAGCGCTCGCACATCACCCTGCACGTGCAACTGCGTCAAGCGATGTCCATCGAGGAACTGGCCCGCGTGGCCGAGGACAGCGCCTCCTGCGCCGTGTACGGCCTGCTCAAGCGCGTCGATGAGAAGCACGTCACCGAACGCGCCTACGACAACCCCAAATTCGTCGAAGACCTGGTGCGCGATGTCGCGCTCGCGCTGGCGGCCGAGCCGCGCGTGAAGGCCTACGAGGTCGAGGTCGAGAACTTCGAATCCATCCACAACCATTCTGCATTCGCAACCATCGGAGGACACCGTGACGATTGACCTGAACAGGGGGCGCCCACGCTCCCGCCCCTGGACGCCCCGCTGGCGTTCAGCCCTGCCCGTGGCGACCACTGGCCTGATCGCGGCCAGCCCCACGGGCGCCCAGGCCCACGTGAAATGGTTCTCCAACGTGGTTAACTGCGCCAACACCCCATTGCCGCCCTGGAGCGTGATCGGCACCCCGCTGTTCGTCGCCCTGCTCGTCGGCGCGGTGCTCGCGCTGCTGGGCGTGTTCACGGTCGAACGCCGCGTGCTGCCGCGATTCGAAACCCTGCACCAAACGCACGCCGACTGGAAGCTGCGCTTCAACCGCAGCGCCGCCTGGCTGCTGCGCATCGGCGTGTGCGTGTATTTCCTCTCGCTGTTCAACCAGGACAGCGCTGCCCGCATCGTGTTGACCCCCGAGCTCAAGGCCGCGGGCGCATGGGTGGGCGTCGTCCAGTTGCTGATTGCCACGCTGGTGCTGTGGAGGCGCACCGTGCCGCTGGCTGTGCTGGGCATGCTGTCGCTGTACGCCTATGGCGTGTGGGCGGCCGGCTGGTTCCACATGCTGGACTACGTCTACTTCCTCGGTGCTGCCGCCTTCCTGTGGCTGGACGCGACCCGCGGCGCCTCGCAACACTACGTCGCCTTCACGCTGCTGCGCGTGTCGGCAGGCTTCAGCTTCATGTGGGTCAGCATCGAGAAGTGGCTGTACCCGCAATGGACCTACGACATCCTCGACCACGAACTGCACGCCGTCACCATGGGGCTGGACAAAGTCTTCTTCGTGAGTTCGGCCGGCATGGTGGAGTTCTGCCTGGCCCTGCTGCTCGTGCTCGGACGGCTGTCGTCGCAGGTGGCCTCGCTGGTGCTGCTCGTGCTGATGGTCGCGGCCGTACCCTTGGTCGGCCTGATCGACGCCATCGGACACGCACCGCTGATGATCGTGCTGTTCATCTTCTCTGCCAGCCAGAACCGCATCGGCTACCGCACCGAGGCCGCTCGCAAAGGCGCCGACCTGGGCCATGTGCTGACCTTCGCGCTGGCGGTGCCGGGCTTCATGGGCTTGTACGTGCTGACCCACGCCCTGGCCTACCCCGCCGCCGGTGAGCTGTGGACGGGCAGCACGCTGCTGGGCCTGGCCATGACGCTGCCCCTGCTGTGGCGCGTGGTACACACCTCACCGCAACTGTTCCCGGTGCGCCGCCGCAGCTGGCGCGACCTGGGCGGGATGTCGGCGCAGCCCGGTTGACTCAGACCACGCCGGCCTGCATCGCTTGCTGGTCGGCGTGGTAGCTGGAACGCACCATCGCCCCCACGGCCGCGTGCGTGAAGCCCATCTTCACGGCCTCGGCCTCGAACATCTTGAAGGTGTCCGGGTGCACGTAGCGCTTGACCGGCAGGTGGTGGCCCGAGGGCGCCAGGTATTGGCCGATGGTGATCATGTCGATGTCGTGCGCGCGCATGTCACGCATGACCTGCAGCACTTCTTCGTCCGTCTCACCCAGGCCGACCATGATGCCGCTCTTGGTGGGCACGTTGGGGTGCAGGGCCTTGAACTTCTTGAGCAGGTTCAGGCTGAACTGGTAGTCGCTGCCTGGGCGCGCTTCCTTGTACAGGCGCGGCGCGGTTTCCAGGTTGTGGTTCATCACGTCGGGCGGCGCGGCCTTGAGGATCTCCAGGGCGCGCTCGTCACGGCCGCGGAAGTCGGGCACCAGGATCTCGATGCGCGTGGCGGGCGACTGTTCGCGCACTTGCTGGATGCACTCCACGAAGTGACCGGCACCGCCATCGCGCAGGTCGTCGCGGTCCACCGAGGTGATCACGACGTACTTGAGCTTCAGCGCGGCGATGGTTTTGGCCAGGTTGGCCGGCTCGTTGACATCCAGCGGGTCGGGGCGGCCGTGGCCCACGTCGCAGAACGGGCAGCGGCGCGTGCACTTGTCGCCCATGATCATGAACGTGGCCGTGCCGTGGCCGAAGCATTCGCCGATGTTCGGGCACGAGGCTTCCTCGCACACCGTGTGCAGCTTGTGCTCGCGCAGGATGTTCTTGATCTCGTAGAAGCGCGTACTCGGCGATCCGGCCTTGACGCGGATCCAGTCGGGCTTCTTCAGCACTTCACCGGCCGGCACGATCTTGATGGGGATGCGCGCGGTCTTGGCTTCGGCTTTCTGCTTGGCAGACGGGTTGTAAGCGGTGGCCTGGGGCGCTGCGGAACCGGCTTGTGGCTGGCTGGCGTGCACGTCGGCCTGATCTCGGGAGGGGGTGGACTCGGACATCCCGCCACTTTAGCCCATCGGGCTGGGCCCTGGCGTGCGGATGGCCACATCGGCCCAGGCGCCTCGCGGCGAGGACCTCGCCATTGGCGGCGGGACGCACTGGCATCGCGCCAATCCTTTGACTCAGGGCGCCAGGAAGCTGTCCAGGTGCTGGACCAGGCGGGCGGCGGCCTCGTCCCACGACACGTCCACGCCCAGGCTGGCGAGGTCCACCGTTTTCAGGCCGTTGTAGCCGCAGGGGTTGATGCGGCCGTAGGGGGCGAGGTCCATGGCCACGTTCAGCGCGACGCCGTGGTAAGTGCAGTGCCGCGACACCTTGAT
>Ga0265316_10003057_pt1 | contig 17084 bp, 10 predicted proteins | sample 4522metaG_FD_202092 | JGI IMG/M metagenome (GOLD analysis project Ga0265316, IMG submission 202092) | Rhizosphere microbial communities from Carex aquatilis grown in University of Washington, Seatle, WA, United States - 4-5-22 metaG | ecosystem: Host-associated > Plants > Roots > Rhizosphere >...
TCCCTCTGATATATGCAGCCGAGAGCCGAGCGCTGTGCGCACTGGAGATTCTGGCCGGTAGTCGCGAATTTGCAGACGATTACATTTCAATTCCGATCGAAGTCCCAAATGATCTTTCGTGCCGGATCTTGTCGATTGGCGAACTACCGGAAGGCTGGGATTCGGCCGAGCACGGGAACAGCACGCGCGAAATGGGTACCACCTGGGCTGACTCAACGGAGACCGCCATTCTCGTCGTTCCGTCCGCGGTACTCCCTCGCGAACGCAATTACCTAATCAATCCGCAGCATCCGGATTTTTCACGAATCGTCTTCCATGATGCCGAGCCATTCTTCTTCGATAAGAGGCTGACGGCGCGTCCAGAGGGTCCGCGAGGGTCCGCCTCACAGGATGCGCCGGGACCAGTCCGGTCCCGGCGCGGCACCCGCGGCTGAGGGCCGTTTTACTTCGCCGGCGAGAAGATCGCTACGGTGCCGCCCGAGGGCGCCAACTTCAGTTGGAGCGTGTCGGACGGGCGTGCGGTCTTTTCGTTCTTCACCATGTGCTCGGCGTTCTCGCCACTGTCGGGCGCGTCCTGCCACAGGGCGACTTTCCAGTTGCCCTTGCCGAGGAACTTCAGCGGCACCGAGAGCTCCTTGCCGTTGCGGTCGGCAATCGCGGCCATATACCAGTTCTGGCCGTGGCGCCGTGCCTCGACCACGTATTTCCCGACCTCACCGGCCAGGCCGTGGGTTTCGTCCCAGACGGTCGGCAGGCCCTTGAGGAAATCCATGCCGAGTAAGTACTTTCCATCTTTGTCTTTGTAGTCCTCGGGCGAATCGCAGGCCACGGTAAATGGGCTCTCGATGAGGATGAACATAGCCAACTCGCCGGCGCGCGTGGCTTGCACTTCGGTGGGTTTCGTGGCGGGTTTGAACTGCGAGGGCTGCCGGTTGGCGAACCCGCCGGGGGTATAGTCGCCACCGCCGGCCAGCACGCGCGTGAAGGGGAGGGTGGCCCGGTGTTCGGGCGTTTCTTTGGTGCTCCACTTATTATATTCGTCGCCCTGGATGCCCTCGCGAGTGATCTGGTTCGGCCAGGTGCGGTTCAGACCGGTGGGCTTGAAGGCGCCGTGGAAGTCGATCAGCAGGTGATTCTCGGCCGCCGTCTTAGCGATATCTTCATACCATTTGACGGAGAACTGGTCGTCGCGGTCGATAAAGTCGATCTTCAGTCCCACGATGCCCCATTTCGCATACATGGGGAAGTCCCGTTTATAGACCGCGCTGTCGATGAAGTCGTTGAAGTGGAACCACAACCAGATGTGCACGTTCCTCTCTTTGCCGAAGGACACCAGATCGGGCACGATCGACTTATCGCCGATCTCCGACAACTGATATGGCCAGTTCATGTCGGCGGCGAGCTGAATGTACCCTTTGAGCGTGGGGAGATCGTTCTTCCCGATGTTGGGCCACCAGGTGCCCCAGGCCGACATGCCCGGCTTGACCCAGGAAGTGTCGGCGAGTTGGCTCGGAGTGGCGAGGTTCAACACCAGGTCGCTCTGAATCAGGTCGGCAGGCTGGCGGCCAATGATAAACGTCCGCCAGGGCGAATTGTGGGGAGTGTTGGCTACCACCAGACCTTTCTGCACCTCGCCAGCCGGCGGCGGCGCGGTATTCTCGGCCGCTCCGTTCGCCGCCGAGGGCGAGCGCGCCGGCCATGGACGCACCGGGATTGGCGGAGCGAGTTCCGCCTGCAGCGTGTTCCTGGCGCCAGGCTTGGTGGCCAGCCACAAGCCGGACCAGTCGAGCAGGTCGGACTCGGTGATGGCCACATACGCGGGGCCCGTCTGGACCAAGGTAGGCAGTCCATACTTGTAATTCGGGTTCATGGTGGAGAGCTTCGCGGGCAGGTAGCGCCATTCCTGTGAGCCGATGAATCCGCCTTCCGGCCGCGCGGCGCCCTCGGGGTTGTTCCAACCGGCCCAGACCGGATCGTCGTCGGCGAAGGTGAACTCGGTGGCCTCGCGCGTGACGGTGAAGGTATCCATGCCGGGCTGTTTGGGAAGGACCATGCGGAAGGCCACGCCATCGTCGTACGCCCGGGCCACCACGCCAAAGGTGCGGTCGCCTTCCTTCAGATTCAGGGTCAACTCATTGTAATGATCCCGCACGTTGCGGTTCTTGCCGAACTCGTTGATCCAGTGAGTGTCGGCCGATCTTCGCGTTTCGCTCACGACGGCGGGTTTCTCGCCCAGTTTCACATCGCCGGCCAGTTCCAGCCCCAGGCGGGAGCGCAGTAACGCCGGCTTGCCGTCCACCGTTATGCTATAGCCCAGGGCCGCGTCGGTGTGGATGGTGATGGCGATCTTCCCATCGGGCGAACGAACGATGTGCGCCGGCCCGACTGTGCCGGCCGCGGCCAGTGCATACGAGAACAAAGCTGTTCCCATAAGGATTCCCACGTTGCGGCAAATGCCACGAATGTTCATGACTTACCTCCTGTCCACTGGCCGATCCTCGACCGCTGCTCTTCGATCCGGTTCAGCGAACCGGCGCCAGGCGTATGGCACTGCCGCCAAAGGCCAACAGAACGATCGCGGTTTCCAGCCGGACTTCGGGATCGTAATATATTGTTTACTCCTATAGACTACTACCAATCAGCCTGAATTTCCGCGAGGGGCCGCGGGCAGGGTGCGTAACCGTCCAGGGGCGAGGCGGCCGCGCCGCGGCCGTCTAAGCACCCCCGGGTATGCGCCAGGCGCATCCGGCGAAGCCGGTTTTTGGCAGGCCGGCGCCTGACGGATCGGAGCGATGGGGGCGTGCCACCAGGTGGTGCGCCCCCCCGAAGGATTGGCGGCGTGAAGACCAGGCGCACCACGAGCCCGACCGGGGGGCGGGCGCGGACGGGGGCGTCCGCCCCACGCCAGGCCCGACACACGATCGGGGGGCGCGCCACCAGGTGGTGCACCGCGGCGGGATGTGCCCCGGGGAAAGTCCGGGGTGCACGCCGGGTGCATGCCGGGGAGCCGCCTTTGGCAGGCCGGTGCCGGACGGCCCGGTGCGCGGGCAGCGCGGCTGGACGTGTCTCAGTTCACATAAAGATACGCGGTCGGGCAGGAAACGCCGCCGATGCTGCAGGTGACCGGCTGCGCGCCCGTCCCGATGCCCGAAGAGACAACTGCGTTCACCTGGTACAGGTCCGCATAGCCGGGGGCGAGGCCGCTGAATGTGACCGTGGCGGGCTGGCCGCCGATCGAAATGGAAGGCGTCGCAACGGTGGCCGATGAGGCGTCCGCCGCCGGCCAGCCGTCCGCGGGCTGGTTATTGACCGGCCCCAGGCCATTGAGGAATAATTGCACCGCTTGACCGCGCGCCACCGGGTGGCTCGCGGTAATCACGGCGTTGCTTACATCGAGAGCAGCCGCCACGGACACTCCGTTTGACAGGTTCGCAAAGAAGCCCGGCGAATAAGTGGCTAAGTTCAGAGTGTATAGAGAGCTGTAAGTGTAGTTGATAATCACTTTCACGGTAGCCGAGCTATGGCCGGCCAGCTCCCAGGGAACCTGCAGGTTGATTTGAGTCGGACTTACATAATGGAAACGGGCCGGCAGGCTGATCCCCGCGGAGGGAATGTCGAAACTGAAGGCCACTCCCCCAATCCCCAGCGGAAGAGGAAACTGGGTTGCCGAGCCGGTTGTGTCGGAAAGGTGGGTTCCGAAAATCGAGATAATCGAACCCGGCGCGACTGCCCGGCCAGGCGTAAAACTGGCGCCGTCCAGGATGCCGCCGGCCGTGATTGCCGGGGCTATGCGTGCATTTCCCGAAAAGTCGACGGTGAACCCTCCGGCCTTGGCCGCGAACTGCTGCCCGCCGGCGGTTGAGCCGAGCACCGGGGTGGCGAATGCCACGCCATTGGAATCGGTGGCGGTGTCCGTGTATGCCGGGCCAACGAGCACCTGCCCCCCTCCCTCGACCACGGACCATTGGACGGGCGTGTTGGCCACCGCCGCTCCGTAGCGATCGATCACGCGAATGCCCAGGAGCCCGTCGTCATATTCGGGTGGAATCACCGAACTCACAGGACCGTCGAAGCCCGCGCCGAAAATCGGAATCACGTCGTAGACCGTGTTATCGGACACCAGAAACAAATACGGGATTGCGAGCGGGATGGCGGCGCCGCTCACGGTAATCACGCCGTCGTAGCGTCCCGCGGGGGGCACGGAGCCGACCAGCGTCACGGCGATCGATGCGCTTTGTCCCGCGGGAATCGTCACGGTGGGATTGCTCGAATAGTTCACCTCGACCGCGGTAGCCGGCGCGCCTGTAATCGGCGACACGCTGAAGCTGAGTGTCACCGGCGATGCGGTGCTGTTAAACGCCGTCAGGGTTTGCGCAGCCGGGAGCGCATTGGTGAGCAGGCCGAAAGATACCGTCGAAGGGACGAACTGAACGGGCGAAAGCACCGCGTTTTGGGCTTGCAGAAGACCCGAACCGACGTCGGCAATGCCGGCCGGGCCCGTTCCGCCCTGGGTCAGTACGCCCGACAGCGTGGCGCTATTCACCAACGCCGACTTCACCCGCAGCGGTGTCAAGTTCGGCTGCGCCTGCTTGACCAATGCCGCCGCGCCCGCCAGCAGGGGAGTCGCAAAGCTGGTCCCATTTGCCACGATGTATCGCGCGGCCGAGAAAACCTCGCCGTAGGGATCGACGTCTTCGGCCGCCAGCAGAAAGGTCGTGGCTACCGCGGAGACATCGGGCTTCACGCCGTAGGTGCCGATGGCCGGACCGCGCGAGGCGAAATACGCCGTGGCCTCGGGAACGATTCCCAGCGTGGCGGCGGGCACCTGGCCGAGCGACGGATTCAGCGTAACCATGGTTCGCACAGCCGTGGCCGACGGGTTGGTATCCACAAAAGTCTGCAGGTTCCGACCGTCGGACTGGCTGATCATGAAGGCCGGGATGGTGGTGCCCGCCAATCCGCCCCAACCGGTCAGGGTGCTGGGATCGGAGCTGTTATTGATGAAGACGACGCCCACCGCACCGCCCGATTGCGCATTGGCCACCTTCACACTGAAATTACAGGTACCGCGCAAGATCAGGGCGATGGCGCCGCTCAAAGACCCGGCCGCGGGGGTGACGGTGCACAACAAAGCATCCGCGCCGATCTGAGTGACATCCACCACCGGCGCGGTCAGCGGCGCGGCCGGCGTGGGGCCGTCCCCGCTGGGGAACGCCGCGATGGTGGCCAGGTTCGCGGGGACGCCGCCTCCCGTTACATTGATAGTGTGGGTATAGGTCACATCGTTTTGAATGCCGCCCGCCGCAATGACCGACGGCGTATATGCCGGCGACGAGACCGTGCCGTAAGTGGCCGCGCCGTTAGTCAGCCTTTGATAACCGGTGGCGCCGGAGTTACCCGCCGCCGCAACGACGATAACTTGCCCGTTTTTCATAGCGCTCTCAAACGCCGCGGCTAACGGATCGCAGGACTCGCCGGTGGGAAGTCCGCAAGTGGCGCCGGTATCGAGCGGCCCTCCGTAAGCCGGCCCGCCGGAGGAGAAATTCACTACGTCCATGCCGTCCATCACGGCATTGTCCAGCGCCTGAATAATCCCGGCGCCGGACGCGCCGTCGTTCACTTCCGGCGAGCCGTAGACCTTGTAGTTGCCGAGAAATGCCTTGGGGGCCACGCCCGAGATCGCCGTCGAATAATAAGTCGATGGAGCCCCCGCGGCAACCGACGCCACCGCGGTTCCGTGCCCCATCAGGTCGCGGGCGGAGAGATCGTCGGGCCGCGAATCGGCCGCGGGATTGCTGGCGTTGCTGCCTGCCGTGAGCGTGCTCACGTAACTGCGGGCCACGATCACCTTGTTGTTGGTGAAGGCGCAGTTGGACGGGACGTCGCACTGGGGGAATCCGGCGGGAGCGACGAGCGAGCTGTCCTGAAACGAAGGGTGAGTCTGGTCGATTCCGGTGTCGATAATGCCGATCTTCAGCCCCGCGCCGGCTTTGCTCTGCCCGCCGATCGCCGCGCTGTTCCAGGCCTGCTGAACATCGCTCAAGCTGAGCTGGTCGGCGATGCGGTAGCGCCGCAATGGAACCACGGCTGCGACACCGGGCAGAGTCCGCAGCGCCGACGCGCGATCGGGCGTGGCGCGCACGAATAGTCCGTTCAGCAAGTGTTGGACGGCTCCGGTCACCGGAATCCGCATGGCTTCGATGCGGGAGCGCATGGCCTGCTGGGCTTCGCGGAGGTGCTGCCGGTAAGGCTCGGAGGCGGCCTGCGTCCGCTCGATTCGGCCCGGAAAACGCTCGACGACGGGGGGCTCGCTGAGCAAAACCATCCACTCATTGGACGGGGGAGACGCGGCTGGCAGGCGGCTCAAAAGGGCGAAGGTGAGAATAATGAGACAGGCTGCACGTCTTCGGTAAGATCGCGGCATGGAGATAGTATGACGTTGCGCGCGGGAATTCGGTGACATGACTTTGTTACGCCCCGCCGTCACGGCGCGGAGAGGTAACCACGCGCCGGGGAGATCGTCACGCGGCAGGGAAGCGTTGCCAGCCGGGCGGCCAAACACGGGCTGCCCTGCCCCGCCCCGCCGCGGTATCCTGTCGTGCTCGGAGGTCACTCGTTCCGCTTGCGTGCCGGTGCTGCTATTGCCGGTCAATATTTCGCTGAGCTGAGATGCCGGTTCAGTGCTTAACCGTTTTGGGAAATGCCTCCGCTCGCTCACGGGGTGCCCTGGGCCCGCGGGACGCCCCCGTCCCGCTCGGCGATTCGGAGAAGCCGGCAGGGGCGGCTACGGATCAGGGCATCGGCGTTGAAATGTGCCCTGCGCACAAAGACGATCCCGGCTCCGCGCAATCCGGTCCCAGCCCCAGGTTTGGTTGCAGCTCTCGCTTTGTCGTCCAAGCACTCCGGCGGCGCCAGGACGGTTTGACCATGTGACGGGGTGTTCGGCGAGGAAGAAGTTGGGCCTGGGGGAATAACGGGGCGCGGAGCGGTAGTGATCCGTGCCGCAACTGACCGGAGACATCATTGGTTCCAGTCGCTAGCGGTCACGCCAACTCGAATCGGTTCGTGCGTCGCTGATCGACGCCGTGGCCGTGGTGAGGCGCTGGAAGCGGGGGCTGGTCAAAGGCCCGGAGTTTTTCCGGGGCGACGGCTGGCAGTTACTTCTGAGCGATCCGGCCCTCGCGGTGCGCGTTGGGCCGACGCGGGTCCGCCGGGAAGTCGTAAGCGACCGGACCGCGGGCATCCGGATGTGGCGGGGCTCTCTCCCTGCTCTCCCTATTTCGCCTGCGTCAAACTCAGCGCGATTTTCTTCGCGGTGTCTTCCGTCACGGGACTCTTGAAGGTGATCTGCGCCGCACAAATCGGGCTGCCGGCGACGGCCACATACCAGTCCGTGCCGCCGCCCGGTGTGCCGGCGCCCTGGTAGGTGTACCAGACGCGCTTGGCGGAGTCCTCGATCATTTTCGAGGGCGGGGTGACCTGTTTCGCCAGCACCATGGCATCGGGGAACGGTTGGCCCGCCCGCAGACCATGGGGCACGGCATTCGACTTGCCGTCGGGCGACTTCGTGAAGCTCGGCCTCAGTTTGTCGGCTTCCCAGTCGGCCGGCACGGCCAGTTGGCAGGCCCCCTGCCTGTCCTTCACCACTTTCCAGCCGCTCGGAACATCCTGCGCGTGGAGACCGAATCCCGCCAGCAAAAACGCCGCGGAGAACACAGAGCATCGCATATTGAGCATGAACATGAGGGAGATTATACACTACCGCAGCGTGTAAACCGCCCGGCCGGGCGAAGGGCGCTCGATCTGGAAATCGATATTCCCGCGGCGCTCCGCCGTGAGCCCATCGGCTGGCAGGGGGGTGGTCTGTTCGATGGAAAGCGTGGCGCCGGTCAGACGCACGGTGCGCTTCCAGCCTTTGCCGGCGAACTCCAGGCTATCGCCGGCGGCGTGAACTTCCACCGGTCCGGCCGCGGCGAACGCCCCCTGCTCCGGCAGAAAATTCAGGTTGGTGTCCTTCCAGTTGAATTCCATCCACCGGCCGCCATCCTGCGCGGAAAACACGGCGCGCACTTTTGGCGATTCCAGCACCCATTCCGGCGAGCCGTCGCCGTCCAGGTCCGCCGACCACGCCACCGTACGGTCGCGCGGCAGCAGCATCGCGCGCATCGGCAGATCCTCGGTGGCGCCCCCGCTCACCTTCAGCCGCCATTCGCGCAGACCTTCCACGCCCTCTTTGGCGAATATCCGCAAGGGCACCCGCCGCTCTTCCACGCCTCCGACCGCGATTTCCGTCCTGGCGGGGAAGAACTCCAGCCCCTCGCCCGACGCCTCCAGGACGAAGCTCCGGATGCCCGGCGAGTTGTTGCGGATATTGATCTCCAGGTCGCTGCCGTTCTTCGGTTCGACCAGGGCAATGGGCGGATCGGCCGTCAGCCCGGTCTGGCTGCCGAAGTGAAGCACGATGGCCTCGATCAGCCGCAGGGAGACCGGGCGAAACAATTGCAAGTGGGCGCGGCCCAGCGGGACGCCGTCGGCTTCGAGGGCCAGGTTGGCGAAGTCGCCGCCGAGCGCCTCCGCGGGTATGCCGATTTCGTAATCGATCTCGTTGGGCGATTTCGTGGTGGCAACCGCGGTGAAGCCTTCGGGCAGCCGCATGCGCGAACGCCCCGCCACCTCGGCGGAAGAGTACGCCGTCGAAACCAGGTTCTGCTGGCCGATGATGAGCCGCCGCGCCTCATTGAAAAACGCCGACGTTTCCGGCGCTTCCATGGCGACGCCTATGCGCACGCGGTTCCCCGCGGCCGTGCTGGCCGGGATGGCGAAGCGCGCGCGCAACGCCTTGTCGTCCCAAGCGAACTCGGTAGGTTTGCCCGCCGCCAGGTACGGCCCCAGGGGTTTGCGCGCCAGTTGCAGAATCACCTCGCCCGCCGCCGGCGCGGCGAATTCCATCGCCAGGATGCCGTTTTCATATTCGATGGAAAGCAGCTCGGCGGTGGCGTAGACAATGTTTTCCGCGCCGGAAAACTGCGAGCACTCGCGGCACAGCCCCATGGGCCCGAGCGATGCGTTGAGCGGCAGCCAGAGCGATTCGCCGGCCGGCACGGTGACGCCGGGAACCACCAGCGTGCGCTGCGACGCCGGGTCGAAGACGCGCAAATCGTCGTGGAACGCCTCAGTCCCGCGGTTGGTGATGCTGACGGCGGAAGCGGCATCCGCTACCAGTTCGCTGGCCGTGACGCCCGCGGGCAGCTTGCCGGCCGCGGGCTTGGGCATGGCGACGGAGTGCAGGCCCATGCGCAGCCGCGCCCAGTTCCGCAGCAGGGCGCCATCGCGGCGCAGGGCCGAGGACGCCGGGCGCTCGTCGCCGCCGAGCCCCACCGCGCCATGGCGCAGCAGCGTTGCCGGATCGGCCGCCCAGCCGCCGGGGTAGAGCGCGTCCTCCACGTCGGTCCACAGCACCGCGCCGGGCGAGGGTGCGGCGATAACCTCGCGGCTCCGCGCCAGCGCCGCTGGATCGACGGCGGAAATCATCGTTACCGGTGCCGGGGGCGGCGCCGCATCGATGGCCAGGGCCCGCGATTCCACGTAGGCGATGGGTCCGCCGTGGCTGGCGGTCTGGGTGGCCAGCAGCGCCTCTAGCTGCCGCAGCCAGGCACGTTGCGCGCGCGCGTCGGCGCCCGCCGGTGCGCCGTTGTCAAGCCAGCCGCGGACCGGCGGCAGGGGGCGCACCCAGGCGCGCAGTTCCAGTTTCCGCAGGATTTTGATGAATGCAACGAGGTCGCGCCGCGGGCTGGTGCGGCCGGTGAAATCGGTATCGCCCGGCTGAAGCTGATGCCAGTTCCAGGGGATGGAGAACTCCACGGTGTCTATGCCGATGTTCTTGAGCCACACCAGCTCACGCTCCCAAAGCGCGCGCGGGTAGAGATAGTAGGGGAACTCGACGGCCTGCACGTAGGCGCGCGGCGCGGCGGCGGGCGGCGCGGGGAGCGCCGCGGCGGACAACAGCAGGAGAGCGGCCAGACGCTTCAAAACTGTTTGCCCCTCCGGACGCGATAGTCCTCGATCAAGGGCATGCGGATCACCGTGCACATTTCAAAGAGCCGCGAACGCGCGCGCGCGCCGATCTGTTCGGCCAGCGTGCGGCGGTATTCGGGCTTGTCCAGGCCCGACCGCTGGATGGTGACGCTGCCCGCGTCCGGGTCCGGCATGTTGGTGGTGGCGAGGAGCGGCTTCCGGTTGTCGCAACGGTAGGTGACGATGGAGTTGATGGTGTCTTCCACCCAGTCGGTAATGCGGTGCGCCCCCAGGTCGTCGAGCAGCAGCACTTCGCTGTCGAGCGCGGTGCGGTAGGCTTCCCGGTTGGACGAGTTGGACGCCGGATCGTACCCCGCCTTGATGGCGTTGAGCAGCGTCTGGTAGTTGCAGAACAGGCCTTCGAAACCCTTGGCGATGATCTCGCGCAACGCCGCCACCGCCAGGTGCGTTTTGCCGCAGCCGGTCTCGCCGATGAGCAGCAGGCCGGGCCGCTTCTCGTTGGGGAACTCGCGCACGAATTGCTTGACGGCCAGCAGCACGGTAGTCAATTCCCGCCGGGCCGTGGGATTCTCGTGTCCCGGCACCAGGAAGTTATCGAACGAGGCTTTCTGGTAGAGCACGGGGATCTGCGACCGGTCTTCGAGCCGCGCGGCGCGGCCCTTGGCGCGGCAATCGCACGGCCCGGCCCCGGACATATCGGCGCGTTCGATAATGATGAAACCGGTGCCCCCGCACTTGGGGCAAACGGCATCGGTGGTCATGGCTTCTATTATCAATCAGACGGGATGGCGGGGAGAGGGGTTTCGTAAGCAGCGGGGCGGACCCCCATAGTCGCCGCAACCGGATGGCAAGGCAATCACCCGGGCGAGCTTCCCCTCGCGCGATGGCTGAGGCACTGTGGAGCGGGCCTCCGGCCCGCAACGCCGGCAGTGCGTGAACATCGCAAAGAGGCGTCGAGACTCCCGGTTTCGAGCCGGCGCCGGCTGGAAAGCCGGCGTTGCGGGCCGGAGGCTCGCTCCACACGCGGCTACACGCGGCCAAACATCGCGCCAGGATACCCTTGTGAGAGGCTGACAGTGTTCTTGCGGCCCCGCCCCAGTATTCCTACTCGTTTCGCAAAGCTGCCATCGGGTCCAGACGCGCCGCCCGCCGGGCGGGGAACCATGCCGCCACAACGGCCACGGCCGCCAGGATCACGGCTGCCCCAGCTTCTACCCGCGGGTCTCCCGCCTTCAACCCGAACACCATGCCCTCCACCAGTCGCGCGAGCGCCAGCGCGGCCACGGCGCCGATGGTCAAGCCGGCAGCGCACAGCAGGGCCACTTCCCGCAGCACCAGCCACATGATGTCCCTCTGGAATGCGCCCAGCGCCATGCGGATGCCAATCTCGCCGGTGCGCCGCGTGACGTCGTAACTGAGCAGCCCGTAGATTCCCACCGCCGCCAGCACAATAGCCAGCACGCCGAAGCCCCAGGCCAGCGCGGCCATCAGCCGGTCGGTATCGAGCGTGCTGTCGAGCAGCGCATCCGCCGTATCGATGCGGCCGATTTCGAGCGACGCGTCTTCCGCGCGGATGGCGGCCCGCAGTCCGGAGATCGCGGCCTCCGGCGCCTGGCGCGTGCGCACCAGGAATCGCGTGCTCATGACTTCGATCCGGGTTTGCAGTTGACACTCGTAGAACAACGGCTGCGCGCGGCGCACGTCGTTGCGCACGTTCTGAACCACCCCGATGATGCGATAGGGCTTGTAGTGAGTCTCGTCCTCGGCCAGATACAGGTTCTGTCCCACCGGGTTCCGGTCCTCGAAGACGCGGCGCGCAAATTCGCGGTTCACAATCACCGCGCTGGGCGCGGACTGGTCGTCGCGCTCGTTGAAATCCCTGCCCGCGATCAAGCGGGCGCCGAGCGCTGTGAAGAATCCAGGGCCCACCATGTCGAAGACGCCGATATGGGCCCGTGGCTTGCGGTTGTGGAAGCCGTCGGCCTCAAACCGCGTGTCGGAGTTCCGCCCCGAAAACAGGCCGTTCTGCGAAAAGCTCACGGCTGCAATGCCCGGAACGGCCAGCATGCGTCCGCGCAGCCGCATGTTCAAATCGATGGCCTGGGCATCCTGGTAGCCGCTGTCCGCCGGATCGAGATCGATCACCAGAAGGTTGCGGCGGTTCATCCCCGAATCGAACTGCCGCAACTGGTGCAGGCTGAAGGCGAACAGGCACGCCGCTGCGATCAGCACCATCGAGAGCGCCAGTTGCGCCGCGGTCACCGCGCGTCCCAGCGCCCGCCGGACCGGCGCTGCCGTGGTGGCGCGCGAGGCCTGCTGCAGGGCCGGCTGCAAATCGCGGCGCGTGGCGCGCAATGCCGGCACGAGGCCCGACAGCAGCGCCACCCCGAGCGATATCCCCACGATGAACAACAGCACTGCCAGATTGGTGCGCAGATCCAAACGCACCGGCGCCTGGCCCGCCGAGATTAGCGAGGTCAGACCGGCGGCGATGGGCTGCCGAATCGCAAGGCCTAACGCGCCACTAGCCAGGGCGATGACTAGCGACTCGGTCAACAACTGCCGCACGATGCGAAACCGGCTGGCGCCGATAGCCAACCGCACCGTGAGTTCCCGGCGGCGTTCGTCCGCGCGGGCGAATTGCAGGCTCATCACGTTGACGCAGGCCAGTAACAGCCCCGCCGCCACCATCCAAAAGACCACCCGCAGCGGCATGGCAAAACGGTATTCCAGAAACGACATCCCTCTGGCGGCCGGAGTCAGCTCCAGCCTGCTTTCGTATAGCTCGCGGCGCGCGGCTTCCGTGGCTGGCGGTCCGTTGCGCTCCAGCTCGATTTGAATGTCCACCGGCGTTAGCGCCGTGGCGGCCTGTTGCGGCGAGACGCCGGGCCGCAGCCGCCCCAGCAGGAAGAGGGAGTTGTAGTTGCGCTGGTCCAACGGGTTCGGCCCCGGAACGACGCTGCCGGCCATGGCCATGGGCAGCCACACGTCCGGGGCCTCTCCCACAGTGAGCCCGAAGAACCCCGGCGGCGCTACCCCGACGATGGTGTAGCGCGCCTTCTCCACGCGCAGCGAGCGCCCCACGGCGGCCCGGTCCCCTGCAAATGCCCGTTGCCAGTAGTCATAGCTCAGCAGCGCTACCGGCGCAGGGTCGCTGCGGCGATCGTCATCCGGCAGGATCGCTCGCCCGAGCGCAGCCCTCACTCCCAGCGTCGTGAAGTAGTTCCCGGTTACCAATTCGACGCCGCCCTGTTGCGGTCCCGCGCCGGGGTCCAGACGCCGTGGCGAACTGCCGGTGGTGGCGATCACGCTTTCCATCACTTCGCCCGCGTGCGCCGCGAGCCCGGAATACACGAAATAGGACCGCGAGTCTGTGCCCAACATCACCAGGCGATCCGGATCCGCCACCGGCAGCTTGCGCCACAGCACCGCGTCCATGAGGCCGAAGATGGCGGCGTTCGCGCCAATCCCCAGCGCCAGCGAAATGGTGGCCACGGCGGTGAAGTTCGGCTGCCGCCGCAGGGTGCGCAGCGCATAGCGGACGTCGCCCCAGATGCCCGCCAGCCAGGACCATCCCCAGACCGCCCGGGCGTTTTCCGCCGCCAGCGTCAGGTTGCCAAGTTCCCGCCGCCCGGCGATGGCCGCGAGCGACTCCATCTCTTCCCGCATCTCGCGCTCCTGCGCCTGCCGGTAGGATGGCGACAGGTATTTCAGCCTTTTCCAGAGAGTCATACCTCGCTCCCGTCCGGCGCCGGTCCCATGACGCGTCCTATCGCGCCCGCGAACTGCGCCCATTTCGAATGCTCCTCGGCCAGTTGTTTCCGGCCCTTGGGTGTGAGCCGGTAATATTTGGCGCGCCGGTTGAGTTCGGAGATCTCCCACCGCGAGAGAATCCAGCCCTTGAGTTCCAACCGCTTGAGAGCCGGATAGAGAGATCCGAACTCGATATCCAGCGCTTCTTCCGAGGCGCTACGGATGGCCTTGGCGATCCCGTAGCCGTGCAGCGGCCCGAAAACCAGGGTTCGCAGCACCAGCATGTCCAGCGTGCCTTGCAGCAAATCCATATGAAGACATTCTATATGAAGAAGGGCTAAATAACAAGGTTGGCACGAATTGCGCGCTGCGACGTTTCGAACTGCGGCGAAGAGCCGGCAGGAAGCCCCGGCCGCCCAGGCGCGTCTTCAACCCTGGGTGGGCCGCAGGCACGGTAGGACCCGGCTGCAGCCAGGGACACGGTAGTTGGCGCCTTCGCGGCCGGTGCCCGGGGCGCCGGCAGAGGGCGAGCGGGGGGTCGCCCGGAGGGTGCCCCCAGGCGTCCGTCCCACCAAGCACACGCATCCGAATCACATCTGTATCGCGCCCGGTCCGGGTGCGTCCCGTATCGGCCGCGGTCAACCCAACCCAGCTTCCGTGTGCGGCCGCCCGTTGCCGGTATAGGCTGCGGTCAACCGGGTCAACCCAACCCGGCTTCCGTACAACCGCCCCTGCCCCGGTGCCGGGCGGCGCCGTTAAGAACGCCGGCGTTACGGGCCGGAGGCCGGCCGGAGGCCCGCCCCACAAGACGGGCCGCGGTCAACCTAAGCCAGCCTCCCGCAGGAATCGCGCCGACTCTTCCGGCGGGGTGGGATTGATGTAGAATCCAGTTCCCCACTCGAAGCCCGCCACTTTGGTCAGCTTGGGGATGATCTCGAAATGCCAGTGATAGTGCGCCAGCGGCCCATCCTGCACGGGCGCGCTGTGCACGATGTAGTTGAACGCCGGCCGCTCCAGCGTCTTGTCTATTTTGCGCACGGTGGAGCGGAGCACGAACGCCAGGTTCTGCAGCGTGGGCGCGTCCGAATCCTCGAAGTGCGAACCGTGCTGCTTGGGCAGAATCCAGGTCTCGAAGGGGAACCGCGGCGCGTAGGGTTCGAGCACCGTGAACCGGTCCGTTTCCGTGACCAGCCGCACGCCCCCAGTGCTCTCGTGCCGGATGATGTCGCAGAAAATGCAGCGCTCCTTCCAATCGTAGAACGACTTGGCGGCATCCACTTCTTCCAGCACCCGCTTGGGGATCACGGGCAGCGCGATGAGCTGCGAATGGGGATGTTCGAGCGACGCCCCGGCGGCCTCCCCGTGGTTCTTGAAGAGCAGGATGTAGCGGAATCGCCGGTCTTTCTTCAGATCGTTGACGCGGTCCTTGTAGGCCCACAACACTTCTTCGATCTGCCGTTCCGCCATGTCTCCCAACGTCACGTTGTGGTCGGGCGTTTCGATGATGATCTCGTGGGCGCCGATGCCGTTCATCTTGTCGTACATGCCCTCGCCCTGGCGGTTCAATTCGCCCTCGATGCCCAGCACGGGGAACTTGTTCGGCACCACGCGCACGCGCCAGCCCGGCTGGTCGCGGCCGCCGCTGTTGCGGTAGGCCAGGATCTCCGGCGGAGTCTTGTGCTCGTTGCCGTAATCGAACGGGCAAATGCCGTGGCCGGACAGTGCGACGGGCTGCCGGATAAAATCGCTGGGACGTTTGGCGCGATCGGTGGCAATGATCACCCATCGTCCGGTGATGGGATCCTTACGTAATTCGGGCAAAGGGTAGACGGCCTCCGGGATGGACAGAAACCAGCAAGAAACGATTATAGCTGAGTGAACGGGCGGTCACCGGAAGGCGTCGCGGATCCACTCGATGCGCCGGGGCGACAGGACCACCGCGACGATATCGAACCGCGTCCGGTCCCAGCCGACCCCGGCGCGGCGCGCGTAGTCGCGGGCGGCACGCCCGAGGTGCTGCCGCTTTTCGGCATCCACGGCGCGGTCGGGTTGACCGAACTCGACGGTGGCGCGCGTTTTCACCTCCACGAATACCAGTTTCTCCCCGTGCCACGCCACCAGGTCGATCTCGCCCGTTCCCGACCGCGGGCGGTAGTTCCGCGCCACAATGGTGCAGCCGCGGCTCCGCAAGTAGCGGTGCGCCATGTCTTCCCCGAGGCGGCCATGGCCGGCGCCCCGCGAGCGGCGCCGCAGGGCGTCGGCGAAGCGATAAATCAGTGCAAGCACTTCATTTCAGGACTTGGAACTCGAACTCCAGCGACTTGCCGCGCACCACATAGCACAGGTAATACTCCCAAAACCGCCGGTAGCGCGGAAAGCGGTTGACCAGGAATTGGAAGCCCAGCCACCTCCAGAATGCCAGTAGCTTGACGCGCACCGAAATCTCACGAAACTTCACCTTGGAGTAGTAGCCGAAGCCGCCGTGGTCTTCGCCGAAATAGCGGAAGCTGAAACTGGTCAGGTGGCTCTTGTGGGTGGGATCACAGAAGGAGCTGAAATCGGTATAGTGGGGGGTTTCGATGCGCACCGAGCCTCCGGGGCGCACCAGGCGGTGAAACTCCTCCATGGTGCGGATCACGTCGTCCACGTGCTCGATGACGTGGATGGCGGTGAGCCGGTCGAAGGAGCTATCGGCGAACGGGTAGGGGAAATGGTCGAGGTCCGCCAGCACATCGGCACGGCTGGCGGGATTGCGATCGATTCCGATGGAACCGGGCTGCTTGTGGACCCCGCAGCCGACATCGAGGATTCGTTCAGGCGGTGGCAAACCAGAAGAATACCACTCCGTATGGTATTCTGAGGAAAGCTTCTCGAAGCAACTCGGCGGTCGCAAGCTGCCTTGTTCCCCGACCGGAGAGATGGCCGAGTGGTTGAAGGCGCACGCTTGGAAAGCGTGTTTAGGGGAAACTCTAACGTGGGTTCGAATCCCACTCTCTCCGCCATGCAAATACCTCTCCGTGGTTTCGCCCCGCGCGATCTACTTGGACAGTGGAGGTCGGTACTAGACCTTGTCTTCACGTTGCCCGGAACGACCTTTCAATAGTGGCCATGGCTAGGAAGAGCCTGTTGGGGTGGTCAAGCAGCGGTATGAATTCGTGGTGCAGGTAGAAGGAACGGGCAGCGTCATCCAATGCCTCCACAACAACCCCAACCGACGCTACTTCCGTCGTGTTTCGCCAACTCCGGTGCAAGGCGTCCATCAAGAGAAATCGCCCGAGCCTCTGGCCGCGGCAGGC
>Ga0265316_10003061_pt1 | contig 17058 bp, 11 predicted proteins | sample 4522metaG_FD_202092 | JGI IMG/M metagenome (GOLD analysis project Ga0265316, IMG submission 202092) | Rhizosphere microbial communities from Carex aquatilis grown in University of Washington, Seatle, WA, United States - 4-5-22 metaG | ecosystem: Host-associated > Plants > Roots > Rhizosphere >...
AGAGGCTGACGAATGTCAGCCGCACGATTGATCGATCGTGATCTGGTCGTCCCGCACCACGTCGCCCACCAGGACCTGCTCTTCCTCCTCCGCCATGTCGGTCGTCAGCCAGTCGATGAGAAACTCCAGCTTGACCGACAAGGTGGGCAGAGCGGGATTGTTCTGGGCTTCGCGGTGCAACGCTCCGAGCAGCTCGCGCTGACGGCGATGCTCGTCTCGCAACCGGGCGCCCCGCTCGGGACCGAGCGGGAGATCGCACTCGAGCAGTGGCAGCAACACCCGCTCCTCGAACCCGAGGTGTACCTCCATCGTCGTGCGAATGTCTCCGATCGTCGACGCGACCGCATCGGGCTCCTCGGGTCTGCCTTCGAGCGCCGCCCGAGCGACCGACTGCGCCCGGGTCAGCAGCGCGCGAATCTGCCCGTGCTGGGCGCGGATGCACCGCAATGCGGTCTCGGCGTTGACGGGGCGCGGGGGCATGGTCCACACCTGCTGTTCGCTCATGAGTGCCTCCCTCGGGTTCGGGGTCGGGGACAGCCACGATGACCGCCCGCCCAGCGCCGCCGACCTCTCTCGCGTGACCGCTGGTCACGCGGACCAGCATCCCATCCAGAGTGTCAGCATCCTCCATGCCACCACACCGTGGCGGCTGGCGACGGCCTCGACCGCACGCACTGGGCTTCCGGGCCCAGCCCCGTCTGCGACTCCGGGAGCGAAACGCGCACGAATTTCACCGGGCTGGCTCTGGCCGGCACGCCTTGCCGGTTTCGGCCGGGCTCGCTACGGGTTCGTCCCGGCGGCGCGACGCGGCGTTTGCTCCATGCCCGCCTCGACCGCCGCCTCGATGCCCGCCACGATGGCGTCGGGCGGCACGCGCCCGTCGATCGGCACGAGCTCGTCGGGCCCGAGCTCGGTCGGCGGCTGGTACTGGCTGCGGAACCACGGCAAGAGGTCCGCGCGCGCGTCGGAGACCACCCCGGCCGCGCCTTCCCGCGCGCGCAGCCGGGCGAGCAGCGTCTCGTCATCGGCATCCACCGCGAGGAACAAGAAGCGGCGCCCGTGGCGCGCCGCCAGCGCGCGCGCCAACTGCCGGAGGCGCGGCGTGCGAAAGGTCCCGTCGAGGATCACCTCCCGCCCCGAGCGCAGGACCAGATCGGCCCGGTGGAGCATCTCCCGGTACGTCCGCGCCGTGGCGCGCGCATCGTAGAGCTCAGGTCCGCCCGCGGTCCCTGGGGCCAGCCCGGCCAGGCTCTTGCGCGTGGCGTCCGACGAGATGACCGGCGCGCGCCTCGCGAGCCCGAGGGCCGCCGCCACGGTGCTCTTGCCAGCGCCGATCATCCCCGCCACCACGAAGAGCGGCCCGCCCCTCGGACGTGGCAACGTGAGCGCCTCGGCCAGCGAGAAGAGGGTGGCCGCCTCGGATTGCTTGCGCATGACCTTCTCGGCAGGTGTTCCGGGGTCGGCGGCCACGAAGCAGGCCACCTTGGCGCGCACCCAGGCCCGGTGTCCGACGTACAGATCCAGCAGCGGAAAGAAGCCGTAGTCTCCCGAGGACTCGGCGAACCGCGACAGCACGTACGCGGCGAGCTCGCCGCGGCCCGCCGCCTCGAGCTCCATGACCAGGAAGGCCACGTCGAGCGCCGCATCCTGGCAGCGGAAGGCCGCGTTGAATTCGATGGGATCGATGACGATCGGCTGGCCCGCGCCCCCAGGTCCCTCGGGGAAGTAGACGTGCTCGAGGCGAAGATCCCCGTGGCCCTCGCGGACGTGTCCCTCGCGCACCCGCTGGCGCAGGACGGGCCGCGCCCCCTCCAGCGCGGCGACCTGCCAGTCATGGATGCGCGCCAGGCGCTCCGGCGCCACGAACCGCCCGGCGAACGGCGAGGACTGGCGCAGGTTCTCCTCGATCTGGGACCGCAGATTCGCCGGGGACCCGAACGGATCGGCGCGCGGCGCCACCCGGTAAAAGGCTGCCAGCCGATCGCACAGGGCCCCGAGCTGGGCCAATCCGAGCCGCCCCGATCGCAAGCGCGCGAGGGCGCTGTCGGCGTCGGGCAGGCGCCGCATGCGCACCGCGCAGTCCACGATGGACCCGGGGCCCCGAAAGGTGAAGCCACCCGCGCCGAGAAAGACCGGCTCGACCCCGAGATAGACGTCGGGAGCCAGACGCGCGCCGAGCCGCACCTCGTTCTCGCAGCTCTCGCGCCGCTTCTCGAGGGTCGAGTAGTCGAGAAAGCCGTAATCGACGGGCCGCTTGACCTTCCAGACCGTGTCGTCGGTCAGGAAGACGAACGAGGCGTGGGTGATGACGACCGAGACCCGGGCGGGCCGCGGCTCGGGAAACGCCTCCGGCCGGGCCAGATCCTCGAGCAGCCCCGCCCCGGTGGGCTCTGCGCTCGTCAGCGGCGCGCCCTGCCGCCCCTCGTCGTCCACTGCCCGCGACCCCCGGGTTGCCATGAAAGACAGCATCGTGATGACGGGCCCACGATGCAACGCACGCGCCGCCCCGACGTATCAATCGAGGACGTGGCTCGCCGCCGCTCGCACGTCCCCGCCCGGCGATTCAACCGGGGACGTGGCTCGCCGCCGCTCGCACGTCCCCGCCCGGCGATTCAACCGGGGACGTGGCTCGCTGCCGCTCGCACGTCCCCGCGCTACGCTCGCCCGATACTTCGCCATGCCGCCCCGGAATGGAGAGGGCCCCTCTCCCTGGCCCCCCGCTCCGCGGGCGAGGGGATGAGAGAAGGGGGTTGGGGCTCGGTTGACTCATGCCCCACGTCCACGCCCTCCATGCGGTGGATCGGAGGTTGGCTTTGCCAACCAGAGACAGCCTCGGCAAAGCACATCCGGGCCCGAAACTTGTTCCGTCGGGAGGGGCCCGCGGGGAGGGGTCCTCCCCTTCCCGCGAGCGCCGCAGGCGCGTCCGGCGAGCCCCGCAGGCGCGTCTGTGGCTGCGGAACACACCTTGCTTACGCCTGGTCACATGAAGAGAGCCACGCGATCGAATCCGTCCCCGAGATCGAGGCAGGTCCACACGCTCCTGGTGTCGGCGTTGACGTGGGCGGCCGTGACTGGCGGCGTCGCGTCGGCGTCTCCCTCGGCCCCACCCGACCCTGCGACCGAGGCGGCGCGGCCCCCGGGCGCCGACACCACCACGATCGACATCTGGGTGCGCGCCGACGATCCCCTCGACCACACGCGCGGTGGAACCGCCGCGCGGGCCCTCGCTCGGACCGACGAGGCGCCGCGCGCGCGGACTCTCCGCCTCGACCTCGACCGGCTCCCGCTCGTCGACGTGCAGCGGGTGGATGCCCAGTACGGGGGTATCCATCTGTTCCGGGGCTTGCCGCTGCAATCCGCCCTGGAGCGTTTCGCGCCCGAGCCCACCCTCGATCTCGCCATCCTGCACTTCGCCAACGGCATGGCGATTCCCCTCCCCTTCCGTGACGCCGCGACCATGAAGCGCCTCGACCCCTTCATCGCGCGCGGCATGCGCACGACGCCGACGGGGCCCATGCGGCTCGCCGCCTTCCCCGAGATCGCCAAGCCCAACGCCGCGACCGCCGCGACCGCCACGGCGGGGACCAAGGCCATCGATGTGCGCCCGATCGCCTTCACCGGCAACAAGCTGGTGGTGGCCGAGGCCTGGCACCCGGCCATGTCCCCGGCCGCCCAGTCCTCGTTCTCGCCCTGGGCGCACGCCGACACCTTGACCAGCATCGAGCTGGTGGCGGCCGAGCCGTACTATCACCAGTTCGAGGTGGGCGGCGACGCCTCGGTGCACCAGGGGCTGGCGATCTTCCGCCAGAGCTGCCAGTTCTGTCACGGGGCTCGCAAGGTGGGGGCCAATTTCGGCTGGGATTTCGTCGAGCCGACGCCCATCTACAGCTACCACAAGCCGGTGCGCAACCTCTTCTATCATGTGGCCTACAAGCCCCTCGATGCCGCGGAGCGGGGTCTCATGATGCCGGCCATGCGCTTCATGACCGAGGCCGATGCGACCCTCCTGTGGCACTGGTTGCGCGCGGTGGCGTCGAGGCCGATGCCGCCGTATATGCTGACCTCCGGAGCCCACACGGAGAAATGACCAGCGACAGCGATGATGAAGCCGAGGCGGCCCGGGCCCTGCTCGGCGACGACGAGCCCGACCCCGTGGAGCTCCTGCCGGGAGCGGGCGCCTCGCCCTTCTTCATCACCTGCGATCACGCGAGTCCTCGGCTCCCGCGCGCGCTCGGGACGCTGGGGCTGTCGCCGGCCGCCCTCGAGAGCCACATCGCCTGGGACATTGGCGCGGCCGGTGTGGCCCGCCGGCTCGCGACGGCCCTCGGCGCCACCGCGGTCTTGCAGCGCTATTCGCGGCTGGTGATCGACTGCAACCGGCCACCGGGCTCCGACGACTCCGTGGTCACGCGCAGCGAGGCCACCGAGATCCCCGGCAACCGCGGGCTCGCGCCCTCCCAGCTCGAGGCGCGCAGGCACGCGGTCTTCGAGCCCTATCACGCGCGCATCGTCCAGGCGCTCGACCGGCGCGCGGCGATCGGGCTGCCGACCATCCTCATCGCCCTGCACAGCTTCACGCCGGTGTTTCTCGGGGTGCCACGCCCGTGGCACGTGGGGGTGCTCTACCAGCGCGATCCGCGGCTCGGGGTCGTCGTGCGCGATTGGCTGCGGGCCGATCCCGCGCTGGTGGTCGGCGACAACCAGCCTTACGCCGTCGACGACCGCAGCGACTACGGCGTGATCCACCACGGCGAGCGACGGGGGAATCTGCACGTCGAGCTCGAGCTCCGGCAAGATCTGATCGCCGAGCCGGACGGTCAAGGTCGGTGGGCGGATCGCCTGGCCGAGGCCCTTCGGCATGCTTCCGCCAGGTTTCCAGCTGGAGCGTAATTCGTCGACCAGCCCTTTTACGCGGCCCGGCTCGACCCGCGTGCTAGCGTGCCTTCATGCAGATTCGACTGGGCTACGAGCTGAATTACACCCTTCCGCAACCCACGCCCATGATCCTGACGTTGAATGTCCACTACTCGCGGGCCTCGGATCTGGTGCGCCCCGATCACATGCTGACCCACCCTTCGGTGCCGATCCGATCCTACCGCGACTCGTTCGGGAACTGGTGCACCCGCCTCGTCGCGCCGGCCGGAAAGTTCAAGGTGTTCTCGGACGCGGTCATCAACGACTCGGGCCGGCCCGACCCGGTCGTCCCCTTCGCGCCCCAGCACCCGGTCGAGGAGCTCCCCGAGGAGACCCTGCTCTTCCTGCTCGGGAGTCGCTACTGCGAGACGGACAAGCTCTCCGAGATCGCCTGGAAGCTCTTCGCGAACACCCCGCCGGGCTGGGCCCGGGCGCAGGCCATCTGCGACTTCGTCCACAACCACATCACGTTCGGCTACGAGCACGCCAGCCCGACCAAGACCGCGTGGGAGGTCTACCGCGATCGCAAGGGCGTGTGCCGGGACTTCGCCCACCTGGCGGTGACCCTGTGCCGCTGCATGAACATCCCGGCCCGCTACTGCACCGGCTATCTCGGGGACGTCGGCATGCCCCCGCCCTACGGGGTCATGGACTTCGCGGGCTGGTTCGAGGCGTACCTCGGGGGACAGTGGCACACCTTCGATCCCCGCAACAACATGCCGCGCATCGGGCGGATCCTCATCGCGCGTGGCCGCGATGCCGCCGACGTCGCCATCACCACCACGTTCGGACCGAACACCCTCGAGAGCTTCCTGGTGCGAACCGACGAGGTCGGGTAGCCCGGTCGCTCAGGGCCGATCGCGCCGCTCGCCGCCCCCCAGGCGCAGGACCCGCCAGGCGACCATGGCCATCCAGATCAGCAAGAACAAGAACGCCAGCCGCTGGAAGAGCGGCAGGGCCGGCGGATCCACCTCGGATTGTTCGACGATCTTGCGCGCATAGAGCACAGAATCCACGACCGTCGCCACGATCGCGAAGGCCGCGGCCCCGAGCAGCCAGCGGTCGCGAACGCAGCGCAGGACCCCGGCGAATCCGAGGACCCCGGCCAGCAGCGCCGGGACCGAGGCCGAGAAGATCGCCAGCGCGTGCAACGCCCCGTCGGCGAAGGGCACGGTGATCACCCCCGCCGCCGACAGGCAGCCCGCGGCGCGGATCGCGCGGCCGAGGATCTTGTGGCCGGGCAGGAGCGTTGGCAGCACGATCCAGAACAACGCCAGCGCCAGGGCCAGGCAGAGCATGCCGGCCCGGGCGACGCTCCGGCAGGCGGTGTTGGGCAACCCGTTGCGGGCGCAGGCGCTGGTCAGGTCGCACAGAAAATTGAACCACAGGGAGTGCTGCGACCCGTGCGGATCGAGGACCGTCCCTCCCGGGTAGCGGTACATCGCAACGCCGAGCAGGGTGGCGCCGGTGGCGATGGCGACGAGCAAGGCCACCGCCGCATAGCGGGGCGCGTGCTCTCGCCGAAGATTCACCCCCGAACTCTACGCCAGCTTCGGGCTCATGCCAGCTTGGCCACAGCCCCCATGGGCGGCTCCGGGTACCCGGACGACTGCCCCGGGTCGGGCGCGGCCGCGTAGCGCCGGACCATCCGACGGATGAACGTCCAGTGCAAGGCCACCCCGATGATCACCGCCATGTGGAACATCTCGTGCGGCCCCACCCAGCGATCGATGATGCGCGGATGTCCGGTGGCCTCCAGCACCGCCCCGGCCGAGAATGCGACGCCGGCCAGCCAGATGGGTCGCACCGCCCGGAAGCCGATCTGCTTGCCCGCCTTGTAGATCGATACAACCCCGAACCAACCGAGCCCGAGGTAGAGCACCAGGCCCGCCGGTCCCGCGAAGATGTCGAAGCGGTAGACCTGCAGCGACACCCCGACCGCCGCGTAGGTCCAGGCGAAGATCATCACCCCGTGCCGCCAGATGCCCTTGAACATCACCCCATGCAGCGCGGTGAAGGTCCCGGCGATGAGCAGCCAGATGCAGTAGTGATCGATGCGCATCATCACACTCCGCGCCGCGCATCCCCGCTCGAGGGAATGGTACGCGCCGCTGATGGCGAGCGTGGCGATCACACAGCAGGCGTAGACGGCGATCGCCGTCACCCGCCCGCGGTTGCCGGCGGCGCTGCGAATCAGCGGGACCGCGGCCACCACCGCGACCGCCGCGGCCGCCAGGTGCGAGAGGGAGCTGATGGGCTGGCAAAAACCGGGGATCGCGCGAACGATGGTGCTGCTCACGCTATAAAATACCATATGGGATGGAATAAGCTTCCCAAATACGAGCTCCCGCCGGCCTTCCGGGCGCGCAGATCTTTGCGCCTGCCAGGGCCTCCAGCCGCACGTCGAGCCGCATGCGGGATCCTCTCTCTCACGCGGCGCTGCGGGTGGTTTCGGTGTCCATGTCCACCCCGAAGCGCGGACCGACGTCGCGCAGCGAGAAGGTGAACCGGAAGCAGGTCCCTCGTCCCAGCTCACTCTCGAGCGCGGTGGTTCCCCCGAGATCCTCGACCTGCTGACGCACGGCCGATAGCCCGACCCCCCGGCCCGACATGGTGGTGACCTCGTCCCGGGTGCTGACGCCCGTGGTGAAGATCGCCCGCACCAGATCCTCCTCGGTCGCCGAGGGGATGCCGAGGCCGACCGCCTTGCGTCGCACCCCCTCCCAGTCGACCCCGCGGCCGTCGTCCGCGATCTCGATGACCAGGCGGTTGCCGGAGTGGATGAAGGAGCTCATGCGGATGTGCGCCACCGCCGGCTTGCCGACCTCGGCCCGCTCGTCCGGCGTCTCGAGGCCGTGATCCACCGCGTTGCGCACCACGTGGACCAGGTCGGTCCAGAACCCGGCCCAGGCCTTGGGGGCCAGACGAACCCCGTTCGAGCGCACGTCCACCTCGACCGGCGCCTTCCCGAGCCGGTTGGACAGGGCGGCGGCGTAGCGGCCGAGGCGCTGCATCGGCACCTCGGCGGGCTCGAGCCACCAGGAGGCCAGCCGGTCGAGCACCCGGGTGGTCGGGGCGCCGGTCCGGATCATCTCCTCGACCCGCTCGATCTCCTTGACGTTGAGCTCGAGCACCTGATGGCCCTTGTCACCCACGAACCGCTGCAGCGACTCGTTGATCACCTGCCAGCGCTCGCTGAGCGGCGTGAGCTCGGTCTCGCCGACGGTGCCCTCGTGCTCCTCGAGGACATCCTCGATGCGGTGGCAGATCTGGGCCACCACCGAGAACCCCACCAAGGCCGCGTTGCCCTTGAGGGTGTGCAAGAGCCGGCGCTGCTTGTCGCGGTTCGCCGTGGCGAGCTGCCCGACCATCTCGCTGGCCTCGTCCATGAAGTTGAGGAAGCCGGACCGGTCCCGGGAGAGCGACTCGAACATGGCCAGGATCTCCTTGCGCTCGGACTCCTGGCGGGCGTGCAGCAGCTCGGACGTGACGTCGTTGATGACGATCAGCAGCCCGTCGAACCGGTCGTCCTTCACGATGGCGCTGTAGGAGCAGCGGAACTCGCGGCCGCCGGTGCGCAGCCGCGCGGGCATCTGCTCGATGCACAGCTCGCGCGGCAGGATGTCCTCGAGGATGGCCTCGTAGCCCATCTGGAAGCTGCCGGCGTAGAGCGCGTCGGTCTTCCCGATGTAATCGGCGAACTGGACCTCGGCCCCGTAGCTGCCGAACCAGCGGTCGACGATGGTCGAGCGCTCCTGGGCCAGGATCCCCCGGGCCGAGACCGTCAGGAACCCCTGGTTCACGTTGTCGAGCACCAGCCGCATGTCCCGGTTGCGCGCGCCGAGCTCGGCGGTGCGCGCCTCGACCTTGAGCTCGAGGGTCCGGTTCATCTCCTCGAGGCGGGCGTAGGACTCGCTCAGCTCCGAGGCCATGCGATTGAACGAGTTGCCGAGGCGCTCGAGCTCGTCCCCGCTGTGGATCTCCACCCGGATCTCCCGGTTGCCCGTCGCCAGGGTGTCGACCGCGGTGGTGAGGTCTCTGACCGGGCGGGTGATCTTGGAGGCGGCCCGCCGCGACAGCACGATGCCGAAGACGTTGGTGCCGGCGCCGAGCAGGACCAGCAGCACGACGGTCAGCGCCAGGGCACGCCGGGACTCGGCGCGCGCCTCGGCCACGGCCCGGGTGAGCGGCTCGTCCGAGATCCCATACACCAGCACGCCGAGCAGCTCGCCGGTGTCCTCGGTGACCGCCATCGAGAACTCGAAGGCGCTGTGGCCGGCGATCTCCTTGTGGGTGACGGCGACGTCGCGCGGCTTGCCGGCGGGCGGCGCGGCGGGCGCGGGATCGACGCCGAAGGCGTGCCAGTCCGCCGGGAGAGCCGGGCCGGCCCTGGTGGTGGCGAGCGCCCAGGCCTTGCCCGAGGGATCGACGAAGAGCCCGTAGACCAGATCCCGGTCGGTGGAGACCGTGCGCTCGACCAGCCGGGCCACGTCGCTGAAGGCATTGTCCGTGACCAGATCGCGCAGGGCCAGCGCCTGGTGCGTCGCGAGGCCGGTGCCCTTCTCGACGATGGTGTCGCGCAGGTTCTTCTCGATGGTCCCGAGGGTCTGCCGGGAGGTCGCCACGTTGAGCGCGGCGACGACGACCAGCGTCGCCGAACCGACGACCGCCAGCGTCGTCACCATGGTCTTGACCAGCTTGGCTCGCAAGCTGGTTCGGGCGGGCGCGCGCATCCTTGCCCCAAAAACGACAGGACCGCGGCGAAACTAAAGTGCCCGGCGCCTGGCGGCCGACGGCCGACGCCTGACGCGCCGCCACGGACTGGCCCCGTCCACGCCTGCCGGGCCAGCGCACGCCGCGAGTGTGTATACAGGGGGTCCACCCGATGCTATTTTTGGGCGGTCAGGCCTCCGCAGCTGACCCGCGGGAGCTCTCGAGGGGTGCACGCACATGCCAGGGAGGGTTGGAGATGAGCAGCAGCACCAGCACCAAGATCAGCACGGCACCAGGGGCAGCAGGTCGCGAAGGGGGCCACGGTGGTCGGGCTGGCGAGCCAGGTCCCGCGAACGAGGTGACCCGGGGTTCGGTCCTCGCCGGGTCCGGGGACGCCCAGCGTCCATGTCCCGGATCCGCCGAGCCCGCATCGCGCCTGCGGGTCCTCGGCGAGGCGTTGCGCGCCTTCTCGGAGGGCGCGTCCGACTCGAACCTGGTCCTCGACCGGCTGGTCCGGCGCGCGGCGGAGGCCCTCGGGGCCACCTGCGTCCTCGCGCTCCCGGACCCCGGCAGCCACCCACCTCGCCCGGGGAGCTCCGAGCTCCGCGTACACGTCTGTGCCCGGGAGCGCTCGCTCGGCACGCTCCGGCTGTCGCGCTCCGGCCCCGACGCCCGCGACGCCCGACCTTTCACCGACGAGGAGGTCGAGCTCGCGACCCAGATGGCCGAGGGCGCGGCCCTGGCCATCGTGAGCGGGCAGATCTTCTCGAGGGGCCAGGAAGACCTGGCCGAGCACCGCCGGATGGGTGACAGGATGCGCCTCCTGTCCGAGCTGTCCCAGGAGTTCGCGGCGGCCACCGGCGATTACCGGGTCCTGCTCGACCTGGTCGCGCGGCGGATGGGGGAGGTGGTGGGCGAAGCCGCCGCCATCCGGATGATCACCGACGACGGCCAGTCCTTCGAGCCGCTCGGCTCGGTGTACGATCCCGACCCGGCGCGCCTCGCCTACCTGCTCGCGACCATGCAGGCCGAGCCACATCGGATCGGGCAGGGCATCACGGGACGGGTGGCGGCGAGTGGGCGGTCGGTGCTGATCCCGGCGCTCACCGAGGCCCACCTCGGAGGCCTCGAGGCTCGGTTTCGCGAGCTCTTGACCCGCCTCGATCTGACCAGCGTCATCGCGGTGCCCCTGCGCGCCCACGGCCGGGTGGTGGGGGCCGCGGTCATGTACCGCACCTCGCGCGGACGCCCGTACACCGAGGACGATCTGCGCCTGCTCGAGGATCTCATGCGGCACGCCGCCCTGGCCATCGCCAACAGCCGGCTCTTGCGGGCGACCGAGCTCGAGCTCTGCGAGCGCCGCAAGACCGAGGAAGCCCTGCGCCGGACCGAGGAGGAGCTGCGTCAGGCCCAGAAGATGGACGCGGTCGGACGGCTGGCCGGGGGCGTCGCGCACGACTTCAACAACCTCCTGTCGGTGATCCTCAGCACCTGCGCGCTGCTCCTCGAGGACCTCGAGCCGGGCGCCCGGATGCGCGGCGACATCGACGAGATCCGGCAGGCCGGCGAACGGGCCGCCGATCTGACCCGGCAGCTCCTCGCCTTCAGCCGGCGCCAGGTGATCGAGCCGCGCATCCTGCGGCTCGACGAGGTGGTGGCGGGAATGGAGAGCATGATCCGCCGCATCGTGGGCGACGACGTGGTCCTGCGCATCGTGCGCGGGCGCGACCTCGGCCGGATCAAGGCCGACCGTGGACACCTCGAGCAGGTGATCTTGAACCTGGTGGTGAACGCGCGCGACGCCATGCCGGGCGGAGGCACCGTGATCGTCGAGACCGCGCGCGTCGAGCTGGACGGCGCCTACGCCGAGCGCCACATCGGCATCTCCCCCGGTCCGCACGCGATGCTGGCCGTCAGCGACACCGGCGTCGGCATGGATCGCTCGACCCTGCAGCGAATCTTCGAGCCGTTCTTCACGACCAAGCAGGCGGGCAAGGGGACCGGGCTCGGGCTGTCGACGGTGTTCGGCATCGTCAAGCAGAGCGGCGGGGGCATCTGGGCGTACAGCGAGGTCGGGCGCGGCTCGACCTTCAAGGTGTACCTGCCGCTCAGCGACGAGCCGGAGGGGATCGCCCCCGTCGCCGCCGCTCCGACCGAGACCTTGCACGGCTCCGAGACCATCCTGCTCGCCGAGGACCAGGAGCAGGTCCGCACGGTGGCGCGCACCATCCTCGAGCGCCATGGCTACCAGGTCCTCGAGGCGCGGGACGGGCCCGAGGCGCTCGGGCTCGCCGAGCGGCACCCAGAGACGATCCACCTGCTGGTCACCGACGTGGTCATGCCCGGGATGAGCGGACGTGAGCTGGCCGAGCGGCTCCGGCCCATCCGGCCCCGGATGAACGTGCTCTACGTCTCGGGCTACACCGAAGAGACCATCCTCCACCAGCGGGCGGTCGCCCCCGGGGTGGCCTTCCTGGAAAAGCCGCTGGTCCCGCGGGCGCTGCTGGCGAAGATCCGCGAGGTCCTCGACGCCAGCGCCCGCCCGACCGCTGGCACGCCGCTGCAACCCTGAAGATAGGATCTCGGTCCTCGCGCCCTTCAGTCGGCTTTCGAATCCCGGGCCGCCGATCCGTCAGCCCGTGCTTGGCCCATCAGGGGCGATCTTGGGCGAGGAGGCCGCCCGCGTCCTGCGCCTCGCTTTCCGACGAGCCACGATCGTGCCACCATCGTCCTCGGATGGATTGGCTCAAGCGATTCAAGAGCGTGCTCCAGCCGAAGACCGCCCCTCGCACGGCTGACCGTTGGACGGGTTCTTTGCGGCATTTCATCGCCACAGGGGAGGAGGAGCTTCACCGCGCGGCGTGCCGCGACTGCGCGGACGAGCGGCTGCGGGCGGTGCTCGTTGCGCTGGAGAGCGCGAGCTCGGAGTCCTTGGTGGAGGCGGAGCGGCAGGCGAAGGCGTTGCTCGAGGCCGGACGCAGAGAAGAATCGGGGGCACTGCGCCTCTTCATGGCGCTACCCGCTGCGACTGCGATCGCCGCGTCCGGGGCAATTGCCAGGGATCCAGACCGAGTCCTGGAAGGCATTTGCGCCGCCGCCGCACGGTGGGCGGAGGATCTGGGCTTTCACGAATGTCAGGCGCATTTCGAGCATGCCCTGGGCTGTTACGCGCGCACGGGTGGCAACTCGAGCGCTGCAAAGAATCATCTCTCTTCGGCGCTGAGCATCTTCCGGCGGCTCGGTCAAACCCAGCCGGGGCTCTACGCCCTACCGCTCGCGCGTGCGCTCCATGTTTGGGGCAAGGTGCACCGGGATCAGGGCGACCGAAAGACGGAGGCAGTTGCCTTCGCGGAAGCGCTCGCACTCTGCGAGGAGCATGGCCGCGACGGCGAGCGTAACGTCGGCTTTCATGGCGGGCTGCTCCTGGACAACGGCAACCTCCGAGACGCCCTGGGCGACAAGGCGGGCGCGAGGCAGCAATACGAGCAGGCGCTCACCATCTGCGATGCGCTCTCCTCCGAGCACGGCGAGCTCGTGACACCGGTGCTGGCCGGAGCACTCCACAACCTCGCACAGCTTGAGATCGATCTCGGGCGCCCGGAGCAGGCGAGGCCGCTGTTCGAGCGCTCGCTGGCCCTGTGGGAGCGCCTGGAAGCGCAGGATCCCGTGAGCTTTGGCCCGCACGCGGCGCGGGCGCGCTCGTGGCGGAGCGCGCTCGTGCCGCCAGCGCCCCGCGCGCCGACGGAACCCGCCGCCTCGAACGAGCCCGATCCCTGCAGCAACGGACGAGCACCTTCTGGCTGCCGCGCGCAAGCGACACCGAATGCACCAAGGACGACGGCAGCCGCTCCCGTCCATGCAGATCACATGGCGGCGACGACTTGTCCTGAGGGTACGCTCCGGCGCGATCCCTCCGACCGGCGGAAGATGCAGCGGCTGCGTGGTGGCGTTTGGTTGAGCGCGAGGGCCTGGCTGGTCTCCGGATCCGACCCCGGCATCCGTGACTTTCACGTCACGAGCGGGGGCGAGGAGCCACCTCCCGGCTCGCAGGCCGTCGAGGATCCGATCGGGCTCATGGAAGCCCTCACAGCCGGAACAGATGCCCGACGGGCGCTCGAGGCCGCGCGCCTCGGCGAGCCTGCGCGGTTCCTGCTCGACGTGATCTGCCTGCTCGAGCCCGAAGATCGCTGGCGGTGGTTCGTCGAACCGACTTTGCCGGTCATCAGGTCCGGGGTCGGCCTACCTTCGGACACGACGCTTTTCGACGCTACCCTCGGCGAGTTGACCGGCGCCGGGCTCGTGAAGTCGGTGGTCGTCGGCAGCGACATCGGCCCGATCGAGCGTCACCACGTCGAGGCTCCTCTCGTGTCGGTGGTGACGGCGGCTATCCAACCGGAGCGGCAGCACCGTATGCGCCGGGTGGTCATCGAGACGTGGAAAGGAAGATTCCTCGATGAGGAGGCCGCCCCCACCGGCACGACGGTGCGCGCTGGGATTGCCACGGCTGTCTACCTCAAGCGATGCTATCAGCTTCCGCTGGCGACCGAGTGGGTCGAGCAAAGAGTGCTACCGGTTGCCCGCAGGACGGGCGAGGCCGACCCCGTGCTGCAGGTCCTACGGGACCTCGCCCAAGATAGCGGCGATGCGACCCTGGTCGCCCGCGCCGAGGCGCTGAGCCGATCCTTTCGAGGTGGACAGCGTCCTGTCTGAGAGCTCGCTACGTGACATCTGTCAACGCCGATCCGACCGGCGCTGGGTTGCTGCCTCGTTCCAAGCCAAGTCTCCGACCAGCACGCACATGTGGCGGTCGGGCGGACGAGACGCGATCGCGACAGAGTTGTCACGAATCCCGCCCCCCCGCGGTGCACGAGGTCATCGGCCCATCCGGTCCGCGAATCCCTGCAGGCGGGTCCGGGTGGCGAGCGGGATGTCACCAAACGATGCCGGCGAGGCGAACGAGGTGGCAAGCGCGCGAAAGCTCGTGTCGAGGCCGTTCTGGCCGCTCGGGAAGACATAGCGCAGGGGGACATCGAAGCGGTGGTGCGCCGACAAGAAGTCGAAGTTGTCTCCGGCGGCGAAGAAGGCGAGCAGGACCTCCGCGAAGGCTCGATAGGCTTCGGCGGTGCCCCCCTTGTAGGTGGGGTGGGGGAACTGGTCGACCTCGCTCCAGTGAAAGTCGAACGTCGAGGCCTGTGTGTCGGCGATGTCGTTCCAGCGGGTGAGGATGTCCGCGTCGATGGTGGCGGCGCCGTCCACGCCGCCCGGAGTGCCGGCGGTGCTTCCACCGACACCACCCGCAAGGCCGCCGCCGCCGCCGCCAGCCACGCCGCCTCGGCCGGCCTCGCCGGCGCCGCCCGGATTGCCCATCCCACCCCCGCCGCTGCCCGTGCTGGGGGAAGTGGCCGCCACGGGGTTGAGCCGGCGCTGCGCCTCGTGCACGAGGGACGTAGGGTCCCCGACACATGCCCCCGCAAGCAGGGTGAGGCCAGCCGCGAGCGGCGCCCCTCGCTTCCCCTTCACGTTCCTGGTCGAGATGTTCGTCATGGACCCTCCTCCTGTGCCAATCGACACCGCGGTCGTCGACACTGCACTTCGATTGACAGTGTATTGCAGTATTGCAGGCTGCGATCGACAGGGCTGCAATCGACGGGCCGGCGGCCATCGAATTGCCCGTGTCAGGGTCTCGCAACCAGGGCGGGCGCGGCGCGATACTCTGATGCCATGCAGCTCGTGATCGCCGAAAAGCCGTCGGTGGCGCGCGATCTCGCGCGGGTGCTCGGCGTGGGCGCCTCCGGGAGGCATTCGTTCACGTCCGACGACCGGGTGATCACCTGGTGCGTGGGCCACCTCGTCGAGCTCGAGGAGCCCGCGGCCTACGATCCGCGCTGGAAGTCCTGGCGGCTCGGGGACCTTCCGATGATCCCGGGCGCCTTCCGCCTCGCTCCGGTGGCGGGCACCCGCGAACAGTTGACCGCCGTCAGCCGGTTGCTCCGCGCGCGCAGCTTTCGCGAGGTCGTGAACGCCTGTGACGCCGGCCGCGAGGGCGAGCTCATCTTCCGCTATGTCTACGAGCTCGCAGGGTGCCGCCTTCCGGTGCGGCGGCTGTGGATTTCTTCGCTCACCGACGAATCCATCCGACACGGATTCTCCGCCTTGCGGCCAGGCTCCGAGCTCGACCCCCTGGCCGACGCGGCCCGATGCCGGTCCGAGGCCGACTGGTTGGTGGGGCTGAACGCCACCCGCGCGGTGACGCTGACCCACCGGCGCGCGGAGCAGAATCCGGCGTCGACCGGCGGCGGGGGCCTCCCGGACGATCGCTCCCCGCGGACTGGCCGGGGACCGCGTCTCCCGGGCGGCACGGGTCGATCTCGGACGGGGGCGCCGGTCTTCTCGATTGGCCGGGTGCAAACGCCGACGCTCGCCATCCTGGTCAAGCGGGAGCGCGCCATCCGCGACTTCAGGCCGGTGCGCTACTGGGAGATCCGGGGCAAGTTCACGGCGCCCACCGAGCGCACCTTCGACGCCACCTGGGGCGTGCTGTCCGCCGACGACAAGGGCCCCGCGTCGCGCCTCGGAGGGCAGCCGCTGGCGGACCAGCTGATCGCGCGCCTCGGCTCCGCGACGTCCCCCGGCGGGTCCACCCCCGAGCCGGTGGTCGAGCGCGTTCGCCAGAAGAAGACCCGCGAGCCAGCCCCTCAGCTCTTCGACCTCACCTCACTGCAGCGCACCGCCAACCGCCGCTACGGGATGAGCGCCACCCGCACGCTGGAGGTTGCGCAGGCGCTGTACGAGCGCCACAAGCTCCTCACCTACCCCCGCACGGACGCCCGCCACCTGACGGGCGACCTGTTCGCGGAGCTGCCGCGCCTGTTCGGGGCGCTGGCGTCGATCCCGACCTATGCGCCCTTCGCGCGGCCCCTGCTCGATGTGCCCCCCGGCCGTTCGAGGCGCGTCTTCGACGACGGCAAGGTTCAGGATCACCACGCCATCATCCCCACCGGCAAGACGGCGGCGCTCGGCGCGCTCGATCGCGACGAGGGCCACATCTTCGACCTGGTGGTGCGGCGCTTTCTCGGTGTGTTTCATCCGGACGCCGAGTTCGCCCTCACCGACGTGATCATTCGCGTGGGTCCCCCGGACGCCAGGAAGACGGCGGCCCTGGAGAGGGACGAGCCGTCGCCGATCCACGCCGACACCATCCTCACCCAGTTGCCCCCGCCGCCGGATCGGTTCTTTGTTCGAGGGCGCGTGCGCCTGGTGGCCGGCTGGCTGGAGGTGGCGGGACTCGGCGGAGGACCGCCGGTTGGGCCCGGGACGCGGCGACCGTCCCTCCGCAGAGGAGTCGTCGATGGAGACGGTGCGCCCGACAGTGCGCCCGACGGCGCCCCGGGCATCGAGGCGGATGCGACCGGCGACCTGCCCCCCCTGCAC
>Ga0265316_10003063_pt1 | contig 17054 bp, 11 predicted proteins | sample 4522metaG_FD_202092 | JGI IMG/M metagenome (GOLD analysis project Ga0265316, IMG submission 202092) | Rhizosphere microbial communities from Carex aquatilis grown in University of Washington, Seatle, WA, United States - 4-5-22 metaG | ecosystem: Host-associated > Plants > Roots > Rhizosphere >...
TCGCAGCCCTCCAGGTACGGCGTGGTGTCGTCCAGCAGCGTGGTGAGCATGCGGATGAGCCTGGTTTTGGCCTGGCCGCGCAGCCCCAGGAGGATAAAGTTGTGGCGCGAGAGAATGGCGTTGACCACCTGCGGCACCACCGTGTCGTCGTATCCCAGAATGCCCGGGAACAGGGTTTCGCCGCGCTGCACCTTGCACATCAGGTTGCCGCGGAGTTCGTCTTTGACCGAGCGGGCGGCCAGTTTGGCTTCCGGGAAAGAGCTCTTGCGGAGAGCGCCCAGGGTGCGGGGTAATTCCTGACTGGATTTAGACAAGCAGTTCCCCTCTCTGTTGGCGATTGTACCAGAGGAGGCCGCATCGCGACCGATCGCCACCATCCGTTACAATGGCTGCTGATGGAAAATACTGAGACAAGCAAGCCGCGCGCCCTGTGGAACCGCTATAAGGAGATCTCGCGGGAGGTGCGCCGGGGATTCGTAGCGGAATGGACGGTCACCATCATCCTGCTGCTGTTCGCCACCACCAGCCTGGTGCAGGCTTTCGTGATCCCCAGCGCATCCATGGTGGGCACGCTGCTGATTGGCGACCACGTGCTGGTGGACAAGCTGACGTTCGCACCGAGCGGGCAGGCGTCGCGGCTGATTCTGCCCTACCGGGAGGTGCGGCGCGGCGACATCATCGTGTTTCGCTATCCGCTGAATATCAAAGAAGACTACGTCAAGCGGGCCATCGGCATCCCCGGAGACCACATCAAGCTGGTGAACAAGCAACTGTGGCTCAACGGGCATGCGGTGGACGAACCGTACGCCGTCCACTCCTCCAGCTATTTCGATTCTTATCGCGACAATTTCCCGGCCGCGCCCAGCAGCCAGTTGCGCGTGCAGGCGCTCGAAATGATCGAGAACCACGTGGTTAACGGCGAGCTGGTGGTGCCCGCGGGCCACATTTTCGCCATGGGCGATAACCGCGACGATTCCGACGACAGCCGCTTCTGGGGTTTGGTGCCGCGCGAGAACATCGTGGGAACGCCGACGATCATCTACTGGTCGTACGACGCCCCGACCGCGGATTTGACGAACGGCAATATCGGTCTCGACCACATTGTGGATGTGGTGGCGCACTTTTTCACCAAGACCCGCTGGTCCCGGACCTTCCGCCTGACCCGCGGGTACCCGTTGCAGTAGCGGTCGCTAACAGCGAATCCCGCTTCTGAGCGGAGCGTCCGGCGGCTGAGGGCCGGAAACTGAAACCGGACGGCTTCTTTGAACGATGACCCGGACCGGCTCGTCTGCGAGAAAACCGGGCGCGAAGTTATGGAGCCTTTCCAGCAGACTGACAGTAACCTCCTGTCCGCGCGCAATGAACAGGATGCCCTTGGGGCTCCTCACGTCCTGAGCGAATGCCATGCCGGCGCGAAGGTTCGCGACCGGCACTTCGCGAACTTCCGAACACGGCTCGCTGCGCCGGATGCCGGCGAAGGCTTCGAGCATCGCCGGGTCGTACCAGCCGTTGCGCCCGCGCAGCGTGTCGAAGGCGAGCGAAGTCTCCACGCCCTGGCTCTCCAGGGCATCGAAGTCGAGCGCGATTTTCAGCGCCCGCCCGCCCCACGGAATGGCTTCTCCACCGGGGCCCGGCGGCGCGCCGGTCCCATCGAAATGTTTGTGCTGGCAGCGCAGGATTTCGCGAACCGGCTCCAACCGTAGCCGTGCGCGACTGCCGGGCGCCTTAGTTCTGCGACCACAGCAAAAAGGTAACCAGCGCCGCCATGCCCGCAAACGGCGTGATCAGGAAGGCGTACGACAAGCGGTTGGCCATGTTCAGGGTGTAGCCCATACCCGTCTGCGCGCGCACGAAAATCGAAGGGTCCTTGGGATTGTAGTAGATGCCGCCCAGGCGCCAGCACTCCTTCGGCGTGTCGTCGACGCTCTTGTCCGGCTCCGATTCCTTGAGGGCCACGTAGACCAGTAGGCCGAGCGCTGCGACGGGAATCAGGAGGGCCACAGTCCACGCCGGTATCTCGGGTGTCAGCCCGAGACCGGTGAAAACCAGGCTGAGCAGATACATCACCGCCAGAAGAATGGTTGCCATGGGCGAACGGGCATCGGACTTTCGCGACCCGTGCCAGGCGATCAGCGCCATCGCCAGGATCAACGCCACCAGGCCATCGGCAAAGATCAGCGGGCCGTAGACGTGCAGCGGCGTGCGCGTCGTCCAGCCAGTGGACCTGTTGGGCGGCCCGAAATGCGTCGCGTAGCGCAGCGGAATCCGCTGCCACCGCATACCGATCCACGCCATGACGCCCAGCGGCGCCACAAGCGGTGGAATGGCCCACCCGATCCAGGGGGGCAGCGGCGCGCGGTCCCGCGGGGCATCCACGCCGATAGTTCTCCAATCGTGCCCACTCATGCTTACGATTATCCTGCACTGTGGGGAACGGTCGCGGCCCGCGCGGCGGACGGAGGGGGGCTTCGTGCATCGCGGTCGTGGCCCGCACGGCGGATGGAGGCGGGCTTCGTGCGTCGCGGTCGTGGCCCGCGTGGCGGATGAAGGGGGCTTCGAGCGCCGCGGTCGCGGCCCGCCGCGCGCGCGTCCGGGGCGCTGCGGGCGCCGGCAAAATAGGCTGCACTCGCGACGCGGCCGCTTCGTCATCCGTTCAAACGGCTATGCGAAAATGGCTGACTTTGGCGCTTATGGCGGGCGCGCTTCACGCCGCGACGATTCGCGGAACGGTGGTGGAGAACCAGACGGGACATCCGCTGGCGCGCGCTACGGTAGGGCTGCAACCGGTGGCCGGAAGTTCCGGCGCGGGGATGTCCGTGCACACCGATTCCTATGGCAGGTTCGAATTCCAGGCGGTGCCCGCGGGCTCTTATCTGATTTCGGCCGCGCGGCTGGCCTTTGCGCCGGTTCAGTTCGGGCAGAAGCGGTGGCATTCGGCGGGCGTGCCCCTCACCGTGGCGGCCGACGATGCGCCGTCGCTCTCCATACGCCTGCCGCGCTACGGCGCCATCGAAGGATCGGTGCTGGACGAAAATGAGGTGGGACTGCCGGAGCACAACGTCGCGGTCTACACCAACACGCGTCCGCCGAAATTGCTGGCGCGCGCCCGCACCGATGACCGCGGCGTGTACCGGCTGTTTGGGCTGCTGCCCGGCAGTTACCTGGTCCGCACCCTGGCGAAGGCCAACGAGGATACGACCTACCTGCCGACGTTCTTCCGCGATGTCACAACCGTGGAACAGGCGCGTGCCGTCGAGGTGGCGTTGGATCAACAGATCGACCGTGTGGACATCCACGCCGTCGAAGGGCGGCTTTTCAGCGTTGCCGGGCGCCTGCTGAGCCCTTATTCCGGCCCGATGACGGTCACGCTGGTGTCGGACACCGGCACGCAGACCGTTTCGACGGATAGCAGCGGCAGTTTCCAATTCAACCCCGCCGCGCCGGGACAGTACGAATTGCTGGCGGAAGGACAATACCCATACGCGACACCCGGACAGTCCCGGCTCATAGCGGGGTACCAACCGCTGGCCGTCGACCGCGACCTCACGGACATTCGGGTCTCCCTCGGCACGCTTCCCGTGGTGCAATTTGTCTTCGAGGACGCCAAGGGCCGGGCCGTCGACTGGCGGCAACTGCGGGTGTTGGCGCGCCGCAAAGACCTTTCCGGCAGCGCCAACCCGGAGACCCTGCAGGTGGTGTTCGACGATAAGCCGCCCGATCCACGCGCCAGTTTGGCCCGGCGCGCGGGTGCTACCGCGGAGCCCAATACCGGGCCGCTGCGCGCCGCGGCCGGCCGGGTGCAGGTTTTGCCCGGGCGATGGGACGTGGCCGTGGCGCCCAACGTGGCCTATAGCGTGGTGGGCTTTACGCCGCCACAACCGGATGCGGCGGAGCGCGGACGCGCCGACGGGTGGAACGAATTGCTGCTGGCATCCGGGTCGCAAAACGTGGTGAGATTCGTGGTGTCCTCCACGCCATCCACGCTGAGCGGCACGGTGAAAAGCTCGGGGGGCGATGCCCTGGCGGGCGTGCCGGTATTCATGGAAGCTTACGACCTGGATCCGCGAAAGCGCCTGTCCGATATCCGCATGACGCGCACCAATGGGCAAGGGCAATACCGGTTCGGCGGGCTGGCGCCGGGCGTCTACCGGCTGCTGGGTACGTTCGATTACCAGATGCCCGACAGCGACGAGATGGAAGCCGCCCACGCCGTGACGGTGAAGGTGGAGGAAGGCCACGACGCGGCGCTCGATCTGGAAGAATTCGTCATCCGGTAGCGTTCGGCGCTTTTGTGGGGCGGCCCCCCCGGTCTGCGGCCGGCCCCCTGGCCGGCTTCTCGCGCCAGAGCAAGGCTTGTCAACTCGTATCGAGAAGGGCCGACGAGGGCGTCGGCCGCGGACCAGGGGGTCCGCCCCACAATAGGCTTCAGGATTCTGTACAGCCATTTATTGGACACTACTGCCGGCATTTGCGCCACAGCACCCGCGCGGCCTACAATCTCTAGTGGGATGGAGGTGATTACCCTCTTTCAATGAACATCTCGGTCAAAGGGGAATACGCGTTGCAGGCGATTTTCGACCTGGCGGCGCAGCGTCCCGGCGAGCCCGTGCGGATCGCCGGCATCGCGCGGCGCCAGCGTATCCCGCAGAAGTTTCTGGAACTGATCCTGGCCAGCCTCAAGCAGGGTGGCTTCGTGGAATCGCGCCGGGGGGCGGAGGGCGGGTACCTGCTGGCCCGTCCGGCCGAGTCAATCACCGTGGGCGAGGTGGTGCGGTTTGTGGAAGGAGCGCAGCAGGGAAGGGAACGGCCGCGGCGAAAATCGGACACGCCTTTCACCGACATGTGGCAACGGGTGGACCTGGCGGTCTCGGCGGTCATCGATAAGACCACTTTCGCGGACTTGCTGCGCGGCTGGGCGGAGAAACAGAGTAAGTACGTCATTAACTGGGAGATATAAGTTGCGAATTTTCGACGATAATTCCTTTAGCATCGGACGCACCCCGCTGGTGCGCTTGAACCGTGTCACGGATGGCGGCAAGGCCACCATCCTGGCTAAGATCGAAGGCCGGAATCCGGGCTATTCGGTGAAGTGCCGCATTGGCGCCAACATGGTGTGGGATGCCGAGAAGCGCGGCATTCTCAAGCCCGGAAAAGAGCTCATCGAGCCGACCAGCGGAAATACCGGAATCGCTTTGGCCTTTGTGGCCGCGGCGCGCGGCTATCCCATTACCATTGCCATGCCGGAGACCATGTCGCTAGAGCGGCGCAAGGTGCTCAAGGCGCTGGGGGCCAGCCTGGAACTCACCGAAGGCGCCAAGGGCATGGCCGGGTCCATCGCCAAAGCCGAGGAGATCGTGGCATCCGACCCGGCGCGCTTCGTGCTGCTCCAGCAGTTCAAGAATCCCGCCAATCCCGAGATTCATTTCCTGACAACGGGTCCGGAAATATGGGAAGACACCGATGGCAAGGTGGATGTGTTCGTCTCCGGCATTGGCACCGGGGGAACCATCTCCGGGGTTTCCCGCTACATCAAGAAGGAGAAAGGCCACAACCTGCTGTCGGTCGGCGTGGAACCCACCAACAGCCCGGTGATTACGCAGCGCCTGGCTGGCCAGCCCCTGAGGCCCGGCCCGCACAAGATTCAAGGGCTGGGCGCCGGCTTCATTCCGGATACTCTCGATCTCTCGGTGGTGGACCGGGTGGAGCTGGCGAGCAACGAGGAGTCCATCGAGATGGCGCGGCGTTTGTCGAAAGAGGAAGGCATCATGGCGGGTATTTCCTGTGGCGCCGCGGCCGCCGTGGCGGTCCGTTTGGGCAAGCAACCCGAGTTCGCGGGCAAGACCATCGTGACCGTGCTTCCCGACAGCGCCGAGCGCTACCTCAGCACCATTCTGTTTGAAGGATGGTTCGACGATTAGCCAAGAGGCTCGCGCCGTGATGAGCGCGAGACAAAATTAAAAAAAGCGGGCGCGGTTTGGGTGATAGGGGTGAGTGCGCCCGCTGTCGTAACGGGGATTTAATCTCTAGGCGTGATAACCCGCGATGGAAGTTACAGGTCGCGAAGAAAATTCGTCAAGACGAAATAGCCATCTTTGGTTAGCCCTTTCGAGCCACGGGGTGGCGAGTCACGGGCTGGTGGGTGACGAGTTGGCGAGCCGCGCGTTGGTGCGTCGCGCGTTGGCGGGTCGCGCGCTGGTGCGTCGCGCGTTGGTGCGTCGCGCGTTGGCGGGTCGCGCGTTGGCGGGTCGCGCGCTGGTGCGTCGCGCGTTGGTGCGTCGCGCGTTGGTGCGTCGCGCGTTGGTGCGTCGCGCGTTGGTGCGTCGCGCGTTGGCGGGTCGCGCGCTGGTGCGTCGCGCGTTGGCAACGGTACAATTTGGAGAAAGATGAGATTTTGGTCCGTATTGCTGGTTTCGCTCGCTGTCGCCGGAATTTGCCTGTGGCCGCAGGATCAGCCGCCTGCCACCCCTCCTGCTACCCCTCCTGCCACCGCGGCCGGCCAACCGCCCGCCGGCGACGCCGTTCCGCCCGCTGAAATTCCTCCGCCGCCGGTGCTGGTGAACCTCGGCAAGCCGATGGCGCTGCCGTTCCAGTGCACCCGCGAGGATATCCAGGCTGCCGGGTTCACCTGTTCGGAGGAAGCGCCGTGTCCGGTGTATGTGGAGCTCAGCGCCGCCGCATCCACCGGCATCAAGTATTACCTGGCCGGCAACATCCACTCCGATGCCGTGACGCTCTACGCGATTCTGCTGGGCAGCGAAGATGCCGGCCGCACCTGGCGCGAGATCAACCCGCGCATCCGCGGCGCCGGAATCGACCACCTGCAGTTCCTCGACTCCCTCACCGGATGGGCCGGCGGTGAACAACTATTTCCGCTGCCGCAGGAACCTTTCGTGCTGCTCACCACGGACGGCGGGAAGACCTGGCGGCAGCAACTCATTTTCGGCGAAGGCGCCGAAAGCCATTTCGGATCGCTCCAGCAGATGTTCTTCAGCTCCAGGACGGCCGGCAGCGCGATCATCGACCGCAGCCAGGGCGGGGACGCCGGGCCGTTCGCCCTGTACGAGACATCCGATGGCGGCGAAACCTGGACCATCAAGCAGCAAAGCAAACAGCCGCTCGAGATCAAAGGCGCGCCGCCTGGGGGCGCCGACTGGCGGCTCCGCGTGGACGCCGCCACCAAAGCCTTCCTGGCGGAACATCGCCAGGGCGAACGTTGGACTTCCGGCGCGGCGTTTTCGGTGGACATCACCGCCTGCAAGGTGCCGGCGCAGTAAGGGCAACCCGCATCGCCCGGCGCGCGCGGCTCCGCCTGGGACGCGACCACCAAAGCCCTCCTGGCGGAACATCGCCAGGGTGAACGTTGGATTTCCGGCGCCGGCGCAGTAGCGGGCAGACGGCGTCGCCCGGCGCAGATGGGCAGCCCTTGATCGCCGGACTGTTTGGGTTCGGCGCTCCGCAGCGGCGATTCCCGCTCGGGATCCGGACGGCCACGCCCTATGTGCTGAATCGCACAGCCAGGCCGACAAGGCCAGCCAGCCGGCGGACTGTGGCCGAGAGGGCTTCAGCCTGAGAATTCAGCTCGGCGGCTGAAGAGGCGCTCTTTTGGGCGCTGGAAGCGTTACCCTGCGTCACGCGATCCATTTGGGTGACGGCGTGGGCGATCTGCTCGACGCTGCGGGTGTGCTGCTGGCTGGCGGCGGCGAGCTCATCCACGAGAGCCTTGATCCTGGCCGATTCCTCTGCCAGCAACCGGATCGCACGGTCTACCCGTTCGACTTGCGCTTTGCCTTCATCGGATTTCGCAATGGATTCCTGGATCAGGCTGCCAGTCTCCCGGGCTGCCTGGGCGCAGCGGCCAGCCAGGTTGCGGACCTCCTCCGCCACCACGGCAAACCCCAGACCCGCTTCACCGGCGCGGGCGGCTTCCACCGCCGCATTCAAGGCCAGTATGTTGGTTTGAAACGCAATCCCATCGATCACCGCGATGATCTTTGAGATGCGGCCCGACGAACCCTGAATCTCGTTCATGCGATGGACCATCTGGTCCAAGGCTTGGGAGGTCTCCTGAAAATGTTGCTGGGACCCGGCGGCCATCTCGGCGGCGGCGCGAAAGCCCTCGGCGCAGCGGGCGGACACGGAGTTCATCTCTTCCGCGGAGGCGGAAGTCTGGACCAGGGAGGCGGACTGCCGCGCAGCCCCGCCGGCGACCAGTTGGCTGGAAGCCGACACCTGGTCGGCCACCTGGCGCGTCTTAGCCACGCCCTGGGCCATTTCGCCGATGGCAGCGCTCATCACCCGCTTAAGCGAACGCACCGTGGCAAACGCCAACCCACTGCCGAGCAAGGAACACGCGACCACCAGGAACCTGGTCCAGAACTGCACGTTTCCAGCGGTGGCGATGGCGCTGGCGCGATACAGATCGGCGCCGTGCCGCGTATACTCGAGCTGTGCCGCCACGGCTTCCATGAGCGATGTGAAGGCAGGGTCAGCCTCATCGACAAACTTCTGGTGGGCCGCGGCGCCAATCCCCGAGCGGCTGACCACCCGCACTTGCTCCCAAGCAGCCATGTAGGCATCGTATAAAGGCCGGATTTTTTCGTAGTGCTTGCGGTCCTCGGCGTTGGAAATAGTCTTTTCGAACTGCTGGAGAAGTCCCGCGATTTCGCCCTTCAGGCGCTCAATGTTCTGTTCGGCCATAGTCATGTCTTTGGCATCGTAAGACGCAATGTGCCGCCAGCCCTCGTTTTGCACTTGCAGCAGGGCGGCTCGCACCTGGCCCATGATCCAGACGCGCGGGAGCGAATCCGTGGTGAGCGAACGAACCGTGGCAAGGATGTGGTCCACGGTAAGGGCGCCGATGCCGCCAAGCATGAGGGTGCTGGCAACCAGAGTGGCGCAGACGAGAGCGAATTTTCTGTCGAGACTCAACTGGAGCATGATGATCGCCTGAACTTGATGCCGACCGATTCCTGTTCGGCTGGTTCGTTCATGAGATAGATCGGCACGCGGGGGAAGGAACTTTATGACGCTATCAGAGCGGGCCGATATGGCCCAAAAATTGCTGAGTCTATGCGCGAGGTGAGGGAGTTCTTATGATGGTCGCCGGAGGACTCGGGGTTTTGGTGGTCTTTTGCTTGCTACTCTCGGTTTTGCAGAAGCCACCTGCTATAGGTGGTTGACACGCATCCGTGCCATCTTGACACACGCGTGCCCGCCGGCCGTACTCTGTTGACGCGGGGGGGGGGCACGTCGTGGACACTGCTATTGTGGTGTCCACGAAATAACTGGACAGATTGTTGAAGCTCTGTGGGGCCGAACCCCTTGCGGGTTCACGGGGCTGCCCGGTGCGGCCCCTCTCTCGAGGCATCAACTGCCCACAACTTCTGCCCACCACTTCCGGAGCCGGCCAGGAGGCCGGCTTTGCGGACCGGAGGTCCGCTCCACAAGAAACAGCGCCGGATACAACCCTATCCGCAACACGATGGGTCCAGGAACTCCAGCACCAACCCCAGAACGATCGGTGCCAGCAGTAGGACTGCCATTATCATAGCCTCCCGTTTGAACGTGAACTGCATCCGGTCCGTAAGACGAGAGGCTGCGGCGAAAAGCCGAAGGCGGCGTTACTGCGCTACCGAGATCGTCTTTTCCAGCCGCACGTCGGCGGAAGAGGCGCCCAGCATGATGCTCAGGCGGCCGGGCTCAACCACGAAGCTCTGCTTGGCGGCGTCCCAGTAGGTCAGATCGGCACCTTTCAGCGGCAGCCGGACGGTCTTCGTCTCGTTGGGCTGCAGGGCGATGCGCGCGAATCCGCGCAATTCCTTGAGGGGGCGCTCCACCGCGGAATCCAGGTGCTTGACGTACATTTGGACTACCTCGTCGCCGGCGCGCGTGCCCGTGTTCTTCACGTCCACGCTGACCGTCACCTCGCCCGCGGCGTTCACCGTGCCGGCCGATACGCTCAGGTTGGAATACGCGAAGGTGGTATAGCTGAGGCCGAATCCGAACGGGTACTGCGGCTCGCCTTTGAAATACATGTAGGTGCGGCCGTTGCGGATGTTGTAGTCCATCATGGGCGGCAGGTCGTCCAGCGATTTGACCCAGGTGGCCACCAGGCGGCCGGCTGGGTTATAGTCGCCAAACAACACATCCGCCAGCGCGTTGCCTTCCTCCTGGCTGGCGTGCGCCATGTGGAGGATTGCCGGCGCGTTGTCCTGGACCGCGCCCATGGCATACGGAAAATTGGCCTTCAGTACCACGATGGTCTTGGGATTCGCCTGCTTGATGCGCTGCACAAGCTGCACCTGCGCCGGCTCCAGTGCGATGGCCTCGCGGTCCAGGCCTTCCTTGCCTTCGCTGGGCGGGCATTGGCCGCCGAACGGCCCGAGGCAGGTCGGCTTGTTGCCTATGAAGACAATGGCCACGTCGGATTCCGCCGCCATGTTGGTAGCATCGTTGTTGTTGCTGTTATCGGCGATGTACCGCACGCGCACGCCGGGCCCCACCTTGTTGCGAATGCCCTCCAGCGGCGTCACCGTGTAGGGCGGGATGCCGCCATACCAATCGACGTACACATCGTTGGCCCCCGGCCCGATTACCGCGATCGATTTCACGCTGGCCTTGTCGAGCGGCAGCAGCCCACCGGCGTTCTTCAAAAGCACGATGGATTCCTGGGTCGCTTTGCGCGCCAGGGCTTTGCTCTTGTCGCTGTACCAGGGCTCCTCGGTGCCCGCGATTTTGCTATAGGGAACCATCTCGGGCGGATCGAACTCGCCCAGCCGCATGCGCATCCGCAGGTTGCCTTTGATGTTGCGTTCGATGTCGGCTTCGGTGAGCAGCTTCTTATCCAGGGCATCCCGCAGCGGCGTGGCGTATTGATCGAGAAACACGGTGATGCCCGCCTTGACGGACCCCACTACCGCGGCCGTCGCATCGTCATAGTAGTGGAACTGGCGCGTGAGGTTGGGAAGCGAGCCGGCGTCGGTACACACCATGCCATCGAACTTCCATTCCTTCTCCACGATGTTGCGGATGAACGGCGAAACCGTGTCGGGGATCTTGTTGACCGCGTTGTACGAGGCCATGAAGGACTGCGCGTTGGCCTGCTCGATGCCCATCTGGAACGGAACCAGGTAGTATTCGCGCAGGTTCCGCTCGTCCATATCGGAGGAGGAACGGGTGCGGGCTTTCTCATTGCTGTTGGCCAGGAAGTGCTTCATGGTCGATGCCGAGAGCAGGTATTTCGGGTCGTCACCCTGCATCCCCTTGATGTAGCCGACCGACAGCTTCCCCACCAGGTACGGGTCTTCGCCGTAAGATTCCTCGGTCCGGCCCCAGCGGGGATCGCGGGCCAGGTCGGTATTGGGCGCGCGGATGGCGAGGCCCACGCGGTTGCCCTCGAACTTCTTGAAATAGACGCGCGCTTCATACCCTTCCACCGCCCCGGCCTGACGCAGGATCTCGGTATCCCACGTTTCGCCCAGGCCGACCTCCTGCGGGAACTGGGTGGCCGTGACGCCGCCGCCGGCGACCCATCCCAAACCGTGCAGCCCTTCGGTGAAGTTGGTGAAGGCCTTGATTCCCAGCCGTGCGATGGCCGGCTGGCGCTGCCCGAGCATCCCGATTTTCTCATCCAGAGTGAGCCGGGAAGCCAGGTCATTGACTCTTTGTTCGAGGGCCAGTTTGGGGTCGCGGAACGGCTCGGCGCCGGCGGGCGCGGGCGCCTGCGCCTGGGTCATACCGGCGGCGAGGAGAAGCGGGACAAGGATAGTCATGGGTCGCGGTCGCATAAAGGTTCCTTTGAGATATGAATATCACATATCGCACCCGGTCATGCGGCTACCGGGCGGTCAGCGGGGTACGTTCCGGTTCAAGAAAGGGCGGCCTTGGACGGGGTGACATCTACTTCGGCAGCATTTCCGGTACGCTCCACTCGGTATCCCGGCAGAGTTTCAGGGCAAGTGCCAGAGGGGCTGACCAGCCACGTCGTATCGCCCACCTGTTCAATGCAGGCCGGGATCTCGGCTCCCTCCGCGAGCACGAACCGTCGAACCGAGTAGACGGGTTTGCGCTGGAAATCTCTCCGCACCTGTCGGGAATCGACCAAATAGTCGAGGTATGTCTGCAACTTCCTCAGCCGGTCGTCGGCTATTCCGTCCAACGCGCGGGACATCAGGAGCGGGTCGAGTATGATCGGGCTGGCGTCTTTCGAGAGAAAGGCAATCTGGGATGCCAGTTCCTCGATTTGATCCCATCGGAGCAGGATGAACTTCGCTAGCCGCGTGTCCTCTGGCAGATCTGCCTCGGGCCTCCGGCTCCCAGTGGGAAAGTGCTCCAATTGACGGAGCGCTTCGTCGACGTGCTCTCGACTCAGCGCGATTTCGGCGGCCGCCCCGGTCAGCGCGGTTAGGCGATTGGACAGCTCTTTCATTTTCTTACGAAAGGAGGGAGGCGGGACAAGAACCAGGACGTCGAACCGTTCACTTCGGATGATCGCAGCGTCAAAATACCGGACGTGGTTTGTGGCCAGGAAATAGATGACGCGCTTCTGCTTCCACAACTGAGCTAGTTTTGGAAGCATACTCGTTGTCAGGAATCGACCGAACGCATCGGGAGCGTCTTCGCGTTCTCGGACCAATTCGTCGGGCTCGTCGAATAGCACGACCGCGTGGTCGAGCTCCATCAAATAGGCAAATAATCTGTCGGCGGTGCGCTGGACTGCTGGTACACCTTCCACTACGAAGTGACTTGAATGCAGCTCAATATAATCCCATCCGATGGCCAACGCGACATTCTGCGCGAGGGTTGTTTTGCTCGCGCCTGGGGGCCCGAAGAGGATCGCCGACCGGGCCTGATCATCCCGAATGGGCTGGTCATCTGGCTCGGACGCGTGACGCCCGGCCACCCTGGTTGCTCTTCGCACCGGATTCACAAAGAGGGTTATCAGATCGTCAGCTACCGAGTCATCCTTCCCAGGCAGTGGCCAAGTGTCGCCTCGATCAGCCAGCGTGTCAATGGGGTCTCGTGCCCTGGGAAGGACAGGCTGCGGCAGTTCCCGGAGGGCGTCACGTCGAGCGAGCACTCCCAGCAGACGTCGATAGGCCTGAAGGAAAGAGAACACGCTTGCCGTCGCCCACCCTTCAGGTTGGGTCCCGCCGGGCCTGTGCCCCGAACACCAGGCGATCGTGTCCGCGGTTCCCTGTTGCTGTACCTGCGTCATGTCGGCGTATTGCTTGAGTCGTCGCAGAGGGTCGACAAACTGACGCATGGCGTCCTCTAGGAACTCCTGCTCCTGGATCCTCTCCAGGACAGCCTTCAAGAGGAATGTGAAGCTCTCGAACACGTAGCAGTATGCGTTCCCAGCGTTGCTATATACGAAGAGGGGCCGGTAGTGGCGCCAAATCCCGACCGGTTCCTGCGTGCTGCCGAGCGCCTCGAAGGCTTTTCTGACAAGGTCCTGCCCGCGCAAATTGGATGACAGATTCTCGCCCTCGAATTTGATGAAGGCCGCAAGAGCCCAAGTAAGCTGATCGGAATCCAGTTCCGCGCTTTTCTTGGCCAAGTGAAGCGCCACTTCTTCGGAGAGCTTCGCCCTGATCCACAAACACATGGCCTGACGCGCCCGCTCCAATCCCAGCGGTATGCATTTTCCAGCTTGGACTTCGAAGTGTTTGACGTTGATTGCGTCGAGCACCGCGAGAGCCCAATAAGTGTGATACGCATTCTCCGGATACCACTCGGGATCGGATGGCTTCCTTTTTCCTGTGACTCTCTCGCCGATTCCAAAACGATAACGTCCAGCCTGCTCGAGCTGGCCGTAGACAGTTCTAATCAGGGCAGAGTGCTTCTCCGTCCATTCCCGGGTACCCTCCAGGAATACCGGAAGCGCACGACAAGCGCAGTACACGGGCGCCGATCTCTCGGATTTCCAGTCGCGAGTCAACGCAGCCGTATGAAAAGCTGCGACCAGTTCCCTGTGGACCTGCTCCTTGAATTCCTTGAGCGCCAGCTCTTTGGGGGCCCGTTTCGGCTCTGCCAGGCTGCCAGCAATCGTGTTGAGCGCCAGTTGGTCGAAAACGGTGTGGTGGCAGTCCGCCAGTGACTCTATGCAGGTAGCGGTCGTTGTCACGTGATGAAGGGAGCCGTCGGCGTTGCTCGGCTCTGGCCTGGACACACCGAAACTTGGACCCTTTGGGTACTTGAATGCAGCCAGACTAGGGACGTGCTTACGACACACTTCGCGGATCAGGCGGCGCTCGTCAGCGAGCTCTCTGAAGTCCATTGTTCTATCTTTGTGCTCGCTGGAACCTGGCCGAGTTCAGCTCTTCTTTCTCACGCACCGCGGAACCAAGGTCCAGGCCGAGAATATTGGCCATGTGGACGATGTACAAGAATACGTCAGCTACTTCATGGGCCGCGTTCGTCTGATGAGAAGGGCTGTGTCGGACGAGCTTCTCGCTTTTGCGAATTGTGTGAGCCAATTCGCCGACCTCCTCAACCATGAGCAGGAGGCAGTTCTGCGCTGTTTCGCGCTCGTACCCGCGTGCGGTTGCGATTCGTTTGTAGTAGCGTTGCAGCGCGGGCAGGTTCGATGCGGGTATTGGCATCTGAGCGCCGCCAACTACGGACGCCAATGCCGCGGACGGCGAATCAACGTGCTTGATGAAGCAGGACAGGGTGGGGTCCTGGACCGAATCTCGTGAGAACACCGGCACGCCTTGTGCGTGGGCAAACCCGACCTCCAGTGATGCGCTCAGCCCAACATACCCCTCAGGAGCATGAAGCCACATAAATGCGGCTTTCTCTATGGCGTCTAGGTGGCGGAGTTCTATGCGAGTTGGAGTTTCGCCTTCCTCGCCCTTCATGAATACGAAACCGTCAAGTTCTGTCGCAGGCTGGACGTGGCGGGGAGAAAGCACGACGCACCCGAGATCCTGAAGTTCCTGGTGGATAAGGCGTAAGCCCTCCACATCTCTTCGGAACGACCCGGACAATACAACGTCGCAAAGGCCGGTCGGTTTGCGGTGGGAGGCGGGCAGCCGATCAGTGGGCACCCAGGCGGACGATGGCCCCGATTGATCCATGTCGATGACGGGCACAGGTTCGCCGTTTGGGAACAATAGGATCTGCGCGTTGTTCGAGCCGTGCTTCTTTGACATAGAAAGCGGCCTTCGGCAACGTCCATTATGGCTGGGAACCGGTCGCCAATTCCACCTGTCAACGGTGGACGTCCTGTGGATAATCCTGTTTAAATCCGGTGATTCGCGGGCACAAACTGGTGTCATTGCAACATATCCTCACAGATCTTTGGCGCTGGTCCTCCAATCACATCATCTCACGGCCATCGGCCCGGCTGGGTTCGGGGTGCCCCTGTCCCATGGTCGAACGACGGGATCAGCTCGGGTAGATCCCGTGAAGTCGCGTTCTGGGAAGTTTGAAGCCAGGCATCGGGCAGGACAGGATCGCACAATGGCCGGCGTCGTCTGGGCAACGCGTTGTTTTAACGCCTATGGTCACGGGTTGGGCGTGCCCCCACTTCATTCCGCCGCCGCCGTCCCGCTCGAACTGTTGCCGGACAGCTTGCCGGGCGCCATGGGCAGGGACCGGATCCGCTGGCCGGTGGCGTCGAAAATGGCGTTTCCGATGGCCGGGGCGATGCCCATGATCGGCGTTTCGCCCGCGCCGGCCGAGGGAAGGTCTTTGCGGTCGACCAGCACGCTTTCGATCGCCGGCATGTCGGCGAAGCGCGGCACCCGGTAGCGCGAGAGCCGGTTGGTGAGGATCCGGTTGCCGGCGAAATCGATCTGCTCGAAGAGCGCGCCGCCGATCCCCATGGCTACCGCGCCCTCCACCTGGTTCTTCAGGTGCTCCGGGTTCACCACCGCGCCGCAGTCGAAGGCTTCCACCACGCGCACTACTTTCACCGTGCCGTTCGCCACGAACACCTCCGCGCAGGTGGCCACGTAGGAACCCTTTTCCGTGCCGCCGGAAATGCCGAAACCGTGGCCCGGCGCCTTCTTGCGATCCTGCCAGCCGAACTTGCCGGCCGCGGCCTGGAACACGGCGCGCAGCCGTTCGTTGCGGGTGTTCTTCAGGCGGAATTCGAGCGGGTCCATGCCGGCGGCGTGCGCCAGCTCGTCCATATAGGATTCGCGCACGAAGTGGTTGGCCGTTCCGGCCAGGCCGCGATACGAGCCTTGCCGCAACGGTGTCTTGGTTTGATGGACCTGTTCCTTCTTGCTGGCAACGTCGTAGGGTGTTTGCAACGCCGACCCGCCGGAGTTGTAGTTGTGGAACTCCCACTCGGCGATGGTGCCATCGGGGTTCAGCTTGCCGCCCACCTCGATCAGCCCTCCGGGGCGGAAGTACGCCCACGTCATTTCCTCCTCGCGGGTCCAGTTGCGCTTCACCGGTTTGCCGGCGGCCTTCGCCAGGCGCGCCGCTTCCCACGCGGCCTCTCCGTTGTGCTTGCCGCCGTAGCCCGACCCGGTATCCGGCACAATGATGCGCACGCGGTCTTCCGGAATGCCGAGATGCTGCGCCAGTTCGCTGCGCACGCCGAAAGGACGCTGCGATCCGGTCCAGACCGTCACCGCATCGCCCTCCCATTGGGCCAGCGCCGCGCGCGGTTCCAGCGGCACATGCGCGATGTAAGCCACGGTATAGGCGGTGAGGTTCGCGCCGTCCGCGCGGTCCCGGCTGTTCGTCTTGAAATAGGTGTAGACGTCGCTGGCCGAAGCCTCGGCGGCCACCGGTTTCCACTCGGCCCGCAGCGCGGCCAGGGCCTGCTCCGCCGTGAACGGATCGGGCGCCGCGAGGCCCACGAAATCGCCGTCGCGCACCACCTTCACGCCCGGCATGGCTTCCGCCGCGGCGGAATCGAGCGACACCAGGGTGGCCCCGAACGAGGGCGGATAGAGCACCTTCCCGTAGAGCATCCCGGGAACCTGCATATCGTAGCTGTACTTGTGCGCGCCGGTGACGATCTCGCGCCCGTTGACCTTGGCGAGCGACGTTCCGGCCACCTTCCATTCGGCCGCCGGAGCGAAAGCCAGGCT
>Ga0265316_10003065_pt1 | contig 17054 bp, 18 predicted proteins | sample 4522metaG_FD_202092 | JGI IMG/M metagenome (GOLD analysis project Ga0265316, IMG submission 202092) | Rhizosphere microbial communities from Carex aquatilis grown in University of Washington, Seatle, WA, United States - 4-5-22 metaG | ecosystem: Host-associated > Plants > Roots > Rhizosphere >...
GTATTTCGGCGCGCACTTTTCCGGCGATCCCGGCCCATTCGTGGTGGCGACGGTGATGTACGTCTTCTGCGTCGCAACGTTCGGAATCATGGTCGGGGTGGCGATTCCGAACCAGATCGGGGCGATCTCCGTGGTGTCGCTGGGCGGCTACCTGCTGGTGTTCATGCTTTCCGGGCTGCTGTTTCCGATCTCGAACATTCCCGCGGGAATCCGTTGGATCTCGAATTTGGTGTGGGGCAAGCATTACATCACCGTGGTGCGCGACGCTTTTCTGCAAGGCTCGGGCTGGCCCTCGACCTGGTTCGAAATCCTGATCATCGGCGGCACGGGGATGCTCTTCTACCTGCTGGCATGGCTCACCATGCGGCGGATGCAACTGAAAGCGTAGGGACGAAACATGCAAAGCATCGCGAACACCCGATTGGCGGCGCTGATCAAGAAAGAATTCAGCCAGATCCGGCGGGACCGCCGGGTGACCCTGTCTCTGGTTCTGCCGCCCATTCTGATGATCCTGCTCTTCGGCTACGTGTTGAACTCGACCGTATCGAACCTGCGGCTGGGCGTGGTGGACGACAGCCGGACGCCGGAAAGCCGCGAGCTGATCGCGACGCTGACCGAGAGCAAGAGCTTCGCCCTGGCCGGCAACTACTTTGCGGTCGGGCCACTCGGAGATGCGATCGGACGCGGCAACCTTCAGGCCGGAGTGGTCATTCCGTATGAGTTCGGCCGCAACCTGCAGCGTGGCCGGCCGGCGACGGTGCAGTTCCTGCTGAACGCGATGGATGCCAACACGGCCAGGATCGCGCAGGCGTATGCGGAGAGCGTGATCGCAACCTATAACAGCGGGCTGAACGCGGAGTTTCGGCGGGTGGCGGCGGCGGGCGCGCGCGAGCGCAGTCAAGTGGTGCTCTATCCCGCGTTCCTCTACAACCCGGGACTGGTCAGCTCCTGGTTTGTGGTGACCGGAGTGTTCGGAATGCTGTGCATCTTGAATGCCTCGATCGTCTCCGCCGCGGCGATGGTGAAAGAGCGCGAAGCGGGAACCCTGGAGCAACTGATGATGTCGCCGGCTGGAACTTACACCATTATCGTGGCCAAGATCGCGCCCCTCTTCCTGCTGCTTTGCCTGATGGTGATGGGGGCCGTCGGCTTGATGAGGCTGGTGTTCCACGTGCCGTTTCGCGGAGGCTACTTACTGGTGATGCTGGGCGCCGCCCTGTGCGTTCTCTGCGGCATCGGCATTGGGACCTTCATCGCCACGTTCACCAAGTCGTCGGCGCAGGCGCAACTGACCAGCTTTTTCGTGAATCCCCCGCTGTCGAGCTTGTCCGGCGCCCTCACTCCGGCGCAGGCGCTGCCGGCGTGGCTGCGGCCGCTCACGAATATCAACCCGATCTACCATTTCGGCGTCATCGTGCGAGCCTCGACGCTCCGCGGCAGCGGATTCGGTACTCTATGGCCCCATTTCCTGGCTCTACTCGCATTCACGCTCGTTCTGGTTTCGCTGAGCGTGTGGCGCTTTCGAAAACAGCTCGCCTAGACGGACAAGACATGACCAAACCTCTGCACGGTACGATTGGGATGCGCGCGCTGGCCGCCATCCTGGTGTTTGCGAGCGGCGCGTTCGCCCAAGCTGGGGGAGCGCCTGGCGGCGCCGTGGCGAACCAACTCCCGCTCTCGGGACGGACCGCTCTGGGCGGCTCCGTTACCGCCACGCAATCGCCCGTGCCGGGAACCACCACCAGCGTCAATACCATCAATCCCACCATTCAGGTGTCGGGCCCGTATGCCGGAAGCGCGGGCAGCGCGGCTGCGCACCCGTTCTCGGGAAAGCTGTCGCTCGGCGAAGCGGTGGAACGGGCGCTGGAGTTCAACCTGGGCGCGGTCGGCATGGCGCAGGCGGTGCGGCAGGCGCGCGGACAGCAGCGCGTCGTCCGCAGTTCGCTGCTTCCGAATGTGAACGGCGCCTTGCGCGAGTTCGACGAGAAGATTTCCCTCAAGGCGCAGGGATTGGGAAGCGTTCCGGGTCTCGGGCCCTCCCTTCCCTCCGTGATCGGCCCGTTCTCCTACTTCGATCTGCGCGCCACGTTGACGCAAACCGTGGCCGACATGACAGCCCTCAACAACTACCGTTCGAGCAGAGAAATCGTGCGCGCCGACCGGTATTCGGCCGAGGATGCGAAAGACCTCATCGTGTTCGCGGTCGGCGGCGCTTATCTGCAGGCGATCGCGGCGGCAGCGAGGGTGGAATCGGTGCGCGCGCAACTGGAGACCGCCACCGTTCTTTTTCGGCAGAACTCGCAAAAGCGCAGCGTTGGCCTGCTGGCGCAGACCGACGTCAACCGCAGCCAGGTGCAGGCGTTGACGCAACAGCAGCGCCTGGTTTCCGTGCAGAACGATCTCGCGAAGCAGAAGATCAACCTGGCGCGGTTGGTGGGTTTGCCGGCCAGCGACGGCTACGCGCTTTCCGAGAGCATTCCGTTTTCCACCGCGCCTTCGATCGCCTTGGAGGACGCGCTACAACAAGCGTTGGTGAAGCGCGCGGATCTGAAAGCGGCGGAAGCGCAGGCGCAAGCGGCCCGATTCTTGCGATCGGCGGCGCGCGCCGAGCGCCTTCCGTCGGTCTCCGTCAGCGCCGACTACGGCCTTATCGGAACCAAGCCGACGCAGTCGAATGGGACATACACGGTGGTGGGAACGGTCCGGATTCCGATCTGGCAGGGCGGCCGCGCGGGAGGCGACATCGAACAAGCCGACGCCGCCTTGACCGAGCGAAGAGCGGAGACCGAGGACCTTCGAGGCAAGATTGAAAGCGACATTCGCAACGCGTATCTCGATCTGAGCGCCGCCGCCAGCCAGGTGGAAGTGGCCGCGAAGAACGTGCAGGTGACCAGAGAGACGCTGGATCTGACGCGGCAACGCTTCGACGCCGGTGTCACCGACAATGTGGAAGTCGTGCAGGCGCAGGAATCGGTGGCCGGCGCGGAACTCGACTACATCGACAGCGTCTTCGCGCACAATCTGGCGAAACTGTGCCTGGCGCGCGCCATCGGCGGTGCGGCGCAGAATCTGGCGCAATTCCTGAAGGTCCAATGACGAGCCGGCAGGCTCGCTACGACCGGGGTGGCCCGTTAGGGTTGTCGTATCGCATGCTGACGCGGTCCGGATCCGAGAAACGCTCCGCGACGTTCTTCAGAGCACGCCGTTTCGGACCACGCGCCAGCGCCAAGGCCTTCTGACGCATGTCGTGGAGCACACGCGCGCCGAGCGATCTGCTCTGCGAACGGGTCATCGGGACAGAGGTATTCGGCGGATCTGGGTGGGCTGCATTTTCCGCTACGGCCCGTAACTTATCGAAGAGATTGGTCGGGGCGAGTGGATTCGAACCACCGGCCTCCTGGTCCCGAACCAGGGAACTGCCGTTTTTGCCGCGCTTTGCGCCGGTATGCTGATTCTCCATACAGTCCTATTTCAGCTTGTGTCCTCAAGGGCTTGAGCGCCGCTGGCTTTGCATGCGTATGCGCCCAATTGTAGACTTTGGTTGCACGAAAAGGGCAAGAAAAGGGCAACGCTTTCTGGGCACCGGGGATCGTTCCAGATCATCGCTCCAGTCCTCCTGGCTGTGGGCAGGCCCAAGATCCTGACAACACTGACGGTTGAGAGCAGCCTGACGTTCTCGCTCGCGCTTGCGAGCGAATCCAGGAACGTCTCGCAGACAAACGCGACGGCACGCTGTGGCGGACCACCATCGTGCTGGTCTCGATCAACTTGATGAAGGGCGCCCGAGACATGTGTAACGAGTCCGCGGCCGCGCGCTGCGCTCGCATACAGGCGAAATCAGCGATACTCGAAATGGTCAGTCCGTTCGATCCGCACTGTCGTTTTCCTTGTCTTGATTGAGGTCGGAGTCGGCTGCCTTCGCATCCGAGGGCTGCGGACCTCTCTTGGTCTGCACTTTGGGTAGCACCCGATCCAAAACCTTGACCTCCTGGGCAATGTAGTCGGGGCTTAAGTGGGCATAGCGCATCGTTGTCTTCAGCGACTCGTGGCCGAGTATCTCCTTGACCGCCATGAGGCTGGCCCCACTCATCACGAGTCGTGACGCACACGAGTGCCGAAGATCGTGGAACCGGAATGGCCGGTCGATGCCGGCCGCCTTGAGTGCAGCCTTCCAGGACTTCTTGAGATCGCCGATCGGTTGCCCCTCTTGTGGTCCCTCAAGGTGACAGAAGACGTACCCATACTTTCCGGTCCTGTTGCGAACCCGGTTGAGGACATCCAGAGCCGCATCGGTCATTGGGATGGTGACCGTCTTCTTGGACTTGGTTTTGGTGACCCGGATAACGCCGGCGTTAAAGTCGCACTCATCCCATCGGAGGCGCAGAATGTTCTGTTTTCTCAACGCCGTGTTAGCGGCCAGTTCGATGACCGGGCGCACGTGCCAGCGCTCGCGGTCAGCAGCTTGGAGCAGAGCCGCATATTCGTCGTTGCTCAGATAGCGAACGAGTTCATTGTTGGGCTTGAAAAGCTTGATCCCCTTCATGGGACTCGGGCCCGGAATCAGGCTGCCTTCGATAGCCCAATTGAACATCGCTCGGAGCACTTCCAGCTTTCGGTCAACTGTAGCCTGCTCGACCGTGAGCGCGTACGCCGATTTCAGGGACTCAATCCACTGAGGGTTCAGCTTGTCAAGACTGGTCTCCCGACCTAACTTCTCCTCCCAGAACTTCAGGCCGACTTTCGCGTAGTTCTCGTACGAGCGCTGGTTCACCTTCGCCCAGGAACGATACTCATCGCAGAGTTCACCGAAGGTGAGCTTTTTGAGGGCCGTTGCGCGGGCGAGTTGATCCCAGGTTCCGTTCTCGATTGCGCGCTGTTGCTCGCTCCACCAGATCTGGGCCTCGCGCTGTCTGCGGAAGCGGCGCCGCTTGCGCGTCAGGTCCGGATACCGGAGTTCCGCCAGCCAGCGCTTAGACTCGGCGTGCCAGACCGGACCCTCCGAGTAGTCCTTGTTCTTCCGATTTGGATCGTCGTCCATCGGCGTCAGGCGGCCTGTGATTCACCGGCCCCATTGCTCGCGTTGCCTTTCGGCTGAACTCGCTGCAGAACGAATCGATCGAGATCCTGGCGCCTGATTCGGACAGCAGTGCCGAGCTTCACATGCTTCAGTTTCCCGTCGCATAGCCAGTGGTAGATCGTGGACTGGGAGAGCTGACAGTACTCGGCCACCTGTTCGACTGTCAAGAGCTGGGTGGTGCCTTGGGACATCACAACTCCTCCCGTTCAACAGCTACCTGCTCGGGCGCAGCGACGGAGACTGGGAAGCGACTCTGGTTGACGCAAGCGACTGCCGGCTGCTTAAACGCGGCACGAAAAGGCTCCAGATCCGGCTTCAGGAAGCGGATGTTGCGTCCCATCACGCGGAGATGGGGAATCTGCTTTCGCTCAACCCACAGATACACCGTCTGAACGCTGACACCGAGGTACACAGCAGCATCGCGCACGGTTAGCGGAAGATCCTCCGCGCCGACCGGCGAATGCCACGCGTTTCCGCCCGGGGAACCGAGATGGGAAAGGCGCTTTGGATTCATGCCTATTTGTAAGGCATCCGTCCTCGTTCTGCAAAAGTCTGGTTAGCGGGTCTCGTAATGCCCGAGTTCGCGCACCTTCAGGCGCGCGGATAGCTTGGAGAACACTCGAGCCGAGTGTGTGATGCGCCGGACTTCGGGAGGTAGCCTCCAGAAGATCTTCCGCGCTTCCAAGGCCGGCCGCGCCCTCGGATTGCTTCAGGAACGTTTTTCGCCTTGTCGGGCAGTCCGGCGTCGATCGCTCTCAGAACATTCTTCAGGTCACCGAGAGTGCGCCAAAACACGCGACGGGCGGGAGTCTCCAGCCAGGTTGGAGGCGGCGAAGGAGGATGAGGCCGGGGGGGCGGGTGCGAGACGGAGGAGGCGCACGTGCCGGAGGCGCAGCAGGCTCTCTATCATCGAGCCAACTGCAACCGGGCTGCGCGCCGCGGCGAATACAGCGCCGCGATGGAAGATGCGGCATAGAGCGGCATAGAAGGGAACGAGGACAATCCCGAGCATCAGACTTCCCGCCAATACTGGACACTTGCCCAGTTCCGCGCGCTGACGTTTTGGGCTAACATCCTATACAAGCAATACCCCTCGGAGGAGGTCAATTAGCGGCCAGTCAGAGGTGTCTACCCATCGCCGAGATGCTTGGGGCGCAGGTACTGAACCCTTGAGGCTTTGACATGCTCGCCCAAACACTCGACTCGCAAGAGGTAACCCGCATCGTCTTTGCCGCCGGGCGTGCCCCCGCGGCTTCGGGCCGGATCCTCATCGTCGATGATGACGAGCGTCAGCGGATCGCGTTGGCTGCCATGCTTGGCGAGAGCGACTTTGACACGCAGGTCGCCGCCGATGGGCAGGAAGCGCTGGAACGGCTTACTGCCTTCAACGCAGAGGTCATCGTCGCGGATCTGGTCATGCCGCGGATGGACGGCTTTGAACTGCTCCGGCACCTGAGGGAACGCGGTGACCTCACTCCGACCATCGCGCTCACCGGCTTCGGTAGCATCGAAAAGGCGCTTTCCGCCGTCCATGACCTCAAGGCGTTCTGGTTCCTGGAGAAGCCGGTGGAACCGCGCGCTTTCAAGATCTTGCTGGAGCGTGCGGTTCATTACAGAAGGAGCCTGCAAAAGACCGATGAGTTCAAGCGCGACTTGAGGCTTCGTGGGGTACTCGGAGACCTGGTGGGAATCTCACCGGCGATGCAGCAGATCTTCGCGCTCATCAGGCAGGTGGCGCCCACTTCAGCGCCCGTCTTGATTTGCGGAGAAAGTGGCACCGGGAAGGAGCTGGTTGCCCGGGAAATCCATAAGTGTAGCCCTCGCGCCCATGGGCCGTTCGTAGCGATCAACGCAGCCGCGTTACCGGAGACTCTGATGGAGAGCGAGTTATTCGGCCACGAGAAGGGTGCGTTTACGGGAGCCATGGAGCGTTCGGCCGGTTGCTTTGAGCAGGCTCACGGGGGCACTCTGCTACTTGATGAGATCGGCGAAATGCCGGCGTCGACGCAACCGAAGCTGCTGCGTGTTCTCGAGGACTTACGAGTGCGGCGACTTGGCGGAAAGCAAGAAATCCCAGTAGACGCCCGGGTACTGGCGGCCACCAGCCAGGACCTCGGAACGCATCTGCGCGAAGAACTCTACTACCGCCTGAGTGTGTTCCAGATCGTACTTCCGCCGCTGCGTGAGACTGCTGAGAGATTGGTCCACCCCGTGCACATGAAAAGAAGGTTGCCTAAGCCTGAAGGAGGGCAAAGCATGCACGAAACGCACCGGAAGGCTGCCGAGCAGCACGAGCTCGCGGCCCGGTCCCACCGCACTGCCGCGGAACATAACGAAAAAGGGGATTTCACCGCGGCAGTTTGGCATTCGCAGCGAGCGTTGGCCTACTCAAATCACGCTTACACCCTCGCCAAGGAAGCCCGCAATAAATCAGGGGAAATCGAGAGCCTATAAATGTCCACACGTTACAACAACGGATCCCATTACGAGAACCATCAACGGGCCGCCGAATTGCACGATATCGCCGCCCACGCTCATCGCAGCGCCGCGGAAGCCCATGAGAAACAGGACCATCAAACCGGACAAGAGCTATCCAGGCGGGCCCTTGAGTATTCCCAGCAGGCTCACGAGCACACCGGGCTGACGCACCGGAACGCGGCGAATGAACACGGCATCGCGACCTTTGGGCACCAGGAAATCGCGGTGTTGGCTCATGAGCTGTGGCAAGCCAGAGGCTGTCCGGAGGGGTCGCCAGACCAGGACTGGCTCCAGGCCACGCAAGACCTGCGAGCCCGCGCGGAAGTTCACCCAAAGTGATGGGCGCGAACCGCATCAACCGATGTCGCTAGAAATCACTTCCCGAGCTGTGGAGGGCATCCAGATTCTTGACCTGAAAGGGCATCTCACTATCGGGCAGGAGGATCTGGATTTCAGAGCGGAGCTGGACCGGCTTGTAGCAGCAGGACAGCTTCGTGTGGCACTGAATTTCAGCGACTTGCGCAAACTGGATACCACAGGTCTTGGCACTCTGCGCTTTGCTCTCGCGAAGCTGCGAAAGGCGGGTGGGAAGCTGGCGATCTTCGAGTTGAAGACCACCCACATCGAGCTGCTGACAGAAGCGCGGCTGGAAACCGCATTCGAGGTTTTCCACGACGAACAGGATGCGATAGACAGCTTCTTCCCCGACCGGGACCTCCATCGCTTCGACATCTTGGAGTTCGTCGAGTCCGAAAACTCAAGGCGTGGGAAGTACTCGTCATGACTTCGAGTAATGAGCGTCGAACGAAACCATCTATGTCAAAACTTACGAGCCGGGAGATTTGCCTGGCATCCCGCCCCACCGGGATTCCAACCGCCGCTAACTTCACATTGGCGTCGACCGCTCTGGCACCGCTGAAAGATCAAGAGGTGCTGGTTCGCAACCTCTTCATGTCGGTGGACCCGTACATGCGCGGCCGCATGAACGAAGGACGGTCGTACGTACCTGCTTTCGAGATAGGCAAACCGCTCGAGGGTGGCGCGGTCGGCGATGTCATCGAGTCGCGCGCCCCGGAGTTCAAGCCAGGCGACGTCGTCACCTCCAACTTTGGCTGGCGGGAGTACTTCACGGCTTCGCCAAAGGACTTGCATCGCGTCAGCGGTGACGTTCAGCCCCTGTCGGCTTATCTCGGAGTTCTTGGGATGACAGGAATGACCGCGTGGGCAGGGCTAAGTCTGGTGGACGTCAAGGCCGGGGACGTCATCTTCATTTCAGGGGCCGCCGGCGCCGTCGGCAATGTGGCCGGGCAACTGGCGAAACTGCGCGGGTGTCGTGTCATTGGATCGGCCGGTTCGGCGGAAAAGGTCCGCGTCCTCCGGGAGGAATGTGGATTCGACGGCGCCTTCGACTACAAAGCCGGTCCTGTCCTGGAACAATTGAATCGGGAGGCGCCCGATGGAATCGATGTCTACTTCGACAACGTAGGCGGCGAAACTCTCGAAGCGGCGCTCTCCGCATTACGCGTGCATGGCCGGATCATCGCCTGCGGAGGCATCTCCGGATACAATGCGGAACAGCCGCGCCCCGGCCCTTCAAACCTGTTCCACATCATCACCAAACGGCTCACCATGAAGGGCTTCATCGTTTCGGATTGCCTGAATCGCCGGGCCGAGTTCGAACGAGAGGTCAGTGGCTACTTCAAAGCGGGCAAATTGAAAAACCTCGAAACGACGGCGAAGGGTATCGATCAGGCGGTGAGCGCCTTCATCGGGCTCTTCCAAGGGCGCAACCTCGGCAAGATGGTCGTCGATCTGGCTTGCTCCCAATGAGAGAAGTTCCATCCCGTCGTGCCGTATCGCTTCCAGAACGCGGGGCCGGTGATCGGGGGATGGCCGAGCGCGGTCCCCGCCTGTCGATGAACCCAATGAAAGTGCGAATCGCTTGTCGAGCCTTATGAATACACCAACTCTTTTTACTCCTGTCCGTCTGGGCGCGGTCAACGCGCCGAATCGCATTGTCATGGCTCCCCTCACGCGGATGCGTGCGGGACCAGGCCGGGTGCCAACCGCGTTGATGGCCGAGTACTATTCGCAACGCGCGTCCGCGGGGCTGATCGTCACGGAAGCCACTGCGGTTTCGCAACAGGGTACCGGCTGCCCCAACACTCCTGGCATCTACACCGACGACCAGGTTGCGGGTTGGCGTCGTGTCACCGATGCCGTGCATCATGCCGGAGGCCGCATCTTTCTTCAGCTCTGGCATATGGGGCGCATCTCGGACCCGAGCTTCCAGCCGGGCGGCGGGCTACCCGTCGCGCCGAGCGCCATTGCTCCGCGGTCCGGGCAGGTACTGACGGAGACGGGCATGCGGCCCTACGTCACGCCGCGCGCCCTGGAGACATCGGAATTGCCGGGCATCGTGTCCCAGTACACCGACGCCGCGCAACACGCCAAGACCGCCGGCTTTGACGGCGTCGAGATTCACAATGCGAATGGCTATCTGCTGGATCAGTTCCTCCGCGATGGCACGAATCACCGCACGGACGAGTACGGCGGCCCCGTCGCCAACCGGGCCCGTCTCACTTTGGAAGTGACCCAAGCCGTCACAAAAGTGTGGGGCTCAGACCGAGTGGGCATTCGCTTCTCTCCCGGCGGCGTCTTCAACGACATGCGGGATTCGGACCCACTGGCAACATTCAGCTACGTCCTGCGCGAGCTAAACCCTTTCCGGCTTGCCTATGCACACCTCATCGCGACCACCGAAGACGACTTGCGGCATGGAGCGGCGCTGGTGCCTCTGGCGGCTCTCCGGCACGAGTTCCACGGGCCGTTGATTGCGAATGGCGGGTTCACTCGCGATACCGCGACGTGCGCGCTGGCAGACGGGACTGCGGATGCGGTGGCGTTTGGCAGGTTGTTCCTCGCCAATCCCGATCTTCCCGAGCGGCTCCGATCGAACTCGCCGCTCAACACGCCGGACGAATCGACGTTCTACGGTGGCGCGGAAAAGGGCTATACCGACTATCCAGCGCTCGCCCCCCAACTACTGGAAGGCTGATTTGAAATGGCTGCGGGGCCCCGACTTGCGGGTGCGCGACATAAAAGTGGATGTTCAACCTACCCCTGAGCGCGACTCCCAGTAATCCTCGAAGCGTCCGCTGAGGCGGCAGCAGCGCAAGGCGAGGATGGCGTTGGCTCCTCGGACGGTCCAGAACATGCCGGAGCGTTTCAGCCGGGAGCCGATCACTTCTTTGCAGCCGGCCTCGACCACTCCGGAGCCCACGAAGAGGCCCTGCGCGCGGAAGGCCGGGTAACGCATGCGAGCGGCGTTGCGCTCGAAGTACTCGGCTTCGTTGGCGACGATCCGGGCCAGTTCCAACGCGTCGGGATGGATGTCGCGCAGGATCTTCACCAGACCTTCGATTTTGCCGCCTTCGAGCCAATCCAGACAGCGGGCCATCCAACGTTTGCGCGCCTGTGGGTCGTCGGTAAACAACTTGGCGGAAAGCTCCCAGAGATGCTGGCGGGCGTGATAGAGATCGACGATCTGGATGGCGCCCGGAAAGTGCTGGTCGGCCAAGTTCCAGATCCACACCGCGCCGTCGCCGATGACCACCTTCTTGGCGGCCCGGCTCCAGCCGCGGCGCCAAGCCTCGGTATAGAGTCGCAGGCCGAACTCGACGGCCGTCTCGATGGCGGCGACGTAGGAGGTGGAGTCCTCGTCACGCTCGGGTCGTCCTTCCGGGCCGAGGCGGGTTTGAGTGAACACACAGCCCAGTTTGGCCTCGCGGGTGTGAGCCGACTGGCCTTCGATCTTGCCCGCCCGGCCTTCGGTTTCGGCCTTCACCACCGGCACGCCGCTGCCGTCCATCTCGATATAGAAGACCGGCGCGGCCGGGGCGCAGACCTGGGGCAACTCCAGTTGTTTGGCCCGGCGGATGGCTTCCTGCTCGCGCGCTTCGATGGCGGCCCCGATGTCTTCGGCCTGGCGTTCGACGGCCTTGGTAGTGACCTCGATACCGGCCAGCAACTCCAGTTGCTCGCGGCTCTGATCGAAACTGGATTCGCTGCCAGTCACGGCCATCATGCGCCGCACGCCGGGGGAAACTTCCGTGTTTTGGATATCCAGTTCCCGGTCGCGCGGGCTGTGGCCCCGATGACAGTGCGGGCAGAGGTAGTAGCTGCGCTGGAACCGCACCGGACCCAGCACGGTGAGCAGCCGCCGAGGACGCGTGTCGTGAAAGCGCGCCGCACGGCCACAACCGCAGTCCACTCGATCCGGGTGATGGACCCCCTCGCCCAACAGAGCGCTCAACACGGCGGCCCCCGCCCGGTGGAGGCTGGCTCGGGCGGCCATCTCCACGGCTTCCAAATCGAAGCCGCGACCTTTGTGCTGGGCCGCAAACACTACCTGAAGAAGCGTCTGGACTTCCCTTGCGACTTCTTGATGAACGGCAAGAGCCGTTTCTTTTCCGCCTCGGTCCAGCCCGTCGAGTCGGGCTCGGCCGGGCGCAGACGGCAAATCTGCTGATTGAGAGCGGTCAACTCGGCGCTGAGGTCCTGAAAGCGATGGAACTCGGCCACCTCCTCGGCGGCCTTGCGAAGCGCTCGTGGGGTGAGGAAAGACTCCGCCACGCTTCGGCCCTTCACTTTGCGGAGCAGACGAAACTGGGGATGGCCGGGATCGTCAGGGCGGGCACAGTGACAAGTTGGCCTACCGCAGCGATGCGGAGCGGCGGTGACGGTGCCGGGGCGGAAATCGCCCAGGGTGAGGAACTGCTGCAACAGCCTGGCTCGGGCAGCCTCCAGGTCGGCCAGAGATTGAGACAAGGGGCACCTCCTCTTCTGAGTATATACGTATACTCAGAAACAGTCCAATCCTGGCCCAAAGCGCGAACCGTCCATTTCTATGTCGCACACCCCCGACTTGGGCCTTCCTAACAGCCAAGTCACAATAGATGTTATGATAACGTAAATGACATCGGGAACCCGCTGCGCCGTTGTGTGGCCCATTGTCTTATTGCTTGTCGCCCCGCTGGGGCAAACATTAAGATCCGAAACCTTCTCCGCGCGCGAGTATCGCCTTCGTTTCTATCACACCCATACCAACGAACGGCTCGAAATCGTTTATCGGCGTGGAGAAGCCTATTTGCCGGACTCTCTGGCCAAACTCGACCACTACCTCCGCGACAGCCGCACGGGCGATACGCATCACTTCGATCCTCACCTGTTCGACCTGCTGTACGACCTTACATCCTCCGTTGGCGATGCAGGCGGCGAGATCGATGTTGTCTGTGGATACCGCACGCCCAAGAGCAACGAATTCCTGCGCACGCGCGGCACGAATACCGGCGTCGCCGCCCACAGTCTGCATATGCAGGCTGAAGCCATCGACATCCGGCTGCCGGGAATTGCCACCGCCAAAGTGCGGGACGCGGCTTTGCACTTGCAGCGCGGCGGCGTCGGCTACTATCGGGATTCAAACTTCGTGCATGTGGACGTCGGACCCGTACGCCACTGGTAACTCGCCTTCAACCTCTCACTCAGGATACGGATAGCCCTTCGCGAGGGCCTGCTGGAGTGTCTTGTCGTGTCCGTAGATGTCGTCAAAGAAGTGGACCACCCCATCTTCCAGCACGATGGCTGTGAGGTAAACGAGTACCACCGGGATCGGGTGGACGAGGTTTACCTGCTGGGTCGCACTGCCGTTCATGGCCTCGTGAATACGCTCCGGGGTCCAGCCGGGGTTGTCGCGCACAACCCATGCCGCGAGTTCGGCGGGCTTTTCGAGCCGGATACAGCCGTGGCTGAAATCGCGCCGCGACTTCGCGAAGAACTCCCGAGCCGGAGTGTCGTGCATGTATATGTCGTCGCTATTGGGAAAGACGAACTTCACCAGGCCGAGGGAGTTCTTTGGACCCGGGATCTGCCGGACGAAAAGCTTGCCGGCCCGAAGTTGGCTCACGACAGCGCGCGCCACCGGTCCCGTACTGACTACCTTTTGGCGGCTGTCCACAATCTCAAAGCGATTCTTCGACAAATACCCGGGGTTTTTCAGGATGTGTGGGATCAGTTCCGCTCGTATGATTGAGGGCGGAACCTCCCAGTACGGCCGAAAAACCACATAGGTCATGGAGTCCGCAAATACAGGTGTATCGTGGCCGAAGGAATTGCCAACAACGACGTTCATCGTCACCGCGACGTTGAAATCCTTGTCGTAGGCGCGAAGACGGAATTCCGGGATATTCACAATGATGGGCGCCCTCTGGTAGGACTGCGGCATCCAACGCCATCTTTCCAGCGCCAATTGTATTTGTTGCACGCGGCGGCTTAATGGGACGTTCAAATCGGCCAGGGTCTGCGCGCCGATCCGCCCGTCAGGATTCCGGCCATGCCGGAGTTGAAACTTCTTGACGCCGTCGACAAGAGCAGCGTCGTACGTGGTGCCATCCGTGGAAACAGCGGCGTCAGCCGGCAGGTCGCCCAGCGATCGCAACAGTCGCGTGAGCCGCGGAACGCCGGGGTACGTGTCGCCCGGGGCGATCGTCTTCTTCACCGGCGGGAGCAACTCTCCATCATCGTTCTTGGCCAGGTCCGTGTACGTTTGAAGAGCCCGCATTACACCGCGGTAGCCGGGGTATGGCGGCTCCACTTGTGCGAGGGCGCCTGCCACGTCGGCCGCTCCCGCAACACGATCCCTTAGAAACTCGGCAAGATCGTATTTCTTGGACTCCTGGTCAAAAGCGAAGTCCAAATGCTTCGGATTCACCTTGCCGACGTGCAGGTCGGAGATATACCGCATCACGCCAACGGTCAGCGCGAGATCGAATTTCACGGCATTCGCTTCTTCCGGATTCCGCGTCGCAGGCTTCAGGTCTGCCAGTCGACGGCTCCACAGAGGCCCGTCGTAGTCTTCCGCGGAGAGCCCTTTTTGGTCGGCCCGGAGCAGCAGGGCGACGATCTGCCGCGCTTGCGGAGTGGGCTCAAGATCTTTCACCCACCCCAAAGAGCCCCCGTTCAAGTCGTAAAACTTCTTTACGTGTTTCCTGTAGTCGCTAAAGCCGGGCCACCGCAAGTCTGACGTGCCACTGCTGACGGTCGCGGCAAGCAGAGCTTGTCCCCCGGCGCTGAGGGTAGCGCCGGAAGGGGACGATCGAGCGGAAGTGGCTGCGACGCGTGGATCGGGCGGCTTTGGAGCTTGCGAGCAACTTGCCAGCATTCCGAGGGCAACCATCGCCACCCAACGAGCGCCTGCATTCCTCCTGAACGTGGCTTCTTTGATCACGCCATGCCGGAACAGCCGTGAACCATTACCTGGCGCGGTTGTAGTGCCGGTGCACGTTCTCTTCGTATTCGCGAGTGATGAGTGCATCTTTCGTGTATTCTGGCGCCTCACTTAAGGAACAATAACGGCTGACCCGAGCCCGGTTTCTTCTTTCACAGCCATAAGCGCCTTGTTTGCCTCTTCCAGGGGATAGACGGTGACCTCAGGCCGGATATTGAGCCTGTGAGCGATCGCCAGGAAGTCTTGAGCGTCCTGTCGGGTCATGTTAGCCACACTGCGGATCTGCCGTTCGCCCCACAGCAGTTTGTCGTAATCGAACATCGGCATGTGGTCGAGGTGAATGGCGTTGATCGCCACCACGCCGCCTTTACGCAAACTGGCGAGGGCGCTTACGACGACCTTTCCGGTGGGCGCAAAGGTGACCGCGCGGTCGAGCTTCACGGGCGGTGTGTCATCTTCCTTGCCGACCCACGTCGCACCAAGAGAAACGGCTCGACTCCGGTGGGCGGCGCCTCTCGTCACTACGTAGACCTCGCATCGCCAGGATTGCAGAATGGGTATCGCAAGACTTGCGGAGCTGCCAAAGCCAAACAGTCCAACTCGCTCCCCCTGCTCCACGCCCGCAACCCGTAGGCTGCGAAAGCCGATGATGCCCGCGCATAGCAGAGGGGCGACATGCACGTCGTCCAGACCGGCAGGTAACGGAAAGGCGAAGTCGGCGCGGACGAGAGCATACTCGGCGTAGCCGCCATTCACCGTATATCCGGTGAAGGTGGGCTTATCGCAGAGGTTTTCCAATCCATGACGGCAGTACCAGCAGTCGCCGTCTACTCCGCCCACCCAGGAAGCGCCGACTCGCGCTCCCAGCGGCAACACGGCTGTCGCACCCTCGATCACCTCTCCGACAATTTGATGGCCAGGAATGAGTCGCTGATGAATCTGCGGCAGGTCTCCCTCCGCAATGTGCAGGTCTGTACGACAGACCCCGCAGGCAACCACCCGGAGCAAGACGTGGTCGGCTTCGAGCTGTGGGCGGGGAACTTCTTCCATTTGCAGGAACGCTCCGGGCGTCGTGCGGACCGATGAGAGGATGGCGGCTTTCATTATTCGTAATTCAGATCCACTGTGTTATGCGGCTCAAGTCCTGACGATGTGCTCTGCCTTGGTGAGCGGTCTCATCAGTCCGTCCTCGATCAAGGGAATCCGATCGGCGGCACGCGCCAGTCGCTCGTCGTGGGTCACTATCGCAAATGCAATGCCGGTTTCGCTGCTCATCTGTCGCATCAAATAGAACACCTCCTCGCCCATCGGCTGTCGAGGTTCCCGGTCGGCTCGTCGGCCAGCACGATCCGAGGCCGGTTGGCCAGCGCCCGCACAATCGCGCAACGCTGATTTCTCGCCGCCGCCTATCACAGCCGGGCGCTTGTTGCCGGGTGCGGTCAGTTTTCCTAACGGCTGCCCAGCGCGAGGGTGTGCTCGTTCTTGACCTCTTCTATCCAATAGGGCGGCCGCCCATAGTGGAAGTAGAGCTTGTTTTCGTATTCGCGCGTGATCGGCACCGTGTCCGCGTACTCCGGGCAGGTCTTGATGGCTTCGCGAGTGACGGCGACGAAGACCTTCGATTCCTCCCAGCTCACACGTTCGACCCACGCCGGAGAAAGGAGCACTTTCTTGCCCGGCCACCAATTCTTCGTGGCCACTTCGAGATAGCGAATCGCCCAGGTTTCGTCGTCGACAATGAACCGGTCAACGTGGCCGATGTCGCCATCTTTTGCATCGATGTAGTAGCCGGCGACAGCTTCCGTGCTGCGTAGATGCGAATCGGCGGACTCTCTGCCGATCCGCTCGGCGATAGTGCTCTGAGACGCCGTCGTCGGAGCGATTCCCGTCGGGTAGTACGATGGGCCCCACGTGTAAGGACCATCCCAGTAGTAGGGATAACCGTAATATCCGAAGTACTCCACCTCATGCTGCCGCGAGACGGGCCGGCGCGTGTCGATGTTCGGAGCATTCTCGACTTGCTTGCGGGTCAGAGATACATCGATCCGCTTGGCCCCCCAGTCCGTTTGAAGGACCGAGAGTGGCGAGATGAGGACTCCTCGCCCGTCCAGCCAGTTGCCGGTTTCAGCGGTGAGATAGCGGATCGCCCAGATTTGATCATCGAAATAGAGTTGATCCACCGTTCCGATCTCGCCGTCTGAGGCGCGGATCACC